>ERZ772997.37-NODE-37-length-59436-cov-2.74478_pt1 | contig 59436 bp, 61 predicted proteins | sample MGYA00511127_ERZ772997 | MGnify/ENA primary metagenome ERZ772997 (study PRJEB29015, sample SAMEA2738070) | human oral metagenome | biome: human oral; feature: human-associated habitat; material: saliva | place: China | collected 2215 ... | reverse complement strand
AACGAAGGAAAGACCAGTGGAGCATATAGCTTCGGGTCCTATGACAGCGATCCTTTCGTTCTTATGAACTACAACAACAGGTTGGAAGATGTCTTCACCCTTGTTCACGAGATGGGTCATTCAATGAACTCCTATTATACCAGAAAGCATCAGCCATTCGTTTACGGAGACCACTCAATTTTCACAGCAGAAGTAGCATCAACGGTAAATGAATCTCTTTTGATGAAACATCTTCTTTCCACGGAAAAGGATGACAAAATGCACAAACACATCTTGAATATGTATATCGAAGCATTTAGAACCACTCTTTTCAGACAAACCATGTTTGCAGAATTTGAGCATAAATCACATAAGTATGTTGAAGAAGGCGGAAGTCTAACGGCAGAATGGCTAAATAAAACTTATGATGACCTGAACACTTTATATTTCGGTCCTGCCCTGACCCACGATGACCTTATTCAATATGAGTGGTCCAGAATTCCTCACTTCTACAGAAGTTTTTATGTATACCAATATGCAACAGGTTATTCTGCCGCCACTGCTATATCTAAATTGATATTAGAAAATGGTGAGGAAGCAAAAAATGCCTATATAGAATTTCTCAAATGCGGCACTAATGATTATCCGGTTGAACTTCTGAAAATTGCCGGAGTGGATATGGCAAGCAAAGAACCTGTGGACAAAGCTATGGAAACCTTCAAAAATCTTGTGGATGAACTGAAAGGATTATTTTAACCTATGGAAAAAATCATAAGTGTTTACTCGAATAATAAAGGCTCTTCTCCGGAAACTGAAGAAATTTTAACCGAAAAATTTAGAAAACTTGGATTCGACATCGTAAAGGGGCTTTGCAACAGGGCTGATATACTCGTCTGTATCGGCGGAGACGGAACTTTTTTTGACGCAATCCACAAGTGTAATTATCCCTCTATTCCTATTATCGGTATCAATACAGGACATCTTGGATTTTTCCAGGATGTTCCTCCTGACAGAATAGATGAATTTATAGGTTGTTATATAACAGGAAAGTATAAAATTCAACAGCTTTCCCTGATTAAGGCAAGTGTAAAAACTGCCTCCGGCGTTTTTGAACACTGTTTCCTAAATGAAACTACCATTAGAAGCACTGATTTCAGGAGTATTCATCTAAATATTTATGTAGATGATAAACTTATAGAGTGTTGTAACGGAGACGGCATAGTTTTATCAACTCCGACGGGAAGTACTGCGTTCAACTACTCTCTGGGAGGAAGCATAATAGACCCCCGTCTTGATCTTGTACAAATTACTCCCATCGCACCTATGAATAATACTGCTTACAGAACTTTGTCATCCAGCATTATTTTACCGTCAAATACTTCCCTTAAACTTATTCCGGCGATGGAAAGAGATACTAACCTTTGTGTTATAAGAGACGGTTATAAAAACGAATATACAAATGTTGAAGAAGTTGTAATTTCGACTTACGATAAAAAGATTAACCTTATTCGTTCCATTGATTTTGACTTTTGGTCTAAGGTTAACAGTAAACTACTGTAGGTGGATATGAGAGAGTTTAAATTTGTGGTAGAAAAAGAAGATGAAGGAATCGGTCTTCGAAAATTATTAAAAAAACGCCTTGGCTTCTCATCAAGGCTTTTAGCTAAATTAAATTCAACTAAACAAGTGTACCTTAACGGCAATGTACTCCGAGGCTACATGAAACCAAAAGCCGGAGACATTATAAAAGCTGTTTTACCGGAGGAACGGAGTAACTTTCCTGAAGCGGATATTCCAATAAATGTAATCTATGAAGACGACGACCTTCTGATAATCAACAAACAAGCAAAGATTACGGTTCATCCCACAAGACTGCACCAGGACAAAACCATAGCAAACGGGCTTATGAAATATATGCGTGAGAACAGCAAAAGCTTTAAAATACGATTTGTAAACAGACTTGATATGGATACCTCCGGTCTTTTAATCGTAGGTAAAAATTCTAATGCCCAAGATAAAATAATCCATCAGATGCACAAAGATGATGTTGAAAAGACTTACATAACCTTGGTTAACGGAATAGTATCAGATGATGAATTTACGGTAAACCTTCCCATCGGAAGACCTGATCCTGATAGTCCCCTTCGCTCAGTAATGGAAGTTCACGGCAAACCCTCAATAACCCATGTGAAAGTTTTGGAGCGCTTTTCATCAGGCTTCACCCTTCTTAAGGTACGCCTTGAAACAGGAAGAACACACCAGATCAGGGTTCATCTGACTCACCTTGGACATCCCCTTTGCGGAGATACTCTTTACGGTGACCATTGTCCCGAAATAATAGACAGGCAGGCTCTTCATGCATACAACTTATCATTTAAACATCCGACAAGCGATAAAAAAATGGAATTTGAAGCTCCTCTGCCTGAAGACTTTTTAAAGGCAATTGAAATTATAAAGAATATGTGATCTGTCATTTTGTGCAATTAAGGAGGAAAATAGGTGTTATCCTATGAAAAATCGCAGATATGAAAATTATTAGAGCTAAACATAGCGGTTTTTGTTTCGGAGTTAAAAGAGCTATTCAAAAAACTCTGGAAAGCATAGAAAATAATGAAAATAACAATGGAAATATTTTTACTTGCGGACAGCTTATACATAATGCCTCTGTTACAGACGAACTGGCCCGTAAAGGCGTGAATATTATCCCATCTCCCGATGAAGCAGGTATAAATGATACGATTATAGTTCGCTCCCATGGCGAACCGAAAGCATTTTACAAAGCAGCCGAAAAAAACGGTGTGAAAATTGTAGATGCTACATGTCCATTCGTATCCAAAATTCATCAATTAGTTAGTGATGCACATAATCAGGGCAAAAATATAATAATCGTTGGAGATAAAAACCATCCGGAGGTTATCGGTATCAATGGCTGGTGTGATGATACAGCTTGCATATTCAATTCCTCAAAAGATGCTGAAACTTTTAATAAAGACAGTGCTTTTTTAGTGAGCCAAACCACACTTAAAAAAGAAACCCTTGAAGAAGTTATTGCAGCTCTTACAAAAGAAGGTGTGATCTTGGAAGTTCAGAATACAATATGCAATGCTACACATCAGCGTCAAAAGTCAGCGGCAGATTTAGCAGAAAAGGTTGATGCTATGATAGTAATCGGAGGCAGAAACTCCTCCAATACACAAAAGTTGTATGAAATTTGTAAAAAAAAGCAAAATAATTGCTTTTTTATCGAAGATATTGGTGATTTACCATTGAAAGAATTGGAAAAATATAATACAATAGGAATTGCGGCAGGTGCATCGACGCCTGAACGTGTGATTAAGGAGGTTATTTCTACAATGAGTGAAAACATCACTAACGAAAACATTTCAATGGCAGATATCATGGATGAAATCGATGCTTCGTTAGCTCTACCGAGAACAGGTGCAATCATCACCGGTAAAGTTGACCAGGTAAATGAAAACGATATCATTATAAACATGGGCTGCAAAAAAGACGGCATTCTCACTTCAAATGAAGTATCATTAGAAGAAGGCCAAACCCTATCTGATTTATTCAAAGTCGGCGACGAAGTCACAGCTAAGGTTATCAAAACTGATGACAATGATGGCGGTATCCTGCTGTCAAAGAAGAGACTTGAAGTTAACGAGCATTGGAACGAAATCAACGAAGCTCTGGAAAATAAGACAACTATTGATGTAAAAGTTGTTAGACCTGTAAAGGGTGGCGTTATTGCTGCTTACAAGGAAGTTTCCGGATTCATCCCACTATCTCAGCTATCCAACAAGTTTGTTGAGAGTGCAGATGAATTTATAGGACAAGTTCTTTCTGTCAAGGTTACTAGAGTTGACCAGAGAAGAAACAGAGCAGTATTCTCACACAAAGCAATTCTGGTTGAAGAAAGGCAGAAACAGATCGATGAAATTTGGGAAACACTGAATATCAACGATATCGTAGAAGGAACCGTAATGAGATTTACAGATTACGGTGCGTTCATTGATCTTGGAGGCATTGACGGGCTTCTGCATATTTCTGAAATTTCATGGGGTAAACTTAAACACCCTAGCGAAGTTCTGGAAATCGGTCAGACGGTAAATGTAAGAATCCTTTCGATGAACAAAGAAAAAGGCAAGATTTCTCTCGGTCTAAAACAGACCACACCTGAACCTTGGTCGGTTATCGAAGATAACTACAGCGTTGGTCAAATCGTAGCAGGAAAGGTTGTCCAGCTGAAAGAATACGGTGCATTCGTTGAACTGGAACCGGGTCTGGACGGACTTGTTCACATTTCAGAAGTTGCAAACAAGCGTGTAGCTAACATTAACGAAGAACTGACCATCGGTCAGGAAGTAAAGGCTAAAATTCTTGATATTGACACAGAAAGAAAAAGAATCAGCCTGTCAATCAAGGACGCATTAGGAGAAGAAACTCCTGAAACGCCGGATGCTTGTACTACTGAAGGTTTGGAAGAACCTGTCGGAGTTATTGAAGACGAAAACTGTGATTTCTGCGATGTATTCGGTGGCTGCTAAACTTAACTTACATTCCAAAAGCACATAAAGGAACCCTTTGGGTTCCTTTTCTTTTATGTAACTATTCATATGGTTTATATAAGAATTTTAAGTTTATACAGAAGTCGAAAGAGCCCGAAAAAATCCGAAACGGTTTCGATTTTGGATAATTTCATAGCTTCTCCCCTATTCCTGTAGAAAAAATATCACACTCTCTTTTTCTCATTAAAATACATTCTGTTAAATTTACAGCTTATTAGTCTCAAATCATTGCCGCTCAGTTCTATAAAATCCAATGCCCTGTTTAAAACACCGGAAGTTCTATATTTTACCGGTACATTCCGTGCAATATCAAGTATAACTCTTTTTATGTCATCCACTATTTCCTTTTTTGATCTGTAAACATAGGGAACATAAAACATCATAACGCTTTTATCTATTGTGCTGCACATTATATATCTTGCATCTATTTTATATTCCCCTATATAAAGATACCTATTTTCCGCTTCAATCATTTTTTCTATTATTTCCGCAATGATTTTTAACAGATAATATGGATTTATGTTCTCTACAGATAAAATTGATACAAAGTTTTCAGTATCTGCAATTGCAAAAGTATAATTTTCTAAACTGATAAATGCCATTTTAAAAAACAGTTCCAGCCGATTTTGACAAAGAATATCCTTTTGGTATTTCTTAAACGAATCTTTAGGATATTTAATCTCAATATAGTTGCTCATTTCTATCCACCACACTTACTGCAAGGTGTATAACCTTTATCCACAGCTGCTCCCTTTGATATTCCAATATAATATTTTTTAACTGCTTTACAGTCTGCCATGTGATATGCCCTGCCTGTTCTTTCAAAACAAAACACAGGACTTCCTGATGGTGCGTTTTTCGATTTACAATTCGGGCAGCTGTGATATTTCTTCTTTATATTTCCGTTTAGAAAAACTTGCCGGCAACAGGCATTCAAATATCCACATTTCTCATTATGATACTTTTCACCTTTATCGGGAAAAATATAGACTGTGGCTCCGCCATCGTTTTTGCCTCCATAATAGGTTCCGGAAAAAGCCCTTCCCACAATTTTCCCCGAATACTTAAGTGTGCTGACTGCACCCAGTGGATTTTTCTTATCGAGTTTTCCCTTAAAAGCTATGAGAATCAAATCATCAATATCATGATCTCGATATAAGTATTTATACTTTGAAACATAAAAAAATGATAAATTATGATTTTCCCTCTGCACTCTTGAATATACGGAAACAGGCAATGCCGGAAGATTTTTTCTAATAGGATTTTTTGCCATTTCCAATCTAAGCTCTTCTATACATCCATAACTCAAATTTTCCCAAGTTCCTATTGCAAGAATTATACTTATAAGCAAAAACACAGTTATCACAAATGCCGGTAATATTACTGCCGCTTCAACAATATAACTTCCTTTTTTACTTGGTCTGTATTTATTGAAACAGCCTTGAATAATTTTATGTTTGATAATTTTCCTATTTAGGAGTATATTCTTTTTTGACAACGCAAATTCCCCCATTCACCTTAATGCCTGCCTTAACTCCTGAATTATAATCTCTAACTCTAAACCCGCCATAATACATAGTTTTCATATTAATCTCTATTAAATCCATAATTCTGAGGAGCTTTGTTTCTTCTCTCATCAAAAATATCATAGCAGAAATATAGTCCTCATATACTTCGCCTTTATCATTATCCATTTCTATATACGGCAAATCTGTATTGAAATCGCTTTTACTAAGGCTATTTTCTTCCTTTTGTGGTTTACTTTCCTTATTTTTATCTTTCTCAATCTTTTTACGGGATTTCATTTTTTTTACTGCATCCTTTGTTAATGATTTCAAGTCTGTTGCCCAAGAATCTTTTGTCTTGTAGAACGGCACTTTCTTTCCATTTACAAGTAGCATGTAGTCATTTCTTGCCTCAGCTACAGCCCATGCTGCCTGAAGTGCCTTTTGCGTAGCCACTGCCCATGGTCCCGGAGTTAATGCCTCTGCTGCAGCCAGTGTTTCTGCATGTTTTTCTTTATCAGTTTGTAAATAAACTAAATTTATAGTACTCCTGAGCAGTATGAGTTTCCTTTTAGTTGATTTTCTGTTTTCATCATCGCTGGTTTTGCCATTTAAAATATATTCTTCTTCAAGATTAAAATATGTTCTTCCCAGTTTTTTATCACTTGAATGATTCTTAAAATATTTTTCTATATATTTTTTTTCAAAATAGGCATCACTTCCTGATTTTACAACCTTATTCAAAGACTTTAACTTCTTTAAGATCTCGATTGCGGTTTTAATATCCATTGAAGTTTCATTCTCTGATGAGGGCAAATCTTTAAATTCAACTTTAGAGGGGGATATAGTCTTAGCATTTTTTGCAGCCTTAATTTCTCTAATACCATTATTTTTATTTAAAACAGCACACTTTCCTTCTTTCACTATCTGTCTTTTGAAACATGATAAATTTCCTAAAGAGTAATTATATAAACTGCAATTTGCTCCCTGATAGGCTATGTACTTTTTGCCTAAAAAACTTTGATGTGCATAAAAATCAATCTTTTCATTTATGTCACTTTCAATACCGTCAAAGGCAAAAATACCGTACCTGCCCTGCAGATTCAAATCATATTCCCCCAATATAGCTTCACACCACACAAGACCAAGTTCTTTTGTTGTACTTTTAACGGCAAGCTTCTTGGATACGTTTATAAATACTGTTACTGCCGAAATTAGAGATAAAAAAATTAAAAGTATAAGAATAGTCACAGAACCCCTTTTATTCCTTAGCATTTTTTAAGCCTTCTTTCAACCTAACTCCGTCGGCAGGATTGAGTATGTAACACTTATCGTCAAAGTGCCCGGAAAACCTCTTTTTAATAAGCCCTCCTACATAACTGTTAATATCTGCTTCATTTCTTTCAACTTTAAATATCACTGATTCTTTCATAGCTCTTTCACAGAGAAGTTCATGGCTTTCGGTTTGTTTTTTTATTCCACTGTAAAAGTGGATTAACAAATAAAGCATACTTATTATCATTAAAACAATAATTGGAACTACTATAGCCGCCTCCATCATTGCCTCTCCTCTTTTGTTTTTTAATATTGCTGAAATCATTCTTTATTACGAGTTTAATGTACTGAAAGTCTTATTGATAAATGATGTGATTTCAGATTTAAAAATCAGACCCAAGGCAACTGCAAGTGCAATTAAAATTGCGACTTGAACCATTTCCATCGGCATCACTGTTCCCCTTTTATGTTTAAACTTATTTTTAATTTTTAGTACAAAACTCATTACTTTCGTTAACATAATCTCATCCTCCTTTTACCTGCAGCATGGCAGGAAGTGCCGTTACAATAATTAAAACAATAAGCAAAATTGCCAGTGGAAAAGACATTTTTGATTCAGCCAATTTCCCCTTTTCTATAGCTTTTTTCTTTCGTTCTTCCCATATAAGTTCGCCATCTCTACTTAATTTTTCGCATAGGTTCACCCCCTTTTTCTGATTTTCCACAATTACAGATACCATTCTGGAAAACCATCTGTTTCCTAAATTGATACTTTTTTCTTGTAAAACATATATTAAACTTTTACTGGAAGTATGTGCATTTTTTCCAATCTCCAGAATTAAATTTGTAAAATAATCCTTATTTTTCTTCTGCATATAACTTCCGGTCAAAGTGTAGAAGGCATCATTAAATATTAATCCGCAGTTTAATAGCATTATTAGCTGGTCATTAAAACCCGGAAGAGATTTGAGTATAATTTCATTTTTCTTTAATATCACATCGATTTCTTTTTTTCTCTTATCAAAGTAAACAACCGTCATTATAATAAAGGGTAAAATTATAAGTGTCAGAGAGTTATAATTCTTTACTTTTCCCCATTTAAGCGAGATCCCTCCGGGAATTGTTTTTGGCAAAATAACCAATTTTCCCTTTGAACGACTTATTTCATCAACCACCTTCTTGATACTGTTAGAAAGTTCATTTTCATCTTCTACGCTCTTTTCCTTGCTGTCATTAACTTGTCCTCTAAGGTTAACAGTTACGACCTCTTTAATTTTCTTCCCTTTCTTCTCAATTTCAACTGTAAGAGGATATGAAACAAAATCTTTATCACTGTTTCTGCTTATGCCAATCAGTTTACCATCTTTATCCGTAACATATTTATTGCCTATTCCCATGCCCTTATATAATAAGATTCCTATGATAACCAAAGTTATAATAAACAATGCCAAAAAGTTCATCCTGTTTTCACGCCGGGCTGTAAATTCTTTAATCCTCTTCAGTTCATAATTAAAATCAAATCTCAATGTCTGTTATCCTTTCAATCATCCTGTATGCCATATATATCCCCATCAGCGCCAAAGTCATAGCAATTCTGCCCGGAAGCCCTGTGTACATTATAGATAGATATTCCGGAGACAATATTCTCAAGAAAAGTAAAACCAGTATCGGCATGACAGTAATAATTTTTCCTTCAAATTTTCTCTGACTTATTATCTGTTTTATCTCCTTTTCAACCTCTATTTTCTGGCATATCAGATCTGAAATTTTATATATGGCAGACACAAAATCGCCTCCGCTTCTCCTGCAGGATTCATATATATGGACAAACATATCTATATCGTCAACATCATTTCTCTCTGCAAAATTGCTCAAAGCTTGCGATACATCCGCCTGTCTGCTTTCAATCTGCGTTATGACAATTACAAGTTCAATAATTATTACATCTTTAGAACTGTATATCTTATCCAGTTCAGCCTTTGTTTCTTTAAGTGCCTCTTCCATATGTCTTCCGGTGGAAAGGCAAGATGCCACGCAAGAGAGAAAATCTCTGAATTGAAGTCTTAATGTTTCTGCTCTGTGTTTTCTAATCAGTTCATCTATATACCTTTTTACAGGTCGATAAAGAAAAACCGAAAACATACCTGTAACAACTGTATCGTAAAATAAAATACCTAAAATACTTGTTAAAAAAGTTAATATAACAGCAATTGCAATCCCTTCCGGAGAAACGCTTCTGCATTTTGGCAGAAAATGATTTTTTAACCTGACCCTAAGCATAAGTTATTCCTTTTAATTCAAATTTACCTTTATTGATTATTTTATTTCCGGTTTCAACCAGGGTTTTATTATTATTTAAAATAAAAATCTCATTCAACACGTAATTTCCATCTTCGTACCCGACAAGTTCAACCACCTGAGAAACCGTTCTTCTTCCGTCATTTAATCTTATTAAATGAACAAATATATCCACACCTTCTATAATCTGAGCTCTTATAGTATCCATAGGAAGTTTTGCAGACATCAGATACATAGCTTCAAGTCTTCTTATCATCCCTTTTACAGAATTACCGTGTCCGGTTGACATACTTCCGTCATGACCTGTATTCATAGCCTGAAGCATATCGGAAACCTCTTTGCCTCTGACTTCTCCTACTATCAAACGAGAAGGTCTCATCCTTAAACTTGTTTTGATTAACATATCCATTGATACTGAACCTTTTCCCAAAGAGTTCGCATTATGGCACTCCATTTGAACAATATTATCTATCCGGTCTAAAGACAACTCCCTGGAATCCTCTATTACAATAACCCTCTCATCCTTAGGGATATAATCTGCCATTGCATTTAGAAAAGTAGTCTTTCCCGAAGAAGTTCCACCGCTTATAAAAATATTATATCCTGCTTTAACCATATCTTTAAGTAATTGAGCACAGCTGACAGTTAATGTTCCATATTCCAAGAGTTTTTCCATTGTTATATGCTCCTTTGAGAACTTTCTTATAGTAAGTGCCGTTCCATCTATGGCGACATTACTGAATACCGCATTCACTCTGGCTCCATTTTCTAATCTGGCATCTAAAATAGGATTAAGTTCATTTATTTCTCTATGCACCGATGCTGCAATATTTCTAACTACTTCTTCAAGTTCCTCGGGACTTTCAAATTTTAAATCCGCCTTCTCAATTCCTGCACCTCTTTCAATGAATATGTTTTCACATCCGTTTACCATAATTTCATTTATAGATTCATCCTGTGTTAAAGATGTTAATATACCGAGTTTGCTTCTGAGCTTGGATCTGATCCATGTGAAAATCTCCTGACATTCTTTCACTGAATTTTTACCGTTGAGTATTTTGTTTCTAAGTCTTTTATCAAACTCATCATCGGAAATCTGTGGATTAGCCCTGATAACCTCCAGCATATAGTTATATATGCTGTTTCTTTCTTTATAATCCACCATACAGCCTCTCCAATTTGTTCGTAAATTTCCACATATCACTGCCATAAACTGTTTTTAAGTTTATAGTTCTTATACCTCCCACATCCTTAAAAGCCTCATCATCCCACGCCACAGACTGGAATCTGTTGTTATCTGAAATATATCCTTTTGAAAAGTTATCTATAATCATCATTGAGGAAGATAACTTCTCTGCAATGTCGAAAACGGCAGTTCTTCTACTATCTTTACTTCTCTGCACAACTACAAGTACATGAGAAGTCTCAATCATTTCCATATTTCTTTTGCTGAATTCTGTGCCGATATCTAAAAAAATATAATTATAGGGTTCTCCTTTGCTGATAATATCCATAAGTTTAATTATTTCGTATTTGTCTGCATTGTATAAGAAATCGTCTATTTCATTTCTCTTAATATAGTCCGGTGTACCATGCATTACATATTCATTCTTATCAATCTCAATTCCATTTTCTAAATAGTAAAAGAGTTTCTGCGTCTTGGCTTCATCTTTTAAATTTCCGAAATACAGTTTTGAATTATCCCTGCTCTGCAAATTCAAATATAAAGTTTTTTTGCCGAATACTTCCGACAGCATTCTCGAGATGCTTATAACAGCAGAAGTTACTCCGGAACCTCCCGAATCACCGACAAATGATACTAATTTAGTCTTTAACTTTTTCCCTTTTTCATAATCGCTCATTGCTTCTGATATATAATCTGTACCTGCACATTCCTTAAGCCTGACCCTTTCCAACACTCTATTATTTATCTTTCTGCAATCTGAATATTTATATATGCTGCTTGCAGAATCTTCTTCAGTACCTTTATCACTCAAATAAAGAACCTTATCAATATTACGACGGTTCTCATTATCTGATAAAATCAGGTCGCAATCCCTGACATTATCTAAATGAACCTGAAACTGTCCGGAAGTTCTGGACAACCCCCTTGCCAGTGCAAAGGCAAAATCACCGTCTGAAACATCAACTCCGATATGAATCATCCCCTTCACCTCCCTTGAATTATTTTCAGCCTAACAACTTCCCCATAGACTGTCAACCATTATTTACCAGTTGTAAAAATTTCATACAATTCCCTTACAGCCATTGACAAATTATGCTCAAAGGGTATAAAATATCCTCAGTTGAATATCTTCGGGGCGGGGTGAAATTCCCTACCGGCGGTTACAGCCCGCGAGCCTTACGGCATGATTTGGTGAAATTCCGAAGCCGACAGTACAGTCTGGATGTGAGAAGAGATATAAACTATATTATATTGGTTTAATCTGTCCCGGATTTGAGATCCGGATTTTTTATTTTTCTTACCTTTGCCCTGAAGCAATGATGCTTCAGTTTTTTATTTAGGAGAAAATGATGAAAATTGATATTGTCAATCAAACACAAGATGAACTATTTATGAGAAGAGCTATTGAACTTGCAAAAGAAGGAGCAGGAAGTGCAAATCCCAACCCCATGGTAGGAGCAATAGTCGTAAAAAACGGCAGGATTATCGGCGAAGGGTATCACAAAAAATATGGTGAACTGCATGCAGAAAGAAATGCGCTGGCATCATGCATAGAATCACCTGACGGTGCAACTATGTACATAACCCTTGAACCATGTTGTCACTACGGAAAAACACCTCCCTGCACCGAAGCGATCATTGAAAGCAATATTTCAAAGGTAGTAATCGGGTCAAAGGATCCTAATCCCCTTGTGGCTGGAAAAGGCATAAGACTTCTAAGAGAGGTCGGTATAGAGGTAACTGACGATTTTTTAAGAGAAGAATGTGACAAGCTATATCCGGTGTTCTTTCACTTTATAAAAAATAAAACACCTTATGTCACTTTAAAATACGCCATGAGTCTGGACGGTAAAATTGCAGCCGCAACAGGAAAATCTCAATGGATTTCATGCGAAGCTTCAAGAATACATACTCATGACTACAGAGCAAATAATATGGCAATCATGGTAGGTGTGGGAACAGTAATCAAAGATAATCCTTCCCTTACCTGCAGAAACGAAAGAGGAATTTCACCGATCAGAGTCATTTGCGATACAAAGCTTAAAACGCCTTTAGACTGTGAAGTTGTAATGTCTGCATTTGCAGATGAGAAAAAAATCAAATATGCGGAAACCACAAAACAAAATAATAATACAAACGAGCTTCGTTTGCCAAGAACTATAATAGCTACTTCGGTGACAAACGAGAACCTCATAAAAAAATACGAAGAGCGTGGAGTTACAATTCTCTACACCCCTCAAGGACAAGACGGACACATAGACCTGCACCAGCTTATGATTCGTCTTGGTGCAATGAAAATAGACAGTGTGATTCTTGAGGGCGGAGGCACCTTGAACTGGTCAGCCCTAAATGCAGGAGTAGTGAATAAAATTCAATGCTACCTCGCACCTAAGATTCTAGGGGGCAAAGACGCCGCCACTGCTGTTCAGGGAACCGGTGTAAGCTCTCCGTCAGAAGCATTCAAAGTAAAAAATACCGAAATTAAAAGAATCGGTGACGATATTTTCATAGAAAGTGAGTTGAAATAATGTTTACCGGAATTATAGAAGAAATAGGACGGGTAAAGGCAGTAAGGAGAGGAAGCAGTGAAGCTAAAATCGTAATCTCCTGCAGCAGGGTCCTGGGCAAAAAAAATACTATGTCTTCTTATCCATCCATTGGAGTTCCCACAATCCTGGGGGACAGCATCGCCGTAAACGGAGTTTGCCTGACGGTAACTGAACTTCGTGGAGACACCTTTACAGCAGATGTTATGCCGGAGACATTTTCGAGATCAAGTTTGTCTTCACTAAAACCGGGCAGCAAAGTAAATCTTGAACGAGCTATGCCGGCTTATGGCAGATTTGGAGGTCATATAGTATCGGGACATATAGACGGAACCGGAAAAATCTCATCTCTTAAGAGAGATGGGAATGCAATTTGGTTCACCATTGAAACGGATTCAGATATAACGGATTTTATTGTTGAAAAAGGTTCTATAACGATAGATGGAATAAGCCTGACGGTGGCAGCCGTCACTCATCAAAAGCCAAAAGGAGAATTTCAGGTATCTGTAATCCCTCACACCCTTTCTGAAACTTCGCTTTCTGAAAAAAAGACAGGTGATATTGTGAATCTGGAAACAGATATTGTAGGAAAATATGTAAAACAGTTTTTCAAGGAGGAAAAATAAATGATAAAAGAAAATGTAAATGAAGAATTTCAGTTTAATACCATTGAAGAAGCTCTTGAAGACTTACGAAAGGGAAAAATAATTCTTTGCACAGACGATCCTGACAGAGAAAACGAAGGTGATTTTATCTGTGCCGGTGAATTTGCGACAACTGAAAATATCAATTTTATGGCAGTACACGGAAAAGGACTTATATGTATGCCTGTAGACCAGGAAATATGCAATAAACTTAACCTGACACAGATGGTTTCAGAAAATACCGATAACCACGAAACTGCCTTCACTGTATCAATAGACCATGTGGATACTACAACAGGAATTTCTGCAGAGGAGCGTGGGCTTACCACACGTCTTGTGGCAGAAGGAAACAGCAAGGCTACAGACTTTAGAAGGCCCGGTCATAACTTTCCCCTGCTTGCAAAAAAGGGAGGCGTCCTGGAGCGTAACGGACACACGGAAGCAACTGTCGATTTAATGAAACTTGCAGGATTAAAACACTGTGGCATTTGCTGCGAAATCATGGACGATGACGGAACTATGATGCGTACCCCTAAACTGATACAACTCGCAAAGAAATTCGATCTCAAATTTATATCAATAAAGGCTCTGCAGGACTATCGAAAGAAACATGATAAACTTGTCGAAGAAGTTGCCAACACAAAGCTTCCTACATATTACGGAGAATTCAGAGCCATCGGATTCATAAATAAACTCAACGGTGAACACCATATTGCATTAGTTAAGGGTGATATAGGAAATGGCGATGACGTACTTTGTCGTGTACATTCAGAATGTCTCACAGGCGATGCCTTCGGTTCCAGTAAATGTGACTGCGGACAACAACTTGCCTCTGCTCTGACACAGATTGAAAAAGAAGGCCGTGGAATTCTTCTTTATATGCGTCAGGAAGGTCGTGGAATAGGATTGATCAATAAGCTCAAAGCCTATGAACTTCAGGACAAAGGAATGGATACACTGGAAGCAAATCTCGCACTGGGCTTTGCGGCAGACCTCAGAGAATACTATATCGGTGCTCAAATATTGAGAGAACTGGGAGTAAAAACCATGAGACTTTTAACTAATAACCCGGATAAAGTTTATCAGCTGGAAGCTTTTGGAATTGAAATCAGCTCAAGAGTTCCAATCCAAATGGAAGCAACAACCCACGATTTATTCTACCTGAAGACCAAACAAAACAGAATGGGTCACATACTGGATTACTAGTGTGTATCTGCAAAACTTTTACTTGCACTGAAAAATTTCAGAAAATACACTTAGAAAATAAATCATTAGAAACTAAAAGACATATAAATTATTTCATCAATTACGGAGGATAAAATGAAAGTCTATGAAGGAAAATTAGTATCAAAAGAAGCAAAAATTGCAATCGTTTGCGGAAGATTTAACGAACTGGTAACATCCAAACTGTTGGGTGGTGCTTTTGACGGGTTAAAAAGACATAATGTGCCGGATGAAAATATTGAAATTGCATGGTGCCCCGGTGCCTTTGAGGTTCCACTTACTGCAAAAAAACTGGCTATGAGTGGCAGATATGATGCAGTAATATGCCTGGGTGCAGTAATCCGCGGAGCCACCTCTCATTATGATTATGTTTGTGCAGAAGTTTCAAAGGGAATAGCCCATATAGGTCTGGAAACGGGAATTCCGGTAATGTTTGGAATCCTTACAACAGACAGCATCGAACAGGCTTTAGAAAGAGCCGGTACCAAGGCAGGAAACAAGGGCTTTGATTGTGCTGAAAGTGCAATAGAAATGATCAATCTTCTAAAAGAAATCCAATAAAACCCCTTTAACATAAGAGTATATAAAAGCCCCTCTCTCGTCTGACAGAGGGGTTTTTGTAATTATGCTCAATCTGCTTTGGGGGGTGTTGAGCTTTCAGATTGGGATTCATCAGTGAAGTTATTTTCTGAAGTTACCGCATGATTAACCGCAGTTGTCTCATCCTGTGAATTTTCTTTATTTACATTATCACATACTTTATTTTCCATAAACTCAGCTTCTTCATTGCTCTTTACAGTTTTTTCATCATCTTGAGTTCTTACTTCACTTGTAAAGTGATACTCTGCTTCATTAAATCCGTTTCTTGAATTCAAATGAGGTATTTGGGTAAATCCGGTAATCAGATTATAGAAAACCGTCATAGATGTATTTATATACTCATAAATCACATAAACAGGAAGCATTCCCAGGAAGAAAATCACAAATTCGCTTACGCTGCCGGGTGCCGGCTTTACCATATAATAAATTATTCCATAAGGAATCCCCGAAAGTATGGCCCACCCTATAAAGGATAATTGCAGAAGAAAAAGCTTTGCTTTGTTTCCATCCATCATCCGTCTGCTCTCTGTAATGCACTGGAGAATTCCCTTGGTAGGATCTTCTGCTAAAATATAGTATGACTGGCTGTAACTATAGATTTTTATAATTCCCGGTATAATGAAAAGCAGTGCCCATCCCAAAATAAATATCGACTTGATAATTATAAGACCAAGGCATTTGAAATAGTATTCGAAGCTGTCAAATATGTGACCCGGATTTATTTCATTTTTTCTAACAAATCTCAATAAAAAAGATGCAAGACCTACCAAAAATACTTCTGAAATAAAAATTTGATAGAAATAAGCGATAAGTGAAAGGCTGTTCCCTTTTGTGCCATAACCTGCCATTCTAAATAAAGTAGCTGTATTATATGTATTTATATTAGCATTAATCTTTCCCAAGGGCACACAATTTGATAAAAAAATCACCATGCCGACTGACAAAATATATGCAAGTGCAACTCCTGCATAGACTTTTAGCCAGTTTCCGGATAATTTTTCCCTGGTCATTCTCCTGATCGAACCACAATCTAAATTTATAATGTAATTTTCCATATCCCACTCTCCTGTTTGAAATTTACTATTTTTATTATATAATACTGAATATATAAATACAATTACAAATATATAATTTAAAGGATTTTAATGTTATGAAAAAAGCACTTATATTCACATCTTTTATAGACAATTTAGAAAAAATACGACTGGACTTTAACTCTTACAAATCCATAATCTGTGCAGATGGAGGTTACATTGCCGCACAAAAGCTTGGCATAAAGCCATCGGTATTTATAGGAGATTACGATTCCGGCATACAGCCTGCCGATGGAACTGTTATAAAACTTCCAACGGAAAAGGACATGACCGACAGCGAAGCTGCCGTTGATTTTGCAATCTCAAAAGGATATGATGAAATAACAGTCTTAGGCGGACTCGGCGGCCGTTTTGACCATACCATGGGAAACATCGGAATAATTGCAAAATATGCAGACTCCCCTTACAAAGTAACCCTTGTGGATGGCAATAACAAAGTATACATGTTATGTCCGGGGAACCACAGAATTAAAAAAAGCAATTACAAATATCTCGGACTGATTTCCTATGGATGTTCTTGCCATGGGCTGAACATTTCAGGTGTAAAATATCCTTTATCGAACTGCAATCTGAAGAATAATACCACCCTGGGAGTCAGCAATGAGATCCTAGATTCTGAAGCTCGTCTTTCCTTCAAAAAAGGAAGGCTGCTCATTATAGAATCTAATGATGTAAAGTCTTGAAATATTATAATTAAAATGTTATATTGATAACAAATTATTAAACTTTGATACAGTAAAGGAGTTTAGAAAATGTACGAAAATATCAAGTATGAAGTAAAAGGCAACATTGGTTACCTGACTATTAACAGACCGAAAGCACTTAATGCTCTTAACACCGGTGTTTTATCCGAACTGTCAGATGTTCTGGGTAAAATCAACGGTGATGATAATGTAAAAGCTGTGATTCTAACGGGTGAAGGAAAGGCTTTCGTTGCAGGTGCAGATATTTCTCAGATGAAAGATCTGAATGCAGTTGACGGAAGAGCTATGATGCAGGCAGGTCATAAAGTTATGAACACTATTGACCGTATGCCTAAGCCTTTCATCGCTGCAATCAACGGATTTGCTCTGGGTGGCGGATGCGAACTTGCGATGGCTTGTGATATTCGTATCGCTTCCGAAAAGGCAAAATTCGGACAGCCGGAAGTTGGTCTTGGAATTATCCCGGGATTTGGCGGAACTCAGAGACTGGCTCGCTTAGTGGGCAAAGGACTTGCCAAATATCTGATTTATACTGCTGAAATGATCGATGCTGCTGAAGCATTAAGAATCGGTCTTGTAGAAAAGGTTGTTCCTTCCGAAGAACTTATGGGAACTGCAGAAAAAGTTGCAAATACCATCGCCTCAAAGGCTCCTATAGCAGTATCCCAGGCAAAAATTGCAATAGGAGAAGGAATGGATATGAACCTGAGATCGGGCTGTCAGCTGGAAGTTGAAGCCTCTACAGCTTGCTTCGGTTCAGAAGATAAATTCGAAGGAATGTCCGCTTTCATGGAAAAACGCAAGGCTGAATGGAAGAATAAATAAACATTTGAACATTAAAAAAATTCATATGATGATAAAGCTAAAATAGAGGATTCACAGCGAATCCTCTATTTTAGCGGTAATTTTTATTACATAAATTACAATTTCAAAATCTATTCAGCTTGTTTTTAAATGCTTATGACACCTAATGTCAAAAGCATAACCAATCCTCCGGCAGCACAAACGCCTAAAAAAATCATAGGAATTGCGGATTTAAGCCTCATGTCCAGCATGGCAGCAACTAGGGCTCCGGTCCATGCTCCCGTTCCCGGCAGTGGAATGGCAACCAAAAGAAAAAGTCCAAACTTCTCATATTTCCTAACGGTTTCTGCTTTAATATCAGCCTTTTTTTCTAATCTTGTGATACATCCATCCATTTTGGGACTTTTCTCTCTTAGAATTTTAAATATGCGCCTTATAAATATGATGATGAATGGTACCGGCACCATATTGCCGATAACTACAATCATATATGTCAAAAAGGGATTAATGTCATTTGCCACAGCAAAAGGAATTGCCGCCCTGAGTTCAGCAATGGGAACCATGGCTATAAAAAATGTCATAATTAAATTACCCATAAATATGCTTCCTGTTAGTTTTAATCTGAACAATAATTCCTGATGTAATAACGGCTAAAACCACGCCGGTAACCAGCATCGGCTTATCTTTTATCATATCATAAAAAATCCTCTGATTTATATTCCTCATAGTAATCCATGGAGTCTTTCCTACTTCGGACATAAGCCCTTTATAATTCGTAATCATGTATAGACTCGGCATTGCAAACAAAACTCCCCCATTTGCTGCCGTAGATAAAGTGACTAAAAGATCCACAGACTTTATGAAAAGAATTATCACAACAACGATTATGATTCCATATGCGGCATACCTAAATTGTTCATATTCTTTAGGAACGAAAGGTCTTGCCATAAGTACCATAATAATTCCTGCAGCAGCCCCCAATAAAAACACTCCACATTTAATCACAAAGCCTGTAAGCATTGCCACTACAAGACCGGAAAGCCCGGCAATTATCAAATCACTGTCCTTTGTTCCCAATTCTTCAACTACAAAATTAAATGTTGTAATAAAACAGGTCAGCGAAACCATAGGCTTAAAAAAATCTCTTCCCTTAAAAAGAAGAATACCGCCAACCACGGTTAAAACCGCTAAGTATATGAATAGCTCTATCATTTTTCCCTCTTATATTTCTAACCGGCTAAATTGATATCAACCTTTCGATAAAAAAAAGCTGTAACAACAATCAAAAGTATGATTGTGCTACAGCCTAAAAAATCTGATAGTTAGCCTAAAATTCCGTTGGCAAACAGTGGAGCGAATACCAGTGATACGATAGTCATAAGTTTGATTAAGATGTTGATTGAAGGACCGGAAGTATCTTTGAACGGATCTCCTACCGTGTCTCCAACAACCGCAGCCTTATGAGTATCTGAACCCTTTCCGCCGTAGTTACCTTCTTCAACGAATTTCTTTGCATTATCCCAAGCTCCGCCTGCATTGGCCATCATAATAGCAAGCAGAACACCGGAAGCGAGGGCTCCTGCAAGCATTCCTCCGAGAGCTTCAGCTCCAAGAATAAATCCAACTGCCACAGGGCAAACGATTGCCATAAGACCCGGAATAATCATTTCTCTCAAAGCTGCCGTAGTTGAAATATCAACGCACCTTGTGTAGTTAGGCTTTGACGAACCTTCCATTATACCCTTATTTTCACGGAACTGTCTTCTAACTTCCTCAATCATGTCATTGGCAGCCTTACCAACAGAGTTCATTGTAAGTGCTGAGAAAATGAATGGAAGCATAGCCCCAATGAATAGCCCTATAATTACAATTGGACTAAGAAGATCAATTCTATCCAGGTGAGCAACTGTAGCAAAGGATACGAACAAAGCAAGTGCTGTCAAAGCTGCCGAACAGATGGCAAAACCTTTGCCGATAGCCGCTGTCGTATTGCCCACCGCATCGAGTTTGTCTGTAATGTTTCTGACTCCATCAGGAAGTTCCGACATTTCTGCAATACCACCGGCATTATCCGATACCGGACCGTAAGCATCAACTGCCACGGTAATTCCCGTTATGGACAGCATCCCAACTGCAGAAAGAGCAATTCCATATACTCCTGCAAATTTATAAGCTACATAGATACCTACAGCAATACAGAGGATTGGCCAAAGTGTGGACATCATTCCCACACCCAGTCCGCTTATAATGGTTGTAGCAGAACCGGTCTGTGACTGTTCCGCAATCTTCTTGACATGTCTGAAATCGGCTGATGTATAGATTTCTGTAAGTTTACCTATAGCAACACCTACGACCAAACCTGCAATAATAGCATATGCATACTCCATGCTTCCCAGCATGTATCTGCTTAAAAATATAGATGCCACAACTACTATAACTGCACTTATGTATGTAGCCATATCCAGTGACTTGGCAGGATTTGCGTTCTCACTGCCTCTTACGCACAGAATTGCGATTACAGAAGCAATTAGACCAATGGCAGCCAGGATAAGAGGAAACATTGCAGCCTGCATTTCAGTAAAGTTTGCATTTATACCTGCACTTTTAACTGCAACTGCAGCCAGTGTGATAGCAGAAATAATTGAGCTTACATAAGACTCAAACAAATCAGAGCCCATTCCGGCAACATCGCCTACATTATCACCTACATTGTCTGCAATTACAGCAGGATTTCTTGGATCGTCTTCAGGAATACCTGCTTCAACCTTACCTACAAGATCGGCACCAACATCAGCAGCCTTAGTATATATACCACCACCGACACGACCGAATAAAGCCATTGATGAAGCACCGAAACCAAAGCCTGTAACACACTCAACAATCGTAGCAAGGTCAAGCACATAAACAATTATGCCAAGACCCAGAAGTCCCAGACCTGCAACGCAAAGCCCCATAACTGCACCGCTTCTGAATGCAACCTTAAGTGCCTTTGCCATTCCTGAGTCCTTGGCAGCCGCAGCTGTTCTTACATTCCCCAGTGTAGCAACATTCATTCCGAAGAAGCCTGCAAGAACTGACAGTAATGCACCAAATACATACAAAATACCAATTGTAGGCTTGAGAAATACGCTTAGCAGAATAGCCATACATACGATTACAACTATCATAAATTTGTACTCTCTCTTCAGAAATGCGAATGCACCCTCACGGATGTATCCGGAAATCTCCTTCATTCTTTCATTTCCTTCATTGCACTTCTTAATCCAACTTGATAATGCAAAAGCGACTATCAAAGCAATTAATGCGCAAATCGGAGCAATAAGCTTTAACTCCATATAATACCTCCTAAAATTTAACGCTATATAGGAGGGGCTAAATTAGCACCTCCTTGCGAAAAAAAATATAAACATAATAAAAAATGCTATTTAACGGTGGTTACAAGAATCAATGATAGTATGATGAACAAAACAGAAGTCACAATTGTAATCCTGTTCAAAATACCCTGATAGCCACGACCCCTCTTCTTTCCGAATAACTGCTCAGCTCCGCCCGCAATCGAACCGGAAAGACCATCGCTGTTTCCTTCCTGAAACAATACACTCAAAATAAGTATAACACTTACAATAGCTAGAATAATCATCAACGCTGTATTCATAAAATACTCCTTAATCTTTTTTTCTGTAACTATTTTACCATAGCATAGTAGAACCTAAAAATCAAGTATTAAAAATTGATGATTCCCATGAACTTCTCAGGCACAAGGCTGGCTCCGCCCACCAATGCACCGTCAATTTCATCCATATTCATAATTTCAGTTGCATTTTCCGGTTTAACACTGCCGCCATACTGTATTGTTACCCTGTCACAAATATCTTCATCGTATAATTCTTCAATGTTTTTTCTGATAAGCTCACACATTTCTTCCGCCTGGGCAGGACTTGCCGTTTTGCCGGTTCCAATGGCCCAAACAGGTTCATATGCTATGACAAGCTTAGATACATCCGTTCCGCTTAATCCCAGAAGATCAGCTTTAATTTGCTTTGAAACAATTTCTGCTTCTTTACCTGCTTCTCTCTGTTCAAGATTTTCACCCACACAAAGTATAGGGATTATTTCGCTTTCAGAAAAAAGTTTCTTTACCTTCTTATTGACAGCTTCGTCTGTTTCACTAAAATACTGTCTCCTCTCAGAATGTCCTACGATGCAGTACTCCACACCGATTTCCTTCAGCATTTCCACTGAAATTTCTCCGGTATAAGCACCCTCATCTTCAAAATAAACATTCTGTGCTCCAACACCTATATTCGTTCCGGCAAAGGCATCTTTCAATATATCCAGCTGGGTGAACGGTGCACATATTGCGGTTTTAATATCTGTATCCCTATATAGCTTCTTAAATGCTTCTGCAAATTCCAAAGCTTCCTTTTTAGTCTTAAACATTTTCCAGTTACCTGCAATAAAAGGAATTCTTATCGACATTTTAATCCTCCAAATTTTAAATTATCTATTACTTTATTGACCCATGTTTATCAAAATCAAAAAACTTCACCGGGTTTAGTTTTCCAAAGGGAAAATCCGGAATAGTTACTTATCCCGGATCACATCAATTCCCGGCAATACCTTGCCTTCTAAAAATTCCAAAGAAGCTCCTCCACCTGTAGAGATATGAGACATTCTATCGGCTAAACCGAACTTTTCTACTGCAGCCGCAGAATCACCGCCACCTATAATAGTTATGGCATCTATATCTGCAAGGATTTGTGCAACAGCTCTTGTTCCATTTGCAAAGTTATCCATTTCAAATACTCCCATAGGACCATTCCATACAACCGTTGCCGCCTTAGCCAAGGTTTCTCTATAAAGTTTAATTGTCTCCGGTCCGATATCAAGCCCCATATAATCATACGGAATACTTTCTTTATCGAAAACCTTGGATTCCGAATTATTATCAAATTCCTTTGCACAAACAATGTCAATTGGAAGAAGCAATTTAACGCCAAGCTTTTCTGCCTTTTCTATCAGCGATTTTGCAAGCTCCACATTGTCTGCATCCAGAATTGATGTTCCTATTTCAAGACCCATTGCTTTATAGAAAGTATACGACATTCCCCCACCTATAATGAGTGCATCTACCTTAGTCAGCAGGTTTTCGATAACAGGTATTTTGTCACCCACCTTGGCACCTCCCATTATAGCTACGAATGGTCTCTTTGGATTTTCTACTGCACTTCCAAGGAACTTCACCTCTTTTTCGATTAGGAATCCGGAAACTGCCGGCAAATACGCTGCAATCCCTGCCGTTGAGGCATGGGCTCTGTGAGCTGTACCGAAAGCCTCCTGAACGAATATCTCGGCAAGAGATGCAAGTTCCTTTGCAAATTCAGGATTATTATCAGTCTCTTCCTTACGAAAACGAACATTTTCCAGCAGAAAAACTTCACCGGCTTTAAGACTTGCAGCTTCTTTCTTTATTTCATCATCCACAACTTCCGGAGATGACTTGAATCTGACTTCAGTCTCTAAATAGCCTGACAGTCTTTCCGCAACCGGTGCCAAAGAAAATTCCATCTTTGCTTCACCTTTAGGTCTTCCCATGTGAGACATCAATATCACCGCAGCCCCATTCTCAAGTAAATACCCGATAGTCGGAAGTGCCGCCTTAATTCTTGTATCGTCTGTGATTTTACCATCCTTCATAGGAACATTGAAGTCGCATCTTACGATAACTTTCTTCCCTTTTACCTCAACATCTCTAACTGTCTTTTTCATATTTTTTCTCCTGATCTCCAAAAATATTACTCTGTATCAATCACTTCTGTTCAGTACCTACTCAATAAGTACGGCAAGGACTTATCAGACAACTTTTATTTATTATCCTCTTCATTCATAAGTCTTGCAAGTTCAAGAGTCTTGCATGAATAACCGTACTCGTTATCATAGTATGAAACCAGTTTGAAGAACTTATCGTTAAGTTCAATCCCCTCTTTAGCATCAAAGATAGATGTATTGGAATCGGCAATAAAATCTCCTGAAACAACTTCATCATCAACATATTCGATAACACCCTGTAAATATGTTTCTGATGCTTCTTTTACAGCTTTGCAGATTTCCTCATATGAAGTTGATTTCTTTAATATTACATTCAGGTCAACCACTGAAACATCTGCTGTAGGCACTCTGTAAGAAATGCCTGTCATCTTGCCTTTCAAGTCAGGAATAACAAGACCGACAGCCTTTGCCGCACCTGTGCTTGATGGAATAACATTTCCAAATACGCTTCTTCCGGTTCTCCAATCTTTCTGTGAACGGGCATCTACTACATGCTGCTTTGCTGTAGCTGCATGAATCGTTGACATCAATCCCTGGTCAATACCAAAATTGTCTTCCAGCACTTTACAGAGAGGTGCCAGACAGTTCGTCGTACAAGATGCATTTGATACAACTTTCATATCCGGAGTGTACTTATCCGTATTAACCTTGTAAACAAAGGTCGGTGTATCTGTATCCTTTGCAGGTGCTGTAATAATAACCTTCTTAGCTCCACCATTTTCGATATGAACCATGGCTTTTTTCGTCGTATTGTAAGCTCCTGTTGCCTCCAGAATATACTCCGCACCACAAAGCGTCCAGTCGATGTTCTTAGCATCGGATTCACTGTAAACCCTGACCTTCTTCCCATTTATAAGAAGACCGTCTTCATATCTTCCCAGTTCTCCCGGGAAGCGACCGAATGTAGAATCATATTTCAACATGTAAACCATGTAATCCAGGTCTGCATTTCTAACATTGATTCCACAGATTTCAATGTCCGGCATATCCACTGCCGCACGTACCATAACTCTTGCGATTCTTCCGAATCCACTAATTCCTACCTTAACTGCCATCTCAACATTCTCCTTTCGGCATCAATAAAGTATATATCAGTTTATCTATTCACATCTGCAGCAAAACCTTATCTCGTATCTTTTCTGATAAGATCTGACAAAAGCTGCCACATATTGCAAACACTAAAAGCGTCGTCTTTTAGAGGAAGAGCGAATTCCCATTTCTTCTCTATATTTTGCAACGGTTCTCCTAGAAATTTCTATTCCTTTTTCCTTCAGTAACTTCACCATATTTTGATCACTGAACGGTTTTTTTTGATTTTCACTATCTATAATATCTTTGATTATAGATTTTACACTGTTCGAAGACAAGCCCTCATCGTCTCCTTCTCTGTGCACCCCGCTGGAAAAGAAATATTTCAATTCAAAAACTCCTCCGGGGCACTGGATATATTTTCCGTTTATTGCTCTACTTACCGTAGATTCATGTATTTCTAAGGCTTCTGATATTTGTTTCAATGTCAGAGTCTTTATATATTTCTCACCTTTTTCAAAGAAGTCCTTTTGAAAACTGACTATTGCTGTCGCCACTCTGAAAATCGTGTCTTCTCTCTGTCTGATACTCTTTATAAGCCATTTGGCCGCATTAAATCTGTCGTTTAGATATTGACTTAACTCTCTGTCTTCCTTTGCTTTATGGGCAAGCTCAGTATAATATGAGCTCACATTTAATGATGGTATGCTTGCATCGTTTGTCGAAAGCACAAGCTCCCCGTTTATTTTTTCCAAAAATATATCCGGAACAACATACTTGGTAGTTTCTCCTCTGCCCGGGAACTGTCTGCCCGGTTTAGGCTCAAGGCTTCTAATCTTATCAACGATTTTTTGTGTCTCTACAGGTGTAGTCCCTATAGTCTTTGCTATTTTTGAAATTCTGTTGCCTGCTACATCATCCAACATGTTGTCTATTATGTAGCAAATGCTGTCTGTAAGTTCATCACTATTAGACAGTTGAATTTTAAGGCATTCCTCTAAGTTCCTTGCACCGACTCCATTTGGCTCCATATCGTGAATACAAGCCAGAACTTCTTCAAACTTCGTCTCTGAAACCTGAAATAAATTGATAAGCTCCCGGGAGGATACGAGCAGATACCCGTTATCATCTAAACTTTCAATTATGAATCTTCCAAGTGCCTTATCACTTCCTTTCAGCTTTGAAAAATTCAATTGTTCCAACAAAAAATCCTGAAGGGTTTTCTCCTCAGATGTGAACTTTTCGAAATAATATCGCTCCTCCCCGTTACCGGGGTTCCATAATTGATAATTGCCGCCCGAATAATTATCTTCTGCGATGCTTTCCATAATATCAACTTCTACGGTTTCAAGTTCTCTGTTTCCTTCCGGCTTCTGCTCCTCCAAGATTGGATTTTCTAATAATTCGTTTTGGACATAGTCAAACAAATCCATGCTGTTGAATTGAAGAATCTTAATCCCTTGAATAAGCTCCGGTGTCATGGCAAGCTGCTGTTTTTGCTCTATTGTAAGCTCATATCCAAGTTTCATAGCTTCTCCGTTTTGCATAGAGATAAGACCCTTTCATGATACCTTAGTAAACGATAATAAAGGTACCCTTTCTGTAGATAAATATGTTATGTCCTACGCAAATATTATACCATACAAGATAAATAAATCAATGTGAATTATATATAATCATAAAAGTCAAAATCACAAAAGCTTAGGGAAATTCAACTGCCTCAAAGCCTCAAACAAAATAATATTGGCAGAGTTTGAAAGATTGAGAGAACGCAGTTTAGTATTTTCGCTCATTGGAATTCTTATCGTTTTTTCTTGGTTTTCTTCTATAAAGTTTCGAGGAAGTCCTCTTGTTTCTCTGCCGAATAATATCATATCGCCATCCTGATACTCAACATCTGCATAGCTTGTACCTCCTTTAGTAGTAGCCAAAAACATTCGATGCCCTTTATTCTCTGCAAGAAAGTCCTCTAAACTCTCATGAACATGCAGACTCACATATTTCCAGTAATCAAGACCTGCTCTTCTGACTGCTTTATCATCTATATCAAAGCCCAAGGGTTTCACAAGGTGAAGCACCGAATCGGTTGCAGCACAAGTTCTTGCTATATTTCCTGTATTGGGTGGAATTTCGGGCTCCACGAATACAATATGAATTGCCATTTTATAACCTCCTATTTCCATGCCGTATCATTCTACCATAAAAAATCTTTTATTTAATAAAAATAAAGACAAAAAACAAATTATATTATATAATGGGTCGTAAGTATTTACAAAGAAAGGAAATGCTACTTTTTATTATGTAGCCTAATAATGCCATGAAAAAAATCAACATTGGAATCCTTGGATTCGGGACGGTAGGCGGTGGAACATATGATATTCTTACTAAGAATAAAGACCTTATCGAAAAACGCACCGGTCGTTCATACGAAATAAAGAAAATTTTAGTCAGAAGCCCTGAAAGACTTAAAAATCACGGTGTGTCAACTGATATTGCAACGACATCCCCGGAAGATATTATCGAAAACGATAATATTGATTTAGTAGTTGAAGCAATCGGAGGAATTGAGCCTGCCTCCACATGGATGCTAACAGCCCTTAAAAATGGAAAAAGCGTAGTAACACCTAACAAAGCAGCTGTTGCAGGAAATTTTGATAAACTGAAAGCTGCTGCAAAAGAAGGCGGTTGCGAAATCAGAATCGAAGCCTGTGTAGGTGGTGGAATTCCTGCCCTGACAGCTATAACAGAAGCACTGTCGGGAAATGCTTTTTCTGAAGTTCTGGGAATCGTAAACGGAACGACGAATTATATTCTCACTAAGATGGGCGATGAGGGACTTTCCTACGATGAAGTTTTGAGGGATGCCCAGGCAAAGGGTTTTGCTGAGGCTGACCCCACTGCCGATGTGGAGGGAATAGACTGTGCAAATAAACTTTCTATCCTGATGTCACTGGCTTTTGATAAATATGTTGCTCCTAAGAACATACCGACCGAGGGTATAACTAAAATATCAATGGATGCTCTTGCAGCCGCAAAAGAAAAAAACTGCAAAATAAAGCTGATTTCAAAAGCGGCTTTAGATGAAAACGGAGTTCTTTCATACAGTGTAAAGCCTATGGAGCTTCCTGCCTCCCACCCACTTTCCGGAGTCAGCAACGAATTTAATGCAATCTATGTAACCGGAGATGCCGTTGGAGAAGTGATGTTTTATGGCAGGGGTGCCGGTGCTTTGCCTACCGGAAGTGCAGTAGTCGGCGACATAATTTCAGTCATGAAAAAAATAGGTTAAAATGCGATTCTCTTGCACTATGACCTATAACAAGGACTTACAACCGGCACATAATTGTGAAACAATCCGAACATAGATTTATATAATTTAAAATGATTAGAAGGAGATATAAATAATGAGCTTATACACAGAATGGAAAGACCTGCTTGAAAATCAAACAGACGAAACCTTTGAAAGTTTTTGGAAGGAATACAGTGATGCGGAAATTGCAATTTATACGCACATTCTTTCTCATAGCAATGAACATCTGAAGGGTACTGTTAAAAACCTTTCCGAAAAATTTAACTGCAGACCTTTAATGTTTGAAGGTTTTCTTGACGGAATTACATCCAGCCTGAACAATGCCCTCGATGTCCAAGCTGTAACAGAAGAAACTGAAATTGATTTAGATGTGGACTTTGAGAAGCTTTACTATAATATGTGGAAAGCAGACGCACCTCACCTATATTCTCTGGATCCATGGGACACTTTATTTACACCGGAAAAGAAAAAGGAAATTATACGGGAATTTAAAAAGTCCAAGATTTATCATGCTCCGATTAAAATCGGCAGAAATGAACCCTGCCCTTGCGGCAGTGGTAAAAAATACAAAAACTGCTGTGGCAAAAATTGAATTCAGTACTGTAATAATTAATAAGAAATACCCACGGAAATCTATATTTCGTGAAGCAATCACCTTCAGTAAACATAAAGGAAGATTATCATTACAACTTAAACTTCCTTTTAGCTGAATTTACCATATGATATCGCATTGCAACCTCTCCTGCATCCTTATCACAGCTTAAAAAAGCATTATATATTTCTCTGTGTTCGTATAAAACCTCTCTCAAATAATTGGGGTCGTAATAGTTTGACGGATTAGTATAACTTAAATATATTTGATAGATATTCAGGTTTTTTGTTATGGGTTGCATTATATATAATTTTGTGAAAAGCCCGGTTTATGTTAAGCATTTTGGGAATATCGTTTTGTTGTGTGTAAAATTGCATAAATTCAAAGGTTTCACTCATCTCTTCCTTTTCCTTTTCTGTAATTCTCTCTATTGCCCACCTTACAGCACTTATTTCTGCCTGATTTCTTAACTCTGTCAAATCACTTATATCCTGTGGTGAAAGTCCTATCACAAAAGCTCCTCTGTTAGGTATATTTTCAATAAGTCCATCTGCTTCCAGCTGACGCAAAGCCTCACGAAGCGGAGTTCTGCTGGTTTTATATTCTCTGCACAGTTTACTCTCTGTGAGTTTGTCACCGCTTTTCAACTTTCCGGACAAAATTGCCTTCTGAAGCTGCTGAAATAAAGCCGTAGATAAAGGCAATTTTCTTTTCTGATTATCTTCAATATATTTAATTATTGACATTATTACTCCTATAAGATTGATTTTTGAATATCTGCTACTCCTTCAAAGAGGCTTCATCCTGCCACCTTTATAATCAACAAAATTATACTGCTTCTAACATAACAGATACATATTGTATACAATTATAAATGTTCTTTAAAGGAACTGTCAAGAGTTGTAATTACTTGAATAAGCTTATACTTGAAATTTTCTTTCATGCTCTCTATAATTGAACTATGAATAAGAAAAAAGCAGAAAAAATTTTAGATTTATTAGAATTGTCATATCCGGAAGCAAAATGTGCATTAAACCATAAGGACGCATTTCAATTGATAGTAGCAGTTGCTCTCTCAGCCCAAACCACCGATAAAAGCGTCAATAGAGTAACTCCCCAATTATTTGAAAACTACCCTACTGTTTTTGATTTAGCTGCCGCTTCTGCTGATGATGTTATCAACTGCATCAGAACCATCGGAATGTATAAAACCAAATCCAGAAATATAATCGCAATGGCGCAAAAAATTGTAACTGAATTTGATGGTGAAGTTCCCGGAGATTACGACTCTTTAGTCTCCCTTCCCGGAGTAGGCAGAAAAACTGCCAATGTAGTTCAATCCGAATGGTTCGGTGTTCAAAGAATTGCTGTGGATACCCATGTGTTCAGGGTCAGCAACAGAATGGGATTTGTCCACGAAAAAGATGTTTTAAAAACTGAAAAGGCTCTTATGAAAATTATACCGGAAAACAGGTGGTCAAAAACTCATCATGTCCTTATTTTCCATGGAAGAAACTGCTGTGCAGCAAGGAAACCCGCATGTGAAGAATGTCCTGTTTCAAAGCTTTGTGAAAAAAATCTGTGAAACAATATCCTCCACACCTCCCTTGTCCACTTGTACCAAAGCACTTTATCGTGACTATCAAAACAGTTTCTATCAACCTTATGTATGATTTAATATCAGCTTCTGCCTACTCGTATATCGATTTCCCTTTCATCCCGAGTTTGATAGAAGCCAATGCCCTAAGTGACTGTTCTGTGGCAAGCTCGTTAATTTCATTATCCTTTGAATGGCAGAAGCCGTCACCTTTGTAGTAAACCATAAGACCGTCTCCGAGATTCTTTTCCTTTTTCTGAAAGCCCTCAGCCGTAAGTGGATTTTCCTTAAGACAGCTGAACATAATAATAACCTGAGCAACAGACTCACATGTGTCGTAGCCACCATCCCCGTTCTGCTTCTTTGATAAGAACTTCAAAGCTTTTTCTATAACCGGCTTAGCTCGCTTATTCTCATCTCTGTACGGAGCAAGAGCTTGAACTGCCATAGCTGTCATATCTATATCTGATTTTCCTGCACCATAGCTGAAACCGCCGTCCTTATGCTGTGCTTTCAGAATATCATTTAGATATTTTTTTTCATTTTTAAATTTATATTTCCCCCAATTATTTAAGTGAAGTGCATAATATTCTGCATTTAGCCCCTGAGCCTTAACAGCATTGTAGTTGTCCATTTTTATCACAAGATTATACCCGTCCACATCAGTCGGATTCTTTCCGATTGCAAGAAGTGCCATTGAAGTTCTGGCATACTCTGTCTGATTGAATTTATCTAAGATTCCTTTCTTTTGCTTCAAAAGTTTTCTCAGACCGTCGTAATACTGATTATTGTATTCTTCTGATGCGAAATTTTCCGAATCCTTAATGCCTAACTTCTTAAAGGACAGAACCAGCCAGTCCTGTTTGGAAGCTGCCACCGTGTCTGCGGAATTATGTTTTATTGCATAATTTGAAACCTTTGTTACGACTTCGTTAAAGGATTTTCCTCCTAAAGTAATATCTGCGTCTTTTTTGTCTTTACTTTTTGATCCGCAGCCTGCCAATAATACTACCAGCAGAATTAGTACCAGCAGTCCTGTTAATTTTCTTAATCTTTCTTTTTTCATATTTTCCTCTCTTCAAAGCATCTTTCATATGTTTTCTGTCAGCTTCTGCCACTCTACCCAAAGAGTAAATTGCATAATTCCCCAGACTTTCTGTTTTTTCACTTACAGGCAGGTTCTTTTTCTTTATATATCTGAATATAGCTTTCGTTCCCTCCTTGGGGTCTCTGTCGTTGAAAGCTTTATGTCTCTTCCATACTGCCCATAAAACAGGAATTAATTTATACAATGCCCATATGAGTAATGCCGCCGTCACAATAATTCCGAGCATTATCCAAATAAGCCTTAATATATTTCTAATCTTCGCCTTTACGCTCTCTCCTTCTTTTGACGGTTTTTGCTCGGGTTTATCTTTTGCATTGAACTTATTGTCATAGCTCACTGCCTCCAGTCCTACATTGAGATCTGCCTCTTTCATTATTCCCATATATTCAGGTGTCACTTCTATTGGAACCCATCCATATCCGTCAATATAAATCTCCGTCCATGCGTGGTTATGGCTTCGCCCCAAATCAACTTTGTTTTCCTTCGCGTCCGACGGAGTTATCAGATATCCTTCCGCATACCTTGCGGGAATTCCATGATACCTGAACAACAGTGTTCCTAAACTTGCAAAATGGGCATCACTACCTTTTTTTGAATTTATAAAAGCTGTTATCTCGTCCTCACCCTTACTCTTAGTAAAATAATCTGTATATATATATTTATCCTTTAAGTATTTCCTTATCCTATCTATTGCAATTTTGTACTGAACATGATTCTTTCTTATGTCTCCGGTTTTGCCGATTTCCTTCTCAAAAGCAGGAGCCAGTGTCTCGGGATATTCAGTATAATTTTTGTAATTAAAAACATTATGGTGACTTTCATTTATAAAATATTTACTAATATTCTTATCGACCTTTTTTGCGTAAAGCTTTCCCACCCATTTGGTCCATGTTGAGGTCAGATTTTCTTCGACCTGACAGTTATAATTTCTTTTCCCTAAAAACTTATTCGTTCCAAGGTATGCACCGCTGTAATTTTCAAATCCCTTATAAATACTCTTATCAGTTCCCGTTATTTCATATGGCAAAAACATATTTTTTCTGTTTGCACTTTTGACTTCTATCTTCATAGTTTCGGGATTGATATTATCCAGAATTGATTTTACATTCCCAAGCTGCGAAAGCCCATCAAAGCCTGACCTATTAAGCCAATAGAGTTTATCTCTATTTTCATAATGGATTCTAGAATCGAGTTTTTCCCAGCGATTATTCTCAAATCTTTCCCCTATAAAGCCCTTCAGGTAATAAGACTGCATCTTGTCTTTCTCCACCGATAAAGCAGTTTTACTTTCATCTTTATTTCCCTTCAGAGATGAAATAACCTTATCTATGCTTCCTCTATCCTTTCTAAGTTCCTTCGCCGAAAGTTCATCCAATTTTCCGTTCTTCAGAGGGTCTTTTCCGTACCTGCTTTCCTCAGCTTCTTTAACTTTGTCTGTTATTTTTCCCAGCACCTTTGAGTTGTCTATAATTCCGTTCTGTCTAATGCTGAATACTATGCCGAAAGAGATCAAAATTATGACAGCCGGTAAAATAAACATCAAGGATGTAACCTTTTTATTTATCATGGCAATGAGGCATATAAAAAGAGTTGCAGCGAATATGAAAAGCAAAATATAATCCGGCTTCTTATCGATGACTATCGGCAAAACAATCACCGGAATTATATAAAGCAGGATAAACCATTTGGAGCAATACCTGACTATCAGATAAGAAATCACAATCAGTATTACCAGTACAGTCGTCATGAACAGTCCGTTCGGAAAAAGTTCTCCTGTATCGTCATACCCGTCTGCAAATTTCTCCATAATAATATATTTTCTACTTCCAAACTGGTCTGCAACGGCGTTTACTGTACTTAAAAAACCACCTTTAATACTCCCTGAAAACATGGCTTTCGTGGACCATCCGAACTCAAAAATATTTAAAAGCACCGCAAAAAAGCTGCCGCCTAAAAGAGCTGCACTTAAGACATATATTATGTTTTCTAATATCTTATTATTTCTATTTTGCTCTGAACACCTTAACTTCACCGTAACTCTCCAATTTTTCTATATCACATTCTGCCGTATCGGTAACCAGGAAATGATTGCTGAAGCCTGTACCTTCCAAAACTCTGATGTACTCTTCTGCAATGCCAAATTCATTCTCTGTAAACCCGCTGCTAAGACATGCCGGGATACTGTTTGCCAAGTCTTCTCTGCTACTTATCGTTTCTATTTTGAACTCTCCTGTGAAAGAATCAAAGAATCCAATGCTATGAGGCAAGTTTCTCTCTAAAAGCTCGTTTGAGATAGAAAAAAACAACTCAACCAAATCATTTCGTGTCTTCTTTTCCGGGCTTTGATTCATGCAATATACATTATCTAAAATTATGATTATATTATTTTCTATAGGAAAAGAAGGAATCTTCACCATCAGTTCATCCATCTTTGCAGAAAGCTTCCAGTGAATAGATTTAAGACTGTCTCCCTCCGCATATTCTTTTATTCCAAATACTTCCCCCGTATCATTTCCTTTTTCGTATTGAGAATACTGATGGCTTTCCATATTGTATGAGTCTAAATAATCCTCCGGAATTACTACCCTGGAAATTTCGGGCAAAACATATCCCCCGGAAGTCTTTCCAATATAAACTTCTTTTTTAAAAATATGGAGTGGATCCGAAATTATAAATTTTTCTGCTGTAACATCAATTTTCCCACAAAATTCATCTTGAATTTCTACATAATTAGTCTTTTCTTGTTTATTTCTCAGTGATAATTCAAAATCGATTTTCTCGTAGTCTCCGGTAAGTCTATTTATAACATGGGCTGATACTGTGGATCCGGTTAGCGGAAATCCGGAAAAATTCCTAAAGGAAACCCCCTGTCTAAGAGTTTCTTTCTTTTCAACTATTCTCTCGGATATTCCCGAAACTTCAAAATTCCTGCCGGAAAGACCCATCCATACCATAGTAATAAGTCCATACAGCAAACTTATCAGAAAAACAATAGCACATAATATGCTCCCCTTGAAAATAAATAACAGAATACTTAGAATCAAAATGATTAAATAATAAATCTTTTCTCTTTTCATGGTTTATTCCTTAGTAACTCCGGGGATTTTGGTGTCTGCCACAAGTTCACTAAGAATTTCGTATATGGACTTTCCTTGGGCATGTGCCTTCGGACTTATCAAAATTCTGTGACAAACGGCATCAAAGAAAATATCTCTAATATCCTGTGGAATCACATAATTTCTGCCATGCATAAATGCCCATGCCTGGCCCATAGCACAGATTGAAATTGCACCACGAGGACTTATTCCCATTTTAATCAGTTCATTTTCTCGGGTTCCTCTAACTAAGTCTGTAACATATTCATACATCTTCTCATGCACAAAAACCCCTTTAACCTTGTTCTTCATTTCAATGAGATCCTCTCGGTTAACTATATTAACGACTTTGTCCATTGGGTCTTCATTCTTACGGTCCATTAAAATCTTCATTTCGGCTTCTTTACCGGGATAGCCGATGGAAAGCTGTGCCATAAATCTGTCCAGTTGTGCTTCCGGGAGCATCTGTGTTCCCGCCGTTCCGATTGGATTTTGGGTTGCGACTACGAGAAATGGTTCAGGAACCTTTCGGGTTTTACCATCTACTGTTATATTTCCTTCCTGCATTACCTCAAGAAGTGCCGACTGCGTTTTACTGGAAGTTCTGTTGATTTCATCCGCCAGGAGAATATTGCACATTGCTGCGCCTGCTCTATACTCAAACTTCCCGTTAGCCTTATTATAAATTGAGTAACCTGTAATATCTGATGGTACCACATCCGGCGTGAACTGCACACGGTTAAAATTGAGTGCCAGTGCCTTACTAAATGCCAGAGCCAGTGTAGTCTTACCTACTCCCGGAATATCCTCCAGCAATATATGTCCACCGGCTAAAATAACTGAAAGAAATTTCTTGATGACATCTTCCTTGCCTAAGATGACTTTGTTAACTTCCTTTTCAATAGCTGCAATCTTCTCCCTCATCGCCTCTCCTTTTTAAAATTCAAATGTTATATGCAATAAAAAAACTGCCTAATCAGACAGTCACTTCAAAAGCAAGTTCTCCATTTCATCGTAAAAACACACAATTCATTCTTGAGAATTTCCTGATAGTTTACTGCCTCAGAGTAAATAATATCATGGTCGCAACTCGTCTCCCGACTTGTCACATATCATTCCGCAACAGAGTTATTCAAAGTTTTGTACTAAAACTACACTAATTATACTCCGGCTATGTTCTCTTTTTAATCATTGAATTATTCTATCACTTATGCTTTACGGTTGCTGAGAAACAGTATGGGAATCCAACCCATTTCCGTTAGTTACGCCAGGTAATATTCACTTGTATATACCACTTATTGTAAAGTTACTTTAATCTAATGTCAATAAAAAGCCGAAAATCAACCTCTGACTTCATATAAATATTTATAAAGATATTCCGAACAATCACCTTGCTTGCATTTCATATTACCTGTTTTTTAGCGGAACATCACTCTTAATAGAATTCCGTGATTTCAAAATATTTTCAATAACTTTAAAGTTATGATGCAGATAACTGCATATATTGAGGGAATAACAAAAAACAGGCTTAAAAGCCTGTTTTCAAATCAATAATCTGAATCAACTATGCCTCTGCACTTACATCCTGAGCATCACTTATAACGCTCTTTCCATCGTAGTAGTTGCAATTAGGGCACACTCTATGTGGAAGTTTGGGCTGATGACACTGCGGACAAATCGAAAGCCCCGGAGCTGTCATCTTCATATTTGCAGATTTTCTTTTGTCTCTTCTGGCTTTAGATGTTTTCCTCTTTGGAACTGCCATTGTCTACACCTCCTCGTAAAAAGTTATATACAAAATATATTTTTTCGCTAACCTCTAAAGTATATACTCTTAACAGGCTAATGTCAACTGGTTTGCATACCTTTTTTCCGCTATGAACTATGCTTTTTTTACCAGTTCGTCAGTTTCACGAGCGATAACCAGTTCTTCATTGGCCGGAATCAACATAACCTTAACTTTAGAGTCGTCTGCAGAAAGCATTGTCTGTTTTCCTCTTACCTTGTTCTTTTCTTTATCCAGTTTTATTCCAAGGTTGCCCATGTTGGCACAGATAACATCTCTCATATATGCATCATTTTCACCGATTCCACCCGTAAATACGATGGCATCTACTCCATTCATCTCAGCAATGTATGCCCCGATATAGAAACGAACTCTGTGTGCAAAAATTTTAAGGGCAAGTTCGGCTCTCTTGTTTCCTTCTTTCATAGCTTCTTCCAAATCTCGGAAATCGCTTGATACTCCTGATATACCCAAAACTCCTGATTCCTTATTTAAAATTTCTGTAACTTGGTCAAGTCCGATACCTAGTTTTTCAGCCATCAGTGTAACGATTGACGGATCCAAATCTCCGCAGCGGGTTCCCATTACAAGACCCTCAAGAGGGGTGAATCCCATTGAGGTTTCTACACTTCTGCCATGTTTAATAGCTGATACGGAAGCTCCGTTCCCTAAATGACAGGTAATGAGCTTCAAATCGTTAACATCAATATTCAGCATTTCTGAAGCTTCAATCGCCATGTATTTATGTGATGTTCCATGGAAGCCATACTTACGAATTCTGTGTTTTTCATACATTTCGTAAGGAATGGCATACAGATAAGCTTCCGGACGCATTGTCTGATGGAATGCTGTGTCAAATACGCCAACATTCGGTACTCCGGGCATCAGTTTTTCACAAGCTCTTACACCTGCTAAGTTAGGTGGATTGTGAAGAGGTGCAAGCTCTGCACATTCTTCAAGAACTGCAATCACATCGTCATTGATTATAACTGAGTTTGCATATTTCTCACCTGCGTGGACCACTCTATGTCCTACAGCCTTTATTTCGCTTAATTCCTTAATTGCACCATGCTCCGGATGTGTAATTGCATTCATAACATGGCTGATGGCATCGGTATGATCCTTCATAGGTGTCGTTAAAACATATTTTTCTTTTCCTATGGTTTCATGCTTAATTACAGAGCCTTCGATCCCGATTCTCTCTACAAGACCTTTAGCCATTAGTGTTTCAGTTGTCATTTCAAGCAACTGATATTTTAGGGATGAGCTCCCACAATTGATAACCAGTACTAACATAAATCCTCCATTCTCTAACTGTCAGTGCTATACATCATAATCCTTAAAAGGTTTTTTAATATAATCAGAACAACTATACAAGTCATTCATAGTTAATAAGTTATAAATATCGGAAGCCATGATATCCTTTTCGAGCAAAGAAGCAACTTCCGGAAGGCAATCCAATTCCTTATTTATATTAGTAATTATTGGTAAAATGTTAGATGCTTTTCGTTTGATTTCTTTTATAAAACCGGCTCCTTTTCGGTCAAAAGCCAAAACTCTAATATAGTTATCTGCATCATTAAGAATATCCTTGTCAATACCCAGTAAAATCTGAGTAAGAAGTCTTGATACCCTCGTTCTAGTATACCCCTTTGTTTTTATTTTTTCAATTAAATCATTAACATCCGATGAATATCTTATGTATCTTTTTAATCTTCCGGAAAGTCCTGAATCTGATAAAAATATATTTTCAAGCCATGCAACATTACTTTCAAGAACCTTACAGGCAACTAAATTATAATAGTTTTGCTCTATGCTCTCGTACCTTCCCGGGTACAACTTTTCAAGTTTTCGTCTTTCTTCTGTCCCTGAAACATGATGAGACAATCCTTGTCTTTTTATCGTAATCGGTTCTAAATTTCTTATTTTGCGTAAATATTCTATCGCCAAAATATTATTCGGTTCAGACATCAGACAACTATCAATGTCTTCGATATACTTTTTTATCACAAGTTCTCTGGCCTTGGGATAGCTTATGCCTTCTTTTAGAGAGTTCATAGCCTCATACTTTATAATACGGTCGTAACGATTGATTTGTTCTGCTACAAAAGTTAATTCGTCTAAATTTCCGGATTCACTTCCAAAAATTATTTTATCAATGCCACCGAAGCCCTCAAGTATATCAACAGCACCTTTTGCAAAAAATTCCGCACTGTTGCAGGCAAATACCACAGGCAACTCAACAACTAAATTAACCCCGCCTTTTACAGCACATTCTGCCCTATGCCACTTATCAAAAGCTGCAGGAGTTCCTCTTTGGGTAAAATTGCCACTCATAACAGCAACCACTGCACCGTCAGAGCAAGACTCTTTAGCCTTTGATATAAGGTATTTGTGACCCTCATGAAAAGGGTTGAATTCCGCAATAATCCCAACTGAAGCCATAGACTAATGACCTTTGTTGTATAGCCAATCTTCACCGTTCTTGGTTCTTGATGCCATTTCTTTCAGCTCAGCTCTGTTCTGTTCCAGAACATCATTGGTGCTTTCAAAAGTCTTTTCCATATATGCAAAAAGCTCATTCAAATACTTCCCGTTCAGCTCTTCAAATTTGGTCTGCATATCATATAGGGTGCTGTCCAGGTAGTCATAGGTTTTAAGCTTCAGCATTGTGGAATACTCCTGAGCTTCCTTCTGAATACCATCTGCTTTCTTCTGTGCTTTTGATACAATCTGGTGTTCATCAACCAGATAATCCGCATGCTTCTTCGCTTCAATCTGAACCTTTTCGTATTCTTGTTTAGCTTCAGCTATAATATTATCTTTCTGCTCTTTTATCCACTTTGCCTGCTGAACATCATCAGGAAGACTCTGTCTTATATCTTTAACAATCTCCAGAATTTCTTCTCCGTCAACCATAACTTTATTTGTAAGGGGTACCGTAGATGCCGTATTCACTATATCTTCCAACTCCTCTAATAAATCTAAAACTGTCATTTCCTCCTCCTATTTTTCATACTTTTCCTTTATTTCCTCCAGAATTTCCTTTGGAACCAACCCCTCTACACAGCCGTTTAAAGAAACCACTTCTTTAATCATGCTGGAACTGATAAAAGAATACTCCGGACTTGTCATCAAAAACAAGGATTCAATTCCTCTATTGAAAAGTCTCGCATTCATCTGTGCCATCTGAATTTCATACTCAAAATCTGTAGTTGCTCTCAACCCTCTGACTACAGCATCAAATCTATTCTTATTAACATAGTCTGCCAAAAGCCCCTGAAAAGAGTCTACCGTTACATTACCAAGATGCTTTGTAACTCTTTCAATCATTTCAACTCGTTCTTCCCTGGAGAATAAAGGTGATTTCCCCGGATTCACAATAACTCCCACCACAAGTTCATCAAACATCTTGGACGACCTGGTTATAATGTCCATATGCCCGTTAGTCATCGGATCGAATGAACCTGTATACAAAGCCTTTGTCATTAAACTTCCTCCTGCAAATCTTCCGACTCTCTGATCATATCAGCTTCTTTTCTGTATATGCTTATAGTAGTTTTTCCATATCTGCGCCGGCGAACCCTTACAAATCCTCCTACCTTCTCGGATATTTGATCCCGGGAATCGTGTTCTGCTATTATTATACCGTTTACAGCCAATAAATCAAGATTTTCTATCATCTCCAGGCATTTTTCATACAAACTGTCTCCATAGGGTGGATCAATAAAAAAAACATCCACTTTCTCGTTAATTCTGTTCAGCCCCTTCGTAAAATCACCCTGTAGAATAACTGATTTTTCTTCTGCATGGCAGTGCTGTACATTGCGTTTAATTATACCTATGCTTTCCCTGCTTTTATCACAGAAATAGCAACGTTCAGCTCCTCTGGAAAGAGCTTCGATTCCTAAGCTTCCCGTCCCTGCAAACAAATCACAAAACACACTGTCATCTATGCAGCCCATCAATAAATTAAATATCGACTCCTTAACCTTGTCTGAGGTAGGTCTTATATCATATCCTGCCGGAGTTTCCAGCTTCCTTCCCCTGTATTCACCTGTAATTACTCTCATTTTCACATATTATCCAACCATAAAGTTCTGATGGGATTTTCCTCCGATTCTACATTTTTCTACAACTTGAGATTTATATCTTCTCCAAACATTTTTTCCACTCTGCGTCTCAGTTCCCGGTTTTCCTCAGAGTTCAATGAGGCGTCACTGTGCAAAATCTCTGCGGCTATTTTCTTTGATTTTTCTAAAACATCATTGTGCCTTATTATATCTGCAATATGCATTTCGGGTAGCCCATGCTGTCTTGTTCCGAAAATTTCTCCCGGCCCTCTGAGTTTCAAATCCTCTTCTGCAATATCAAATCCGTCTGAACTTTCACACATAATCTGAACACGCTGTCTTGCAACTTCAGTTTCTTTGCTCAAAATGAGATAGCAGTAGGATAAGTCACTTCCCCTTCCCACTCTTCCTCTAAGCTGATGCATCTGGGCAAGTCCGAATCGTTCACAGTTTTCTATAACCATAACAGTGGCATTTTGAACATTGATCCCTATTTCTATTACGACAGTTGCAACCAGAACTTTTATATCGCCTTTTGCAAAATCTCTCATTATAGAATCCTTTTCTTCATGTCCTAAATTGCCGTGGAGCATTTCTACTCTGTGGGATTTATATAATTCTTTCAACTCCTTATATAGCATTTCCGCAGACTTTGCTTCTATAGCCTCAGAATCCTCTATAAGCGGCGTCACTACATAAACCTGATGACCTGATTCTATTTCATCTCCGATTTTTTCATATACTGATCTTCTCTGTTTTTCAGTACATGCAATCGTCTTAATTTTCTTTCGTCCTGCAGGCATTGTATCAATTACTGAAATATCCAGTTCTCCATACAAAATAACGGCAAGTGTTCTGGGTATGGGTGTTGCCGTCATTACCAGAACATTGGGTCTTTCGCCTTTTACAGACAGTTTATACCTCTGTTCTACTCCAAACCTGTGCTGTTCATCAGTTATGACAACGCCCAGCCTTTTAAATTCCACATTCGACTGAATTAAGGCGTGGGTACCGACAATAACATCAATTTCTCCTGATTTGAGCTTGCTTAAAACAGCTTTTTTCTCTGAAAGTTTCATACTTCCTGCCAGTAATCCGACTTTTATTCCAAACTTTTCAAAATCATTCTTTAATGATGAAAAATGCTGTTTTACCAAAATCTCCGTAGGTGCCATCATAGCAGACTGAAATCCTGATTCAAATGCAGAAAAAATCACTGTTTCCGCAATTACAGTCTTTCCTGAGCCGACATCGCCCTGAACAAGCCTGTTCATCACTTTATTGCTTTCTAAATCTAAACTTATCTCCTTCCAAACTTTCTTTTGCCCTTCAGTAAATTCAAATCTCAGACTGTCAATAAATTTATATGCACCCGATACATCAATTTTTACGCCGATGTCTCCTGTATGAATACCCTGCTTCATATATAAAAGACCTGTTTGCAATATCAACAGTTCCTCAAATATAAATCTGTATTTTGCCATAAGAACATTTCTGCTTTCATCCGGAAAATGTATATTTTTTATAGCAAATTTACAATCTGCAATTTTATTTTCTTTAATAATCTCTTCGGGAAGCCACTCATCAATTTCTTCTATCAAAGGTTCAATCTGTTTCTGATAATTTCTTAATTCATTCTGTGAAATTCCACTAATACCGGGATATACAGGAAATACCCCTCTTACATCATCTATGCTGTCTTTTTTACATGCTGTGGGATGAATCATCTGAAGTTTTCCACGATTTTCTGCAATCCTGCCGAAAAAAACATAATCCGAATTCAGTTTCAATGCTCCTGCCATATATTTGGCATTGAAGTATACTATTTCTATCGTACCATGATCATCTTGAATCAGAAATGATATGGGTACGTTCCTTTTATATGGACTTCCATTATATCTTCTTGATACAACTTTTCCGGAAATCAAAACATCCTGTCCTACCAAATCCTTTGAAATACGGCGAACAGTTCTACGGTCTTCGTATCTTGACGGAAAATGCCATATAAGGTCTTCCAATGTGTATATGCCGCATCTGTTAAGTGCAGTCTTCTTCTTCGGACCTACCCCCTTTAAAACAGAGACATCATCATTCAGCCTCATATCTATACACTACCTTAGTATTTCTTTTTGCTTTTTGTTTTGATTTTACACCTGCAATATTTATAGTGATTTTCATGTTCTCATTTCCGAAATTCTCTTTAATTGATTCATAAATATAGTCTGATAATACCTTTGTAACTTTCTTTATGCTTACACCGAATTTTGCTATTGTGTTAAACTCCAGTATTATAGTATTTTTATCATCAAAAAAACAATCTATATACATGGATAACTCGTTGTCCGTAAATCGTGAAACCATTCCTATTTGCCTTCCTCTTGGAGTTGCCGGCCATAGTTTTTCTTCCAGTTTAAGAGCTTCTATTCCTCTGTAAATAATCTGTGCTATAATTGTGCTTGAAACCCTCATCTGTCCAAGTTCATTTTCCATTTTAAGGCTCATATATCATCCTCCAAGCTGAAAACTTTTCTCTTTAAATACAATATTTGCCATAGCCCTTCCGAAAATCATCTGCATCAGCATTAAATCCTTGAGATGCATATACTCCCCCGGTCTGTGCCTCATATCTTCTTTGCCGATTATTGAAGGTCCGAAAACAATTGTATTTGGCACAATTTGGGCATATGTACTGGGCGCATTAACACCGAATCCACATTCCTTTCTCAAAACATTGTTATACGCTTCCTGCAATTCTTTTATAAAAGGAAGTCCTTTACTGGCCTCTGAAGGGTGTCTTGTGGAAACCCTTTCTATACGGACAACTTCATTTTTAAAAAATTTGCTTATACTTCTTACAAGGTAGGCATCCGTGGTATCTGCGGTGTAGTGACAATTTATATTTATATATAATCTATCTTTATGACAGAAGATTCCTGTAGGTGCCACTCTGTTCCTTCCCCATTTTTCTCTCTGGCTGTTTGGCATTGAGGCTATTCCCAAATGAAGCCCTGTACCATCTGAAAATCCCTGTTCAAGTTTCTGAAGGACTCTATATATGAGATCCTCCTGCATTTCCGCCTTCGCTCTTCGTTTTAGTTTTGACAGTGTTCTTGCCATCTCCAATATAGCATTTGCATAAAGCGCAGGTTCTGAAGCGTGTCCTGCCATACCTTTGGTGGCAAAAACCCGCCCATCTTTGAGTTTGATTTTACATATATCCGGAATCGTTTCTATATTACTTCCGGCTTTTATATCTACAATTTGAGGATTTTCATCATATAGAGGAAATGATAATAACAAATCCAATGTTCCAAGCTGAAGATTGCAAATCTCAAAGTTGCCGTCCGGGGTAAAACTATATGTCGGAGCCGGATTTTCAAGGAGATATTCCCTCATATCCCCTGCACCTATTTTCTGCTGTGTTCCAACAATCAACCTAATCTTCTTATTCATGGGAACTCTATGTTTTCTGCTTGCCTCAAGCACATCTTTCATAGCAAAAAGTGCTGAAATTACGGGACCCTTATCGTCTATGACACCTCTTCCGTAAATCTTTCCCCCTCCAAGCACCGGCATAAATGGATTGTGTTCCCATTTGGCAATGTTTCCCGGATGAGCAACATCAACATGGGTTAGTACCCCTAATGTTTCATTGCCTTTTCCCATTTCTATAAATCCAACCCTGCCACCTGCTGCCTTTCCTGTCTTTAAACCGAACTCTCTTCCGAGTTCCAAAACATAGTTTAAGGCTTCATCACAAGCTTCTTGGTCACCTGAGATACTTGGGATTCTTATTAGTTCTGATAGAGATTCAATTAGCCCATACATTGTGTTTCCTCCCGTTAAATACATTGACTTAATACATCTATTATAAATTAAACCCAAAAAAATTGCCATACTGAATATTTCAGTATGGCGGCAAAATACATTATGATCAAATTAAAGGGCACGGTCTACTTTACCGGATCTTAAACACTGTGTGCAAACCTTTGCTTTTCTAACAGTACCATTATCGTTGATTCTAACAGTCTGAATATTTGCATTCCACTTTCTTCGTGTGTGTCTGTTTGAGTGGGATACATTATTTCCGGAAACCTGACCTTTTCCGCAAACTTCGCATTTTCTAGACATTTTCCGCACCTCCTAACATTTATCGTAAGTTTATTTAGTCTCATTTTCAAATCCATCTGTGATACAAAATACATCACACGGATAGCATTATAGCACACTTTCCCAAAGTATTACAAGTCCTTTTTTCATTTAAGATGAATTTTATCATAGTATTCAACTCTGAGCATGGACATGAGTTCCATATCATAATACTTGCCGTCTTTTTTCCCTGAATGACGCATTTTGCCCTCATCCTCAAATCCAATCTTTCTGTAGAGATAATGTGCAGTTTCATTATCCGCAAAATGGTCAATTGTAACTCTCTCCATATGCAAATTTATAAAGGCATACTCAAGTATCGCTCTTATAGCTTCTTCGCCGTAGCCTTTATTCCTGTAATTTTCATCTGCAATATAAATTCTGGTTAAATCCAGAGAATCCAATTTTAAATTTATTTTGGAAAGATATACCCTGCCTATTACTTTTTCTTCTGATTTCAGCACAATAGTAAAGTATCTTTTACTTTCATCTCCCATATTGGTAAAGAATTCTTTTACAATATCCTCGTAGCTGTGGTCACTGTCTACAGAAAGATACTGACTTACATCTTCTCTACACTCCCAATCTGCAAAAATCATGCAATCATCAAAGGTTGTTTCCCTCAATATCAAATTCTTGGACTCAATCATGACCTGCTCCTATCTATGGCAAAGTTAATCTTCATACAAATACTACATTTTTTTAAATATATGTGCTATTATTATATCGTATTTTTATAAGAAATGAAAGAGGAGAATAATTGATGATAAATAAAAAGTTACATACATCTATGCTTATATCTTTACTTGTAATTTTTTCGTTAATGTTAACTTCCTGCAACAAGGCTAAAAATGACAACAGCACTGACACAAAAGAGCTGAACAAAAAAATTTCCAGAAAACTTGAAGCCTATCAAACGGATCTTTTAGACAATAAAACTTCCATGAAAAAAGATGACGCAATCAAAAATTATCTTGTTAATTGGGGAAAAGCCAAAGGGATACAAAATGAAACCGATAAACATGGAAATGTGATTATGAAAGTCGCAGCATCAAAAAAATATTCAAAAGCGGCACCTACTGTAATCATTTGTCCCTATGACAACCTTAACTATGAAGCACTCATCCCTGTTCTTTCCACATCATTATACACCATAAAAAATAATGAAGGAACAGGAGCTTTAACTGTCATATTTACAAAGGAAAAGGGACATGACTTTTCGGGAATAAAGAAACTTTCAGCAAAACACTTCACAAAAGGAACAAAAGTTTTCACATTGAATTCCGGAGAAAAAGGCTTGGCATCACTTAAATCGGGAGCCTCCTCCTCATATAAGTTTATCCAAAAGATAACTAAAGTATCTCCACAAAATCCCCAGACCTATGAAATTAAAATAAAAGGAATTCCTGTCAATCAACCTGACCAGCTGATAAATGAAAGGACAAATCCTATCACAAAATTTGAGAGCCTTCTGGTCTCACTGAAAAATAAAGGAATAAATTATGAAATAGCCGATTTTAAGAGCGGTATCTCTCCTAGTTTATATTCTCCGACAGCAACTTTAACAATAACCATTGATGAAAACAAAAACGAAACCTTTACCGAAAAAATGAAAAATGAAATTGCAAAGTGGAAGGAGGAGTTCTCAGACAAATATCCAAATGCAAAATACTCATTTAAAAAGGTACAGCTTCCTCAGAGTGTGATTTCTTCTCAAGACACTAACAAGTTCGTAAATTTCATGTACACGACCTTAAACGGCGTATATGAAAAGGATGAAAAAACAGGAAATATTGTATCCATAAGTAATATTTCACAAATAAATATAACGAATAACCGGTTGATTTTAACAGCAATATCCCATGCATTGGACAGCAATAAACTTAAAACAATAGATACTGATATTAAGACACTATGCAATCTATCGGATATAGAATTTATCAAAACCGATGCTATACCTCTTTGGTACAGCAAGTCTGAAACATCTTTCTCAAAAGATTTTGCCAAAGCCTATAAAGATTCAACCGGAAAAAACCTTAAATATTCCGATTCTATTTCTGCAACGAATGCCTCATTTGTACAGCAAAAAAACCGCAAGGCAGAAATTGTCAATCTTGCTATAAATAAGGATATAGCTACAGAATGTACAGAGGCTATTATAAAATTCCTGGTAAATTCCAATAAAGAAAACAAATAGAAGTGGGTGTCTTACAAAGTATCTTTGACAAAAAGGAACACTATCATGTGTGAAAAGAGCAGCCCCTAAAGGTTGAATTTTTAAATTCAACCTTTAGGGGCTGCTCTTACTAAATTAATTGTTTTTTAAAAATCTTATGTTTAAATCTACTTTCTTTTTGATTCCCTCTACTCTGCCTTTTTCACTGTACTGCCACATATCGAATCTGTTCGGATATGCTGTCTTATCAGTGTAATGGGCAAGCCATGTTCCATAAGCTGTTAAATATTCCATATCCAATTTTGTAGTCAACCAATGTAAATTACCATAAACCATTGTTTCATAACCATGGCTTTTAATAATAGAGCAAAAAGCATCTGTTATTTCTGTACGCTCTTTAGTAGACAGTTTATTTATTCTTGAGCCCTCCGAGGGTTCCATATCATAAGCAACAGGATACTCTATCCCCTTTCGCCTGATATTTCTGATAACAAATTTGGCTTCCTTTACAGCTTCTTCTGTGGTTATAGCCTGAGAAAAGAAATAGACTCCCACCTTGATTCCGGCTTTCTTCGCTCCTTCCAGATTTTTTATATAATTTGTATCTTTGAAAATCTTTCCTGTATCGGAACCGCTGTATCCAATCCTAATCATAACGAATTTCACACCGGTACTGCGAACCTTTTTCCAGTCAATATCCCCTTGGAAAACAGACACATCTATTCCTTTTTCCGATGTATGGTTTTTATCCTTGTACTCTAAAAAATTATGATCGTAAAAATAATTCTTCTGCTTCAGGGTATTAGGTTTCAAAGACTTCTTGGGTCCAAGACCGTTGTAATCCCCAAGAACGACATAGGTTATGCAGAATAAAAAAACGCAGGCAGCCCACATAACTATAACTGATACTAATAATATGGTATAAAATTGTTTTTTCTTCTTTCTTCTTCCGGTATTTCTCATAATCATACTTTAACACATATCCTTCTCTCTAAAAAGTAGATTTAGAGAAGATTTGACTAATATGTTTCATTTGATGTATCATAACTTTCAAAGGGGTGTGAAAATGAAAAACAGAGACAAAATTATTTCTGAATTAACTAAGTACAGACGGGATTTGCATCAGATACCTGAACTTGGCTTCTTTGTATATCAGACCGGTGATTATATCAGAAGTATCCTTTCCAAGTACGACTGTGAAATCGGAACTGTTGCTAAAACCGGGATAACAGCTTTCTTTGACTTCGGAAAAAAGGAAAGTTTATGTTTTAGGGCGGACATGGATGCTCTTCCCATTGCGGAAGAAACCGGGCTTTCATTTGCATCAAAAAACGAAGGATGTATGCACGCATGCGGACACGATGGACATATGGCAAATGCCCTGTCTTTTGCAGGTATTTTAGACCAGTATAAAAAAGAGCATAAAACTTTTAACTACAATGCATTACTCTTGTTTCAACCTGCAGAGGAAACGATAGATGGTGCAAAGCTGATATGTAATACCAATGTTTTTCGGGACTTCAGCGTAAAGGCAATATTCGGGCTTCATATGTGGCCCTTTCTTGAAAAAGGAGAAATCGCAACAAAACCCAATTCCATGATGGCAAAATCTACAACTATTAAAGTTGAAATAGAAGGTTTAAGTTCACATTGCGGTGAGCCGGAAAAAGGACATGATGCCCTTGTCGCTGCATGTAAATTCATAGATTTACTTTACGATTATAAAGATAACCACATAAGAGAGCGATCTATTCTTAAGTTCGGAAAAATGCACAGCGGCACCGTTTTAAATGCCATATCCGACTACTCAAGGCTGGATGGTACTATGAGAACCTTTGAAGAATCCACATGGAAAAAACTCGTAAATGCTATGCATCACTATGCAAAGCAAATTTCCGGTATATACAATGTAAAATTCTTTATCGATACATCAAAATTCCATCCCGCCGTAGTAAACGATGAAGTTCTTTACAAAAAAATAAAGCCCAAGCTGGTTGATGAGCATATAAATTTCGTTGAACTTAGAAGACCTGTCATGATAGCAGAGGACTTCTCATTCTTTGAAGAAGTTTTGCCCGGAATCTTCTTCTTCCTGGGAACAGGAACAGGGATCCCATTACATAGCAACAACTTTAATTTCGATGAAAGCGTTTTGATAGAAGGTGTCAAACTGTTTAATACAATCTTCACAGAGCTATAGAACTATAAAAATATATTTCTGTGATATCCTATGGAACAACTCTAAAATTGATAAAATCACAAATTTCAGGTCGATATTTTCTGCATATTATATATATTTGATCCTATCTACTCCTATACCGACTTTATAAACTGTATCTTACATGACACCAATTTACTTTATAGACAAAAAAACCGAAGAGTAACTCCACCCCTTTGGTTTTTTACTGCCCATGTAATAATCTAAAATTATCCAGCTTCAAAAAATCTCAGATTACAAATTCCTTGTCATTAAATTTCAATTTATCCTCCGGCTTTACTATAGTTCTTCCTTCTCCTCTGCCTGATCCGCTGCGTAAGCTGCATAAAGTACGATAGCTGCCGCCGTGCAAATGCTGAAAATTGTCCATGCTTTTCTCATAAGTGATACGCTCCTTTCTTATCTAAAAATATTATACATTATATGTACTTTATCTGCAACAGAATACATGATATAATACATAAAGATAAGCACCTATAGCTCAGTTGGATAGAGTAGCACACTCCGAATGTGAAGGTCAGGAGTTCAAGTCTCCTTAGGTGCACCACAGCATAACAAAAGCGACTGCAGCAATTTACAGTCGCTTTTTGATTACTTATATTAAGTATAAAATATATCTAGCCGTGAACGATGACGGGCATTCCTGCCTCCACAATACCATATAGAGCAAAAGCCTGTGAAGGAGGCATGTTTACGCATCCGTGACTTCCGTTCCTTAAGTATGTGCTTCCTCCAAATGAACCTCTCCATGGTGCATCGTGAAAGCCACATCCTGCAAAAAATGGCATCCAATAGTTAACCTTGGTCTTATATTTGGATCCGTCATTATTTTCTCCCTCTAAAGTAGCGGGAGAAGTTTTGTACATCAGGGAAAAAGTTCCATACGGTGTTCCATTACCCTCAGCAACATTTCCTGTAACAACTGGTGTGGAAAGAACAATTTTACCGTTTCTGACCATCCATACATGTTGTCTTCCGATACTCACTTCCAGATATGTATTTCCAATGTCATTACCCTTTGCGACTCCCCATCCCTTTTGCTCATAGTCTACTTTTAAGTTATGATCTTTACCTGTTTCCAATGCCTTTACAAGAGATTTTACCTGCTTCTTTTTATCCATATCGTATCCGTAGTTTCCGCCGGAAACTGTAATAGTGCCACCTGCAAGTTTGAGTGTTCTGGTTGCACCAATAGTCGAAAAATAAGCATATTTCTTATCTACGAATTTTTCGACAGCTTTTCGATCCACAATTATTCTATCATTCTTAACAGAAATCATTTTATCCAGTTCAATTGGCTTTAACTTATATTTTTTGCCTGCACCTGACAGCGTTATATCTGTTTTCAGGTATTTATTCGCATATTCTATCTTGTCTTTTATCTCCTGACTATTTGCTCTGATAGTCGGAACAGAAAAATATTTGCCCGGAATATACTTAAATTCCCTGTCCCCCCGGGCAATTGCATCCAATATTGCTTTCTCCAGTTTTCTGCTGTCAAGACTATCTCCAAAAACCTCCTTGACAACTTCAAATTTGGTATTGTTCAAATTCACATAAGCATTTCTTGTCCGGGTTTTCCCTTTTCCGTTCTTAACTACACTTAACTTTTCAAACTGTCCGTGAAAAGCTTTAGATGGCTTGGCATTCATTTTAATGTTGTATTTTCGATAGGTTTTGCTTATAGTCCTTCCTACTTTTCTTATAAATCCGGGATTGAGGGCTTCTTCAATTTGCTCATCCACATCGTAGACCAAGTCAAAATTTTTTATAAGTCCGATTTTCTTTCCGTTATGAATTATTTTGATTTCGTGCTTATTCCAAGCCTTTGTCAGCTTTGCCTTTGTCTGTTTTGCATTCAAATTCGAAACATCTATCCCATTTACCGAAGAGCCGTCTTGAAACTTATCAAGAGCTAAAATTTCTTTGTTTAGATTATATACGCTAAACACCGCCAAAACTGTTAGAATCGCAACGACTGCTAGAATCTTCTTTAAATTCCCCTTTTTTTCTATTCTCTTTCTCAACCTTCCGGCATCATGTTTGCTCAATTTTTTATACCTTCCATAATAAAACTATACCTAGAAGTATACCTTAGATATGCTTCTAATTCAAGAATTAAGAAAAATTTAACCTATACATGTAGTATTTTATCAAATAAGACCAATATATGTTATTACTTATCAAGCAACTGGGTTTTGTAGAGGCTCGCATATTCACCGTGAAGATTTAACAGTTCCCTGTGGGTGCCCTCTTCTACAATCCTTCCATCTTCAATTACAATTATTCTATCCGCATTTTTCACTGTTGCAAGCCTGTGAGCAATGATCAAACTGGTTCTTCCCCTAGCAAGCTCATCAAAACTTTTCTGAATTCTTTTTTCTGTTATGGTATCCAGAGCGGATGTGGCTTCGTCTAAAATTAAAATTTTAGGATTTTTTAAAAATATTCTAGCTATTGAAACCCTCTGCTTCTGACCGCCTGAAAGTTTAGTTCCTCGCTCCCCTACGTAAGTGTTAAATTCATTGGGCATTTCCATTATATCATCATATATTTCCGCCTTTTTTGCGGCAGCCACTACTTCCTCCCATGTTGCATCCGGTTTTCCGTATCGGATATTCTCAAAAATGGTGTCTGCAAAAATAAAAACATCCTGTTGAACGATGCCGATATTTTCTCTAAGCGAAGTCTTCTTTACATCTCTGATATCTGTTTCATCAATTTTGATACTTCCCGAGTTCACATCATAAAAACGTGGAATAAGCTGGCAGAGAGTAGTCTTTCCTCCTCCCGAATATCCTACAATGGCAACGGTTTCCCCCGGTTTCACCTTCAGAGAAAGTCTATCTATAACTTCTGCATTCTCATTGTATGCAAAAGATATGTTGTTAATTTCTATTCCACCTTTTTCGACTGTTATTGGCATTGCATCCTTTTTCTCTTTCACATTGGGTTTTATAGTCATTATCTCTGAAAAACGCTTTATACCTGCCATTCCGCTTGTGAAAATTTCTGCAAAATTCGCCATTTTTCTAACGGGTGTTATAAAGGCATTTACGAACAAAGTAAAGGTAATCAAGTCAATATAATTCATCTGTCCCTTCATAATCAGATAGCCTCCCACACCGATGACAGCGCACGGCATTATGCAAAGAAAAAATTCCTGACTGGCGTTAAATCCTCCCATAGCTTTGAAAAACTCTTTTCTGGCATCAATATATGTATCGTTGGAATTTAGAAATCTCTTTTGCTCCACAGCTTCATTTGCAAAGGCCTTAGATGTTCTTATCCCCGAAATACTGGACTCAATCTCAGAATTTATAGATGCAAGTTTAAGTTTCACGTTACTGGAGGCTTTTGCCATGCTTTTTCTGCGATTCATCACGATAAAAATAAAAATAGGGATCAAAACTGCGACAATTCCTGCAAGTCTCCACTCAATTCTAAACATAAAAAAGAGAGAGCCTGCAATTGTTAAAACTGAAATAAGCAAATCTTCCGGTCCGTGATGAGCAAGTTCAGTTATCTCAAATAGATCCCCCGTTAAGCGGCTCATGAGTTTTCCTGTCCTATTTTTGTCGTAAAAGTCAAAGTCCAATTCCTGAAGATGACTGAATAATGTGTATCTGATATCAGCTTCTACCTTTACTCCGAAGAGATGACCCAAATATGTCATTAAAAAATAGCATAGTGATCGGATCACATAAAACACGACAAAAGATGCCATCAAAATAAAAAACATACCATAGGACTTATTAGGCAGCATCTCATACATTGCATGCCTTGAAACAAGCGGAAACGCTAAATCTATCACAGCTACCATAAGTGCACAACTGATATCTAAGATAAATAAAAACTTATGTGGTTTAAAAAAAATCAAAAGTGTCCTAATCATTCTATCCCCCTCAGTTATAGTACCACAGAAATTATTTTTTACGCAGAAAGACACCCCGAAACTATGGCGAATTTCGAGGTGCAAATGATTTATTATGGATTCTATATATTGGCTTATAAATTCATTTCAAGAAAGCCTATGAGTTAAATAATACTAACATACCTTCTAAAAAATATGCCTATACAAATAGGCAATTTCTTATTAAGTTAACTGTCTTTAACTAGTTATAGTATACACATATCCGACCTTCTTGTAAAGGGGTATTTTAAAAAATTTTTAAATAGTTTTTAAGAAAACCTCTTTCATGTCTGTTTTTAAACTGATACCCAATTTTTCAAAAGTCTTGCCCAAAGCATCCAGAGTCTCCGCAACATTATTTTCAGTGCAGTTTTCCCCCATGTGACCGATTCTGATAACTTTCCCTGCAAGAACATCAAAACAACCCGAAATCATAATTCCATGCTCCTTACACATGGTGTCCAAAATATCCGAGTCTTTAATTCCTTTCGGAACATTAAATACAGTTACAGTGTTCGACCAGCCCTTTTCCAGATATAATTGAATCCCCGCCTCCGTTAAGGCTTTTCTTGTTGCCTTTGCAATTCTTCTGTGGCGATTAAATATATCCTTATCTTCCAGATAATTTTCTATTGCAACTCTAAGTCCGTTAATATCACTGACAGGCATGGTATATGGGAACCATTTATTCTTGTAATAATCTTTTAAAACAAGGATATTTGTGTAATATCCTGCTATTGGAGTTTTTCTGTTTTCCATAACTTCAAAAGCTCTCTTGCTTACCCAAACCATTGTAAGCCCCGGAGGAGCTGATAACGCCTTCTGTGAACCACCGCACAGAATATCAATTTTGCTGTTGGATACATCCAAAGGCTCTCCAAACATACCTGCTACAGAATCTGCCACGGTCATTATATTGTACTCATCTAAAAGTTTGCTTATGCTCTCAACATCGTTTAATACACCACTTGGAGTATCACAGTGCACCACAGTTGCAAACTTAAAATCAGAGTCTTTATCTAAAAAAGCCTTAAGATCCCCAATATCTACAGGTTTATGATAATCTGTAGTAAATAAAATCGGAATTCCTCCATACATCTTCACAAAATCCCGGAAACCTTTTCCAAAGATTCCATTATCAATCACCAAAACTCTATCGCCATGTTCTATCAGTGACGCACAGGCTGCTTCTAAACCTAAAATACCCTCTCCTCCCATTATGAAGGCTTCATTTTCAGTATTTAATGCCTTAGAAAACAGTTTACAGGTTTCCCTGTAAAACTCATAAAATTCCAAATCCAAATCAGGATTTGTGAATTCCAGACTTCTTGCCATTCTAACATTTTCTCTTACACGAGTCGGTCCCGCTGTCATTATTTTATACATTGACTAACCCCCTTACATGTTAAACGAATCAGAATAACAAATTTCCGATCCTTAATCAATTCTACGATTTAGTGAACATATTAGTGAACATACTTCTTGATTTTCTCTATAACCAGATAAACCACAACACCTGCCACTCCGACCTGGATTATGTTTCCCGGAATTGAGCCAAATGGTGCAATCCAGTTGTTAGTTATGATAAGTTCTGCAAAATAATACCCAATAACTTTTATAATTATTGCAACGAAAATTGCTGCTGCATTATTGACATACACATTTTTGAAAGGTTTTGTTTCTGCAAACCATCCGACAGCGTATCCCATCAAGCCTACAATTACAAATGTAAACGGTGCCCAAGCAGTCCATCCGCTTGTAACATCGAATAGCGCCATTCCAAATGAGCCACAAATCGCACCTGTTTTTTTTCCAAACAAAAATGCTCCTAAAAATAAAGGCACATTACCCAAATGAATCAGACCGCCCGTTCCCATAAATGGCAATCTGATCTGAACCTGCCATGTACAAACATAAACCAGTGCAATAAACAGTGCTGCAATAACCAGTTGCTGAACATTACTTCTTCCTGAATTCCTCATACTCTTCTCTGCTAACATACTTCCTCCGAATTCTTAAAACAAATAAAACCACTTCTTAAATATCGCATCTATATACTACCTTATTTTTACATATAACAAAATATGCAAAAATATAATATTTTTGCATATACAATAATCGATATTTCGTTGTCTTGCAAAACTGTATACCTATTTTTATGCAAATACTTAGCATACAGTTTCCCTTGCGAAGCTCAGCTTAAAAGTTGTTCAATTCTGTCTAGCCGATAAGCTTCATAATTTTATTATAGGTTTCATCTGAAATCTCCCATATTCCATTATAGGGGCTTTCCATATATTTATTTCCCTTCTTTTCATAAAAACAGAACACGTCGGGCTTTTCTTTGTCTGAAAAAATTGATACAGTAAAGAATTTATCTACATTTTTAGGCACATCGTCGGTGGACTCATCACCCTTTCCATCACTCTCTTTTATTGCTTTTTTGATGTTTGTAATTATCTTATTACTGACAATTCCTCTATTGATTATTACTCCGTTTTTATTATCGGAATTGCTTATCTCAATGCTTGTAACCTTATCCTTATCAGGTAAATCAGGTGTTTTTATATTCTTCGTTCCGCACCCTGCTGACACAATAACCACAATACAAGACAATAGAATTATTATAAACTTTTTCATTTTCATCCCCCAGTAAATAAAATTTTCGATTAAGAACTTATTTTCCAATCATCAACGCATATCAGCCCTGCTCTTTCAAAATAATTAGCTCAATACACCGCAACTATCATTTGATTTTTTCTTTATTGACGAATATATCTTCTCACAGCCATATGTCCCGCCGGCAATTAGAATAAACATAATAACGAACAGCTCTACCCTTCCAAATCGGAACGGAAACATCTCCGGAAGTCTCATGAGGTAACCGTAATTGCTGTCAAACAGGTGATTAGCAAGTGCCAACACTCCATTCATTACTAAGGTATATATCACTATAGGGCGTACTTTTAATTCAGTATTTTCTCCTGTTATAAGTATCAAAGAGGACATCCCGATGGAAATATGGGTTCCTATGTAGGTCACATTTGTTACGTGAGGCCATACAAACGGCATAGGATCAGGAAAAGCAAAGGCAATTGCAGCTCCAATAAGCCCCAGCCATGCAAAGTACTTTGTAAAACTTTTTTTCTTAAGAACATAGCCTGCGGCAGTCATCAATGCCGCCAATCTGCAGTGATATAAAGGCAAACCTTCTTTTAACAGCAAGGACTTATCTCCTGTATACCACAAAAGCATAATAACCTGCAGTGTGACGCTTACAAAAAGACTCACTGAAAGTAAAGTCTTCTTATCTCGAAACCTATACGCCAAAAGCAACATGATAACAAAGACAATGCGTATGAGCAATATGTTCATACTTATCAGTCCATCCGGTTCATACCTAAGAAAATAGGTCATATAATCTCTCTCCTTTAAAACATATTACTGAATATAATACCATATTTTCTTTATTTAACTATATTTTAACATAATTTTTTACAAAACTTTTCATACCTTGCCTTTGTCAGATTAGCTACCCGTATATTTCTGAGATGACTGCACCCATAAAATGTCCTGTAGCAGAAGAAATAAGTTCTGTTATTCTGTCTATAATCTCCGATTTTTTTCCAAGCTTTAAAACATCATCACCTAATTTGGTACAATCATATGCATTTGCACCGTAATGATTCGATAGACCATTTTCAGAAATCAATCCGGCATCTAAAAGTTCTTTCAAGAATGATTTAAACTGTTCCGGATAAACTTTTAATTTTGTACTGTCTATATACTTATATTCACTTATCGCTTTAAGCAGTACATAGCGCCTGTCAGCGGAATTTTCCAATTTATACCTGTGAAAATCTCCCGGATACCTGGTGCCGCTAAGAATATCAAAGTCACCGTTTTCGTATTTTAATCCCGGAATTTTTTCTGCATTCTTTTTTACTGTATTTAATTTGACTCCTGCAATGTTAAGGAACTCGCCAATGCTTACTTTATTTCCTTCCATAATACCTCTCATATACTTTTTTCACAAATCAGAAGAAAAGTTTTTTTATCCCTCTTCTTTCCTGATACCACAATTCAAACAGGAATTTTCGGTATCTATCCTTTACCGAACAATCTATATGTTTTTGCTTTTTCTTATTAACCTGAAATACATCAAGAAAAACAATGCACCGGCTGATAATAAAGCAATTCCCAGTCCTGTGTAGAAGAACGCAATAAAATACAAAGGAACCAGCCCGGAAGTTCTGAGCCAAAAACCACCGCTCATCATGAACGCCATGATGAAATATGACCTTTTGTCAAAAAAATACCAGAAAGGCTTGGTAGGAGCATCATACTTATCTATTCTTTTCGAGTGCTTGATGCTCATGCTGTAAAACATAGCTCCGAACATTCCGAAAACCACAATTGAAAGAATAAGGTACAATATTTTAAATTCAGGCAGAGACAGGTATGCAATCATTCCCATTCTTGCAACATTAAGCCCTGCCAGTAACCATACACTCCCTGCAATTATTATAAGCGTATGTTTGTTCACATGAAATACGGGTGTTTTTTTCATATCATTCCTTCGCGCTCTTTTTTAATGTAAGCAGTAAAAGTACTATTCCGATTCCTACAAGCACATGTCCTGCTCCTGCAACACCGGAAATCGCTGAGTCGGCTCTACCGGAAATATCAAATTCAAGTACCTGTATAACTCCACGTACTACCATCATAATAGAAAGTATCGGTAAACCTATGTTGTAGATTTTCATAAAAGTACGGAAAGCTTTTTGTTTCTCAAGATCCATACTTTGAGAAAATAATGCTACAAGAAGAAATACAAACATCCCTAAAATAAAAAGATGTGTGTGTACCTTTCCCAGTGCTGTTGCCCCTGTGAATCCGTTCCATTTTGTAAACTCACGATAGAAAACTCCGCCTATCATCGCTGCTGTAGCGTAAATCAGTGCCAAATTAAAATATTTCTTTTTCATAAAATCTCCTTCATATTATCTATATTAGGTTCTGTTTCTGCCTGCTTTTCTATGCTGCTATATTCTTCCACACTATATATGACTTGTATTTAGTGCATCTCTGTATCCATAATCTCATCTTCATCCCCACTCCTTAATATATCAATATATTCTTCATAACTATACACTTTGTTTCTTCACTAAACTAAGAATTCCAAGTATTTCAAATCTGCCTACGGCTGAAGAAACGGTATTGTATGCTATAGATAAATTTTCTGCTGCTTCCCTTATTGCAGACATTCTATCGTAGTATTCCACACAATTTTTCTTTAAATAGCATAACAAATATAGGAATTGAGTTTTTATTACTTTTTTGAAATCAAAACTCAATATTTTGCTACGCTCACTTCTTCGGAATCAGCACGCCGATAGTCATACCAATTATCTCACCAAACGACATTCCGAGAAACATGCCATTTCCTGAGTTATCAAAAAGCATGCCTATTAACATCCCGAACGAAATGCCTAAAAACATGCCACTAGCCATGTGGTCACCTTTGTATTTCTTCGTTTTATCTTTTGCTCTTATAATTATTGTAATAATCATGATTGCAATGCAAACTACCGCTACGATCATGATAAGTTTGGTCAATATAAAATAGTTACTGTCAATCATGTGATTTCTCCTAATGAAAATTTTGAAATTACACCTACAGATTATAAAATCATTAATCTTTAGTCAGAAATTCTCTGTTTTTCTACGGCTTGTTTTGCTGTTATATATACATATATATATATGAATATTTTCTGATTTCCATCATTGTATCATTATATTGGAACAACATCAAATGTCGAGTAGGTATTGGTGCATTTTGCCATAATGCATTGTGCATAGTGTTTTGAATTTCTTTCTCTAAAACTTTTCTTCCATGCTCCAGCTTTTTCTTGTTCACTTCAAAATATAATTCTTATAATTTTTCATCATTTATCGTGTGCTATTTTGTTTTATCTCCCGGATCTTTACTATAGTTTCCTATCAAAAGATAACCCGCCTTTTCCAGCTTAGCAGAAGCTCGTTTAACTATATCTACACTCACATAGTCAAAATCATTTTCTTGCCATACCATTATAGAATTGTATGTCCAATATTTCCCGTCATGATAGTTT
>ERZ772997.34-NODE-34-length-61362-cov-6.16582_pt1 | contig 61362 bp, 49 predicted proteins | sample MGYA00511127_ERZ772997 | MGnify/ENA primary metagenome ERZ772997 (study PRJEB29015, sample SAMEA2738070) | human oral metagenome | biome: human oral; feature: human-associated habitat; material: saliva | place: China | collected 2215 ... | reverse complement strand
CCAGTGGGCGAGGCGCGCATCCTCATTTAAGTCATAAAATTTTTTGCTGAAATACGTTCTTATTTAGGTGCGTTGTCCCGTGCAAACGTATCCTTCAGCCGGTACGATAGCTAAGTAGGATTCTCATGGTGCATGTCCTCACCGGACGGCCCCACCTCGTACCCTCACCGTGGGGAGAACGTAAGAGAACACAAAGAATAGGAAGTAACCTCAGTGGCGCAGCAATCCAGCCGTGGGCAGAACGCGAAAGGCACCGCATCCGCTGCGGATGCAGCAGACTCTACCCTTTCGCACCCAATGGATCAGCCGCTTGAAGGGTTCGGCTCTCTTTTTCCCACAACGCCACCTCCGCGCGGAGAACAGGGGGTGCTTTTCGCAGACCCTCTGTCCCTGGTAGATGAGAACCTGGGGTATCGTGGGTCGGTAGCCCGCAAAGCGGCGGGTATAAGCTACCGCCAGCTGGATTATTGGGCGCGTACCGAGCTAGTGGTCCCCACAGTTCGTTCAGCCTCCGGGTCTGGTACCCAACGTCTCTATAGTTTTAGGGACGTGCTGGTGCTTAAGATCGTAAAGCACCTGCTTGATACTGGTGTTTCCCTCCAGCAGATCCGTACCTCCATAGAGCACTTACGCACCCGAGGCGTGGAAGACCTGGCGGGAGTGACCCTTATGAGTGATGGCACAACAGTATATGAGTGCACATCCCCGAGCGAAGTGATTGACCTGGTACAGGCGGGGCAGGGTGTGTTCGGTATCGCCATTGGCCGTGTCTGGCGTGAGATTGAGCAGAACCTTAACGGCGAGCCGGGAGAAGACACCCTCGGCGGGGCGCATGAGCACGTAGACCAGTTGGCGGCTAGACGTGCCCGCAAGGCCGGGAACTAAGTCCCGGCCCTGCCTTGCAGGCTGCCCTAACCCACGATACAAGAGGCGGCAGGGAGGCAGTCCCTGAGAAAGAAACCTACACACTAGCAGGTACCCATAGTATTTTTGAATCGTGGGTTTCAAGCGTACCCTGCAAAAAGCCTCACCATTCGGTGAGGGTGCAGTTATTTCGCTAGAATAAGTTGTAAGCACTCATTCATTGGAATACTCAACGGAAATATACTCTCAATGCCTAGAATCGTCAGTATCAGTAGCCTCAAAGGCGGCGTAGGCAAAACTTCCATAACACTCGGTTTGGCATCTGCCGCGCTACATGGTGGGCTCAAGACTCTTGTAATAGACCTTGACCCACACGCAGACGCCAGCACAGGGTTGGACGTTGCCCCTACTACCCCCGATATTGCCTCCATCATGGATGGAGACGATGAGGACGCGTTCACGGCCTCAGTCGGCCCATCTGGGTGGAACCGCCACGCCGGTGCCACTACGCTCTTAACCAGCCACCCCGCCACTACCGGCGAGATACAGGTGGCGCGCGGCTCTGCCCGATCAATCCTCTTCGATACCCGGCAGCATGTCTCCTACAGTGAGCGGGTGCGGAAACTTATCCGCGCGACTGACGCTACTTACGATCTGGTGCTCATTGACTGCCCTCCTTTTATGGGGACCCTCACCTCGGTGGGGTGGGCTGCCAGCCAGCGGATACTTTCTATCGCGGAACCTTCCCTTTTTTCGGTTGCCGGAACCGAACGCACGCTACGCGGTATCGCCCGTTTTAAGGACAATAACGAACAAGATATTGAGGGGGTTGCGGTCATCATTAATAGGATGCGCCCTAACGACCCTGAGCACCTGTACCGCCGCGAAGAAATGCGTACCCTCTTCGGTGGTCTCGTGGTTGAGCCAACCCTGTGGGAAAGCTCAGCGGTACAACGAGCCCAAGGCGCGGCTTTTCCTATCCATTACTGGCCCGATGAGGAAGCCGTGGACCCGGCAACCCGTTTCACCCGCCTGCTCACGGGGCTTGTCGCCGCCCTGTAGCCGTTGGATATGAAAGAGCCGCAGAAAGTAAAGGACTTCTTCATGCCGCAGAACAGCAACTCGCCGCAGCACCCAAACGAACATACTCTACACTCAAACCAGGATGATCTGGGGCCCACTATAGTGTGTGCACCGTTCGCCGGGTACCTGACTCTGCTCGTGGGTCAGGGCGAGCATGTGGACGCGGGACAGAAGCTCGCTATCGTCGAAGCCCTTAAAGTGGAAACTCTGGTAACGGCTCGGACGCACGGTCGGGTTGGGCGTATTACCCACACCGACGGCTCATACGTAACTGGCGGGCAGCTGCTACTGACTATAGTGCCGGAATAAAACCTAAGTCCCCGTGTTATAGCTACCGTTAGAATGATACGAAGGGCACCTGAGGCCCAAGAAACTGGCAAACCCGAGAACCGGCAGGCCCGGGACCACCACATGATAAAGGTAGGAGCGCATGAGCATTAAAGACCTCGAAGTCATTGACGGGGTGGCACAGTACGACCTTGTAGTGATCGGCTCTGGGTCGGGCAATAGCATTATTGGACCCGAGTGGGATGATAAGACAGTCGCCATTATTGACGGCGGTATATTTGGCGGCACCTGCCTAAACGTGGGGTGTATCCCCACAAAAATGTTTGTGTATCCGGCCACCGTGGCGGTTAAAACGCAAGAAGTTGCTGAGCTTGGCGTTGAAGCATCCGTGCAAAACATTTCGTGGCAGAACATGCGCGACCGCATTTTCCCACACCGAATCGATAAGATTTCTGAGGCTGGCCGCCAATGGCGTGCTAACCTGCCGAACGTTGACTTCTACCCAGAGTATGCGCACTTTACCGGCCGGCACACCCTGCAGACTGCATCGGGCCGGAAGGTCCACGGTAAGCAGGTGGTTATCGCCGCCGGTTCACGCGCCACGCGCCCCGACGTGCCCGGAATTAACCTGCCGCAGGTGCTCACAAATGATACCGTGATGCGCATGGAACACCTACCGCAGCGTATGGTGGTGCTTGGCGGCGGGGTAGTGGCCGCAGAGTTCGCACATGTTTTCTCAGCGCTGGGCGTTGAGGTAACCCAGGCGAACCGATCAGCCCGCCTGCTGCGCGGCGTGGATGAGGAGGTTGTGAACCGTTTCGCCCAAGCCGCATCTCAACAGTGGAATCTGCTGCTGGAGCACGCTCTCATCGAGATCCGTCAAAACGATGACGACTCAGTAACCGTGGTTCTTGAGAACGACGGCGAACTAGTTGATGTGGTTGCCGATAAGGTGCTGGTGGCTACCGGGCGGCGTCCAAATAGTGATAGCCTGCATGCTGAGAAGTTCTTTGATGTAGATGCCCGCGGCCTTATTGGTGTGGACGAGTATCAGCGGGTACTGTACAACGGCGCCCCCGTTGAAGGCGTTTTTGCACTGGGGGATATCTCCTCCCCATATCAGCTTAAACATGTTGCTAACCACGAGGCGCGCATCGTGCAGCATAACCTGTCCCACCCGAACGAGCTACGCGCCAGCGAACACCGCTTTGTGCCCGCGGCTGTGTTCAGCCACCCGCAGCTGGCGTATGTGGGCCTCACCGAGGAGCAAGCGCGTGCCGCCGGTGAACGTGAAGGCTTTGAGGTGACCGTTAAAAGCCAGGAGTTTGGGGATACCGCCTATGGCTGGGCGATGGAGGATAAAGTGGGGCTGTGCAAGCTGATCGCCCGTAAAGACACTGGTCAGCTGCTGGGGGCGGCGCTGGTGGGCGAGGAGTCATCCGTGCTCATTCAGCCGCTCATTCAAGCGATGAGCTTCGGGCTGGGGGTGCGCGAGATGGCCCGCGGCCAGTACTGGATTCACCCCGCACTGACTGAAGTTGTTGAGAACGCTCTGCTGGGGCTTGAAATCAACGCATAGCTATAGCTGCAAAATATGCCGCAGGGCAAGTTTTCCCGGTTTGAGGAGACTCGGTGGGAAAGCCTGCCCTGCGGCATACATCTTCTGGGAAACATATACCTGGCAGCCGTCAGCGCACATTGCGTACATGCGGCACCCGACCGTTCCGGCCCAAGGCCGAACTTATTGCTTGTGGGAGCGAGAAGTGTCATCCTCTGCTGCTTCGATCACAGCGGTATCCTTGGGGCCGTCAGAGGTCACAGCAGTCGCCTCAACCTGCTCGGTACTTTCGGTTTTCTGCGCTCGCGCAGCCTGATACCCCTGCAGCCTCTCACTGGCCTGTTCCCTGAGCTCCTCAATGCGTTCGCTGGCCTGCTCCGCGTATTCGTGCAGTTTCTCGGACGCCTGCTCTTTTATCTCCTGCAGCCGCTCTAGACGCACACCCATATCGCCGGAGACCCGGCTGTACATATCGTCCACATATGCGGAGAAATCTTTCAGAATCTTTGAGCGTTTAAGCTTCTGCGATGGCGTCAGGTAACCGTCGGCTTCCGTCAGGTCTTTGTTCATGATGCGAAATTCACGCACTGCCTCTGCCCGAGACACCAGCAGGTTTGCCTCGTCAATAAACATCTGCACTGCCTCACGCACCTTCGGGTGCACCGCTGCCTCGGGGATGCTCATGGCACGCGGTAAGCCCAGGTGTTCCAGCTGCTCCGGCAGCGTATCCGGGTCAAGCGTCACCAGCGCGGCAATAAACGGTTTCTGATCTCCCACCAACATCGCCTGAGATACCAAGGGGGAGGTGCGGATGTGATCTTCCGTCACAGACGGTACCACATTCTTACCGCCCGCAGTCACAATAATTTCTTTCTTACGGCCCACAATCGTCAGGTTGCCGCGTTCATCAAAGCGGGCCAGGTCTCCGGTTTTAAACCAGCCGTCTTCAGTAAATGCGGTGGCGTCTTCCTGAGGGTTCTTATAGTATCCATCGATCACACCCACGCCGCGCACCTGCAGTTCACCGTCTTCGGCAATACGCCCCTGCGCTCCCGGTAAGAGCGGGCCGATGGCCCCGATCTGGAACTCGCTAATACGCCCCGCTGCAATCGGCGCGCAAGTCTCCGTGAGACCGTACCCTTCAACCACCCGGATACCTACAGCGTGGAAGAAGTGGCCTAGAGTATCGGATAACGGGCCACCGCCCGAGACGGCGTACTTTAGCTGCCCGCCCATCGCCGCTCGCAGCTTCGCGTACACGAGCCTATCGTAGAACGTGTACTGGGCCGCCAACGCGAGGGGAACCCGCCCGGAAATTTTAGCGCGCGACCACTCAACAGCAACCTTCACCGAGCGGTCAAATAGGGCTTTGTTGAGCGTTCCGCCTTTAGCTGCTTTAGCCTTCGCCCCCTCATAGATTTTCTCAAACACGCGGGGCACTACCAGCAGCATAGTCGGTTTAAAACTGTCCAGATCGGCAGCGAGGTTTTTAATATTGGGGGAGTGCCCAATCTGTACGCCCGCGTCCATCGCCAATATCTGAATCAGCCTGGCGAGCACATGCGCCAACGGCAGAAAAATAATAGAGGAATTATGGGGATTCGCAATCTCTGGTTCCGCCAGTTTGGTGTTTACGCTCAGGTTCAGGAAATGCCCGTGTGTTAGCGGGCACCCCTTCGGCCTGCCGGTGGTACCTGAGGTGTACACAATAGTTGCCAGGGAGCTGCAGGTGGCGGTGTCACGTGCCGTATACACTGCTTCTTCCGGCACGTTGAGCCCGGCCGTAATGAGCGCATCCAGGGCCCCGTTATTAATAACCCAGGTGTTTTCAAGGTGCAACGGCTCAATGCTGTTTGCCTGTTCGATAACACCAGCCAGCTTATCGTCCTCAACGAAAACTGCTTTCGCTTCGGAGTGAGAAAGAGCCCACGCCGCCTGGGCGGGCGCGCTCGTCTCATACACGGGAACAGAGACGGCTCCCGCATACCAGATAGCGAAGTCAATGAGAGTCCATTCGAACCGGGTGCGGCTCATAATGCCGATACGATCTCCGGGAACAATACCGGAGGCGATCAGCCCTTTAGCCACCGCCACCACCATGGCCCGAAATTCGCGGGCCCGCACCGGCTGCCAATTCCCCGGTGACATCTGCCAGCGATACAACAACGGGTTGGTAGTGTCAGCGCAACGGCGTTCTAAGATGCTGGTGATATTCAGCTGCGGGTCGCACATTACCTCTGCTGGAACAGAGAAAACCTTCATGAGTTACGCCTTCCACGCCCTAGCTTAAGGACTGTACAAATTTGTGTGTGAATTCTTTAACAAGCTCGGCATCGTAATCAAGGGTCGCCACATGGTAGCTACGGGTGAGCCATTTAAATTCTACCGATGCCGAGACATGTTGCAGAAAATAGCGGTGTGACGCGTCAGTAACGGTGTGGTCTGATACGGAGCGCAAGTACAGTACAGGTGCATGCAGTTTCGGCAGTAGCTCGCGGGTTTCTACCCCCAGCAGGTGCAGCTGCCGGATAGACGCGGTGGGAGTGCGTGCATATGCCCCTTCATCTACCCCCGGCACGGCAATATCGGACCCTATTGAGCGCATTACCGGCAGCACTGGTGCCACCCGGTGGGCAATGCGCATGAGCGGGTTGACATCAACAAAGAACGGGTTAATAAGCACTGTGCCAGCAACCGGGCGGCGTGCCGCAAGGTGTGCGGCAAGGCATCCACCCATAGACATACCGATAACAATTACTCGATATCCCGCACCAGTGAGCCGCTCGTACGCCTGCTCAACACTATCTATCCAATCGGTGTAGTGGGTGACTGCCATATCACGCCAGTGAGTTCCGTGGCCGGGTAAACGGGGTAACTCCACCGGGTACCCTTTCTCTGCTAAATACGCTGCTAACGGGTGCAGACTGTGCGGAGAGCCTGTGAACCCGTGCACGATGAGGATACCTAAGTCACCCGCATACTTTTTGGGGTCTGCGGGGGACGACAGCGGTTCGTGGTTAAAGTCCGGCTGCTGCGCAGGCACCCCACCTGTCTGTTGCCTCTCGTGTACTTTGCGGCGTATCCGACGCACCGGCTCTAACGAGTTCTCAAAAATATTCATACATCCCCCAGGAAGCTGTGTAACCCCACACTTAATATCTAGCACTATTATTGCTTTCAAGGTGAGATAAAAACTCACGCTATTGAGCTGTGAGCGTGATTTCGTGCGATTCACAGGTAACTGGCAGGTGAAAATGGGCTGTATAACACCCAATGGACCCCCTGGTACCCGGCTACAATCTACTAGGAAGGCACTCGCCCCTCCGATGACGCACACTGGTGTGAATTAATCGAACCGTGCCGCGTTCAATAACCGGAAACACTCCAGGAGAAAACTGTGGTCACACACCCCGCCACAACACCCGTATATGCGGTACTTAAAGCAATAAGCGACCCCACCGTCCGGCGGATCTGGCCGCATGAAGTCATAGGTGCTGAAAACATGCCCAATGGTCCAGCCATTATTGCCAGTAACCACTTAGCCTTCTGCGATTCGGTGTTTATTCCGCTTGCGGTTAAACCCACCGTAAATTTCTTAGCGAAAAGCGACTATTTCACTACCCCCGGCTTTAAAGGGCGTGCAATGGCAGCTTTCTTCCGCAGCGTGGGCCAGCTTCCTATGGATCGTTCGGGTGGGGAGAAAAGCAGGGCTTCTTTAGAAGCGGGTCTAAAGGTACTTCGTGCCGGGGGAGTGCTCGGCATCTACCCTGAAGGAACCCGCAGTCCTGACGGACGCTACTACCGCCCTAAAATTGGGGTGGCGCGTCTTGCATTGGAATCTGGTGCACCCGTGGTACCTGTGGGTCAGCTGGGCACCGACCTAATACAGCCAGCCGGGACGAACAGGCCACGTTTTCGGCATAATGGGAAACCCATTACGGTACGCACTATTATTGGTAAACCGTTGGAGTTCGCACATTTGCAGGATAAAGCTAATGACCACGCCACGCTCAGGGCTGTGACCGATCAGATTGCTGAGGCTATTCGCGCCCTCTCGGGGCAGCAGTACGTGCCTGTGCCCGCCGACAAAGTTAAACGGCTCATGGCGGCTCATGGGTGGAGCGCCCAAACCGCAGTAGCTAGTCTTCTCACACACTAACAGCCATATTTCGGTTGTACGGGCCGCTTTGTGGCGTGTGATTTCACGCAGCGAGATAAAAACATGACCGCTCCGTACCGTCTTGCCCATAGCGGGAGTACAATAACGTAGTACTGCCTCATGGTTTTAGCTATGGGGTACCGCAACCGCAGACAACCCAACCTGAGTGATAGAGCGAGACAACATACATGAGCAACACGATTCGCCCGCAACAGCCCAGCGACCATGGGCTGGATATTTGGCGCACCCTTAACGCTGACCAGCAGCCTACCTGGGCGGATCATCCCGACTACGCGCCCACAGTGGCAGAACTCGAAAAGCTGCCCCCGCTGGTCTTTGCGGGGGAAGTAGACTCAATGCGCCACCAACTTGCTGAAGTCGCTGAAGGTCGCGCTTTTCTGCTTCAGGGCGGAGACTGCGCCGAAACGTTCGCGGGAGCCACCGCCGATAAAATTTCAGGCCGTGTTCGCACCATCCTACAGATGGCAGCGGTACTGACCTACGGGGCCTCTATGCCTGTGGTTAAGATGGGCCGCATTGCCGGGCAGTTCTCTAAACCCCGCTCCTCGGATGTGGAAACCCGTGACGGTGTTACTCTGCCTTCGTTCCGTGGAGAAACCGTTAACGGTCATGAGTTCACAGCAGAGGCGCGCACTCACGACCCCAAGCGGATGCTGCGCGGGTACCACACCTCCTCGGCAACCTTGAACCTGGTGCGGGCTTTCACGAAGGGCGGTTTTGCCGATCTGCGTTCCGTACACCAGTGGAACCGTGGGTTTACCGAAAACCCTGCGCATGCCCGCTATGAAGAAACTGCGCGTGAAATAGGCCGTGCCCTCAAATTTATGGAAGCCTGCGGGGTGGACTTTAACGCATTGACCACCACCGACCTGTACGTGGGCCACGAGGCACTGGTGCTTGATTTTGAACGTGCCCTCACACGCATCGATTCGCGTACCCACCAACCGTATGACACGTCCGCACACTTTTTGTGGATTGGCGAACGCACCCGAGGAATTAACGACGCCCATGTAGACTTCCTCTCTAAGGTGCGTAACCCCATCGGTGTTAAGCTGGGCCCCGGCACCACTACCGATGACGCACTAGCTCTTATCGACAAGCTCGACCCTGAACGGGAGCCCGGTCGTCTTACTTTTATCACCCGCATGGGGGCAAAGAACATTCGTGAAAAACTTCCCGCTCTCGTTGAGGGGGTTAATGCATCCGGGGCGAAGGTCGTGTGGGTTACCGACCCCATGCACGGCAACACTATATCGGTTCCATCGGGGATTAAAACCCGCCGGTTTGACGATATCCTGGATGAGGTGCGCGGCTTCTTTGAGGTGCATGAGTCCCTGGGTTCTTTCCCCGGTGGCATCCACGTTGAAATGACTGGGGATGACGTCACCGAGTGTTTGGGCGGCTCAGACCCTGTGGATGAGGCAGCACTGGCTAACCGCTACGAATCGCTGTGCGATCCGCGACTGAACCATTCACAGTCTCTGGAGATCGCATTCTTGGTATCTGAGTACCTGAAGAGCCAGTACGTGCGTCAATTGGGTAATACTATGCGTTAAGCACACCCACATAACGTATGATGAGGCCGATGAGCCGTCCTAAAGAGGGCAGCGCATCGGCCTTGAACGTATGAGGTGTGGGGGATTAGAGCCCACCAAACATTTGTGACAGGTTAGCCCACCACGTGCTCTGTAATACCGACTGGGCCAGCAGCCACCCCACGAACCCTGCCAAAACTAGGGCCACCAAGAGTACGACCACTCCCGTCACTACTGTAAACGGCGATGGTGGCGGACCTAGCCGTTCAGCCGGGAGCCTCCTGTTACGGGGGAAAGGACGCGGGCCTGGCCGCGCTTGCGGATGCGATGCTGGCCTGCGCTGTGGGGAACGGTTAGGGCCCGGTGGGGTGCGTGGAAGTCCAAAGACATTATTCGGGGAACGCTGAGCAAGCTCTGGGCGCAGCGCGCCATAGTGCATCCGCGCCGAGGAACCGTCCAAGGACCGCTGGCCGCCCAGGGGGATATCGCCACGCGCTAAGGCAGGGTTTACCGGCCGGGTTTCAGGGCCGATACCGATCGAGAGCGGAACGTATTCTTCCATGGGTAGCACAGGTTTTGCGGCCTGGGCCCGCCGGTTAGTGCCCACCAGCAGATCCTCAGCACGGCCAATACCACTGATGGGGCTGTTGTGCACCATCTGGGCCAACCCCGTAGTCTCAGCGATGTGTTCCACAGCCTCCCATAGCGGAACTTCAGGTTCCTCCACGAGGGGAGTGCGCCAGGCAAGCTCTTCCTCGCTCATGTGGGCCGTCACATCCCGCAGATCGGTTAGAACTTCAAGCGCGTTCTCTGGACGGTCTTCAGGCTGCTGACGGGTACACCAGCTAATGAGCCCCGCAAGCCCTGGATCTAGGCCGGGAGCAGCCTCCGCGACGGGCGGGATTTCGACGTTTGCATTGTAACGGTGAACCTCGCTGCTGTTGGCGATGCCATCAAACGGCAGATGCCCGGCGAACATGAGGTACATCATCACGCCCAAGGCAAAAATATCGGCGGGTGCACCCGTCTGCTGGCCTTTGACCAGTTCCGGTGCGGCGTATGCGGGGGTGCCCATAATCTCACCGGTGAGCGCCTGGTCGTCGCGGCGCGTCAACCCGAAGTCTGCCAGTTTTACCGTCTCGGTCACATCCAACAAAATATTGCCGGGTTTAATATCGCTGTGTACCAGCCGTCGTGCATGAGCCTCAGACAGTCCCTCCACTACCGGCAGCAAAATCTGCAGGGCTTCCCCCACAGATAGGGCACCGCGCTCCCGCAGCAGCTGGCCTAGAGTACACCCGTGCACGTACTCCATGACAATGTACCGTAGCTTCTGCCCGCGTACCGTCTGTTCACCTGAGGAAAGCACGCCGATCACATGTCCGCCGCCCATCTGCCGTAGCGATGACTCTTCACTGTAAAACTTGCGCTGATTCTCGGGTGAAGCGGCAAGTTCAGGTTTCAGAATTTTAATAGCCACCGGGGAATCGTTGAGCCATGTGTCGGTCGCGTAGTACACTTCGGCCATACCGCCGCCAGCAATGAGCGGGCCAGCCAAGTAGTGTTCATCGAAGATGATGCCGTTTAACCAGTCACGCCCCCGCGTCGCAGAACTCGCGGGGGAAGAAGACGGTGTTGAAGATGGGGGAGGATTCATCATCTACGATTCTAGGGGATATGTGGTGTCCATGCCGCATGGACAACTCTCACTGAGCAAAGATACAGCGGATTCATAGGTAAAGAGGGGAAAACCGACCAAGTAATAGAGTCCGGACCACACACCATAACAGAACCGGCAATAATGGCGGCGCATAAGTAGGCAAAATTGGGTAGATTCTGGCACTCTTAAAAGGTGAGTAGCGAAAAAACTGTACAGACCTTTGCCCTTGTAGGCGACTGGGTCACTATTCCCGATATTGCCGAGGCACTTGATTTGAAAGTTACTCGAGTGCACAACCTTATCTCAGATGGCACTCTTGTAGCCCTGCGCGAACCAGATACGAATGTGCGTAAAGTACCCGCGCTTTTTCTCAACGGCGATCATGTGCTCGAATCCCTCAAAGGTACCTTAGTAGTGCTCAAAGACGCTGGTTTTAGCGACGAGGAAGCCATCACTTGGCTCTACACTGCGGATGATTCTCTGCCGGGACGTCCCATTGATGCGCTCATTAACGGGCAGAAGACGGAAATCCGCCGCCGCGCACAGGCCCTAGCCTGGTAAAACCCAAGTCCGATAAAACCGCGCGCCGTTGAGTACTTGGGCGCTTTCCTCAAACTAGTGACGGTGGAGGGGCCACCCGCATGATGGGGTAGTCCCCTCCACCTTTTACAGTTACGCGGCTCGATGCAGCGCTTTTGCTGCGATAGCTTCTAAGGCTTCCCGCACCTGATCCGGTACCGGTAAAGCAGCCAGCGCCGTATCAATGGCAGCAGACTTGCGGGCAATGAGCTCCTCAAGCTGCGCCACTGCACCACAAGAAAGCATGAGACCACGCACCCGCTGAACATCGTGAACATCTAGGTTCGGGTTCCCCAAGCATGTCTCAAGCAGGGACCGTCCCGCCTGATCCGCATTCTTTTCCGTAAGTGCCACCAGTACTGTGCGTTTTCCTTCCCGAATATCATCCCCGGCAGGTTTTCCAGTGGTTTCAGGCTCACCGAACACCCCCAGCTGATCATCACGTAGCTGAAAGCCTTCACCCAAGGGCAAACCGAAGCTGCGGTACGCACTAAGAATGGGGTGGTGCTGGTTCTGCCGTGCATCAAGGGCTAGAGCGCCGCCAAGAGTCAGCGGGTGCTCGCATGAATATTTGGCTGACTTATAACGGATCACGTTCTGGGCACGCTGTAGTGCCGCATCATAATCTTCGGAATCGATGACTTCCGAGAGTACATCCAGGTATTGCCCGGCCATGACTTCGGTGCGCATCGTATCGAAAACAGTTCGTGCGGTGCGGTCTGGTAGGGAGCCCACCCCCGTGCGCGCAAACATTGTCTCCGACCACGATAGGCACAGATCTCCGGCGATAATACCCCCCGTAAGACCATAGTTAAAAGTATCGCCGCGCCAGGCACTACTTTTATGCTGGTTCTCAAAACGTTTGTGCACGGCGGGTGCTCCACGCCGAGTATCGGAACGGTCAATAATATCGTCGTGGATGAGCGCCGCGGATTGAAACAGTTCAATGGCCGCCCCTATACGCACCACCGACAGGGGCTTTGGGTCCTCAAGAATACTCACCCCACCTGCGCCGCGCCATCCCCAGTAGCTCAGTAGCGCACGCAGCCTTTTACCACCTGTGGAGAGCGCTTCAATGGCTTCTAGCAGGCTGAGTGCATCTGGTGAAATATTGGAGAGCATCTCGCGCTGTTGGGTAAAAAAACGCGCCATTTCGGCCTCAACCTCTTGCAGATATGCCTGCTGTTCGGCCTGAATTTGCGTTTCAAACGCGCTCTGCGTAGCCATTGTTGCTCCCGTCGATATATATCTGGCGGTGGTCGATACCCATCTAGCTTATGCTATCTCCCATAATTTGCGGTATTTTCGCGTGGAGCTAGCCAACTCGATTTTTTATAGAACAAGAATACTATATAGAATATATATGCTATTATGGGGTGGTGGGAGGCTGAAGATACATCAAAGCTAAGGCACAATAGTCATCCAGAGCCTCCCTCTATAAAGGGGGTGGAATGTCTGAGAACGTAAAAAACGTCTTTAATACATCTCGCTTCCAGCGGGGGAATACCGCTGATGACCGAAGCGAGAAGCCCCGCATCATGATGCATCTTGATATGGACGCATTTTTTGTCAACGTAGAGCTGCTGAATAAACCAGAATTACACGGAACTCCTATTATTGTGGCGCATGAGGGCCCGCGCTCAGTGGTATGTTCTGCTTCCTATGAGGCTCGAGACTCGGGTGTTCATTCGGGTATGCCGCTGGCACGTGCTAAACGCCTGAGCCCACAGGCAACTATTCTGCCTCTGCGGGGTGATTACGGCTTTTACTCTCGTGCGGTCATGCGAATACTGCGGGATGAAAGCCCGCTTGTGGAACAAGTAAGTGTTGATGAGGCATTCATTGATCTCACCGGTGCCACTGCCATCGGCGGATCCCCGGTTGCGATAGCACAGCGGGTGCGAGAACGTATTGCAGACGAGCTGTCTCTACCTTGCTCGGCGGGGATATCTATTAATAAGTTTCTTGCCAAAATGGCCTCAACTGGCAGTAAACCCAATGGGCTGTGGGTGGTGCCACCCCACAGGGTGCAGGAGTTCCTGGATCCTATGCCGGTTAATAAACTGTGGGGTGTGGGAGCGCGAAGCGCCACTTTGCTGAACGAATACGGAATCTACACGGTGGCACAGCTGCGTGAGTTTGACACCCAGTGGCTGTGCGGGCGTTTTGGTAATGCGGCAGGGAACCATCTCTATGCTCTTGCTCGTGGTATTGATCATCGTCCGGTGGTCACTGAACGTGTTGAGAAAAGTATGGGAGCTGAACATACCTTTGCCGCCGATACTCGCTGCGCCACAGATATTGAGCGGGCGGTGCAGGGTATTGCTTTACGGTTGGGGCGGCGGCTGCGTGCAGCAGGGAAAACCGCTGGTGCGCTGACCATTAAATATCGTTATGAAGGTTTTGAGACACACACTAAATCTATACCCCTAACTGAGCCTGTAGATTCTGGGATGCAGATATATCGTATTGCTTGCGCCGCCCTGAGGGCGATGGGGCTTTTGATCAAAAGTCGCGATGGTCAAAAGGAACAAGCGTCACGGGCTTTACGGTTGATAGGGGTACGCGCCGAGCGGCTGCAACAATGCGCCTCTGGTGTGCAGCAGACGCTTTTTACCTTGGACCCACAGGAAGGGGACGGTGCGGAGAAAGCTGACTGGGGTCGTGTGGAGCGTGCCCTTGACGGCATCCATACGCGATTTAGTGCAGAGGCGGTGCGCCCGGCCTCTCTGATGGGGTACACGGCGGGGCGAACACGTATGCACAGGGTGCAGCATCGTCAGGTGTAAGGCAGGATGAGAGGCGTAGAAGTGCGAGCTTTTAAAGAATATACGGCTTAGAAATCCCCTGAGTGTTAAGCGTTGAGGCAGGTTCATGGGCCGCTGGGTACTCTGATGCATCCGCGGCAACGCAGGGATGTGGTGAGTGCGGCTTTTATTCTCAGTACATACACAGAGATTTAGCTCAAGAAAGAGTACCTATTGGGGGCCTAAAAGGGGTACTATGATGAACGTACGCTAGGCTACATGTGATGGTCTTGCCCCGGGGTGGATATGTGCCGACGGCAGGGCTTTTGGGCACGGTTTTAAGGAGAATGCTATGGCACTTTCGGAGCGCGAACAGAAAGTCCTTGATCAGCTTGAGGAGTTAATGCACGCCGAAGACCCGCAGTTTGCAAGTTCGATGTCTTCGACGGGCAATACCGCGCCCGTATTTAGCGCCCGCCACATGGTGCTGGGTATCCTGTGCGTGCTTGCTGGGCTGGGCATTATTATTGGGGCGGTTGCCTCAAAGATTATTCTGCTTGGTATTGTCGGCTTCATAGTTGCCGCCGGGGGCGTGTATTTTGCGACCACCAGTAAGAAAACCCCTATTGATTCGTTCTTAGGTGGTAAGGCTAAAGGTGCCTCCGCTGAGAAGGCGCAGCAACAGCGCAAACAATCGAAGCTCATGGAGCGCCTGGAAGAGCGCTGGGATGAGCGCGAACAGGGGCGTTAGTATATTTTTCTTCTTGTGATACGTCAGTGCTGGCGTGAGGTACCACCGTGGTAATAGGCTGGTACGTTTAAACCGTGTTCTACCTCAGACTTGGTGGTGGGGCGGGGCTTCCCTAAGGGAGGCCCCGCCCCACTGTCCGTTAAAGGCCGCTGTACTTGCAGCTACTGTACACGCCACACCGGGGTGGTGGTACTAAGAGCCGGTATTTATCCCAAGCTAGCGTTAGCTTCTGATTATGGGTGTTTTCCCCACCGTAAGCGGTACTCACGCTGAAACTGAGGATGTTTCCTCCACTTTTCCCTCCACAATCCTCCACCGCCCCACAATAACCCGTGTAGCGGTGGGATTGTGTCTGCTGCCGCCAATAACTCTAAAACTGCCTGTGTGGAACGGGCAATGATGTGGTTTTTCAAAATATGTTGGCTATTCGTGTGTCGAATCAGCGGGTGGCGAACTCCTCAATAACGGTCCTAGCTGGGGTGAAGCTGCGGGATTCAAGGGCTTGACGTGCAGGTTTATTAAAATTTGCGGGAAAATTTGGGTGCTTAAAAAGGGTTAAGTGGTGGAAAGTGGGGTAAAGTGGAGGGTAGCAGATTGTTCAAGTGCGCTGTGAGGGGGTGGGTACGTGTTTTTAGGGACGTATTCGCCTCGGTTAGACACCAAAGGGCGCATCATTCTTCCCGCGAAATTTCGTGAGGAACTTTCTGCTGGTCTAGTGCTCACCCGCGGACAGGAACGTTGCTTGTACGTGTTCTCTGCGGAAGAGTTTGAGCGTATTCACGAGCAGATGCGTTCAGCGCCACTGTCTTCACGGCAGGCTCGGGACTACATGCGTGTGTTCCTGTCGGGCGCATCTGATGAGGTGCCCGATAAGCAGGGGCGGGTCACCATCCCGGCGGCGTTGCGTGAGTACGCTCGGTTAGACCGCGAGCTTGTCGTCATCGGCGCGGGTTCCCGAGCCGAAATCTGGGACGCTCAGGCTTGGGACGAGTACCTTGCTCGTACCGAAGCTGAATTTGCACAACTGGATGAGGAGCCTTTCCCCTTCCTGTAAACCACCCCATCTGTTAGCGCATTCGCTGCGGGAGCAGATCCTAGTACGTGACCCTCAAGGAGCGAATATGAGCGCTAAGGAAAGCACCCACGCCGGTGCTCAGGGAGCGGTAGCTCCCGCACACACCCTTACGCTTACTGAAACTCCCGATGCGGGGCTTTCGAAGAAAGAAGCGAAAGAACGCCACGTACCGGTCATGCTTACCAGGTGCCTTGACCTGCTAGCCCCGGCCCTCGAACGTGAAGGGGCAGTGGTCATTGATGGGACGTTAGGAATGGGCGGGCACACCGAGGCAATGCTTGAACGTTTCCCCGAACTGCGGGTGATCGGTATCGACCGAGACCCGCAGGCGCACACTATTGCGGGGCAGCGGCTGGAGCGGTTCGGCGAGCGGTTCATCCCCGTGCACGCTGTGTACGACCAGATTGAATACGCCATGGATGTCGCCGGGGTGAATGCCGTCGATGGCGTCCTATTCGACTTGGGTGTCTCCTCCATGCAGCTGGATGAGCGTTCACGCGGGTTTGCTTATTCTTACGACGCTCCGCTCGATATGCGGATGAATAGTGAAGATGAGCTGACAGCACGCACCGTAGTGAACGAGTATCCGCTGGAGCGGCTGCGGAGAATTATCCGCACGTGGGGCGAAGAGAAGTTCGCCGCGCGGATTGCCGAACAGATCGTTGCTCAGCGGGCTGTTCAGCCGTTTGAGACCACCGGTGAGCTGGTAGCCGTTATCCAAAAGGCGGTGCCAGCAGCGGCACAACACAAAGGCGGGCACCCTGCGAAACGCACTTTCCAGGCGCTACGCATTGAGGTGAACCACGAACTGGAGGCACTGGAACGCGCTGTGCCGGTCGCAATCGACTCGCTCTCCCTGGGCGGGCGGTTCGTGGCCATGAGCTACCACAGTTTAGAAGACAAGATCGTCAAGCGGGGCCTGAGTGCTGCCGCCACCTCTAAGGCGCCCAAAGGGTTCCCCGTGGAGCTTGACGAACATAAGCCAACGATGAAAGTTATCACGCGTGGCGCAGAGCCGCCGACTGAGGCTGAAATCGCAGAGAATTCACGCGCCGCAAGCGCAAAATTGCGGGCTGGCGAGAAGATTAGGGTTACATAAATGAGCGTAACAACGAAGACCACCATGACGGGGGAGCGCAGGAACACGCCCAAACCCCCGGGTCGTAAAACACGCCCGGAAGGGACAGCTGCTGCGCCGGGCCGAGCAGGCTCCTCACACCCCGGGTCGGCTCGTCGTGCCTCCACAACTTCGACAAGCACCCGCCGCACCGCACAGAAGGAAAAAGTTGGTGCATCATCTCGGGCTGCTACCGCTGGCAGCACCACCCGAACCAGCACCCCCAGTCGGGCTCGAACAACCGAAACAGCCCGGTCTCAGGGTGCTGGTGCCACGCGCACCTCGCGGGGGGCGACCCTGCTAGACGCTCCTGCCCGTTTCTTGGCGTACACGCGCGGGGTAGCGGGAGTATTTGAGAAGCCCTCAACCGCGCAGTTCGAAGCGAATACCACCTCGGTGCGGTCTAAACCTGCTCGGGGCGGTACAGCTGGGCGCGCTGAAGTGCGCGAAGCCTCCGGTGCAAAAAAACGTGCGCCGCTGGCCCGTTCTTTACGTAAACCCACCCGCCGGGGAGGCATCATGAGCCTTCTGATGTGGGCGGTGTTTTTGGTGATCCCGCTATTTCTCATCTTTAACCTGCTGATGAATATCCTAGTGGCTCAGCGTCAGTACGAACTGGTAGACATGCACGCCCAGGAGCTGGCTCTCACCCAGCAGAACGAGGCTCTGCATCAGGAGTTGGGGTACAACGAAGCTCCGCAGGATCTAGCGATCCGTGCTTCTCTGCTGAATATGTTCCCCAGCACCACTCCGGCAACTTTGGACGTGCAGAACGGTACGATTCAGGGCACCCCAACCCCAGCTGCTTCGCCCACCTCAGCTAATGGGACCCGCGGGAATCTTGTGCCAGCACCCGCGACCCGCGATAATGACCCCTCCGGGCAGAAGGCTGCGGATGCCCAGAAGCAGGCGCAGGAGAAAACCGCGAAGCAGAACCGTGAGCGGGAAGAGAAAGAGAAGCAGGAAAAGGAGAAGGCAAGTGCCCCCGCCTCGCCTTCACCCTCTGCATCTCCGCAGGGTTCACAGAGCCCGCAGCAGGCTCAGCCGTCACAGGCTGCGCCTAGCGCCTCCGCGAATCGCTAATACAGTTCACACCCCGGGTAGGGGTGGTGGCGCCGATTGGTGTCACCTAATCTACTCGGGGTAGTGTTCTGTTCGGAGCAAGTTATAAGCTGCCCCGGCAGGTGCCAGAAGAGCCCGGCGATATAGGAACAACAATCCAGGAAATAGCGCAGGAATGTACCGGAAGGAACACTGTGGCCCACAAGAAAAAAGCGGTATCCTCACAGAGCGAGCGTAAACTCAGCCGACGTGGATTCATGATAGGCGCCAGCAGCACGGGGCTACTGGGCCTGCTGAGTTTACGCCTACTGTACGTTCAGGGGCTTGACCCGCAAAACCTGGCTGCAACCTCCCGGGATTCTCGAACCCGAACCCAGAAAGTTCCCGCAGTCCGCGGGCAGATTACCGATGTGAACGGGCATGTACTGGCCCGTAGCGTGCAAAGGTACAATATCATCGCGGACCAGACGATCGTGGCGGAATTTAAACGTTACGACCACTCCCAAGAGCGTGTGACAGTCACCCCCACCGAGCTGGTGTACGAGGTCACCGATATTTTGCGCACCGTGGACCCGACCATCACCGATGACTTCGTGAAGTCAAAACTTGAGGGAGACTCCCGGTATTCGGTCATTAAAACCAACGTAACCCCCGAAATTTACAATCGTATCGACGCATTAGGGGCGCCGTTCCTCTTCGGGGAAGTAATCAGCGAACGCCTGTACCCCGACGGGCCGGTGGGTGGTTCTGTGGTAGGTCGCTACCGCATCGTTGATGAAGCAGTTGAGGGTAAAGAAAACGAAACCGTTGAACGCAACCTCTCGGTAGGGATTGAGCGCACCTTCGAGAAGGAGCTCGCTGGGGTAAACGGCAAACGCGTGTACGAGATCGGGGCCGACGGTGTGCGTATTCCTGTGACCCAGGAGCAGGTGAGCGAATCAGTGAACGGTAAAACCGTGCGTCTGACCCTCAACCGGGATATCCAGTACTACGCCCAGCAGGTTATGAAAGCCCGTGTAGACGAACTCAAAGCAGAATGGGGATGCGCCATTGTGATGGATGTGCGCGACGGCTCAATCCTGGCACTTGCTGATTCAACAACCATGGACCCGGGTGCCGAAAAAGTTGAGAACACACAAGATATGGTGCCACGTGCCATTTCTCAGATCATTGAGCCCGGATCGACGGAGAAAATCCTCACCGCATCAGCGCTCATTGAGAAAGGCATTACCACCCCCACCGATACATATGATGTGCCCGCCACCCTCACCGTTAACGGGCAAACCTTCAAAGATGCTTTTGAGCACCCCGCGCAACGCCGCACGTTCTCGGGTATTATTACCGATTCGATGAACACCGGAACTGTGCTGGTTGGCCAGAAGATGCCCAAAGAAGAGCGCTATGAGTGGCTGAAAAAATACGGTATGGGCGAGTTCACAGGCATTGATATTGCGGGAGAACAGCAGGGCCTAGTCTCCGATTGGAAAACCTGGGACGGACGCCAGGAATTCACGGTGTTTTTCGGCCAGGGCCTTGCACAGACCCCGCTTCAGACCGCTATGGTTTTTCAGGCCGTAGGTAACCTGGGGGTTAAAGTGAAACCACGGATTGTGGACGCGATTATCGACCCCGACGGCACCGAGCATAAGGTTCCCGTAGAGGGCGCCCAGCGTGTGGTGAGTGAAAAAACCGCCCGAGACTGCCTGACCCTCATGGAGAATGTGGTGACTAAGGGGCAAGCGAAACTTGCCCAGGTCAACGGGTACCGTGTCGGGGGTAAAACCGGTACCGCAGAGGCGCCCAGCGAAAAAGGCGGCTATGAGGGATACACCACATCTTTCATTGGTGTGGCACCCATTGAGAACCCCCGGTTTATGGTGAGCATCACCCTGCAGCGCCCCAAAGGTGAGGTGGGAACTATCGGCGGCACCGGGCAATTCTCCCAAATCATGGAGCGAGTCCTGCACACCTACAATATTCCGCACTCCACCACCGAGCCACATATTATCCCCATTTTTGCGGATGGTAAGAACAGCGGCTAGTCTCGTGAGGGTGCCGAGCACCCGTTGGCTCATTACAATGAGAAGGTACCAATCGCCCCAGCCCAGCTGTGGCACATCACAAGACGATAAATAGGGCGCCCCATGCGCGAAGGAAGAAGGACAATGAACGGCGAACAGCCCGGTGAGAAACTCTCAGACGAAGCTATGCCCGGCGAAGAGCTGTTCGGCAAAGATGCCCAGAACTTACGGCCCCGCCTAACCACAGGCTACCCGCTAGATACGCTCATTCAGAAGCTGCAAAACCTTGAGGCGCAGCCGCACCTAGCCCTATCCGGTTCCCGAAACGTGACCGGTATCAGTATGGACTCACGCTCCGTACGCGAGGGAGATCTATATGTAGCGCTGCCAGGTGCTAAAACACACGGAGCTAGTTTCGCTGCAGCTGCTGTAGCCGCAGGCGCAGCGGGTATTCTTACTGACGCTCAGGGGCAGCGCATTATTGCTGAGGCGCACCTTGATTTAGCAGATACTGCGCTTATAATTGGCACAGATTTACGCCGGGTGCTGGGTTCCTTGGCGGCCTTCATCTACGGTTCAAACGACTACCCGCAACTGCAGCGGTTCGCGGTGACCGGAACAAACGGGAAAACCACCACCACCTATATGCTTGAATCCGTTTTCCGTGCCGCTCTGGGCGTCAAAACCGGGTTGGTCGGTACCATCCAAATCCTTATTGACGGTGTGTCGATTCCCTCCGCGATGACCACCCCCGAATCTGTGCATGTGCACGCCCTGCTGTCTCTCATGGGCCAGCGTGGAGTACGTTGTGCAGCTATGGAAGTCTCTTCCCACGCCATTGATTATCGCCGCGTTGACGGGGTGCGTTATGCAATGAGTGGTTTCACAAACCTCACCCAAGACCACCTAGACCTACACGGTGGGATGGAAGAATACTTTGACTCCAAAGCACAGCTGTTCACCCCTGAACGTACTGAACGGGCCGTGATCACCGCAGACGATCCATGGGGGCAGCGGATGCTTGTTCACGCACAACAGCAGCTGGGTGCGCAAAACACAATTCGGTTGCTGACCAATCACGGTGCCGGGTTAGAAGCGGTACCGGCAGATTTTGGTGCCAACGATTGGGCTGTCACTGAGGTGATGGCTCAAGGGTTAGGGCATACCTTCGTACTTGCTAACGGGGCTGGAGAGCGTGTTCAGGCTCGTACCGGACTTCCCGCAGATTTTAACGTTTCCAATGCGGCCCTGGCGGCGCTCATGGCCTGGCTCAGCACAAGCGAAGAAGAGAGAGCGCCGTTGGCGGCTGCGCTCGCCAGCGGGGAGGCACTCACCCCGATAGTTCCTGGTCGAATGCAGCTTATTGGGCACAGCCCCCACACTATTGTCGATTTTGCGCATAATCCTGACGGGCTAATCCGTGCGTTAGAGGCGATGGATCGCCCCGGTGAGGGCCGAGTCATTATCGTGTTCGGCGCTACCGGTGAACGTGACCAGGGCAAACGCCCCATTATGGGTGAGATCGCTGCCCGCTACGCAGATATCGTTATTGTGACCGATGACGATCCGCATGGGGAAGACCCGGCCCCCATTCGCGAGGCTGTTGCTGCCGGTGCGCAGCAAGCTATCGCCGCTGGGGCGCGGGCTCATGAAGTATTTAATATTGCCCCGCGTGCTAGGGCTATTGCGCAGGCCATCGATATGGCCACCCCTGCCGATGCCGTGCTCATTGCGGGCCGCGGCCATGAAACAGCCCAAGATGTAGCTGGGGTAGACGTGCAGCTGGATGACCGTATTGAAGTGGCCCGCGCCATGGTTACTCGCGGATTTGAGATTCTGCCAGATTATCGGCGTATGCTGGAAGAAAACGCTGAGGATAAGAAATAATGATTAAACTAAGTGCCGCCGAGATTATCCAGGCGACCGGAGGTGCCGCTCTCGGGCTTCAAGACCCCGAGACGGTCTTCTGCACCTTCGCCACTACTGATTCACGGGAAGTAGTCCCCGGTACCCTTTTTATTGCGAAACCGGGAGAAAGTACCGACGGGCACCGTTTTGTTGCCGCGGCTTTTAACTCTGGTGCTTCCTTAGCTCTTGTGGAGCGGCCTGTTACCGCTGAGCCTTCAGGTGAACTGTATCCTGCCGTGCAGGTGGATGATGCGGTACTGGCGATGGGGCGCTTGGCGGCATACGCTATCGAGAAGATGCGTAGTCTTGGTTCCGTGGAAGTCATTGGGATTACCGGTTCCGCAGGGAAAACCACCACCAAAGACTTGCTGGCAGCTATTTTTGGTGCCGAAGGTGCTACGGTGGCTCCCGTGGGTTCCTATAACGGTGAGGTTGGGGTGCCGCTGACGGTATTCCGTGCGGATGAAACCACCCGGTACTTGGTTATAGAAATGGGTGCTGACCATGTAGGCAATATTGAGTACCTGGCGAATATCGTACAGCCGGACTACGGGGTTATCTTAAAGGTCGGTACCGCCCATGCGGGAGAGTTCGGCGGGGTAGACAATATTGAACGCACCAAAGGTGAACTGGCCGAAGGCATCCGCGCCGGTGGGGCGCTCGCTCTCAATGCTGACGATGAGCGTGTGCTGCGCATGGCAGCGCGTGCGTGTGTTCCCGTCACCTATTTCGGGGTGGGGGATAAGCCACAGTACGAGCGGTATGTGGCGGCCCTGAACTTGAGCACGAATGATGCGGGGTGCCCGGAATTCACTCTGCGGCTGCCCAACGGGCAGGAACACCTGGTGTCGTCAAAATTAATTGGTGAGCATCATGTGCATAACCTGCTGGCGGCCGCAACTATTGCGTATAACGCTGGCATCGCGGGGGACAGGATAGCTCACGCGCTCAATACCAGCGGTGCTGTGTCTAAATGGCGTATGGCCCGCACCGACCGCTCCGATGGGGTGAGCATCATTAACGATGCGTACAACGCGAACCCGGAGTCAATGTCAGCTGCGCTGCGAACTCTGGCGCAGCTGGGCCGCGGCAGCGAGCCACGCCGCACCTGGGCCGTGCTGGGGGCGATGCTGGAACTGGGAGAAAGCAGCGTCGAAGAGCACGACCATATTGGGCGGCTTGCAGTGCGGCTCAATATTTCTAAGCTAATCGCGGTGGGAGATACGGCCAAACCAATCTATAATGCCGCCCACCTGGAAGGTTCCTGGGGTAATGAGGCCACCTGGGTGCAGACCCCGCAGCAGGCATTGTCGGTGCTACGCGCTGAGCTGCGCCCCGGCGACATTGTGCTGTTTAAATCCTCCAACGGCGCCAAACTTGGACAGTTGGGAGATGAGGTGGCGTTCAGCAGTGACCGGTTTGGGTCCGGCTTTGACCCTGCTCCTACCTGGTTGAGCGCTGGCGACTTTGTTGAAGTGACCGATTTGACGGGTTCTGTCACCCCCACGGCGAGTGAGCCCGCAACCACCTCCAGCCCGGCGGCCACTACGGCCTCCGCTTCCACCACATTCACCGGCCAGGAAGGCACACGCTAGAGAATGATTACTGTGCTCATTGCGGGAGTTCTGGGTTTTGTCCTGTCATTTGGGGCGATCCCCCTGTTCATCCGCCAGATGCAGAAGCTGAAGCTGGGTCAGCTTATCCGTGACGAAGGCCCTGCTGCGCACCAGCATAAAGCGGGAACCCCCACCATGGCGGGGCTTGTCTTCATCCCCGCCGCCGTGCTCGCCTATTTCATAACGCTGCTGCTGAGCGCCTGGTTCTACGGCACCTCCCCAGCACCCAGTGCAACAGCATGGCTGACTCTGGGGTTTACGGTAGGGATGCTCGCTGTGGGAGCGGCAGACGACATTATGAAATTCCGCAATAAGGGTAATGAGGGGCTGACGGAGATTCAGAAAACGGTCGGGCTGCTGGCCGTAACCCTGCCGTTCTCTTACTTGGCGTTTCAGTTCCCAAATTCCGCAGGGGCTACGCCCGCGTCCACAGCGGTTTCTTTTGTGCGTGATTTGCCGCTGGATCTTATGGCCCCGGGGGCTATTGTGGGTACCCTGCTGGTGATGGCGTGGATTAACCTGATCGCTCTCTCCGGTACTAATGCTGTGAATTTCACTGATGGCCTGGATGGCCTAGCTGGCGGGGTGATGATGACGATTTTCACCGGCTATTTGGCAATGACTGTGTGGCAGTACTCGCACCGGTGTGTCTCGGCTGCTGGGGTCGGGTGCTACGACGTACGTGATGCTGGTGCCCTGGCCATGATCGCTGCAGCTTTTGTGGGGGCGCTGGGCGGGTTCCTGCTGTGGAACGTGTCGAAGGCACAGATCTTTATGGGCGATTCCGGGTCACTGGCCTTAGGCGGGGCTCTTGTAGCGTTCGCTATTTTCACCCGCACCGAGCTGCTGCTACCCATTATTGCGTTGGTGCCTGTGCTAGAGGTTTTCTCGGTGATAGTGCAGAAGTTCGTTTTTAAATTTAGCCGTAAAGGCTCGGTGTCCCGCGGTGAGAAAGTTCCGCATGCACACCGTTTCTTCCGTATGACACCGTTCCACCATCACATGGAGAAGACCGGCGTGAATGGTATGTATTCTATTGATAAGAAGGGTATCGCACCCGGTACCGTCAGCAGCGGCGAGGTAAACTCGGTGTTCCGGCTGTGGGTGGTGAACGCTTTGTGCGTACTCATCGCCTTAGCCCTGTTCTTTGGTGATTGGTTCTCGCAGAATACCGGGGTGATTAACTAGTGACGGAGCGGAACATGAAAACTGCTGAGCAGCTGGCCCGTATTGAGGCGAATAAGGACGCGGTAGCAACCAACCCCGTATTGAATAATTCGCGTCTTGCTGAGCTGACCAGTTGGGATGCTCCTTGGGCCGGACTTCGCGTGGTCGTGGTCGGTCTGGGGGTCTCTGGTGATGCCGCAGCTGATGTGCTGGCTCAGAAAGGCGCGCACGTAGTTGCTATTGACGCTAAAGACACCGCAGAGAAACGGGAGCGTATCCGCCTTTATGATCAGGCATACGGTCATGTGAGCGGCCTTTTCGGGCAAGAGCACATGAGCTCCTTACCCCTGGTTGACGGGCAGGAGCCGGACGTAGTGGTGGTGTCCCCAGGGATCCGCCCTGATAGCGATATTATGTTGGACGCCTACGAGCGCGGCGTTCAGGTGTGGAGCGAAGTTGAGCTGGCGTGGCGCCTAAACACGCGTGCTGGCCGTCGCAGCACCCAATGGCTGTGCCTGACCGGCACAAACGGGAAAACCACAACTGTTGGTATGGTCGATTCAATCCTCAAAGCAGCCGGGCGGCATAGCGCTCAGGTGGGGAATGTGGGCCTGCCTATTGTGTATGCTGTGGCTGATGACGAAGAGTACGAATTCTTCGCTGTGGAGCTTTCAAGTTTTCAGCTGCACTGGACCTATTCGCTTTCGCCCTTGGCTTCTGTGGTGTTGAACGTTGCTGATGATCACGTGGACTGGCACGGTAGTTTTGAGGCGTATAAGGCCGCGAAGGCACGTATCTACGAGAATACACAGGTGGCCTGCATCTTCAACGAAGACCAGGCTGATACGCGTCGCATGGTTGAAGAAGCTGACGTGGTTGAGGGTGCCCGTGCGGTGAGCATCAGCAGCACCGAGATTCCGAGAGTTTCCATGCTTGGTCTGGCTGAGGATATCCTCGTGGATCGGGCGTTTTTGAAGGACCGTTACCATCAGGCCCTTGAGCTGGGGGTGCTAACTGATTTAGCGCAGGCTCCCGGTCAGGTTCCCGCGCAGCACACGGTTGAAAATGCGTTGGCGGCGGCGGCGCTGACTCGCGCGGCGGGTATAGCCCCGGAGCATGTGCGTGAGGGGTTGCGTACATATTCCCCAGGGGCGCATCGTAACCAGTTGGTGGCCTCAGCTGGCGGAGTGCAGTGGGTGAATGACTCAAAGGCCACGAACCCGCACGCTGCAAACGCCTCCATGAGCGCCTACCCGTCGCTGGTGTGGATAGCGGGAGGCCTGTCGAAGGGTGTCACCTATGATGAGCTGGTGAAGAAGCATGCTGAACGCCTGCGTGCGGTGCTTATTATTGGTACTGATTCTGCGGCGTTGATGTCTGCCTTGGCCACCCATGCGGGGCAGGTTCCTGTGTATAACCTCACTGCGAGTGTGGCGAACCCAACGGATGGGGCGGCTGTGATGGAAGCTGCGGTTATTAAGGCTCGCGAGGTGGCTGAACCTGGCGATGTGGTGCTCATGGCCCCTGCGGCGGCTTCCATGGATCAGTTTAAGAATTATGCAGAGCGCGGTAACGCTTTTGTTGAGGCTGTGCAACGAGCCGTTGGTGAGGGTATTTCAACCACCTAAGAGCAGGTGCGGTGTTGAGCTAGACCACAAGACGCTAAGCTAATAACTGGACGGGAGTAACGGAATAAACGGGGAGATTAGTGTGAGCGGTGCATCTGGCAAGACGCAAAACACGGCGGCAGACCATCGTAAGACGCGGCGTGTGTGGCGTGATGGCGTGCTGGCCAGGCGCTATGCTTCCGCCTATGCGCGTATTTCCCGCGCTGAACTGTCATATGTGTCCCGCCTGATCCTGCTGGTGAGTGTGAGCCTGACGTTCTTCGGGTGCATTATGGTGCTGTCCGCTTCGTCGGTGCGCATGATTTCGCAGGGTATGTCCCCGTTTAACCAGGGGGAACGACAGCTGCAGTACGCCGTCGGGGGTCTTGCCCTCATGCTGGTGGTGGGGTTCCTGCCGGTGGGGTGGTATCGGCGCCGGTGGGTGCTGAACACGGCCGTGGTGTTGGGTATCCTGCTGCAGGTTGCGGTGCTTGTGGTGGGCGTTGAGGTTGGCGGTAACCGTAACTGGATTGTGCTTGGTCCGGTGCAGCTTCAGCCTTCTGAATTGTCGAAACCGATTCTTATCCTGTGGATGGCCCTCATGTTGGCTAGGCAGGGGGACGTTTCGAAGAACAGCTGGCGGGCTCTTCTCCCCGCGCTTTTTGGCTTTTTGCCGCTGGTGGGCACTATCATGTTGGGCCGAGACTTGGGTACCGCTATCGTCTACGGCGTTATCTTTATGGGGATGCTGTGGCTGGCGGGTACCCGTAACCGCACCATGTGGGTATTGGTGGGGTTCGCACTTGTACTCGCAATTTTTGCGGTTGTCATGAGTGAGAACCGTATCCAGCGTGTGTTTGGTGCTGCCGGCGTATGTGACGGGGCCACCTGTGACCAGTCGAATGCGGGTAAGGTCGCCTTGGCAACCGGCGGTTTATGGGGTGTTGGGCTTGGGCAGTCCCGCCAGAAATACAACTACTTGCCGGAAGCACATAACGACTATATTTTTGCGATTATCGGCGAGGAGCTGGGTCTAGTAGGCACCCTCGCTGTGGTGCTTTTGTATTTGGGTCTTATCTACTGTTCTGTCACTATTATGGTGCGCACTTCGGACCGTTTTGTGCGCTTGGCGGCGGGCGGTATTACGGTGTGGATTACGGCGCAGGCGCTTATTAATATGGGCATGGTCACGGGTGTGCTCCCGGTGATTGGTGTGCCTCTGCCGTTTATTTCTTATGGTGGTTCGTCTCTTCTTGCATCAATGTTTGCGGCGGGGTTATTGTTCGCATTTTCGCGGCAGGCGCCGGTGTACCCGTTGCGGAGGGACCCGAACCGTAACCTTTCTCCGCGTGAGATTCGCCGTGAGAATGAGGATTGGCAGCGCCGCCTGGTTTTAGGGCAGGCAGTCGCTGAGGAGAACCGGCGTATGGTGCAGGCAGGCGGCGCATTGGGTCTTGACGTGTGGCATTGGCGCAGCCAGCTGCGGGATGCGATACATGGTTTGCTCGTATGGTTGGGCCTATCCAGTGAGCAGCGGGCGCGTGCGCATCAGCGTCGGGTCCAGCAGCGGGAGCTAGCTGCCCGTGAGGCACAGAAACAGCAGGCCGCGGAGCGTGAACGTGAGCTTCTTGAGAGGCAGCGGCTTCAACAGGCGCAAAAACAGCAGGCTCAGCGGGCAGAACGTACAGCGACCCGACGGCCCAGTGCGGCAACTTCGGGGCAACAGCGGCCCACAGCCCAGGCCCGCCCAGCTAAGCAGTCTCAGGCAGCTGACAGGAGTCGGGGAGAACGGCAGCGGCCTGAGTCAAAACGCCCCGCTGCAACTGTTTCGGGAGGCGGTACGGCTCGCCCTCGCACTGCTTCTGAGCAGCGGCCGGGTGCTGCACGGAGCAAGACCCAAGGCACAGCGAAGCAAGGGGCGCCTCGTCGTCAGGATGCGCAGCGTACTGTTGCACGCGGCTCGCAGGCTCAGGGGAGTAACCGTACTCAGGGCAAAACTCAGCCCCAGGCGGCGCGTACGCGCCGTCCGCAACGCACTGGTTCGCTCCCGGAGGGCCTGCGTCCGTTGCATGGGGGCGCTCCGAAGAATGCGGCGTCAAAGCCCCGTCATGGTTCCGGGAAAACCCCACGGGGGTCAGGCTCAGCTGCGGCGGGCCAGCGGCGCACCGTAAGGCAGGGCAGCAGCCCCCAAAAGCGTGGCGGGTCACCCGGCGGGTCGAAAAATACTGGACAAAGTGCACAGGGCAATCGTTCCAATCCTCGGCGCTAGAGAAAGCAGCGTTGGTGCTTTCACACCCGATTCTGTGTACGTTGAGAGCCGACAGTAAGGGGCAGCGTCGCGTTAAAATATAGGTCTGTTTTGCCGGATGAGGAGGGTGTACTACATGTTGTACGGGGACGGTTTGTGCCGTGTCTGATGCCGTAGAATGGGGAAGAACCGATTTTTAGGGAGATTTTTATGTCTAAGGCACCTTCTGTGGTTTTTGCTGGGGGCGGCACGGCAGGGCACATTAACCCGATGCTCGCTATCGCCCGCGAGATCCGTAAGATAGAGCCAACTGCGAAGATTACGATGCTTGGTACGGCTGATAAATTGGAGGCCCAGCTGGTTCCGGCAGCTGGTTTCGATATTGAGTTCATCCCCAAGGCTCCGTTACCGCGTTCGTTGAATAAAGAGGCTTTTGCATTCCCCGGAAGATTCTTGGGTGGTATTCGTAAGGCGCACGAGGTTTTTAAACAAGTGGATGCGGATGTCGTGGTGGGCGTGGGCGGGTATGTGTGCCCTCCAGCTTATATGTGTGCGGCTAAGGAGCGTATCCCGATTATTATTCATGAGGCGAATGCAGCCCCGGGGTGGGCTAATAAGCTGGGCGGGCGCTTCGCGGAGTTTGTGGGGGTGGCGTTTCCTAATACGCCGTTCCGCGGCGCTGAGCTGGTGGGGATGCCCATGAGTGATGAGATCGCGAACTTAGACCGTAAGACGCAGCGTTCTGAGGCGATGCGCAGGTTGGGGCTGGATGAGTCGCTGCCGACGGTGATAGTGACTGGTGGTTCCCTGGGGGCACTAACGCTCAATAAAGCGGTGGAGGCTAATATTGATGCTCTCGCCGACTGGGGGTTTCAGGTGTTGCACATTACGGGTAAGGGCAAAGCTATCCTGGATGAGCAGGGTAATCCGCGCACCGCGAAGAATTATCACCAGATGGAGTTTTGCACCAGCATGCAGGATGTGTACGCCGCTGCTGATCTTTTGGTGGTGCGTTCGGGTGCGGCGACCGTGAGTGAGGTTGCTGCCGTGGGGGTTCCTGCTGTTTTTGTGCCGTTGCCGCATGGTAATGGTGAGCAGAGTTTAAATATTCGCCCTCTTCTTGAGGAAGGAGCAGCTCGCCTGGTGGAGGATCAGGATGCCACCGCTGAGTGGTTCGCGAGCGAGATTCCGGCTTTAATGGCAGATTCGGCGTTATTAGAGCGGATGGCGCAGAAGGCATATAAGTTGGGTATCCGCGATGCTGCGCGGGTCATGGCTGAACGGACATTGAAAGCGGTTAAACACAGTGACTGAGTTAATGAACCTTGATCTGGTGCTTCCTGCACCGTTGAATCCGCCGTTTCCTGAACGGGCACGGGTTGCTGATTTAGGGCGTGTGCATTTTGTGGGTGTTGGCGGCGCGGGGATGAGCGCTATCGCATTGCTAATGGCTCAGCTGGGTGTTCCGGTCAGTGGGTCGGACCGTGCCGAGTCGGCTAACCTTCAGTCGTTGCGACAGGCTGGGGTGCGTGTATCGGTTCCGCAGGATGCCGTGAATATTCATGACGTGGATACTGTGGTTATTTCGACTGCTATCCATGAGGATAACCCTGAACTGGCGAAGGCCCGTGAGCTGGGGCTGCCGGTTTTGCATCGTTCTGAGGCGCTTGCCGCAGTGATGGGGGACTCCCAGGTGGTCGCGGTGGCTGGTACGCACGGTAAGAGCACCACCAGTTCCATGATTTCGGTCATGTTTGATGGGCTGAATGCGAAACCGTCGTTTGCGGTGGGTACTGTGATCGCCGGGTTTGGTACGAATGCACGGCTGGGCGCCACAGGCCCCGGATCGTGGTTCGTAGCTGAGGCTGACGAGTCTGACGGCTCATTTGTACGCTACCGCCCGAAGGTTGCGGTGGTGACGAATATTGAACCGGACCATATTGATTTTTATGGCACTGCTGAGCGGGTGTATGAGGCGTTTAACCGGTTTGTGGCCTCAATGGTTCCTGATGGGGTGCTGATTACGTGCGCGGATGATGCTGGCGCTGTTTCGCTGGCTCAGCGCAGTCGGGCGGCTGGCCTTCAGGTGCTCACATATGGTGAATCTGAAGATGCTGATGTGCGTTTGTCACAGATTACGAGTCATGGTTCACAGTCGTCGTCGGTATTAAGCTGGTCGTTTGATCTTGCGGGGCAGCACTATGCGGGTGAGCAGGAGCTCAGCCTGCAGGTTCCCGGTGTCCATAATCAGCTCAATGCTGCGGCGTCGTTTGCGACGGCGCTGGTTGCTGGGGCGCGCCCGGCGGATGCTGCCAGTGCACTGGGCGGCTTTGTGGGCGCGGATCGTCGGTTCACACTGCGGGGAGAAGTAGCCGGGATTAAGGTTTTTGATGACTACGCCCACCACCCTACAGAGGTGTTGTGTGCTTTGCAGACGGGGCGTACTGTTGCGGGTGGGCATAATCTGTATGTTGTATTCCAGCCGCACCTATTTTCACGCACTAAGGAGTTTGCTCAGGAGTTCGCGCAGGCGCTGTCCTTGGCGGACAGGGCGTATGTGCTTGATATTTACCCGGCGCGTGAGGAACCTATTGAAGGTGTAACGAGCGAGTTAATTACCGGTGCCGGGTTCTCTGAGGTGCACTACGCCTCTGATGCTACGGTAGCTATTGATGACATTGTGATGTGCGCTAGCGCGGGGGATATTGTGATGACGGTGGGAGCGGGCGATGTTACCGCACTCGGGGAGCGTTTCTTGGAGGCTCTCACCTCGCGTCATGGTGCCTCTGATGAAGGTGATGCTGGTACCAAGTAGAACGGATAGAGTGTAGCGGAAGGCTGGTATGGGCGAAGAAGAACAGAAACGGAAGGGACCGCCGGAGTATCGTAATGCCCCGGCGGGGGCTCCGCGTGTGCCTGTCCACCGCCGACTAAAAAAGAAATCGACGGCAGACGGTTCGTCCCCTGCAGCACCTGCCGAGCAGAAACAACAGGCGAATAATCCCCGCCCTGCCTCTGCTGCATCCGCAGATTCTGTTGCTCAAAAGCGGAAGGTATCTGAACCTGCTGCACCGGAAAGTTCAGCGGGTCAGCAACCAGCCGCACGACGGGCTGAGCCCATGCCAAAGCCCCGTAACCCTAGGGCTCGTGTTTTACCTCCTCATGTCATCGCTACGGAGGTGCAAGAGGGCGCCGCACAAAAGGAAGCTGAGACACCTGCAGAGGCGCCGGTAGGCGATGTAGCCTCTGGACGACAAAAGCCGTCTAGGGAGGCTTCACAGTCGTCTCAGAAGCATGAACCAAGTGATGCTCTCCCGTCCTTACCTGACGCCGCAGATGAATACACCGGGAAACGGGAGCCTGCCGTCTCTCACCCCGAGGAGAAAAGCTCGGGACAGAGTCGTTTTGGTCGTTGGCGGGCAAACCGGGAGCAGCAGCGCGAGGCTGAGATTGCGCGTGAGAATGAGCGGGTGCGGGAACATAACAGGCGTGAGCAGATACGTCGCGATCCCGCTCTGGATGGTTTACGTGCTGAAGATAAGGTTGAGCCGGAGCGTGCTCCGCTCTCGCGTATGCGTAAGCTGGCTTATACCGCTTTGGCTCTGGTGCTGGTGGGGGCACTCTATATTGGCGTGGTATTTTTCTCTCCGTTGTTGGCGGTTGAGAAGATTACGGTGCGGGGTGCCTCTTTGATGGACAGCGCACAAGTTGAACAGAAGCTGAGCTCGCTGCGGGGGGTTCCATTATCACGGGTGAGCGAGGACCGGGTGCGTGAGCTGGTTGGCTCTGACGGGGCTTTGCGCGGGGTCCAGATGGAGATTCGCCCCCCGCATGAGCTGGTGGTGACGGTAAAGGAGCGTGTGCCGATCGCTGCGGTGAAACGTGGCGAGAAATATGCGCTGGTGGATAATGAGGGGCAGACCCTGCGCGAGGTTGATTCAGCACAGCAAGCCGGTGTTCCTATAGTTCAGGTTGAAGATGAAAATCTGTCGCAGAGCGCCGCGTTCCGCATTATCTCGAATGTGTTGGTGACCTTACCAACGTCGCTGTTAGCGGAGGTCTCTGAAGTAAAAGCTGACTCCACCTCAAGCATAACTCTCATCTTGAAGGATAAGGTTACAGTGCTATGGGGTACCTCACAGGAGAATGAAGTTAAAGCTAAGGTTTTAACTAAGCTGCTGGAAGCTACTCGGTCTGAAGATTCGCAGTCAAGCGGGGCGCAGGGACAGGGGAAGAAAATTTCTGTGTATGATGTTTCTTCACCGCTTCTGCCGGTGACTCGGTAGATGCTATCTTCAAGTTGGAGTTTAGACAGATGTAATTTTTTGGCTAAATCCCCACAAATTTGGGTGTCAGTACACCCCGCAACTAGGAACCTGGTGAATCTGTTGGTATCCTTGCAAATAAAGCCAATTTGAGAGCGAGTATGTCTAAGGTTAAACTCGAACTTTGGACTTTTCTCAATAAATCAACGAAACAATTGAGGGATAAATGGACGCTGGAACTCCCCAGAACTACTTGGCAGTCATCAAGGTCGTCGGTATCGGCGGCGGTGGTGTCAACGCAGTCAACCGAATGATTGAGGTTGGTCTGCGCGGCGTTGAGTTCATTGCAATCAACACCGATGCCCAGGCGCTATTGATGTCTGATGCGGATGTTAAGCTTGACGTTGGTCGTGAGCTGACCCGTGGTCTTGGTGCTGGTGCTAACCCCGAGGTTGGCCGCCAGGCTGCAGAGGATCATGCGCAGGAGATTGAGGAAGTCCTCAAGGGTGCAGACATGGTCTTTGTGACTGCCGGTGAGGGCGGTGGTACCGGTACCGGTGGCGCTCCCGTGGTGGCACGTATCGCTCGCTCGCTTGGTGCTCTTACCATTGGTGTGGTGACCCGCCCGTTTACCTTCGAGGGCCGCCGCCGTTCAAACCAGGCAGAGACCGGTATTTCCGCTTTGCGCGATGAGGTTGATACCCTCATCGTTATTCCGAACGACCGACTGCTGTCTATCTCTGACCGTAACGTGTCCATGCTTGATGCCTTTAAGTCAGCAGACCAGGTGCTTCTGTCTGGTGTGCAGGGTATTACCGACCTGATTACCACTCCGGGTCTGATTAACCTTGACTTTGCGGACGTGAAGTCTGTGATGCAGGGTGCTGGCTCCGCACTTATGGGCATCGGCTCCGCTGCCGGAGAGGACCGCGCGGTCAAGGCTGCCGAGCTCGCTATTGCCTCTCCTCTTCTGGAAGCTTCCATTGACGGTGCACACGGTGTTCTGCTTTCCATTCAGGGCGGGTCCGACCTCGGCTTGTTCGAGATTAACGAGGCCGCACGTTTGGTGCAGGAAGTGGCCCACCCGGATGCGAACATTATCTTCGGTGCTGTGATTGACGACGCCCTGGGTGATGAGGCTCGTGTGACCGTGATTGCTGCTGGCTTTGATGCCGTGAACCCCGAGACGAATTCAAATGCATCCGCTGCCGCCGCAGTGCAGGCTCAGGCCCAGCGTACTCAGCAGACTTTCGGCGGTCAGAGCGCACCTACGGCTGCTCCTGCTCAGCCTGATTACGGGTTCAATGCTCCTGCTGCCCCGGCATACCAGCAGAATGATGTTCCTGCCTCGGCCGGGTTCGATGTTGACCTGCCTCCGGTGGTGGAAGAGCCTCCGGCTCGTCGCGATACCCTAGACGTTCCTGACTTTTTGAAGTAGGGCGTGTAGAACCGCATTTTGAATGTGGGAGTCGGTGCGCGGTACGTGATAGTGCCGTGCCCGGCTCCTTCCTTTGTGTCTTTATAACTTCTAAGGGGTGCTGGTTATGTTCCACCCCGTCAATATGTACTAGAGATATATCGCAAAATTATGGATAATACCGAACATATTTACCATACTAGTGCACCGCTATTGTTCTCATATCAGCTTTTTCGCTCTGGAGCGCATGAGGTAAATATTGCTTTTACCAGTGTGGCTGCGGGCAATGTAGGACTGCACGTTGATACGGGCGAACCGCAGGCGCAGACGCTACGCCATAGGTTACGTTTAGAGGGGATGCTGAGCACAGGTTTACCCTTTCTTTACCTGAACCAAGTGCACGGTACCACTGTGGTATGCGCTGAAGACTATGAGCCAGCACAGTATGCTCCGCAAGATTCAGCCGACAGATTTAGCGATACACACGCACAGCACCTGTTGGAGCAGGCGCCCGTAGCGGATGCGGCATATAGTACGAGCGGTCGGCCGTTGGCGATTATGGTTGCTGATTGTATCCCTGTGGTGCTGGTGGGACAGCGTCACGATGGTGATCTGGTGCTGGCCGTGGCCCATGCCGGTCGTAAAGGTCTGCTGGATGGAGTGCTGCAACGCACTGTTGTGGCCATGCATGAGGCTGGAGCTGAGAATATATGTGCATGGCTGGGGCCGAGCATCTGCGGGAGCTGCTACGAGGTTCCCGAGCAGATGCGCACTGCCTCAGCTGAGCGTATTCCACAGGTTGCTGCGCGGACCCGCACAGGAACCCCAGCTCTTGATTTACCTGCGGGCGCTATTGCGATACTAGAAGATATGGGGGTTGAGGTATCCACCGAGCTTGCGGCGTGCACCTATGAGACCGGTGAGCTGTATTCTCACAGAGCGTTCACTCACGGGTCTCGACCCGCAGGGCGTATTGCAGGGCTAGTGTGGCTTAGCGCTGCATCGGAGGAGAAGGAAGAGACCACAAACTAGGTGTCTCTTAGGGGTATCTTTGCAGGCTGCTAGAGGTATAGGTGCCTTCTGCAGGTTATCTTCGGCCTATCTATTTCGGGTCATTGGGGAGGAAATAATGAGCACTAATTCTCTAACATATACTGCCGATCGTGCGGAACAGCTTGCCAGCGGTTACCAGCGGGTGGTTGAACGTATTCGGGCAGCTGAGCAAGATACTAGCGGTGCCCGCTCTGCCCAGAGTGAAACGGTGCAATTGGTGACCGTGACAAAGTTCTTTCCGGCCTCCGACGTGATGGCCCTCTACGATGCTGGTGTGCGGCTTTTTGGGGAGAATCGCGATCAGGAGGCTGCACCAAAGGCGGCGCTGGTGAGCGAATCCGTCCCGTCCCATGACCCGGTTCGTTGGGCTTTTATTGGCCAGCTGCAGACCAATAAGGCGAAATCTGTGGTGCGGTACGCCCAGCAGGTGCAGTCAGTGGACCGCCCGTCGTTAGCGGATGCCTTAGCGAAAGCCTATGCGCGGCAGGTAGAGCGCTTTGAGACTGAGCATGCTCCTGCCCCCGCAGCATATAAGGCTGGGAAACTGGAATGTCTTATTCAGGTGTCTCTGGCGCAGGGGCAGGCTACGGCGGGTCACGCCTCAACCGGTGCCCGCGGCGGGGCTGACCCTGAGCAGGTGTTGGCATTGGCCGAACATATTGAAAATTATGAACAGTTACACTGTGCGGGAGTGATGGCCGTTGCGCCTTTAGGATCTGAGCCAGATATGGTATTTGAGAAACTATGGAATATTTCTCAGATACTTCGAGAGTCTTTTCCCCAGGCCACCCAGATTTCGGCGGGAATGAGCGGGGATTTAGAAGCGGCTATCCGCTGGGGGTCGACATGCGTTCGAGTGGGGTCTGGCATTATGGGGCCGCGCCCAAGCGCATAGTCCTGGTGATGCGTTCGTTACCAGCTGAGGGGCTTCCCGTACCAACTATTCAGGAACCATGGTTTTGAAGGTGTCTGAAGCCTGCAGCGAGGTGTTGTAGCGCGCATCACTGGAAAAAACCAAGGTCTGGGCGCAATTTATGCGTAAGATACGCAAATCTATAAGGTTTAGCGGCACATCCACTGATAGAATAGTGAACAGCAACGCACCCGCGTGACGGAGTGCTCACCCGGCATCCGCCTCCTGGATGTGTTTTAAACGGGATTATTTCCATCTGACTGACTGCGAAGCGAGATTTATAGTATGGCTAAACAGGGCGGCGGTATAGCCCGAATTACCTCGTTCTTTGGTGTTGCGGAGTATGAAGGTGCTCATGAACATCAGGGAAATAGCGAGGCTGAGGGAGCTGCTACTTCCGCCCAGCCTGAAGAGTCGTCGGCACGTCTGAACGCTCTGCCCACCCCGTTAGATGGAGGGCATAAACGTCGCTACGCGCGTCAGGAGTCTTCCGCGGCCGCGGATCGGGGGTATGATAATTCCGCAGATAACCACTGGGAGGATGATACGGTGCAGGACAACGCAGAGGTCGAGTACACGCAGGATCAGTACGGCTACGAAGACGGCGAGCTGGCCGAGGAGTATCCCGAGGACTACGGTGCTGACGATTACCCCAGTGAGGAAGAAGAGGACGAATTGCGCCGCATCACTACTATTCACCCCCGATCCTATAATGACGCCAAGATTATTGGTGAGGCATTCCGTGAGGATATCCCCGTCATTATGAACGTTGATGATATGCCGGATGCGGACGCGAAACGCTTGGTGGATTTTGCCTCGGGGCTGGTGTTCGCGCTTAACGGTCGTATTGAGCGGGTGACTGCCAAAGTCTTCCTGCTCACTCCTTCTGACCTGGAGGTTCTCGGTATTACCAGTAGTGATGATATGCCGCAGGCCTTTGACGATGAGGGACTAGTTCCCTTCGACCAGGGTTAGAGGATCTTGCCCGATGGGTTATCTTTTTGCGGTGCTGACAATTGCCCTGTACATGTTGTACATTGGGCTTCTGCTGCGCATGATGTTTGATTGGGTGCGTATTTTTTCCCCCACGTGGCGCCCACGCGGGCCAGTGTTGGTCGTGGCTTCTGCGGTGTACGGGGTGACTGACTGGCCAATGAACCTTCTGAGGAAGGTAGTGCCTCCGCTTCGGCTGGGGAACGTGGCCCTTGATATGGGTTTTTTGATTCTTATTATTGCGGTGAGTTTTTTGTTGAATGGGCTACAGTATCTGACGGCTATTACGTCGTAGGGGATACCAGTCCGATAGGGATCTTGAAATTTTGGACTTAAAACTCCTAAATCTTAAGGTGATATGCCTCTCTTTGGCGGGTCAGTAAAAACCCTGGAATAGCGTCAAGTTTTGCTTTAGGTGTAAATGGTTTTCGCTTATCGGCCCGTTAAAGGCGATTTTGCCACCCAAAGGGGGGTAGAATAATTACGGTATACCGATTTCGTGCGGCCCATCCGTGCGGATTCATTGTTTAACTTCCGAGGAGAAACCCCAGTGGCTATTACCCCCGAAGACCTGATTAACAAGAGTTTCAAGGTCGTTAACGTTGGACCCAGCTACAGCATGAATGAGGTCGACGATTTTCTTGACGAACTGGTAGGCGAGCTGCGTCGTCTGAATGCTGAGAATAATTCACTCAGGCGCAAGCTTGAAGATTGTGAGTCGCGTAAGGGCGGCGCATCGACCTCCGAGACCACTGCAGCAGCGGCTGCCCCCGCCGGCGGTGGCTCTCAGGATGCTGCTGGCCTGCTGGCCATGGCTCAGAAGGTTCACGATGATTACGTGAGCCAGGGTGAGCGCACGAAGGCTGAACTGATCGCTGAGGCCGAGAAGAAAGCTAACCAGCTGGTAGTTGAGGCCGAGATTAAGCGTGAGAAAGCTCTGTCGGCTCTGAAGGAGGAGCAGGCAAATCTTAAGAGCAGCGTTGAGTCGCTACGTGGCTTTGAGTCCCGCTACCGTACTCAGCTCCAGGAGCACCTGAACAGGCAGCTAGACGATCTGCGTCACCTGAAGAGCATCGAGGCTGAAGCGAGGTACTAAAAGAAGAGGTACTGGTTACGGTACCTATGGTACCCGCGCCTCTTACTGTGACGCGTGGCGGCCGCCTGTGTTCCCTAACCGCCTTATGGCGGGCGAGTTTATGAATTGGGGATGCGGGCGGTCGGTTATATTCTGGTCAATGTTTTAAGCGGTTGAGCATTCTTTGTGCCGAACAATAGTGAATATTTTTTCGCCTGCTTCTATATGTAACCTTTATGTATACCTTAATCGTTGCTTAATGATACGTTCGAACGTTTTAATGCACGATAATAAGAGAAAAGACTATTCTTAATAACCGTATTATATGCATTGTGAGAATGCTGCTGGTGCCAGACCTTATTAATAGCTCGCAGGTCTGTAAAGAATTAATAGGGGAGTAGCTATCTGCAGTTAGTATCTATATTGCTGCTGCCCGGACCCCTGAACTCTATAGGTTACTGGTGCAGTAGTTAAGATGCGATAAGCTAGAGGGTGCGGGGCCACCCCCGTCAGTTACTGAACGAGGAGCCGCATGAAGGACGAGCACACACACGCCGCAACCACCTCCAAAGAACAAGCCGCAGAATCCGGCAGCGGATCTACCGGCAGCCCGCGACCGCACGTCATATCCCGCCGCGTTTTTAGCACACGTAGTGCTTGGACGCTGGCCCTTCTTCTAGCAGCTACCGTTTTTATTATCGACCAGGGGACCAAATATTTAGTGGTAACCCGCATGGAGATAGGGGAGCGTATCCCCGTTATTGAGGGGCTGCTGTGGTGGTACTCAATCCGTAATTCCGGTGCGGCATTCTCGTTCGGTGAAGGGGCCACCTGGGTGTTCACCCTTATTATGGCTATCGCAGCGGTAGTGGTGGTATATACGCTTCGTAAAACCCGGGCTCTGGGGTGGGTACTGGCACTGGGGGGCCTGCTCGGTGGGGTCCTGGGAAATCTTTTTGACCGTCTTTTCCGTGAGCCTGGTTTTGGTACCGGGCATGTAGTGGATTTTATCTCAGTACCAAACTTCGCTATTTTCAATATCGCTGACTCCGCGATATGCGTATGCATGGCATTGATCGTGCTTTTGAACTTTAGGGGGATGACCCTCGCCGGAACTCGTGCCGAAAACCCTCAGCGCACCACACCGGAACGCCACACTGATGACACCCCCAGCGACCTGGAGGAAACGGCATGAGCGGTACAGGGCATATGCGAGAGAACGAAGAAGGCATTCACGCTGAATTTGAAGTGAGCGAACCCATCGCTGGAATGCGCCTAGATGCGGCGCTTGCGGGGGTCTTTGATGTTCCCCGCACCCGAGCCTCCGCATGGATCCGAGATGGGCATGTGCGTCTCACCCGGGCTCACCAGCCAGTTAAAATCGGCAAATCTCATAAACTGTCGGTGGGGGAACTGGTGAGCGTAAACGCCCCCGCACCGCGTGATTTGGCGGATATTCGCCCCGAAAAAGTAGACGGCTTCTCCATCGTCTACTGCGACGACGACATTGTGGTAGTTGATAAACCCGCCGGGGTGGCGGCGCACCCTTCGCCGGGATGGCACGGGCCAACCGTACCGTCGGCCCTGCTGGGAGAAGGAATTAGCGTAACAACCTCCGGTGCCGCCGAGCGGCAGGGCATCGTACACCGGCTGGACGTGGGAACCAGCGGACTTATGGTACTCGCCCGCAGCGAGCGCGCCTACACCGAGCTTAAACGTGCCTTTAAAGAACGCACAGTGGAGAAGGTGTACCACACGCTAGTGCAGGGGCTGCCCGACCCGCTGCGAGGAACTATCGACGCCCCGATTGGGCGTCACCCAGGCAGTGAATGGCGGTTTGCTGTGGTAGAGGACGGGCGAGAATCCATCACCCACTACGAAACGCAAGAGGCATTCGGGCCAGCCACCCTGGTTGAGGTGCACCTTGAAACCGGACGCACCCACCAGATCCGTGTGCATTTTTCAGCGCTCCACCACCCCTGCTGCGGGGATCTCACCTACGGGGCAGACCCCACACTGAGCGCGGAGCTGGGGCTAACCCGCCAGTGGCTGCATGCCCACCGGCTGGGTTTTACGCACCCCGCCAGCGGTGAGAGAATGAGCTTTGAGAGCCCCTACCCGCGTGATTTGACCTACGCGTTAGAAGCGCTCCGTGAGGGGACTATTCGGCGAGGATAAGGTGATGAGTGCGGAACAGCCTCTGAGCCGCACGAACAACCAGTGACGTACTAGATAGCGAACGAACGGAGAGACCGTGGCGAAAAAAGGCTTCGCACACCTGCATGTGCACACCGAATACTCCATGCTGGATGGTGCCGCGCGACTGAGTGACCTCTTTACGCACACCCGTGAGCTCGGTATGGACTCCATCGCCACCAGTGATCATGGTTTCTTATTCGGCGCCTTCGACTTCTGGCGGCAGGCAAAAGCTAATGACGTGAAACCCATTATCGGGGTGGAAGCGTACCTGACTCCCGGAACGCATCGTAGTGACCGTTCCCGTGTGCGGTGGGGAGACGGTTCCCGCGATGATGTTTCTGGCGGTGGCGCATACACGCACATGACCATGTGGGCGGAAACCACCGAGGGTATGCACAACCTATTCCGGGCCTCCTCTATCGCCTCCCTGGAAGGGCAGCTGTATAAGCCGCGCATGGACCGTGAGGTGCTGCAAACCTACTCCAAAGGTTTGATTGCCACCACCGGGTGCCCTTCAGGTGAGATTCAGACGCGTCTACGCCTGGGACAGTATCAGGAGGCGGTTGCTGCCGCCGCAGAATTCCGCGATATTTTCGGTAAGGGTAACTTCTATTGTGAAGTGATGGATCACGGCCTGTCTATTGAGAAAAATGTGGCTGCTGATCTGATGCGCCTCGCTAAAGAACTTGACCTGCCGTTTGTGGCAACTAACGATCTGCACTACACCAAACACGAAGACTATAATGCGCACGCGGCGCTGCTGTGCGTACAGTCAGGCTCAACCCTGGAAGACCCCAACCGCTTCAAATTTGATGCGGATAACTTCTACCTGCGCTCACCCGAGGAAATGTACTCCATCTTTGGCGATATTCCCGGGGCATGCGAGAACACCCTCGAAATCGCTGAGCGGTGCAACGTTGAGTTCAACACCAAAGCGAACTATATGCCGAACTTCCCGGTGCCTGAGGGGGAGAGCGAAGAATCATGGTTCGTGAAAGAAGTTGAGGCGGGGCTGCATTACCGGTTCCCCAACGGCATCCCTGATGAGGTACGTAAACAGGCGAATTATGAGGTTGAGGTTATTACCTCAATGGGCTTCCCCGGCTACTTCTTGGTGGTGGCGGACTTCATTAACTGGGCGAAACGCAATAATATTCGTGTGGGGCCGGGGCGTGGCTCCGGCGCGGGGTCGATGGTTGCTTACGCTATGCGCATCACCGAGCTGAACCCGCTGCGGCACGAACTGATTTTTGAGCGGTTCCTGAACCCCGACCGCGTCTCAATGCCTGACTTCGACGTGGACTTTGACGATCGCCGCCGCCCCGAGGTGATCCACTATGTGACTGAGAAGTACGGTGAAGATAAGGTCGCACAGATCGTCACCTTCGGCACCATTAAAGCGAAGCAGGCGCTCAAAGACGCCTCCCGAGTGATGGGGTACCCTTACTCGGTGGGGGAACGGCTCACCAAGGCAATGCCGCCGGATGTGATGGGAAAGAACATTGCCCTAGCGAACGTCTACAACAAAGACGATAAACGCTACGCCGAAGCTGGAGATTTGCGTGAGCTCATCGAAACCGACGACGTTTCGGGCAAGGTTTTTAAAACCGCTCAGGGCCTTGAAGGCCTAAAACGCCAGTGGGGCGTGCACGCCGCCGGTGTGATTATGTCCTCGGAGGTACTCACCGAAGTCATCCCTGTGATGCGCCGTGAAGCAGATGGGCAGGTGATCACCCAGTTTGATTACCCCACCTGTGAGGGGCTGGGCCTGATTAAGATGGACTTTCTGGGGCTGCGTAACCTCACCATCATCTCGGACGCTATTGAAAACATTAAAGCTAACCGTAATTTTGACCTCGACTTAGAGACGCTTGAGCTGAGCGATAAAGCATCCTACGAGCTGCTGGCGCGCGGTGATACGCTGGGCGTGTTCCAGCTCGATGGCGGACCGATGCGCTCGCTTCTGAAGCTTATGGAGCCTGAAGAGTTTGAGCATATTTCTGCTGTGCTTGCTCTCTACCGTCCCGGACCGATGGGGGCGAACTCGCATACGAACTATGCGCTGCGCAAGAACGGTAAGCAGGAGATTACGGCGATCCATCCCGAGCTGGAGGAGCCTCTTTCCGATATTTTGGGTACCACGTACGGTTTGATCGTGTACCAGGAACAGGTGATGGCGATCGCCCAGAAGGTGGCGAATTACACCCTTGGTGAGGCAGATCTTTTGCGCCGCGCAATGGGTAAGAAGAAAAAGGCTGAGCTGGATAAACAGTACGCCACGTTCCACGATGGCATGATTTCGAACGGATACTCTGAGGGCGCGGTAAAAGCCCTGTGGGATATTCTGCTGCCGTTCTCCGATTACGCGTTTAATAAGGCTCATACGGCTGCTTACGGGCTGGTTTCATACTGGACCGCATACTTGAAAGCGCACTACCCGCAGGAGTACATGGCTGCGCTGCTGACCAGTGTGGGCGATAACAAAGATAAGCTTGCCATGTACCTGAACGAGTGCCACCGCATGGGCATTACCGTGCTGCCGCCTGATGTGAATGAATCGGAGCTAACGTTCGCCCCGGTGGGTGACGATATCCGCTTCGGCATGGGCGCAGTCCGTAACGTGGGTGCGAACGTGGTGGACGGTATGATCACCGCCCGCAATGAGAAGGGCCGGTATGAGTCGTTCAGCGATTTCCTGCAAAAAGTGCCGTTGAGCGTGTGCAATAAGCGCACCATTGATTCGCTTATTAAGGCGGGTGCGTTTGACGATCTGGGGCATACCCGCCGTTCTCTTGCGCTCATGCATGAGGAGGCAATTGATGCGGCTGTCTCGGTGAAACGTAAGGAAGCAGCCGGTCAGTTTGACCTGTTTGGTTCCCTTGGAATGGGGGAGGAACTGGGCGAGGATCTGTCGGTATCGGTACCTGATGTTCCCGAGTGGGAACGGCGCGATAAGCTCAACTTTGAGCGTGACATGCTGGGGCTGTACGTCTCGGATCACCCGTTGCGCGGGCTGGAACGCGCCCTTTCTGATGCGTCCAGCACCTCGATTCACGACATTATGGAGGAAGAATCCCACATTAAAGACGGCGAGTTCGTGACAATCGCAGGGATGCTCACGGGTGTGTCACGGCGTATCGCTAAGTCAAGCGGTAACCAGTACGCCACTGCCGAGCTGGAAGACCCCTCGGGGGTGACGATCACCGTCATGTTCTTTGCCCGCACCTACGAGACGGTGGGCGGGGTACTCGCTGATGACCTGATCTGCTCAGTGCGTGGACGTGTACAACGCCGAGATGACGGCAGCGTGAATATTAGCGCCCAGGAGCTGACGATCCTGGAGCTTACCGAGGATGGGCGTACCGGCCCGGTGACGATCGCTATCCCCGAGTATCGTGCCACCGAATCGAACCTGGTGCATCTGCGGGATGTGCTGCTTGATCATCGGGGTTCGACGGATGTGCGCCTGGCCCTGCGCGGTCGGGAGAAAGAACAATTGGTGCTGCTGGAGGCTAAGCTGCGGGTGGAACCAAACCCCAGTTTATTCGGTGAGATTAAGACGATTTTCGGCCCCGGGTGCATCCGCCGCTAGGCTGTTGAACCCTCATGAGGCAGCTGACGTGAGATGAGGTCGGCAGGGGCTTGGCTCTGCTCAAGCGGATGCGTTCAGGGCATATATACAGCAAACTATGCGGTTAGGGTTCCCCGTAGCGGGGTACACTGGGAATAAGTATGCTCACAGTGGGCGGTTATACCCCGTCCGACCGAGGAGGCTCCCTGTGTATTGCCCCTACTGCAAACACACCGATTCCCGAGTGGTTGACTCCCGCACCACCGATGACGGTGCCGCAATCCGCCGCCGCCGCCAGTGCACCGACTGCGGGCGCCGGTTTACCACGGTCGAAACAACCAGTATTTCTGTTATTAAACGCTCCGGGGTTACCGAGCCGTTCGACCGTGCTAAAATCGCCTCGGGTGTGCGTAAAGCCTGCCAGGGCAGGCCGGTCGGTGAGGATGACCTGGCGAAGCTCGCCCAGGAGGTAGAGGAACGTATCCGTGCCAAGGGGCTTGCCGAAATTAACGCGCATGAGGTGGGGCTGACTATTCTAGAGCCGCTATCGAAGCTGGATGCGGTGGCGTACCTGCGGTTCGCCAGTGTGTATCAGGCGTTTGAAAACCTTGAGGATTTTGAAGGGGCCATTGCTTTGCTCCGTAAAGATGCTGTGGGGGATGCACTGCCCGAGGCTGAAGCACCTGCACCGAAACCTCGCAAGGCCAAGACGGAGACGGCCAGCACCAAAAAACCTAAAGAAGCCCCTCTGCAGGACACCCTGTTATAGGGCCACTCTGCACCACGTATACTAATGTGCCCTACCGGTTGGAACTGAACACCGGTAGGGCACACCTCTTTCTTATTGGCAGGTTTTCTCGGCGGGTTCTTTACGCCTCCCCGCGGCGTTGACGTTCGGGCAGCATACCGCCAGCCCACAGTGCCGCCCCCACAATACCGGCATTATTGCGCAGGGTCGCCATGACCATGGGGGTGCGAATCTCGTCCTCAAAATAAGGCATGAACTTTTCGGGGTTCTTCGAGATACCACCGCCGATAATGAAAAGGTCGGGGGAGAACAGTGCCTCAACATGCTGGAAGTACCGGCGCAGACGTTTACTTGCGTACTTCTTCCACGAGAGCTCGTGGACTTCGCGTGCTCGGGCGGACGCGCGGGATTCTGCATCGTGCCCGTCAATTTCAAGGTGCCCAAGTTCGGTGTTCGGCACCAGCATACCGTTATTAATGAGGGCGGAACCAATACCGGTCCCCAGGGTGATAACGGCGATGAGCCCCATCTTGTCTCGCCCCTGCCCGTAGGTGGCTTCGGCAAGGCCAGCGGCATCGGCATCATTAATGCCGTAGACAGCTCTTGAATCCAGGGCGTCACTGATGAGCTGCTCAAGGTTAGTGTTAATCCAGGTCGGATCAACATTCGCGGCTGAGAACACCACACCGTTCTTCACAACAGCGGGGAAATCAACGCCAATAGCCGAGTGAGGCTCGGGAGCCAAGTCACGGGATTGAAGCTCATCAACAATCTGGCGCGCCACCTGGGCAATGGCTTGCGGGGTTGCCGGTTGCGGGGTGGGGATGCGGAAACGCTCAGACACCAGGTTGCCGGTGCGCAGATCAACGATCCCGCCTTTCATCCCGGTGCCGCCAATATCAATACCGATCATTAGGTCTTTCGGCGTGGGCGCCGGGATATCGACATACTCTACTGACTCTTCGGCTGCGGAATTTGCCGCTGTACTCTCGCTCATGGGTTTCTCTTTCCTTGTTGTGTCTGCGTTATGAAGGGAATGCTGAATTAAGGCAGGGTGAGAACATCCACGCCGTCTGATGTGACAACCATGGTGTGCTCAAACTGGGCGGTACGTTTACGGTCACGGGTGACCACGGTCCAATTGTCGTCCCACAAATCCCACTCAATGGTGCCTAAGGTCAGCATGGGCTCAATAGTGAAGATCATGCCTTCTTTAATCTCGGTATCGTAGGCGGGCGCCGCATCGTAGTGAGGAATAATAAGGCCTGAATGGAATTCGCGGCCCACACCGTGCCCGGTGTAGTCACGCACCACACCGTACCCAAAACGCGCCGCATATTTTTCAATCACGCGGCCAATAACGTTAATCTGACGGCCCGGCTTAACCGCCTTCATCGCACGGTTAAGGGCCTCTTCGGTGCGTTCAACCAACAGGCGGGACTCCTCATCAACGTTGCCCACCAGCAAAGTCTTATTGGTATCGCCGTGCATTCCATCAAGGTAGGCGGTGACGTCAAGATTCAGAATGTCGCCATCCTCAAGCACCGTAGAATCGGGAATGCCGTGGCAGATCACCTCATTCAGCGAGGTGCACACTGACTTCGGGTAGCCGCGGTAGTCCACGGTGGAGGGGTAGGCGCCGTGATCACAAATATACTCATGAACCAGCACATCAATCTGGTCGGTTGTTGTCCCCGGGACGGCAATCTTCGCCGCTTCCACAATGGCACCGGCGGCGACCTTACCGGCTGCACGCACCCTCTCAACCTCTTCAGGGGTGTACATATTTGAATCGTTGCCCTCATTGGCGGTAGGTTTCCCCACGTACTCGGGACGAACAATGTCTGCCGGTACTTTACGCATGGGGGTGATGGTGCCGGGGGCCAAGCACCCTACGGGTGCGGTACCCGGTTCTGCGGGAAGATTATGAGAAGTAGCCATACCTAATATTTTAGCGGCGCCCGCCCGCACTGGGACCGGGTAGACACCCAAATCCTGAACCTTTTGCCAACTGGTGTATTATTTTCCGCGCTGTTTTCAGCGGTGCGGGGTAAACACATGCGAAGCGAGCACGGATAAGATACCGTGAAAGGTACATACCGTACATATAGATACACTCATGTGGTGTGAGACTAAGGAGAGACTGTGAGCCTGAAAAATGATATGACCCCCGGCCCCCACGAGACCGAATACTGGTACAACACCTCCACTGGGGAGGTTGAAGAAGGGCAGCAGAGCAAGATCACTCACTTGTGGGGCCCTTATAAGACCCGTGAAGAGGCGGAACACGCTATGGAAACCGCCCAGAAACGTAACGAAGAATGGGATAACCAGTGGAAGGACTAGACCCCACCAGCGGTAGGGGTGTCCCTCAATGATGCGTTAAATATTTCCGGCTGGCCCATACACATGATGCGTACGGAACCAGCCGGAAAAACATGCTGGCTGTGGGCTGGCTTTAGTTGAATGTGTGCTCATCGGCTGGGAATGAGCCAGCCCGCACCTCAGAACGGTAAGCGCGAGCTGCATCCTCCAGCAGCTGCCCCACTTGGGCGAACTGCTTCACGAAGGTAGGCATCCGTCCTTGACGCACGCCCATGGCGTCCTGCCACACCAGCACCTGCCCATCGGCGGTATTACCCGCACCAATGCCGATGGTGGGTACCGCACCCACTGCCTGGTTAACACGTTCAGCGGTTTCTGCGGTTACCATCTCCATGAGGATGCAGAAAGCGCCAGCAGCGGCGAGTGCCTGGGCGTCCTCAACTACCCGGTCGGCGGTACCGTGACGGCCCTGAACCCTGAAACCGCCCAGGGCGTGCTCAGCCTGCGGGGTGAACCCCACGTGCGCAACTACCGGGATGCCAGCGGTTACGAGGGCCTGCACCCAGTCGGCCATGCGTGCATCGGCCTCAATTTTTACGGCGTGTGCCCCGCCTTCTTTCATGAGGCGCGCCGCAGAAGCAACCGCCTGCTGCGGCGACTGCTCGTAGGTGCCAAACGGCAGATCGGCGACCACCATTGCCCGTTTCGCCCCGCGTGATACTGCGGCCACCATCGGGATTATCTCATCAAGGGTGATGGCTAGGGTGGAGTCGTAACCGAGCATCACATTCGCGGCCGAGTCACCAATAAGGAGCATCTCAATGCCTGCGCGGTCAAAAACCTGCGCTGTGGAAAAGTCGTAGCAGGTGAGCATTGAGAACTTCTCACCCTCAGCCTTAGCCCGCTCCAAGTGGATGGTGCGGATTTTTTTTACCGTATCAAGGCTAAAGGGCGTTTGGGTCATGCCGGGTGTCTCGGCAGTATTCGTTACAGTGGACGTTGCATAGGGTGCGTTTTCGTTCTCACTCATGCCTATAGTTTATCCTGCCTAACCCCTGGCACCGGTACCTGCGTTAGCGTTTAGTGAACGCCGCGCGTGCCGCCTCTAGGGCACTGGTAGAACGCTGGTATCGTTCTGCCAGCGGTTTTTTGCGTGTCGATAGAGGCTGAGTAGCTCTCTGGTACAGCCACTGAGCACGTTCCAAGCGGCTTGCTGAGGCAGGTTTTGTCTTCTGCTTATCTTGCACGGGTTGCGTTTTGGTGCTTATGCGCGCGCATGCGATATACTGCTCGGCCAGCGCCACATGTGCACCTATTAGGTTTTCCTGGGTTTTTGTGCGCACCTTTGAACCGATGAGTTTCTGCTCCTGAGTCAGCAAGGAGGCGGTGTCCTCCAGAACGCGGGACATATAGTCTAGCGGCGCGAAATCTTCGGTTTCTAAACGGTCGCGCAGGGTGCGGCGAAGCGCCGCCCGCTGTTGTTCGGCAACCGAAAAATTATGGGAAACTTCCTCAGATAAGAAAGCATCCAGCAGGGTATTTGCCGCCGTCTCACATTCGCGCACAGCCAGAGGCAGACGGCCCAAAACTTCCAGAGACTCAAAGAGAGAATCCAGAAGATCATTCGCCTCATCCACCCAAGAGCGTAGCTCTTTGAGCTTCTTCCGGGTCTTAGGGGTATTCACCGGCTGGTCGGTTGTGGAGGATGCTTCTGCCAATTCTGTGTGCTCACTGCTGGCACGTTTCAGCAGCTTTTCAGCACGGCTGTTTAGGGCCTGCAGATCGTTAAGCGGCAGGCCCCGGTACGCCAGCAGGGCACGTTCTATGAGCGCAGCAGCTTGGGAGCGGCGGTTGTGGGCTGCGGCAATAGCTGCGCCTAGGGTATCTACCTCATCCTTCACTACGGAATCTTTATGTGCGGGCTCACGCTTTGAGAGTTCTTTTGACGTACCCATAGTCTTGTGCGTGTGCTGTTTTCTTCTCGCCCAGAGATAGCGGAAGATAATCCATGCGCCGTAAGGCCCAAAAAGTATGGCTAGCGCGGTGAGGATAATCCCTACCTTCCAGGATTCGTTCCCAGAGGATTGTGAGGAAGTACCTGGTTTTACACCGATATCGGCTTCAGCCGATGCCTTGGCGGAGGCCTCTTGATCCCTCTGATAACGGGCGAGCTGGGGAGGCTCTTCCCTGCCCGGGGAGCCAAAAAGAGTTGAAGCATTTATCCCTGCCTGCTCGATAGCATCACTATTTCTATGATGCTGTGCCCAATCAGTGGCAGATTTATCGATCTCCGCATACTTGTACAGGTATTGCGCATCCTCATCACTGAGCCACGAGGGGTCTTTAGCCACCAGAGAGATCTGATAGTTATCGGCGGTCGCTACCAGCAGTACTGCATGATCGGGGGCGTTATTACGCTGCAGAAAATCACGCCCCCACCGTATGCGTTCCGCCTGCAGCTCTTCATCACTGCGTTGCTGGCCGGACTGTTGTTTGGGGCTGCCGCCGTCAGTATTATCGATTACCACGATATACAGGTGACCGTTGTACTTGGCGGCAATTTTTTGCGTCATACTCTCAAGATATTTAAGGTCATTGTCGGTGAGAATAAGACCGGTGCGGTCAATAACTGCGTGCTGAGAATCCAGCGGAGTGGAGAAAACCTCTGTTGCCTGTGCCGCACCAGGGGACAACACACCAGCGGCTACAGTACAGGCGGCACCTAAAAGCACTGTGAGCACAGCAGAAAAGAGCAGACGCAATAACTTTAACCCTGTTCTTACCACGGGCACCTCACTATCAGGCTGCGGTTACAAAACCTACGAATACGAGACATAGCTATGGCCACCCGCATACTAATCTTTCGGGGTGTTGAGTGTGCGGGCGCGGCGACGCATCCACACGTAGCCAATAACCCCTGCCGCAGCTACAGCACCGAGAACCGCAAGAATCACTGTACTGTCTGGTGAATCTTGTGAAGAACTTCTCTGCGCCGCCTCAGCACTGGGGTTGGGGCTCCACTTACCGCCCGCACCCGGGCCCTCCCCGAAACCCGGGTTATACGCAGGGCCGAACGCGTGCGGGGAGGGCCGGGCCGCAATAATGCGGTCGTACAGGCCGTCTTTCTGAAGTGCAGCTTCGAGGCTGGTAAGAGTTGCATCCCACTTGCCTTCATGCACAGTGCTTTCGATGGAGGGCACCCCGTCTGCCGGGTGCTCGGAGTATAGTTTTTGAGCTTCATCATTCTGCAAAGGACCGTGTGGAGAATGGTAGAGGCTCGCTTGATGGGTGTCCGTTTCTACCACCAGCAGCGCATCATAGGCGTCAAGATGATTCTTCTGAGTAAACTGATACGCCCACAGCATCCGTTTCTTATCTTCCGGGGTTTGACCCGCAAGCTTCGGGGCGGCATCGGGGGATGCACTCGAGGGAGCCGAGGGAACCTCTGTAGGGGAAGCATCCGGCACCGCAGTTTTTACAAACACAATATAAAAACGGAACGGGCGTTTTGAATGAATATTTGTCAGCTTTTGTGAGGCCTCCTGTACCTGCTGCTGGCTCAGCACGTCCGCCTTATCAACAATAGGGTGCGAGGGGTCAAACCGGTGCTCGAAAACGCTTTCAGCATGGGCGGCAGGTGCTGCGGGAGAGGGGAGGAACAGTGGGGCGCCTGATCCACCCAGCCCAAGAGCCACAGCTAAGGCAATTTGAGTGATGCGCTGTGACCACCGGGAACGGCACACGCTGCCCGCGCCCGCACGCGTACATGTGAGCGGGGCGTCCTGCGGATTGCGGTGGGAAGAATAGTGAGCAATAACTCTGTTCAATAAGCTACTCATTAAGACTGTATTTCTCCCAGTTTTCTATGGCCAATTTGTCGATATTCGGAATATTAGTGCGTGATTGGTCGGGCTTGTCGCTATCTTCCAGTGTGTTACTTTTTGGTGTGCCAGCAAAAATACGGGATAAGCCGCGATATACCTTAATAATAAAATTGCCGAACCCTATAATAGCGGCGCATATAAACGCGATAAAAAGCCCAATAATTAAAAATACTAATACGGTATCTAAAAATCCGTTACTTTCTTTAGGGGCGGCTTTTGTCTTGGCGTCCAGCGATTCTTTTCTGATGCCTTCTAGGGCTGCTCTTATAATAACCCCGAGATCGTTATGGTTTGATTTCTCTTTAATGTAGTCATTATTAATCTTATGTAATACGTCATCGCTGATGAAGCTGCTATCATTAGTGGTTACCAAACATTTTCGAGGATCATCGCGTGTCCTATCTCCCTGGCAGACAAGCACCGCAGTGTGCGCGGGGGCATTATTAACGCGTAAGAACTCTTTGCCCCACTCCTGTAAATCTGATGGGTTTTCTGGTTTGGTCAGCAGCACAACATACAACTGGGCGTCGTCGTTTTTATTAAAACTTATAAGTTCGGGCCATAATTTCGGGTCGGTGAGTGAGTACGATGTGAGACTAAAAACTGGATCTTCAGGATTAAGCTCTGTTTTCATAACAGACTGGCCCGCTGCTGTGGGCGAAGGTGTAGGTGATGGGGTAGGCGTGGCTGTTTGCGGAGCGGGCTGAATATTATATTTATCTGGGTACCCTGTGCTATTGTCAAAAGCTTTAGCCATAGCTTGCGCTATACCCGTAAAATCACGTTTTTCAAGGAGCGGGTTTATTGTTTTATTTCTTATTTCAGAGCCCTCAACGGTACCCAGATAATGCATATTAAGAGAGTGGAAACTGGCTTCTGGGGTGGCGTTTTTATCACCAGTACCCTGCGGGTCCAGCTCTATGAGAAGCAGCGCAGTTTTATCATCGGGGCCTGCACCATTCTGTTTCAAAAATTTATGCCCCCAGTTTCCAGCCCATTCCGGGGCGGCCCTGTCAATCACCACAACCTGCAACGAGACCCCGCGTCGTGCGGAGACATCAGCAAGAGGAGCATTCATCTGTTGGATTTGTTCTGTACTGAGCGCACCTGTTTTATCAATGACTGGATGCGTGGGATCCAGCCGTGAGTCAAAAGTGCGGGTGCCTACTACAGCAGAAGAAGCAGACGGAAGAACAACACTGGTCACCACGGTATGCCCAACACCTAACACGGCGGCGAGAGCCATTGCCAGAAAGGTGCGGTGCGTCCTGCGGAATGTGCGGCGGATGCGCTCAGTGCACGTGTGGGTAGGGAAAGTATTCACTAGCGCTTGTTCCTCACAAAAGTTCGGAGAATAAATACTTTAAATAAGTATAAAGTACGTTGATTCTGTGTTGGTTGTGAGGGTTACCCCGTGCGCGCTGTCTGCAAAGTAGTGCTGGGTTTGCGGTGCAGCTCTGGTAGGCGGCACCCTCCCGCTATTCCTAGAAGAAATGAGCGTGTGGCTATGCGGCGAAACCTTCTCGTGTGGCCTTGGAGAGCACATACTCCAGCTCTTGCAGGATCGTATGGTTCTTATACCCCAAATGAGGCAGCAGCTCCCGGCACCAGTCAAAGTGATCCCAAATATCCGTATTTGCTTTATCCCAGAAGAGCTGGTGCATGAACCGGATGGCTGCTGATTTGCGGAGAGGAGCATATGTTAGGTTGTGTGAATCTAGATATTTCCAGATAAGCACCCGGGCGTTCTCAAAGGGCTTGAGGTGATACGTTTCCTGCGTGCCAGTACCCTTCGGCAGCCTCAAGATGTGCCCTGAGCTTTTCGGGGATTTTATGCTCGATTCGGGGGATAAAACGGAAGCAGAACTCAATGTAGATTCTGTATGCTTCCTGCTCCGTAAAGTTCTCTTCTAGGCCATCAATAATATCTAAGATGCGCTGTTCATCAGCCACGGGTTCCCTCTTTTTTCCTCGTTTAGTGCGGGAGCTTAGTAGTGTATGGGCATGAGGATTTAGCGCATTTTCCAGACTGAGTTTTCCTAGAGCTCCGCGCAAGTTCCGCATATTCTACAGGCCCTATTGTATGCGCATCAGAGAAGAAACCTGGGGGGGGCGGACAGTTGCGCACGAATTGATGTGGCGGGAATTAGAAACGTGAACTGGTGGCTGTGGCTGCCTGCGCAATGATGGGAACCTGCACGCCGCAGAGGCAGCACGGGCGCACAGAATTTACATAAACGAAACCTGTACCCTGGGCGTTCCGCCGCAGAACCCGATAGGCTAGAGAAGAGACAAACCGTGACAGCGCACGCGTGTGCGCCCGGTACCGCTCACCGCCGACTCAACGACCGCCCGGATCGAGGGAGAAACATATGGACCGTCAGCAGGAATTCGTGATGCGCACCATTGAGGAGCGTGACATCCGCTTTATTCGCCTCTGGTTCACCGATGTGGTTGGCACCCTCAAATCTGTGGCGCTCGCCCCCGCCGAGGTTGAAAGCGCCTTTGAGGAAGGGCTGGGGTTTGATGGCTCGTCCATTGAGGGTCTCTCCCGGGTGTACGAGTCAGACATGCTGCTGCAGCCTGACCCCTCAACATTCCAGATCCTGCCGTGGCGCGGCGCCGAATCCCACACTTCCCGCATGTTCTGCGACATCCTCACCCCAGATGGGGAAGCGAGCGCATCCGACACCCGCGACGTTCTTAAACGCACCCTGAACCGTGCCGCCGAAATGGGGTTCACCTGCTACACCTCACCCGAGATCGAGTTCTACCTCCTTAAATCCACGGAGCTGGGGGCTGACGGGTTCCCCGTCCCGGTGGACTACGAGTCGTATTTCGACCACACACCCGGCGGGATTGTGCAGGATTTTCGCCGTAATGCGGTGACCATGCTGGAAGAGGTTGGTATTTCGGTGGAGTTCAGCCACCACGAAACCGGCCCTGGGCAGAACGAGATCGACCTGCGTCACGCCGACGCCCTGCAAACCGCCGATAATGTGATGACGTTCCGCACCGTCATTAAAGAGGTGGCGTTTACCCGAAACATGTACGCCACATTCATGCCCAAGCCTTTCACCAAATACGCTGGCAGTGGGATGCACACCCATTTCTCCCTGTTTGAGGGGGACACCAACGCATTCTTCGAGGCGGGTGCCGAATACCGGCTCTCAAAAACGGGGCGGCATTTTATTGCCGGGGTACTCAAGCATGCCCCCGAATTCACGGCGGTCACCAACCAGTTCATTAACTCGTATAAGCGCCTGTGGGGTGGCGGGGAAGCACCCAGCTACGTTTCGTGGGGGCACAATAACCGGTCTGCGCTGGTGCGGGTTCCGCTGTATAAACCAAACAAGATGCAGTCGGCCCGCATTGAATACCGCGGCCTTGACTCGGCCTCTAACCCGTACCTGGCGTATGCGGTGATTCTTTCTGCCGGGCTGAAAGGCATTGAAAACGAGTATGAGCTGATGCCAGCGGTGACCGAAGATTTGGCGGCAATGACAACCGCTGAACGCCGCGCCATGGGGTACCACCCGCTGCCAGCGTCGCTGCGGGAAGCCATTAACCTGACCGAGGACTCCGAGTTCATGGCTGAGGTGTTGGGGGAGCAGGTGTTTGAGCAGTTCCTGCGGAATAAGCGGGCCGACTGGGAAGACTACCGGGCACAGGTGACCCCGTACGAGCTTAAACACAACCTGGGCATCCTCTAAAGCTGCTTGCGGGCAGGCTATGAGGGAAGTGGCGGGTACTACGTACCGGGAAGGTGAGTATGAATCAAGTGGAACCAGGGCATACACCCCAGAACGGGCGGGAAACGCACCCCAGAGGCACCGCATCCGGCACCGAGAGCCACCTCACCGGTGCTGCCCGGGCGGTGGGAACAGCAGATGCAGACGGCGCTGATGTATCTAAACCCGCTGATACTGAGCAGGCTGAGGAGCAGCGCCGCACCCGCACACGGTTACGGGCGCAAATGGTCAACGCGGGTTTCTACGACTCCGGCAAAAGCGAACGCTGGCTAGAGGCCCCTGAGCTTGCCTCCGTGGACCGGGTAAACCTGTTCGCGGGGCTGCGGTATGCGCCTTCACCGGATACTGCCTTACCAGCGTTAGTGCGGCTGATTGAGAAACACCCGCCGGTTGCTGAACGCGCTAACTGCGGCGAAAAACAGATGGGCCTGTTCCGGCTGCTGGGCGCATCCCAGGCGGTGGGAGATTTCCTGTACCGCCACCCGCAGATGATCGACCCGCTTTTTGACACTGATACGGTGCACGGCGAGACGGAGCTGGTGGCAACTGAACACCCGAAAACGGTACTAGACACCCCCGAAACAGACACGCCGGAACAGGCACAGAAGAACCCCCTGCCCCAAAGCGCCCCGCTTAATACCCCGTACCGAACCCGTCTGCTGCACGCCGTCGGTGCCGACCCGGACGCTGAGCGCCCGCGCGCCCACGCAGAACTCACCGGCAAAGACGGGTACGTGGCTTTACGGGTGGCCTACCGTGCGGAGCTGGCAAAAATAGCGCTGATTGACGTGTGCTCACCCGACCCGGTGGAGCTTATGCCTACCATTGGGCGGCACCTTGCTGACCTGGCCGCAGCCGCCCTGGAGGGGGCGCTCGCTATCGCCCGCACCGAAGTCGCTGAAGGCGCTGGCGGGGGGCTGTGCGCCGCCCCCGCGCGTGGCGCATCCGTGGATGCCCTGGATCTGGCGATTATCGGCATGGGCAAGTGCGGGGCACGTGAACTGAACTATATTTCTGACGTGGACGTGGTGTACGTGATCGCCCCCGCACCCGCCAGCGACCTGCCCGAGGGGGCTGAGCCGCTCACCGAGCAGGAGTGCGCGCAGATCGGCACGGAACTGGTGCACGCCCTCACGAAAGCGATCATGGCCCCAGCCCCGGAGCCACCCCTGTGGGAGGTGGACGCGAACCTGCGCCCCGAAGGTAAGGATGGGCCGCTGGTGCGCACCGTCGAATCCTACGTGAGCTACTACAAGCGGTGGGCGGAGAACTGGGAGTTTCAGGCGCTGCTGAAAGCCCGCCCGGTTGCAGGTTCGGCGCACCTGGGGCGGCGTTTCGCCCACGCGATCGACCCGTTCGTGTGGGACTCAGCGGCGCGGGAATCCTTCGTTGAGTCGGTGCAGGCGATGCGTGCCCGTGTGACCGACAATATCCCCCCAGCGCAGGTGGAACAGCAGATAAAGCTCGGCCCCGGCGGGCTGCGTGATATTGAGTTCACGGTTCAGCTGCTGCAGCTGGTGCACGGGCGCACCGACCCCACGGTACGCACCAAATCCACCATCGAATCTTTAGAGGCGCTGACCGGTTCAAGCTACATTAGCCGCGCTGACGCGCAGACATTTGCGCTCTACTACAAGAAACTGCGTCTGCTGGAGCACCGCATCCAGCTGTCCCAGCTGCGCCGCACCCACCTGATGCCCGCCAAAGAGCAGGAGAGGCGCGCCCTGGCCCGTTCGCTTGTTTCCCCGGAGAGGCTGGGCACTCTCTCGGCGGAGCAAATGTATAAGGCATGGCAGAAGCTCAAACGGAACGTGCGTTCCCTCCACGAGCGTGTCTTCTTCCGCCCGCTGCTGGCGGCGGTCTCAACTTTGAGCCGTGACGAAGTGGTGCTCACAGAATCAGCCGCCCAAGACCGCCTGGCTGCGCTCGGGTACCGCGACCCGCGCGGCGCTATGCGGCATATTCAGGCGCTCACCAGCGGGGTTAGCCGCCGCGCCGAAATTCAGCGGCACCTGATGCCTGTGCTCCTGGGGTGGTTCGCTGACGGGGTGGACGCGGACGCCGGGCTGCTGGGGTTCCGCATTGTTTCTGAGTCGCTGGGAACCACCAGCTGGTATCTGCGCATGCTGCGCGATTCACCTGCCGCTGCGGAGCGGCTGTGCCACATACTTTCAAGCTCCCGGTACATCACCGACCTGCTGGAGGATGCGCCCACCTCCATTACCTGGCTTGATAAGGTTGCCGACCTGCAGCCGCTGGGTGCGGCCGCGCTCAAAGCTGAGATAGCCTCACTGCTGTCACGGCATGACGACTCTGCGGAGGCGATGCGCGCCGTACGGTACCTGCGCCGCCGCGAAATTCTGCGCATCGCCATGGGGGACGCCCTGAACCTGCTGGGCGTGCAGCAGGTGTGCACCGGGCTGGCGACCGTGGACGAGTGCACTATCGGTGCGGCGCTCGCCCTAGCCGAGCGTGAGGAAATAACGGCGAAAGAACGCGAAGAAGCCGCCGGGATTAGGGAAATCCCCGAGGAGGAGCCGAAGAACCCGCTGCTGACTGAGATCGCGGTAATCGCCATGGGCCGTTTAGGTGGCGCCGAGAACGGTTTCGGTTCCGACGCGGACGTGATGTTTGTGCACCGCCCCGTGGAAGGCGCCGGTGAGGAGGAAGCCCAGTCGCAGGCGAACCGCATTGTAAACCGGCTGATGCAGCTAATTAAACAGCCGGTACGCCCGGCGATCCGCGCCGAACGCCCGCTTGAGGTGGACGCGGATTTGCGCCCGGAAGGTAAGCAGGGGGCGATGGTGCGCTCGCTGGATTCGTATCGCGCCTACTATGAGCGCTGGGCGGAGACCTGGGAGTTTCAGGCGCTTTTGCGGGCGCGCCCTATTGCTGGTTCTGAGGAGCTGGGGCGTGCGTTTATTGAGCTGATTGACCCGTACCGGTACCCGCGCGAGTTCACTGCTGAGCAGGCGCAGCAGGTGCGGCGCATGAAGGCGCGCGTGGAGCATGAGCGCATGCCGCACGGGGCAGACCGCACCCGGCAGCTGAAACTGGGGCGCGGCGGGCTCTCTGACGTGGAGTGGCTGGTTCAGCTGATTCAGCTGCAGCACGCTCATAAGGTTGAGGGGCTTCGCACGACTTCGACCCTGGATGCGCTGGATGCCGCCGTGGACGCTAACCTGGTGGCTGCCGAGGACGCCGAGGTGCTGCGGGATGCGTGGCTGCTGGCGACCAAGATTCGCGGCGGCAACGTACTGCGCGGCGTGCGCCAATCCGATCTGCTGCCCACCCTGCGCGATGCCCTGGAAGCGGTCGCCCGCTGGAGCGGCTACACCCCAGGCAACGCCCGCCAACTGGAAGAAGACTATTTACGAGTTACCCGAAATGCCAGGAAAGTTTATGAAAGGCTTTTCTTTGAGGGGTAAGAAAAGGATATATGAAGGATATTAGGAGAGAAATGTTTGGGCGTAAGAAACGCAAGAAAGATTATACAGAACTCACAACGAACCTTCAGAATATTAGTGGAGATTTAGTTCGATTAAATCATACGGTTCAAAATGCTTCTCAAATAACTCACGAAGAAACGAAAAAAGAAAGTAAAAACTTATTGGAAAATATAGATAAAATAGTGAAAATAATAGCTGCATATATGGTTACATGGGGTGCTGTGAACATATATTTATGGGCATCATACATATCCTCTTGGAACTTAGCGGACACCGCCTTTATAATCCAGCAGGAAGGGATAGGTAGCGGTGTATCTAGAATGTTTGCATTGATAGTTTCATATACTATTATGATTTTGATATCTTTTGCTTCTCTTATCATTCTTATTGGGCTTCCAATTATTACAGTGAGATGGGTTTTTAAAAACGTTCAAGGTCAACTAGGTAAAAAACTTTCTTTGTTGATTTATATTTGTTGTGGTATTTGCTCATTCGGCACTTGTGCCATCATATATAATATGGTAATTGTGTGTGTATCTATATTCTATATGGACGATAGTTCTGTAGATGGGTATTTTGATTACTGGGTAAAAGGGGAAAATTTTGCCATACCATTTATTGTAGTTTCTGTTATGGCTTTCGTCATTGCGATGATAAAATTCTTTTCCTGGGATAGGTATAAGTTGGAGAGTAAAGAGGAGGTTGATCTTTATATAAAAAGAGTGTTTTTGATATATTCGGCTATTGTTCTTGCTATATTCCCGATCTTTGTTTTCTCAAGTGTTTATTCTAAGGGGTATGGTACTGACTGTATGTACCTTATTATTAAAAAGGATTCTGCTGAAAAACAGAAGAACTATATATATAGCTCTATATCTTCGGGAGGAAAGCGTGTCGCTGATAAGTTATCTGAAAAAGCTGATGGAAAAGAACATATATATACGTTATCTAGCTATGTTTATTCTGAAGATAAAGATTATTTAAATGTTATGGTTTTCTCTGTTCGAGAAATGTCAGATAATACTCCAGATGGTACTCCGGGAAATGATTTATTGGGGTATAAATCGGGGGTGCTCATGTCAATTAAGAAAAGTTCTATAGACGGTAGGTATGCCAGTCATCCTTATTGCTTTAACGGTAAGCTGTAGGATTTATGTGGGCTTGTTTGAGATTGCCCTTCTGTAGTAATATTTTTAGAATTGGTTGGGTGATAATGATAGCTTGTGCATGCAAATTATTGTATATTAAAAAAATTAATTACCTTATAAAAAATTTTCCCTATAACGATTCCGCCAAGTAGCTCACTGAGATTCTTGTTCATGTCGAAAACCAGCATAAGGAATTCATGATTACTGGTGCTAGAGGTATGAGTCACTCCGTGAGACTATGACTGCATATTTGAAAGTTCTTCGACAAATGTGCCTGACTTACAATTCTGCTCGCTGAATTACAGACGGGACGCTAGGCAGTAACTCTTTAAAGATCCAGCCCAGGGTATTACTAAAACAGCCTCAACGTACCTCTCTTATCCATTAGGAACTCAGCCTCCCAGAGCAGAAGCTTCTCCTGTGTCTGCGTGCCGTATCCTTAATAGACACGTTCTGTGGCGCCATCCATCCGCTGGGTTGCCGCCTCGAACATGCCTAAATTATTCACCAAATATGTTGATAGGAAGGCGCTGTTATGGATACGAACATTGAGCACATCATCAAAGTAGATGAGATTATCCACAGCATGGGCGCATTGCAGGCCCTCAAGCGTAAGCTCCAGGACGGGGAACGCGACCCCGAGAAGCTGGGGGAGGCATGCGACCGTATCGTGGCCGCCACCCAGAAGGTTATTAGCGAGTCCGGGGAAGAAGGGGAGGCTATCGCCGAGCTGCTGCGTGACTCCGTTTCAGACACCGTCTACTTCTTCCTGGAAGAGCACAACCTTGACGACGATTTCGATATCCGTGCATTCGTCACAGCCCGCAACTGGTAGGTTGCCCGCCCCTCACAGAACCCGTGATGACCGAGCCGGTTGCCCGCCGCATTTAGCGCATGGGATTATAAAGCTCAGCCCCGGTAACCGCCGGGGCCACACCTCACAATTTTGAAGGAAAACTATGCTGAAAAATGATGACTACGTCTACGATATGCGCGACGACGACTATTACCCGCCCCACCTGGTGCAGAAAGTCGCTGACGAGCTGCGGAAATTTGATGAGCTTTTGGACGCGGGCGAACGTGACCCGCAGAAAATCCAGGCCCGCGCCGACGAAGTCACCAAGAACATTAACACCCTCGCAGATGAGTTCGATGAGGAAGACAGCGAGATTGAGACCGTTGCACGCGAGTCTATCGCTGAGACCTTCTACCTCATCCTCAAAGAGTACGGACTTGAGGAAGACTTCGATATTGAAGAGCTCATCGCAGAGCGTGACTGGTAAATTAGACCCGCTTTACATATAGCACCTCGTCGTCTCAGAGGCTGCTCAAGGGCAGTAATCTGAGCGGCGAGGCTTCGGGCTGCCTCAACCCTAGCGAGCACAGTTTTCTTCCTTGCATCATATCTCGATTAAAAGTACGCTATCCTGTACATAAAAGGAGATGAGCTTATGAAAACCATGTCTTACACCGAGTCTCGGGCTCGGTATGCTGAAGTACTTGA
>ERZ772997.33-NODE-33-length-62789-cov-51.7363_pt1 | contig 62789 bp, 57 predicted proteins | sample MGYA00511127_ERZ772997 | MGnify/ENA primary metagenome ERZ772997 (study PRJEB29015, sample SAMEA2738070) | human oral metagenome | biome: human oral; feature: human-associated habitat; material: saliva | place: China | collected 2215 ... | reverse complement strand
AAACTGCACCTTGTGAGTTGGAGGGGATGTCCAACTTTTGGGGTGCAGTTCAAACGCCATTTTTGTTTTTCAGACGACCTCCTATCGAAACATTACCAAAAAGTAATAAAAATCCGCCTTCAAACACAGTTTGCCTTTTGGTAAAGACAAGACTACAATCGCCTACATCCTTTCAGCCACACCACACATCATGAACACCACCGACCTGCGCCGCCGCAACCTGCGGCAATGGATAGCGGACAAATACGGCGGCCAGCAAACCCGTTTGGCCGAAGCCATCGCCATCAACCAAGGCGAATTGTCCGCCCTTCTGAAAAACAAATCCTTCGGCGAGAAAAAAGCCCGCAAAATCGAACAGGCGGCGCAAATGCCCGCCATGTGGCTGGATCAAGAACACGCCACAGCCCAACCCGACCATCAAGAAAGACGCACCATGCCCCACATTTCCTCCATCCCCGAAATCCTTGCCGACATCAAAGCCGGCAAAATGGTTATCATCACCGACGCGGAAGACCGCGAAAACGAAGGCGATTTGCTGATGGCGGCACAGTTCGTCACCCCCGAAGCCATCAACTTCATGATCAAACACGCGCGCGGACTGGTTTGCCTGCCGATGGAAGGCAGCATGGTCGAGCGGCTCGGCCTGCCCATGATGACCCAGAAAAACGGCGCGCAATACGGCACCAACTTCACCGTTTCCATCGAAGCGGCGCAAGGCATCACCACCGGCATTTCCGCCGCCGACCGCGCCCTGACCATCCAAACCGCCGTCTCCCCGACCGCCAAACCCGAAGACATCGTCCAACCCGGCCACATCTTCCCACTGCGTGCGCAAAAAGGCGGTGTCCTAGTACGCGCCGGACACACCGAAGCCGGCGTCGATTTGGCACAAATGAACGGACTCATCCCCGCCGCCGTCATCTGCGAAATCATCAACGACGACGGCACCATGGCGCGTATGCCCGAACTGATGAAGTTCGCCGAAGAACACAACCTCAAAATCGGCACGATTACCGACCTTATCGAATACCGCAGCCGCACCGAAAGCTTGCTCGAAGACATGGGCAACGCCCCCGTACAAACCCCGTGGGGCGAATTCCAGCAACACGTTTACGTCGACAAACTCTCCGGCGAAACCCACCTCGCCCTCGTCAAAGGCAAACCCACCGCCGACACCGAAACCCTCGTCCGCGTACACGAACCCTTCAGCGTCATGGACTTCATCCAAGCCAACCCGCGCCATTCCTGGTCGCTGCCCAAAGCCCTTGAACGCATCCAGCAAGCCGACAGCGGCGTCGTCATCCTCCTGCACCGCACCGAAGACGGCGCCACCCTGCTCGACCGCACCCTGCCCAAAGGCGCCAACCAAGCCTACAAATGGGACAGCAAAAGCTACGGCATCGGCGCGCAAATCCTCGCCGGCCTCAACGTCGGCAAACTGCGCGTGTTAGGCCAGCCTTCCGCCTTCACCGGCCTGACCGGCTTCGGCTTGGAAGTCGTCGGCTTTGAAGAAGCAGAAAACAAATAAACCGCCCGTCTTATCAAAAGGTCGTCTGAAATCCCGATTCCGGTTTTCAGACGACCTTTTGCTATAATACCCGCCAGTTTGAAAACGGAAGAAACCCATGTCCCGAATCGCCGCCCTGCCCGACCACCTCGTCAACCAAATCGCCGCCGGCGAAGTGGTCGAACGCCCCGCCAACGCCCTCAAAGAAATCGTCGAAAACAGCATAGACGCAGGCGCAACGGCGATTGAAGTCGAGCTGGCGGGCGGCGGCATCCGTCTTATCCGCGTCAGCGACAACGGCCTCGGCATCCACCCTGACGACATCAAACTCGCGCTCCACCGCCACGCTACCAGCAAAATCAAAACCTTAAACGACTTGGAACACGTCGCCAGCATGGGCTTTCGCGGCGAAGGCTTAGCAAGCATCGCCTCCGTCAGCCGCCTGACCCTGACCAGCCGCCAAGACGGCAGCGCGCACGCGACCCAAGTCAAAGCCGAAGACGGCAAACTCAGCAGCCCCACCGCCGCCGCCCACCCCGTCGGCACCACCATCGAAGCTGCCGAACTTTTCTTCAACACCCCCGCGCGGCGCAAGTTCCTCAAATCCGAAAACACCGAATACGCCCACTGCGCCACCATGCTAGAACGCCTCGCACTGGCGCATCCGCACATCGCCTTCTCGCTCAAACGCGACGGCAAACAAGTGTTCAAACTCCCCGCCCAAAGCCTGCACGAACGCATAGCCGCCATCGTCGGCGAAGACTTTCAGGCGGCATCCTTAGAAATCGACAGCGGCAACGGCGCGCTGCGGCTCTACGGCGCCATCGCCAAACCCACCTTCGCCAAAGGTAAAACTGACAAACAATACTGCTTCGTCAACCACCGCTTCGTGCGCGACAAAGTCATGCTCCACGCCGTCAAACAGGCATACCGCGACGTATTGCACAACGCCCTTACCCCCGCCTTCGTCCTCTTCCTCGACCTGCCGCCCGAAGCCGTCGACGTCAACGTCCACCCTACCAAAACCGAAATCCGCTTCCGCGACAGCCAGCAGGTGCACCAACTCGTGTTCCACACCCTCAACAAAGCCCTCGCAGACACCCGCGCCGACTTGACCGAAAGCGTCGGCAACGCAGGCGAAGTGTTGCACGAAATCACAGGCATCCGTCCCGCGGCAACGTCGTCTGAAAACGAGCCTAGCGGGTTTCACCCAAACCCGACCGCGTCGTCTGAAAACATTTTCGCCGCCGCACCCAGCGCACACGCCTCCGAACTGCGCAGCACCTTCAGTTCTGGCAAAACCGCCCCCATGCCCTATCAGGCAGCACGCGCGCCGCAGCAGCGCAGCCTGTCCCTGCGCGAAAGCCGCGCCGCCCTCAACACCTACGCCGAACTCTTCAAAAACACCGCAGCCGATGAAGCCGATATCGAGCTGGCACAATTCGAACAAGCCCGCTTCGGCAATACGTCCGCCACGTCGTCTGAAAACCCCGCACGCAGCTTTTCAGACGACCCCAAACCCGAACTGCCGCCGCTGGGCTTCGCCATCGCCCAATTATTGGGCATCTACATCCTCGCCCAAGCCGAAGACAGCCTGCTGCTCATCGACATGCACGCCGCCGCCGAGCGCGTCAACTACGAAAAAATGAAACGCCAGCGGCAGGAAAACGGCAACCTGCAAAGCCAGCGCCTGCTTATTCCCGTAACCTTTGCCGCGTCCCACGAAGAATGCGCCGCCCTCGCCGATCATGCCGAAACACTGGCAGGCTTCGGGCTGGAACTGTCCGACATGGGTGGCAACACCCTCGCCGTCCGCGCCGTCCCCGCCATGCTCGGCAAAGCCGACGTCGTCTCGCTCGCCAAAGACGTCTTGGGCGAACTCGCCCAAGTCGGCAGCAGCCAAACCATCGAAGAACACGAAAACCACATCCTCGCCACCATGTCCTGCCACGGCTCCGTCCGCGCCGGCCGCCAGCTCACCCTGCCCGAAATGAACGCCCTCCTGCGCGACATGGAAAACACCCCGCGCAGCAACCAATGCAACCACGGCCGCCCGACCTGGGTAAAACTGACGCTGAAAGAACTGGATGCACTGTTTTTACGCGGACAATAAAGTTGGTGAAAAACAAAGGTCGTCTGAAAACGGATTCAGGTTTTCAGACGACCTTTTATCTCAAATTCAATCAAAAAAAAAACCAACCGTAGCGTGGGCTTTGCCCACGAAAACCACACCAAACCTATCTTTAAAAAACTCAAAGGAACCCTTTATCCATAGTCATTCCCGCGCAGGCGGGAATCCAGGCCTCGGCATTTCGGAATGATTTCAAAGCTGCCATAACTTTAAACTTCCAAATTCCTGCCTGCGCGGGAATGACGACGATAGGTTAGTCATCTAGGGGCGAGAGTGAAGACAATATCCACACTTAACATTTAAACTTCCTGCCAAACAATCTCCAACCGGATAGCCCCATACAATACCAAAGGTCGTCTGAAACTTCTTCAGACGACCTTTCCTTAGTTCTCAAACCCGACCAATCAAATACTCCACCAATGCCGGCACACCTTCCGCCGCGCGTTTCGGAATCACTTCGACATCCGCGCCCACGCCTTGCGGGTTTGGATCGACCAGATAGCGTTCCGCATCGGGCGGCGCGTAATGAATCAGCGAAGCTGCCGGATAAACCTGCATTGACGTGCCGACAATCATGACCACATCCGCATCGCGCATTTCCTCGACCGCCGCGTCAAACATCAGTACTTGTTCGCCGAAAAACACGATATGCGGGCGCATCGGATTGCCTTGGCTGTCGCGCACATCGTCGGTCTGCTCGCCGGTAAATTCGATGATTTCTTCTTCATCGACGGTGCTGCGCAGTTTGTTCAGCTCGCCGTGCAAGTGCAATACTTTGCTGCTACCCGCCTTCTCGTGCAGCGCGTCCACATTCTGCGTAATGATGTGCACATCGTAATATTGCGCCAGCTTGACCAACGCCAGATGCGCGGCGTTCGGCTCGGCGGCATTTGCCTGAAGCCTGCGCTGGTTGTAAAAATCAATCACGAGCTTGGGATTGCGCGCCAAAGCTTCGGGCGTACAAACATCTGTAACCTTATGTCCTTCCCACAAACCGCCTGCATCGCGGAAAGTCAGCAACCCGCTGTCGGCGCTGATTCCCGCGCCGGTCAGGACAACGCATTTTTTCATTGTTCGGACTCCTTATGCCGTCTGAAACCAATATTGCCAAACGGCTCAATCGTCCGGATGGAAACGCGCGGCGGCTCGCTCTTTGGCGGCGGTTTCCTTGTCTTTCAATTTCGTTCCCAGACCAAGGCGTTTTTCGTATTCCGATTGCGGCGTATCGTCATCCTGCATACCGAATGCGCTGGCGTTGACCCAAAGCGCGAGAAGCGAAACGACAAAGGCGCAAAAACCTATGATGTACCAAAACATTTGTTTTCCTGTATTTTTGATGTGCAACAATGAAGGGCGCGATAATCGGGAATGAAACGGCAGATTGGAAAGGAGTAAATTCAAATAAGAAATACCTGCCGCGGCAATCACGGTACAAATATTTTCTATTTGAAGCCACTGTCAAACAGTCAAACTGCCTACCCGCCGCCTTTCATATAGCGGTTTGTAAAGATATGAAATGTATCACAAAGCCGATTTGATATAAATTCTCCCGCCTGATTCTTTCATTCGTTTACCTATTATCGGTTTAAAAGCCAAAAGGTCGTCTGAAAAGTTTTCATAACTTTTCAGACGACCTTTATCTATCCTTAAAAAACAAAAACCTTATTGATCCACAAACGCGCGCTCAATCAGGTAGTCGCCGCGTACGCCGGTTTTCGGGGAGACAGTCAGACCGAAATCGTCCAGAACTTTGCAGGTGTCTTTCAGCATGGCCGGGCTGCCGCACAACATGGCGCGGTCGTCTTGCGGGTTGATTTTGGGCAGACCGATGTCTTCAAACAGTTTGCCGCTTACCATCAGGTCGGTCAGGCGGCCGTGGTGTTCGTAGTCTTCGCGGGAAACGATGGGGTAGTAAATCAGTTTTTCTTTAACCAAGTCGCCGAGGTATTCGTGTTCGGGCAATTCTTTGGTGAAGCGGTCGTAATACGCCAAATCTTTTTTGTAGCGCACGCCGTGTACGAGGATGATTTTTTCAAATTGCTCGTAAATTTCGGGGTCTTTAGTGATACTCAAGAAAGGGGCGATGCCGGTACCGGTACTCAGCAGGTAAAGGTGTTTGCCGGGATTCAGGTCGCCGGCAACCAAAGTTCCGGTCGGTTTTTTGCTGATTAACACGTCGTCGCCGACTTTAAGGTGTTGCAGGCGGCTGGTCAGAGGGCCGTCTTGAACTTTAATGCTGAAAAATTCGAGGTGTTCTTCCCAGTTGGCGGAGGCGACGCTGTATGCGCGCATCAGCGGCTTGCCGTCCACCATCAATCCGACCATGACGAATTGGCCGTTTTCGAAGCGCAACGATTCGTCGCGGGTGCAGGTAAAGGTGAAATACGCATCCGTCCAGTGGTGTACGGACAATACTTTTTGGGTATTGAATGCTGCCATTTGAGTTTCCTGTCGGTAAATCCGTCTGATCGCGCGGGTCGGGCGGATGATGGTTTAAAAGGGTTTTCAGACGACCTCTCTCGCCTGTGAATAGATAATGCCGAATTAGAGCAAACGCGCAATTTTAAACGAAAATATTTATCATCACAATGCTTGCTGTCTGGCAGAGGTCGTCTGAAACTTTTCAGACGACCTCTCGGTCAACGCATTACTTGTCTAACGTTTCGCGGATGATTTCTTTGACGGCGGCTGCATTGTTCGGCACGACTCGGACGCGTTGCGGCAATTTTTCCAAACCTTCCAGCGCGGCGGGGCGCGGAATGGCGACATCGCCGACGGCTTCGTGTATGGTCGCATCGAATTTCGCTGCCAACGCGGTTTCCAAACAAACAACCGTTTCCCCTTCTTCGCGCACTTCGCGGGCGACTTTTACGCCGTCGGCAGTGTGCGGGTCGATGAGTTCTTTATCTTGCTCGTAAACCTGTTTGATGGTGGCGAGGCGGTCGGCGTGGGTAGATTTGCCTGAAGTAAAGCCATATTTGCCGCCGACTTTTTCCAAGGCAAACTGCAAATCAAAGCCCTTGCCCGCCGCGACTTCCGCCCACAGCGTATTGATTTCCTGAGGATCGCGATCCATCAGGTCGAACACGAAACGCTCGAAGTTGGACGCTTTGGAAATGTCCATAGACGGGCTGGAGGTAACATAAGTATGCTCGCTGTTGCGCGGGCGGTATGCGCCGGTTTTGAAAAACTCGTCCAACACATCGTTTTCATTGGTCGCAACAATCAGGCGGCGGATAGGCAGGCCCATCTGTTTGGCAATGTGTCCCGCGCAAACGTTGCCGAAGTTGCCGCTTGGTACGCAGAAGCTGACCTGCTCGTCATTGCTTTGCGTCGCCTTGAAATAGCCCGCAAAATAATAAACCACTTGCGCGACGATGCGTCCCCAGTTGATCGAATTGACCGTACCGATATGGTATTTTTCCTTGAACGCGGCATCGTTCTGCACCGCCTTCACAATGTCCTGACAATCGTCAAACATCCCCTTCACGGCGATATTGTGGATATTCTCGTCTTGCAGACTGTACATCTGCGCACGTTGGAACGCGCTCATTTTGCCGTCGGGTGACAGCATAAATACATTCACGCCCTTTTTACCGCGCAACGCATATTCCGCAGCCGAACCCGTATCGCCGCTGGTTGCGCCCAAGATATTGAGTTCCCTGCCCTTTTTGTTCAACACATATTCAAACGCATTGCCCAAAAACTGCATCGCCATATCCTTGAACGCCAGCGTCGGGCCGTTGGACAGGGCTTGGATTTTGATACCGTCGGACAAAGTACGCACAGGCGTGATTTCCTTAGAGCCGAACGCCGCTTCCGTATAAGTACGGTTCACAATATCGCGCAAATCGTCCGCCGGAATATCCGTTACAAACAGGCTCATCACCTCAAACGCCAGCTCCGGATAGCTCAAACCGCGCCACTTGTCCAAAGTCTCGCGGCTGACCTGCGGATAACGCTCCGGCAGCATCAAACCGCCGTCGGGCGCAAGCCCCATCAACAAAACCTCGCTAAATGGTTTATGCGCCGTCTCGCCGCGCGTACTGATATATTTCATGATTTCTTCTCTATAAAAACAAAAATATTGCCAATCAAAACAGGAAACCTGCCAGCGAACAATCCCGCAAGCCACCCTATCCCGACCTTAATCCACTATAAACTTTCAGACGACCCCGATACACAGAGGTCGTCTGAAAAACATTATCTATACAAACGCTTGAAACAAGCATTGACGGTTTTCACCGTTACCGACGCAATCGCACGATCGCGCGAAGAAGGATTCAAAACATCCATCAACTCTTGCGCGGACACCTGATTCGGCGCCTCCTCGCTCGCGCAGCCGCAGATTTTGTCTTCCCACTCGCGCTGTTTGTCCGCGCTCATCGTCAGCGCAATCAAACGCCACTCATTACGCTTGTTCAACTCCGAACGGCATTGATGATCAACCGCCATTTTCACCACGCTGCCGCCAATCCCCGTACCGCCGCCCAAACCGCCGAACGCCGAGTCAGCATCATAAGCGCAACCGCCCAACAACACCGCCACAGAAGCAACGGCGACCATCTTTTTCATATTCATAACCATCCCTTGCCGCAAGGTCGTCTGAAACGCCCCGCAAAGTCTTTAAACAAACGCGTATTATACCGTAAGCAGTGTGAGATGGGGGATTGGGAGACGTGGGGTATAATTTGGAAAATATTGAATGATCTTATAGAAATAAGGAGTGGTATTCAAAATGTACAAACCAAAGAAAAAATCTTCATTTGTTGAAGTCTTGGAAATAATCGGCAAATCGATAACAATTTTAGCTTCAGCAGGAGTGATATTAGGCGGCTTTCTTTCCTACAGCTACTTATCTTTCATCCGGCAGCCAAGTGTTTTTACCGATGCAATATCAAATCCTTCTAGTCTAGCATCTATTTTAATCACATTTGTATTAACAATAATAGCCCTTATTAGCCCATATATTTTCCCTCACATACTTATCCCTTTATCGAAAGATGTTAAACAGGAAAAAATAGCTATTAAAAATCTGCTACCATGCTTATCCATAGCTCCTTTAACATTTATAGCAATAATTACATATATATATTTATCCAATGATCTTCCTAAAATCATATTAGAATATATTTCATATATCGCTATTTTTCTCCCTGTGAGTGTATATTTAATTCAAATAACAATCAAAAACAGGAAAGATATTGAAATTTTTATATTAAAATTTATTTTCTATGCAATATACTACCTAGTATCAGCATTGATCTTGTTTCCTATAATCATTATTTTTACTATTCCAGCTTTAATTTATTTAATAATATTTTCAAATAATGATATAAAAAATATATATATAATTAAAATTATTGATTTTTTAAAAAAATTAAAAAATTATTTTTCTAAAAATAAGAATAAAAAAAGAAAAAATAAGATAACAGAGGAAATTACTACATTAATACTCTTTATAATGATAATTATACTCTCATCTGCTACAACATTTTTATACTCCTTAGTTTTTATAATAATGACTAACGATTGGTTGCCTGGAGAAGAAACTCAATACTTATACTTACTTTTTCTCGGCATAATGATGCTATTGAATGTCTTCTTAGTCTCTCGCTTCATTCGCCACCAAAAAAACAATAAAAATGATCATAAGAAAGTTCTTATATTTCCTTGTATGATTGCTTTTTTTTCATTACTCTTGATAGTAATACTATCTGAAAATTTTTCTGTGCGTATGCTTTATCCAGTTCGTTTTACAGAAATACCACAAAACTCTTCATGGTATTTATTACACAATAATTTTCAACAAAACAATGGCTTGCAAGAAACTAGTGGGATTGATAAAAATGACTTATTCAAGTTAAAACAGAAATTTAAATGCTCTGTGCTCTCAGAAAAAGAAAAAGTAGAAAAAGACATTACCTGTTCTTCAATCCCCGAACAACGCAACAACGCCCTATACGGCTACATGGCTTGGAACTTAGGCGACACTAAGGTCTTCTGCCCACCAACTGTTGAAAACAACAAAGGAAAAAAGGAAGCCGCAAAATTAGCAACAGAATGTATCGTTATCAGTGGGAAATTCCTGCAAATTTTGAATGAAAACTATATTGATATTATGCCCAAAGAGCGTTAATCCTCCTTTCAGACGACCTGCTATAATCCACGTCGTCTGAAAACCCTCTTTCACGGAAACCGCCATGTCCGACCTTTTCACCCGCCAACCCGATGCGCCGCTTGCCGAACGCCTGCGCCCGCATACGCTTGATGACGTTATCGGGCAGCAGCATTTAATCGGCGAAGGCAAGCCGCTGCGTGTGGCGGTGGAAGGCGGGAAACCGCATTCTATGTTGCTGTGGGGGCCGCCGGGCGTGGGCAAGACGACGTTGGCGCGGATTTTGGCGCAGAGTTTCAATGCCCAGTTTCTGCCTGTTTCCGCCGTATTCTCCGGCGTGAAGGACATACGCGAGGCAATCGACAAGGCAGAAATCGCCTTGCAGCAGGGACGCGCGACGATTTTGTTTGTCGATGAAGTCCACCGCTTCAACAAGGCGCAGCAGGACGCGTTTTTGCCCCATGTCGAAAGCGGTTTGCTGACCTTTATCGGCGCGACTACGGAAAATCCGTCGTTTGAAGTCAATCCCGCGCTGTTGAGCCGCGCGCAGGTGTATGTTTTGCAATCCTTGTCTTCAGACGACCTCAAGAAACTGATTGCCAAAGTATTGGCATTGCCCGAATACCGGGATTTCACGATTGAAGCCGATGCGCAGGAGCTGCTCGTCAATACCGCCGACGGCGATGCGCGCAGATTGTTGAATTTATTGGAACAACTTTTACGCGCCGCCGACACACGTCGTCTGAAAACCCTGACCGCCAAATTTCTCGCCGACAGCTTGGGCGCGCAAATCCGCCGTTTCGACAAAGGCGGCGAGAGTTTCTACAACCAAATCTCCGCCCTGCATAAATCAGTACGCGGTTCGCATCCGAATGCCGCGCTGTATTGGTTCTGCCGTATGCTCGACGGCGGCACCGACCCGCGCTACCTTGCCCGCCGCATCGTGCGCATGGCGTGGGAGGACATCGGGCTTGCCGACCCGCGCGCCTTCCAAATCGCCAATGATGCCGCCGCCACCTTTGAACGCTTAGGCTCGCCCGAAGGCGAACTCGCGCTGGCGCAAGCCGTGTTGTACCTTGCCGCCGCCGCGAAATCCAACGCGGGCTACAAGGCATACAACCAAATGCGCCGCTTCGTCAAAGAAAACGCCAGCGACGAAGTGCCCGTCCACCTGCGCAACGCCCCGACCAAGTTGATGAAAGAATTGGGCTACGGACGCGAATACCGCTACGCCCACGACGAACCGAACGCCTACGCCGCCGGCGAAAGCTATATGCCCGACGGCTTGGACGAACCGGATTTCTACCAACCCGTCCCGCGCGGGCTGGAAATCAAAATCGGCGAAAAGCTGGAATGGTTGAAATCGCTGGATGAGGAAGCGTTGGATAAGCAGAAGTAAATGGCGTCTCGCATTTCAGACGACCTGTTCCACAACGACGGTCAAATGCTTGTATCGTCAAGCTAATTTGGCTACAATCCGATTTTCCTTTTTCTTGCTGAATAATCGAACACAGAAAAAATCGCGGCTGCTGAACCCGATTTCCGAAACGAAGTTAGAAAGCAGATAATGGACAATTTAGACCACAGTCGCAGCCGTGCATGGCGGCGGCATCAAGCAAAACGACCCAGCCATCGCGTACACGGCAAAAACCCTTCTGAGGGTAAGCTCGAGAAAAAGTGGGATTTGATGTATTTCCGCAGGAATAAAGTCAAACGCGCGCAAAAACTGGGCTTTGTTTACCCCTTCAGGCAGCATGAATTTGAAGCCGAATGGTTTGATTAACTTAAAACACATTTCGACTCAATCGAGATGATTTTCACAAGGCGGATATTTCTCCGCCTTTTTTAATTTCTATGAACGCACTTTTTATTTGCAGCCGCAACCAATGGCGCAGCCCCACTGCTGAAGCGGTATTCCGACGCTATCCGAACGTACAGACCCGTTCCGCAGGCACAAGCCCTAACGCACGGCACACCGTTTCCATCAACGACATCGCATGGTCGGATAAGATTTTTGTGATGGAACAAAAGCATAAAAACCGCCTGTCGGCGCAGTTTCCCCGCGCTTTGCAGCATAAGGAAATCATTGTTTTGGACATTCCTGACGATTACCGCTATATGGACGAAGAATTGATCGAGATATTGAAGGAAAGCGTCGAGCCGTATTTGTCTGACAGCTAGCATATAAGGCTCTGAATAAAAGAAGGTAAAGGGCATAAATAAGGTTTCAGACGACCCCAAAGGTCGTCTGAAAATCCAATCATCGAAAAGAAAAACCGGATTCCCATCAAAGGAATCCGGTTTATTTTATTCCAAACTTAGAAATTCATTCTGACGCCTACGCGGACGGAGCGGCCCGGCAGCGGTGCGATATATTTCAACATGGAGTTTTGCGGACGTGCGGTGCGGTTGGCAAGGTTGCGCGCATCGACAAACCATTCGGATGTTACCTTGCCGTGTTTGAGCGTATGACTCAAATACGCATCCCACATGGTATAGCCGCCCAACACAGGCTCTTTGTAGTTGGCAGCCATATGGCCGGTATGTTTGGCAGGACGGTAGCGCGTCAGGCTGCTGCCCACTTGCCAGCCGCCTTTGTTCCATGTCAAACCTGCTCCGTAGCGGGAAACAGGCATATTGGGCATGTAATAGCCGTTGTTGCGGACGCGGCTGCCGTGTTCTAAGGAAGTGTTGCGCTCGTCGTCCAAATCGGCGCGGTTGTGTACGAAATCGCCGAAAAGTCGTGCTTCCAATGTGCCGTATTTGTTCAGGTCAAACCACTGATTCAATTCCAACTCTAAACCGTGAAGTTGGGTATTTCCGGCGCGCCAATATTTGGTTGGAAGGCGTTGACCGCCATCGTGTGCCGCATCGACCAAGAAAGCATAATCTTTGAATTGGGTTCTGTACCAGCTTGCGCGAAGCCGTCCGTCTTTCCAACCGAATTCGCTGTTAAATTCCCAAGTTCTGGCGGTTTCAGGACGGAGGACATCGACCGCCCAGTGTGATTCGGCAGCCATCAGGGCATAGTGATCGCCGCCTGCGTACAACTCATTGACTTCAGGAGCGCGTTGCGAACGGCTGTATCGTGCGCCCAGCTTCCAGAAGTCAAATAAATCCACGCCTATACCGGCATGATAATGGTTCAAGCTGTATTTCAGACGACCCCGCTCTTCCAAACCTTTGACTGTCGAGCTGTTGCGTCCAGGTTTGTAATCGCCGATATCGACCGAGTGGCGAACCTGTCCGTGCCGCCAGCCCAACGAAGCATCCCAGTTTTTCCACTTGAAGTTTTCCAACGCGAAAATACCGTATTCTTTGCTGTCGGTATCAGGCAGATAGGCGTAGTTTCCGGTACGTTTGCCGTTGATACCGGAAGATTCCGTGCTGCGCTGTTTCCAATCCGCGCCCAGCGTACCTTTCAGCCAAGAGTCAACTTTGTGGTTAAACTCCAAACGGCTCTGGAAGGTTTTGCTGTCCAGCGTTTGCATTTTGGTATCGCCTAAATATTCTGAGGTAGGCGTTTGCGTATAAGCAGCTTGGAACTTGATGTTCTCTATCCACTGAGCCAACGGACGGTACATGGCCTCAGCCTGCCAACGGGTTTGCTGGGCGCGCACGGAGGCATACTCGCGTCCGGTTTTGTTAGAAGAGCCGCCATGATGATTGTGTCCGGATGAAGCAAAATTGTAATAGCCGAATCCGGCAATGCCTGATTTGCTTAAGAAGCGGCTGACAGACAAACCGACATAGCTGCGCTCGCCGATATGGCTCAAACCGAAAGCAAAGTTCTGATTGCTCAAGTGGCTGTTTTTTAGACGACCTTTTTCAACAGGCATATCATCCTTCATGGCATTGACGACCTTAATCCTGCGATCTTTGCTGCCGTCGTAAAGCGGATTCTCTACCCAATCGCCCCAAGATGGCTTATTCACTTTGTACAGCTCAGACTCGTCAGGCTCCGACCCATCGTTATAGCGTTTCCACTGGGCGATAAAAGCCGGAATATCTTTCGCGACATAACGGAAATGGCCTTTATTTAAAGTCTCGCTAATGTCCGGGGTAACCTGACATGCCCACATCAGACGCGAGCTGTAAATATTAGAAGGATCGTAACAGGCTGCCGGCTTGGAATCGCCGGGGATGCGGTAATCATCCGAATGGGTGTCCGCGCCCGACAAATGCCAAGCCACATTGCCTACCTTACCGTTTAATTTGAACGCGGCGACGCGCGGCGTATTGTAACCGCCGCTCACTTCCACTTTGCCGCCCACGTCTTTTTCAGGCAGTTGGCTCGCAATCACGCCTGTATCGACATCGACCGCACCGCCAATCGCATTACCGCCATACAGTACAGAAGCCGATGATTTCAAAATGGTAATTTTTTCCGCCATAAACGGATTGACCATCAACGGCAAATCAGGGCTTAAAGAAGAAGCGTCCGAAATACCCAATCCATTTTCACTGACATACACGCGCGAACCGCTCAAACTGCGGATTTGCGGCACGCCCGTATTCGGACCGTAAGCGTTGTTTTGAACGCCGGAGACTTGTTCCACAGTCTGTCCGAGCGATACGGCGCGCTTCGTCTTCAGATCATTCGTGGTCAAGACTTCACCGTTTTTCAGGTAGTCTTTTGCCCCAGGCTGCAAACGCCAGTTGTTAGAAGGTGCTTTTCCACTGACTTTAACTTCAGGCAAATCCACCTGTTGAACATCATCCGCAAACACTTGTCCTGAAAAAACAGCCAAAACAGCACACAACATTTTATTTTTATTGAAAAAGATATTTTGTTTCACCGTTCATCCTTTTTAGATAACACATCACGAAAGGCGATATGATATATCATTTTCTTTACCTAGAATGCGGATAACTTTATCTTTCTTTATGAACTTTGATTTTTGTCAATAGTTATAAAGAATAGTAAAAATTCTATTAAGTACATATAAAGAATTAATTATATAGTGGATTAAATTTAAATCAGGACAAGGCGACGAAGCCGCAGACAGTACAGATAGTACGGCAAGGCGAGGTAACGCCGTCCTGGTTTAAAGTTAATCCACTATAAGAATAAAAAAGAGGTCGTCTGAAAACGTTTGTTTTCAGACGACCTCTTTTTTATACACCCCCCTTATTTCCGCATCTCAACCAACATCCGACACACGCCCAATCCTGCCGCCGCTAAGATTGCGGCGGCAAAGCCGATGTTGGAAATGCCTGCCCACACGGTAACGTAATGCCCCAAAAGCGCACCGCCGCCGATACCAACGTTGTAGAGACCTGAGTAAATCGAGTTGGCAACATCGGTTGCATCCGAGGCAAAGTCCAATACTTTGGATACCATGCCGAGGCTCAAGACGACGATGGCGATACCCCAGACAAACACCAGCGCGTAAACGGCTATCGGGTAAGCGGCAAGGGGAAGCAGGCAGAGCGTTGAAACCATAATGACGGATACCGAGGTCATCAGGAATGCGCGCTGGTGTTTGGCAAACCATTTGCCGAACAGATACGACGCGGCAAACCCCGCCAGCCCGTACAGGCTCAAGACGATGGTCACTTGTTCGGGCGCGAAGCCGCCGGCTTGCAGGACGAAGGGTTCGATATAGCTGTATGCCGTAAAGTGGGCGGTAATCAGGAGGACGGTCAGCGCGTAGAGCAGCATGAGGTTTTTACGCTTGAGCAATCCGGGCAGGCTTTTGAGCGAACCTGTGTTCACGCTGGGCAGCAGCGGCAGGTTTTTCGCCAATATGCCCATGACCGCTGCCGCGCAAAGTCCGATAAGCAAAAAGCTGAACTGCCAGCTTGAATGTTGCCCGATAACGCGCCCCAGCGGGATGCCCGCTACCATCGCCATGACCGTCCCCGTACTGAGCAGCCCCAAAGCCTGATTGCCTTTACCCTGCGGCGCGACACGTACCGCCAGCGAGGCGGTAATCGACCAAAACACGGCGTGCGTCAGGGCGATGCCGATACGGCTGACGAGCAGGATTTCGAAACTTCGGGCGAAATAGGAAACGATGTGGCTGAGGGTAAAGAACGCGAAGAGGACGAGCAGCAGCTTTCGGCGTTCGATGTTTTTCGTTACCAGCATCAGCGGCAGTGACAGCAGCGCGACAATCCACGCATACACGGTAATCATGATGCCGACTTCGGTCGGCGGCATATTGAAGGTCGCACCGATGTCGCTCAATAGGGCAATCGGGATATATTCGGTGGTGTTGAAAATGAATGCGCCGACCGCCAGGGCGATGACGCTTAACCATTGTTTGTTTGTGTTTGCTGACATTGGGGTTTCCCTTTTTATATTTGTCTTCAAAAATATATCAGTTTTGTAATTATACTACTTTCAGACGACCTTCCTACTGCGACGACGCAAATTTCCACCCTAGACGCTCCCGCATCATCGGCATACAATCTTTGCATGAACACCAAACGCCCCAAGCTCTCCCGTTTTACCCACATTTACGGTATGAACGGGCAATTCGTCCTGTTGGAACAGCATTCCGAGTGGATGCCGGTCAACGATGCCGACTACGACAATGCGCCCGCATTGCCGGAGGGGTTTGTGTTTGCGGACGAAGCGTTTTATACGACCGACGGCAGCGTGCCGCCGCTCGTCCTGCCCGACAACATCAAAATCTTCAACGAAGAAGCGCGCAAACTCGAACGCCGCAGGCTCGATGCGCTGGCTTTGGAAGAGTTGGGCAAAAACCTAGCCGCCGCCCAAGCCGAGAGCGACCTCGAAGCCCTGCTCGAAAAAATCGAATTTCATTTGAAACAAGACAATCTGTTCAAATAAAACTTTTCAGACGACCCCCAAGCAGCAAAGGGGTCGTCTGAAAGATAAAATCGTTGACAATCCAAACCGATTTGGTACATTGTTCAACACTTATCAATCCCCGTTTCCCAACCGACAAAGGAGTCGAGAAGATGTTTTCAAAAAGCGTCAACCTAGCCCAATATGATCCGGAGCTGGCAGCCGCCATCGCCCAAGAAGACCAACGCCAGCAAGACCACGTCGAACTGATTGCTTCCGAAAACTACGTCAGTTGCGCCGTGATGGAGGCACAAGGTTCGCAATTGACCAACAAATACGCCGAAGGCTACCCCGGCAAACGCTACTACGGCGGTTGCGAATACGTCGATATCGTCGAACAGCTGGCAATCGACCGCGTCAAAGAACTCTTCGGTGCGGAATACGCCAACGTCCAACCCCATTCCGGCTCCCAAGCCAATCAAGCCGTGTACGCCTCCGTCCTCAAGCCAGGCGACACCATCCTCGGCATGAGCCTCGCCCACGGCGGCCACCTGACCCACGGTGCCAGCGTCAACATTTCCGGCAAACTCTACAACGCCATTACCTACGGCTTGGATGAAAACGAAGTCCTCAATTACGCCGAAGTCGAACGCCTCGCGCTCGAACACAAACCCAAAATGATCGTTGCCGGCGCATCTGCCTACGCCCTGCAAATCGACTGGGCGAAATTCCGCGAAATCGCCGACAAAGTCGGTGCCTATCTCTTTGTCGATATGGCGCACTACGCAGGCCTGATTGCTGGCGGCGAATATCCCAACCCCGTCCCATTCTGCGACTTTGTCACCACCACCACCCACAAAACCCTGCGCGGCCCGCGCGGCGGCGTGATTTTGTGTCGCGACAACACGCATGAAAAAGCGTTGAACTCTTCCATCTTCCCAAGCCTGCAAGGCGGTCCGCTGATGCACGTTATCGCTGCCAAAGCCGTTGCATTCAAAGAAGCCCTGCAACCCGAGTTCAAACAATACGCGAAACAGGTGAAAATCAACGCCGCAGCCATGGCGGAAGAATTGGTCAAACGCGGCTTGCGCATCGTTTCGGGCCGTACCGAAAGCCACGTTTTCCTCGTTGACCTACAACCGATGAAAATCACTGGCAAAGCCGCCGAAGCCGCATTGGGCAAAGCAAACATCACTGTCAACAAAAACGCCATCCCCAACGACCCGGAAAAACCGTTCGTTACCTCCGGCATCCGCATCGGCTCCGCCGCCATGACCACGCGCGGATTTAACGAAGCCGACGCCCGAGTCCTCGCCAACCTCGTTGCCGACGTTTTGGCAAATCCTGAAGACGAAGCGAATCTGGCAAACGTCCGCAAGCAAATCACCGCACTTTGCGACAAATACCCCGTTTACGGCGCATAATCCGCTTGCCCGTTTAAGCATTGTGTAAAACGGAAAGGTCGTCTGAAAATCCTGAAAAAGGGTTTTCAGACGACCTTAATTTCTCATTTCAGACTACAATACCGAATTAAATTCTCTCATCAACCCGACGAACTCTGTCTCATCATAAAAGCAAGGAATACCCATGCACACCGAAGCCGTTTTAACCGTATTGAAAAACCTGCAAAACCAAATCTGCGCCGCGCTTGAGCAAGAAGACGGCGGGGCGGTGTTTGCGCGTGAAGAATGGACGGGCAAATTGGGCGTAGGCGAAACCCGCGTGTTGAAAAACGGCGCGGTATTCGAGCAGGCGGGCGTGAACTTTTCGCACGTGAAAGGCGACAAAATGCCCGCTTCGGCGACGGCGCACCGCCCTGAACTGGCGGGCGCGGCGTTTGAAGCGATGGGTGTGTCGCTGGTGATTCATCCGAAAAATCCGTATGTGCCGACCAGCCATGCGAACGTGCGCTTTTTTATCGCGTATCCGGAAGGCGGCGAGCCTGTGTGGTGGTTCGGCGGCGGCTTTGATTTGACGCCGTTTTATCCGTTTGAAGAAGATATTTTGCATTGGCACACGGTGGCGCGGGACGTGTGCGCGCCGTTTGGGGAAGCGGTTTATCCCGAGTTCAAAAAATGGTGCGACGAGTATTTTTACCTGAAACACCGCGGCGAAACGCGCGGCGTGGGCGGTTTGTTTTTCGACGATTTGAACCGCTGGAATTTCGACACCTGCCTGAATTTCATCAAGGCGGTCGGCGAAGGCTACATCGAAGCGTATTTGCCGATTGTGGCGAAACGCAAAAACACGCCATACGGCGAACGCGAGCGTGATTTCCAGCTTTACCGGCGCGGGCGTTATGTGGAATTTAATTTAGTTTGGGACAGGGGTACGCTGTTCGGCCTGCAAAGCGGCGGACGTACGGAAAGCATTTTGATGTCCATGCCACCTTTGGTGCGCTTCGAGTATCGATACGCGCCCAAAGAAGGTTCGCCCGAAGCGCGGCTGAACGAGTTTCTCACCGCCCGCGACTGGCTCTCGGAGATGCAATAATGGCGGATAAACGCAAGCCCGACGCCCATCCTTCGGACAAATTCATCCTTGCCATGATTGTCATGGCGGTGTTCCTGGTAATCATCATCGGCGGCGGATTTATCGCCGTAGAATATTTTAAGGCGCATCCCGAAGTGTTTGAATTGAAGCCGCCTGCGAAATAGTTTAGGAAGAAAGACAAAAGGTCGTCTGAAACTTTTCAGACGACCTTTTTCAGCTTTAAAACCCTTGTTTACAAAACAGCCAAAGCCGCGTCGTAATCAGGCTCGTTGGCAATTTCGGCAACCAGTTCGCTGTGCAGGACTTTGTCGTTTTCGTCCAAAACCACAACGGCACGCGCAGTCAGTCCGCGCAACGGGCTATCGGTCAGGGCGACGCCGTAATCGGCGGCAAAGCTGCTGCGGAACGTAGACAGGTTGATAACATTGTCCAAACCTTCCGCGCCGCAGAAACGTGCTTGGGCAAACGGCAGGTCGGCTGAAATGCACAGAACGACCGCGTTATCCAAAGAAGACGCGCGTTGGTTAAACGTACGTACGGATTGGGCGCATACGCCGGTATCGACGCTTGGGAAAATGTTCAACACTTTGCGTTTGCCCGCAAAATCCGCCAAAGTTTTGTCGGATAGATCGCCAGCGGTCAGGCTGAATGCAGGCGCGGTTTGACCGACGGCTGGCAGGTCGCCGGAAGTGTGGACAGGGTTGTCGTGGAAGGTAATTTGAGCCATAAGAGTTTCCTTTTTTAGGTTGACGAAAAATATTGACGAGGATAGAAGGTTTTTATCTATTTGCCAAGTGATACATAATTAAGGGCAATATGCTCAAATCAGGTCGTCTGAAAAATTTCAGACGACCTGTTTTATATGCGCCTTATGCCCGCTCACACCCACAGCCAAGCCCAAACGCTGCGTCCTTCACCTTGCAGCAACACCAGCGTTCGGCAGGCGGAGGCTGTGTTCATACATTCCAACCCGATGCCGTGTGCGGCAAGTTCGGCGGCGATTTTCGGATGGAGGAACTGCTGCTTCTCCCCTGTGCCGATAATGATGACTTCGGGCAAGCCGTCCGAATCGGAGGTCGTCTGAAACAGGTCGGCGGCAGTCAGCTCGGACGGCGTTTGCACGTTCATTGCTTCGATTTTGCCGTTGCGCCAGATGATGGGCGCAGTGTAGGTTTTGCCGCCCGCTTCGATTGCGCCCGCCCGATAAGCGGTCAGGCTTAGGATTTCATCGGTTTTGTTTTCTTCAATCAGCATTTTTCTTCCGTTTCTTTCTCGGCTTGATATATCAATTTCAAACAGGCTTGCCGCCCTTTCGCCGCGTTCCGTAAAAAAGGTGCAAAATCAGGCAATTTCAGGTAGGATGGGCGACTTTAGCCTGCGCCTTCCGCCCTTGCAAAATCAGCATTATATCAATCTGCGGCGGCGGTGCGTTTCGGGCTTTCTGAATTTCTGTTTTTACTTTTTGATTTAAGAGAATCGGCTCACAAGGAGGCACAATGAAGCCAGTAAACATCGGTCTTTTAGGTTTAGGTACGGTCGGCGGCGGTACGGCTGCCGTGTTGCAGGACAATGCGGCGGAAATCAGCCGTCGTTTGGGACGCGAAGTGCGCATCAGTGCCGTATGCGACTTGAGCGAAGAAAAAGCCCGCCAAACCTGTCCGTCCGCAGCCTTTGTCAAAGACCCGTTCGAACTGGTCGCGCGTGAAGACGTCGATGTCGTCGTCGAATTGTTCGGCGGTACCGGCATCGCCAAAGATGCGGTATTGAAAGCCATTGAAAACGGCAAACACATCGTTACCGCCAACAAAAAACTGCTCGCCGAATACGGCAACGAAATCTTCCCGCTGGCGGAAGAAAAAAACGTCATGGTGCAATTTGAAGCGGCAGTAGCGGGCGGCATCCCGATTATCAAAGCCCTGCGCGAAGGCCTCGCCGCCAACCGCATCCGCAGCATCGCCGGCATCATCAACGGCACCAGCAACTTCATCCTCTCCGAAATGCGCGAAAAAGGCAGCGCGTTTGCCGACGTATTGAAAGAAGCGCAAGCATTGGGCTACGCCGAAGCCGATCCGACCTTCGACATCGAAGGCAACGACGCGGGCCACAAAATCACCATCATGAGCGCGCTGGCATTTGGCACGCCGATGAACTTCCCCGCCTGCTACCTCGAAGGCATCAGCAAACTCGACAGCCGCGACATCAAATACGCCGAAGAACTCGGCTACCGCATCAAACTTCTGGGCATCACCCGCAAAACCGACAAAGGCATCGAATTGCGCGTCCATCCGACCCTGATTCCCGAAAGCCGCCTCTTGGCAAACGTCAACGGCGTGATGAACGCCGTGCGCGTCAACGCCGATATGGTCGGCGAAACCTTATATTACGGCGCGGGCGCGGGCGCACTGCCGACCGCTTCCGCCGTGGTCGCCGACATCATCGACATCGCCCGCCTGATTGACGCCGATACCGGCCACCGCGTGCCGCACCTAGCGTTCCAGCCCGCCCAAGTCCAAGCGCAGACCATCCTGCCTATGGACGAAATCACCAGCAGCTACTACCTGCGCGTCCAAGCCAAAGACGAACCGGGTACGCTGGGGCAAATCGCCGCGCTTTTGGCAAAAGAAAACGTGTCTATCGAAGCCTTAATCCAAAAAGGCGTCATCGACCAAACCACCGCCGAAATCGTGATTCTGACCCACAGCACGGTCGAGAAAAACATCAAGCGCGCCATCGAAGCCATCGAAGCATTAAGCTGCGTGGAAAAACCAATCACCATGATCCGCATGGAAAGCCTGCATGACTGAACCGAAAAACGAAATGTCCGCCGAAGAGCAAGCCGCGGCGCGTAAAAAGGCAAAAGCCAAAATCCGCACCATCCGCATTTGGGCGTGGGTCATTTTGGCGCTGCTCGCCGCCACCGCCCTGCTCTCCCAATGCGCCATGTCCAAACCGCAGGCAAAGCAGAACATCTTTGAGTCTTGCGTGAAAAACATCCCCTTTGCCGAAAAATGGCAAAACGATTTGAAAGAAAGGGGCTTGGATTCAAACAACAGCAAACTCGCCACCGATTACTGCACCTGTATGTGGGACAAGCCTTTGAACAAACTTTCCGAAGAGCAAATCCGTTCATTGGGCAAACTCAGCCCTCAAGAGCAGCTCGACCTGCTCGGCGGCGCGCAAGCGTTTGAAGATCGCGACAAGCAGTGTGTGACAGGTTTGAAGGCGGAATAATCCGGTTTTAACATAGCAAAAAGGTCGTCTGAAAAAACTCCGTTTGGTGTTTTCAGACGACCTTTTCTCATATAGGCAGGCATCACTCCGCCCCTTCACGGTATAATCAGCCCATATCACTTCACAACAAGGAACACACAAGATGGATTGGAAAGGACGCGAACAGAGTCAAAACGTAGAAGACCGACGCGGCAGCAGCGGTGGAGGCGGCGGCGGTAGAACGCCCGGCATCCTCGGCATCATCGTCGTTTTGATCGGCGCTTATTACGGCGTCGATTTGAGCGGCTTGGTCGGCACGCCTTCCATGGGTACGGGTTCAACCCAAACCTCCCAACTCAAACCTCAAGAAGAAGCCGAACTGAACGAACTTGCCCGCGTCGTCCTCGCCGATACGGAAAAAGCTTGGGGCAGCTATTTCAAACAAATCGGACGGACCTACACCCCGACCACGCTGGTGTTATACAACGGCGGCACATCCACCGCCTGCGGCATGGGCCAATCGGCAATGGGCCCGTTTTACTGCCCGGGCGACCAAAAAGTCTATCTCGACTTAGACTTTTATAGGGATATGCAGACCAAACTCAATTCCGCCAGCGATGCCGCGTTTGCCTACGTCATCGCGCACGAAGTCGGGCACCACGTCCAAAACCTGCTCGGCACCCTGCCCCAAGTCCACAGAATGCAGCAGCAGGTCGGCAAAAAAGAAGCCAATGCCCTTTCCGTCAAACTCGAATTGCAGGCGGACTGCTACGCGGGCATTTGGGGGCATTACGCCGTCAACAATAATATCTTCAAACCCGAAGACATCCCCAAAGCCATGCTGGCTGCCGAATCCGTCGGCGACGACCGTCTGCAGAAAGACGGGCAGGGCTATGTTGTTCCCGACAGCTTTACACACGGCTCGTCCGAACAGCGCATGGCATGGCTCAAACGCGGTTTGGACAGCGGCGACATCAATCAATGCAACACTTTCGGCAATTGATTGAAACCGCAGTGAATGGTTATTTGATATAACCCTCAAAGGTCGTCTGAAAGCCTTCAGACGACCTTTGCCTATGTTAGAATAAGCCCGTTTTCCATTCACAATCACAAAGGAAACCATCATGGCAAACATTGCCCGCGACATCTTCAAAGCCTACGACATTCGAGGCATTGTCGGCAAAACCCTGACCAACGAAGCCGCCTACCTCATCGGCAAAGCCATCGCCACCCGAGCCGCCGAAAAAGGCATTACCCACATCGCACTCGGACGCGACGGACGCTTGAGCGGTCCCGAACTGATGGAACACATCCAGCGCGGCTTTACCGACAGCGGCATTGACGTCCTCAATGTCGGCATGGTCGCCACCCCCATGCTGTATTTCGCCGCCATCAACGAATGCGGCGGCAGCGGCGTGATGATTACCGGCAGCCACAACCCGCCCGATTACAACGGCTTTAAAATGATGCTCGGCGGCGACACCCTTGCAGGCGAAGCCATCCAAGAACTGCTCGCCCTGATCGAAGCCGACAAACTGACCGCTTCCGATCAAAAAGGCAGCGTAACCGAAAAAGACATCTCCGGCGAATACCACAACCACATCGTCGGCCACGTCAAACTCAAACGCCCCATGAAAATCGCCATCGACGCGGGCAACGGCGTAGGCGGCGCATTCGCAGGCAAGCTCTACAAAGGTTTGGGCAACGAAGTGACCGAACTTTTCTGCGAAGTGGACGGCAATTTCCCCAACCACCATCCCGACCCTTCCAAACCGAAAAACCTGCAAGATTTGATTGCCGCGCTGAAAAACAGCGACGCCGAAATCGGCTTGGCTTTTGACGGCGATGCCGACCGCTTGGGCGTCGTGACCAAAGACGGCAACATTATTTATCCCGACCGTCAGCTCATGCTGTTCGCCCAAGACGTTTTGAGCCGCAACCCCGGCGCGAAAGTCATCTTCGACGTCAAATCCACCCGCCTGCTGGCTCCGTGGATTAAAGAACACGGCGGCGAACCCGTTATGGAGAAAACCGGCCACAGCTTCATCAAGTCCACCATGAAAAAAACCGGCGCGCTGGTTGCCGGCGAAATGAGCGGACACATCTTCTTCAAAGAACGCTGGTTCGGCTTCGACGACGGCATGTACGCCGGCGCACGCCTCTTGGAAATCCTGTCTGCCTTCGACAATCCGTCCGAAGTGTTGAACAGCCTACCGCAAAGCATTTCCACGCCCGAACTCAACATCGACCTGCCCGAAGGCAGCAACGGCCATCAGGTTATCGACGAACTCGCCGCCAAAGCCAAATTCGAAGGCGCGACCGAAATCATCACCATCGACGGCCTGCGCGTAGAATTCCCCGACGGCTTCGGTCTGATGCGCGCCTCCAATACCACGCCGATTTTGGTGTTGCGCTTCGAGGCAGATTCCGACGAAGCCATCGAGCGGATTCAAAACCAATTCAAAGCCGTCATCGAAAGCAATCCTGCGCTGAAATGGCCGCTGTAAACGGTTAACGCTTTAAAGATCAAAAGGTCGTCTGAAAACAGAAATGCAGATACTGCCAAACTGTTTTCAGACGACCTTTTGCTGTTTTCTGAATTTAATATCCCTTCCCCTAGAGACGAATTCAATTTCATGTCAGTCATGACTAGCGCTTATTACAATCGCAACTCTTCAAAATGGTTACTTACCGTAACATTTGAAACAGTAGGAAAATCCATCAGTTCTGGGTTGATTATGTAATTTGTCAAACTATCAGAAGGATTCAAATGGTAAATAGTCGTCAAAACATTAACAAAAAACCTTTCCCCTTTTACCATTATTTTTTCATCGACATCCGTTATAAAATAAATTTCCCTATCTTTCAGATATATGATTTGATTTCTCTTCAAATCTACCGTCCATTCCTCAATCGATTTATTCATGCGTGCATTTTGAATATACAGTTCAAACTGATGGCCATAAGAAAAATCTATTCCTACTTTAATAAATAAATCATCTCCAAAAAATTTGGATTCAAAATCAGCCCATAGCTCATCTTGAAATTTTTTATTTACTTCTTTTATGAAATCATTAAATTCAATCATCTGATTACCTTCGACGGCAGCTTTATATAAGCTGCTTGATTAGTTGTCCGATGGACATCTGCGCTTTTGCTGCCCCTTAAAAATCTCAAAAGATTATAGTCGGGTCGTCTGAAAACCGATATCAACCCTCTCCCTCTCTCCCAATCCAGAATATAACGAAATCGCATTAAATTAAAACCAAGCATTCTTTCCGTTTTTCAGACGACCTGTTTACAGTATCGCCACTGTTTTCAGAAAAATCACCATTCAACCAAACAATTAAAGCCGCGCAGGCAACGATCTGCCTCAAGCAGCCGTCCGCACAAAGGAACCGACATGACCCCAGCCAACCCGCTTCCCACCGAACTTTCCGCACAACTCGCCGCCCTCTCGCCTACACAGCTCGCTTGGCTTTCCGGCTACTGCTGGGCGCAAAGTCAAGGGGCGGCGGGCGGTTTGAGTGTTTCCGCCGCTCCTGCCGTTGCAGCCCCCGCGCGACGCGTGTTGGTCTTATCCGCCTCGCAAACGGGCAATGCGCGCGGCGTTGCCGAATCTTTACACGCCAAACTCAAAAACGCCGGCGTAGAAGCCGTATTGAGCAGCGCGGGGGACTTCAAAAGCAAAACCCTGCCCGATGAAGACATCGTGTTATTGGTAACATCCACGCAAGGCGAGGGCGAGCCGCCCGAAGAAGCCCTGCCGCTGTATAAATTCGTCTTCGGCAAAAAAGCCCCCGATTTGGGCAAACTCACTTTTGCCGTCTTGGGTTTGGGCGATTCTTCCTATCCTAATTTCTGCCAAGCGGGCAAAGACTTTGACGCCAAATTCGCCGAACTGGGCGCACGTCGTCTGAACGACTTGGGCATCTGCGATTTAGAGTTCCAAAGCGCCGCCGACGCGTGGATAGAAGCCGTCGTCCCACAAGTTGCCGAGCTTGCCGTGCAAACCGCCGCAGCATCCGTTGCAACACCTGCTGCCCTTCAAACCGCAGGCACTGTCTATACCAAAGACAAACCCTATACCGCCACCCTGTCCGTCCGCCAAAAAATCACGTCCCGCTCTGCCGAGAAAGACGTGGAGCACATCGAAATCGACCTGTCCGGTTCCGGGCTGCACTATCAGGCAGGCGACGCATTGGGCGTACTCCCGCTCAACGCTCCCGCTTTGGTTCAAGAAATCCTCGATTTGCACCAATTAAGCGGCGAAGAAAAAATCCGCCTTTCAGACGACCTCGAAACCGACATCCGCACCGCCCTGACCGAGTCCGCCGACATCACACAAAACACGCCGGCGCTCGTGCAGCAATATGCCGAGTTGTCCGGCAGCGAAGAACTCAAAACCACAGCCGCCGACAAAGCCCGATTGGACGCCTACCTCGCCGCCACCCCGCCCGTCGGCGTCTTCGCCGCCCACCCCCATCCGCTGGACGCGCAAACCCTGTTCCAACTGTTCCGCCCCCAAACCCCGCGCCTTTACTCCATCGCCTCCGCGCAAGACGAAGTCGGCGAAGAAGTCCACCTGACCGTCGGCGTCGTCCGCTTCGAACACCACGGCAACACCTACACCGGCGCAGCGTCAGGCTATCTGGGCGAACGCCTTGAAGAAGGCGGAGAAGTACGCGTCTTCGTCGAACCCAACCCCAACTTCCGCCTGCCCGCCAACGGCGACACCCCCGTCATCATGATAGGCGCAGGCACAGGCATCGCCCCCTTCCGCGCCTTCATGCAGCAACGCGCCGCCAACGGCGACAACGGCAAAAACTGGCTCATCTTCGGCAACCAACGCCTCGCCGACGACTTCCTGTACCAGCTTGAATGGAGCGATTACCGCAAAGACGGCATCCTTACCCGTGCCGACTTGGCATGGAGCAGGCAGGGCGAACACAAAGTCTATGTCCAACACAAAATTGCCGAACACGCCGCCGAAGTTTGGAACTGGCTGCAACAAGGCGCACACCTCTACGTCTGCGGCGACGCCACCCGCATGGCACGCGACGTAGAAACTGCCCTGATCGACGTCATCGAAACCCAAGGCAAACTCAGCCGCGACGATGCCGAAGACTATCTCAACGAAATGCGCGAAGACAAACGCTACCAACGCGACGTCTATTGATACCGCCCCAAACGAAAGGTCGTCTGAAAACCCAAAATCCGGTTTTCAGACGACTTTTTACCAAATCTTATTCGACGGTTTCAGGTAGCGTCCGTCATCAAACGTATTAATCCACTGCGGCCTTAACGCAATAAAAATAGCAGTGGTAATACCGCTTAAAAACGCTTCCGCCCATGCAATGAGGAAAAACACGGGAAATGCCGTACTCCACAATGCCGTTTCAGGAAAAGCCCGCACCCTGTCCAATATGCCGACCAAAACACCCCCGGTCAGCAGCATGCCCGCTGCGGATGCTAAAAAACCATTGACGAAAATGAAGATAAAAATATTGGCAGGAAGCCGGTTGACCCAGGCGCGTGACAGCAAATTGACCGCCAGCGCAGGCAGAAACAACGCAAGCGCATTGACCGGATAAGCCTGCCAATCTGAGCCGAATATCCAAACATAGGGCAAATACAGCAACGCACAGACCCAAAATGCCAGCGGGACACCGAGCATCAAGGCAATCAGGTTGACCGCCAAAAGATGGTAACTCATCCCCGCAAGCTGCCCGCCATCAGGGGTGGCATTCAAGCTCCAGACCGACGCCAAAATAATCCCTGCCAATGCGGCAGCCGAGCCATGTTTTCGAAAATCACGATAAGCCTTCGGTGCGGATAATGCCAACAATAAAACCAACACGCACCACGCAGCGGCCAAAATCAAACCCGAAAACCATCCCGTTTGGAAAAGCATATATCCTCAATGTTTAAAAAGCGTTTCAGACGACCTGATTATAGTGGATTCGCACAACCGAAAGGAAACAAAGCCTTGTCGGTTTTGTTTCATCCTGAAAAGCGTTAGAATAACGGACTTTGCTTTTTTGACTCGGGAAAATTTCAATATGTTGTGGAGCGTGCTGATTATTATTTTATTGCTTGCCATCGGCATCGTGTTTTTACTGCACAAAAAACAAGAACAAGATTGGAAACGCGAGCTGGTCCGTCTGAAACGCGGCAGGGATTTTGACGAAAATCCGGACGCAGCGTACGAACTTACGGAAGAAGCAAAAACCGCAGGCAACAAAACCATCGCCCGCCTGCGTCTTTTGGCTGCGCAACACGACTACAAGAAACGTACGCAAACGCTTTCAGACGACTCCTCTTTCTCTCCAAGCTCGCTGGCGGAGGCTATGGGCGCATTCCAAGTTTCCCCTTCCGTACAAGAAGATGCGGCAGATTCATCGCCCGCATACGAAACGTCGTCTGAAACCGATTTCGAGCCGGAATACCTCCACGAGCCTGAATTTCCCCAAACACCCGACATCCCCCCCAAAAAAGTCCGTCCAAATGCCCACAAACCTGAGCAATATCCGGAAATCGTACCGTTCGAAACGTCCGATACGCCGGAATATACGCCCGGCTTGGTAACAGGCGGTGCCTTCGAAGAGATTACTTTGGAAGAAGCCACCCGCTCGCTGACTGAAGCTGCCGTCCAAGAATGGGAAGAGCATCAAACCGCCAAACAAAACCCCGTTGCCATCACTACTGAAAGCGAACCGGAAATCCGTTTGGTACGGACATCGGTTACACCGATGAAAGGTTTGGAAGTCATTGATTTCAACGACCCTGTCTTACGCCGTACGCGCGAACGCGTCAAATCTTATGTGGATAGCATCCATCTGGAAAAAGCCGGCCGTCCCCATATCGAAACGGCACAAACCGCTTTGCGTACTGCCGAACGTGAATCCATCCCCTCTACGGCCAACTATTACGGTCAAAAAGACGAAATCAACGTCATCGACATCCAAAACAATCTCGCCATGCGCCGTGCCGCTCGCGACAAACTTGCCGCAGCCGTTGCCCCTGTGCGCGGATACCAGCCTCAAATTATTGAAGATGAAGATATTTTTGCCAATCTGAAACTGCCCGCAAACCGCCGCCGCACGCTCAAGCACTCCGAAGCTGCCGCAGAAAAAATAACCCGTCGCCAACTGTCTCAACAAGAAGCAGAAAGTGTTGAACAATCAACGGCGAAACCCACCTCATCCTTTACAGCAAGAAGCCAAGCTCCTGTTCTCAGCCGAAAAGCGGCGGTTCCCGCCAAACTGTCCCGCGCCGTTCGTGAAAACACTTTTATTTCCCGGCCGCCCGCTCCTGACGCAACCGTCATCGAACCGCCTCCCGTACCGCCCGTACCGGCACCTGCGGTCGATATTCCGAAACCGCCCAAATTCGATTTACCCGAAAACAAAATCGACATTCCCGAACCACCCGTGTTCCGTAATCATCCGTCCGTTTCCGTATTTGAGTCGGAAGTTAACGCACACATCAGCAACAATCCGGAAATCTCTATACATGATTACCTGATTCGCGAATCGGCAAGCGACACAATTAAGGACGTTGATTCCGAAACAGACAACGATACCGCGGATGTATTCGGACGCGACCTGCCACACGAGCAAACGTCGTCTGAAAACATTGAAACCAATGAAACACCGTGGTTTGACGGCGACGATGATTGGGACGCGGCTTCAGACGACCTCACCGCCCCGCAGACGAACAGCATCCATCTGCCGACTACCGCCCTGCTCCTCCCGCCCCAATTCGACCCGGCCGCCACGCAGACCGAAGAAGAATTGTTAAACAACAGCATCACCATCGAAGAGAAACTGGCAGAATTTAAGGTCAAAGTCAAAGTCGTGGATTCCTATTCCGGTCCGGTGATTACGCGTTACGAAATCGAACCTGATGTCGGCGTGCGCGGCAATTCGGTTATAAACCTTGAAAAAGACCTTGCCCGTTCGCTCGGTGTTGCCTCTATCCGCGTCGTCGAAACCATACCCGGCAAAACCTGCATGGGCTTGGAGCTGCCGAACCCGAAACGCCAAATGATACGCCTGAGCGAAATCTTCAATTCGCCCGCGTTTGCCGAATCCAAATCCAAGCTGACGCTCGCGCTCGGTCAGGACATTACCGGTCAGCCCGTCGTTACCGACTTGGGCAAAGCACCGCATTTGTTGGTTGCCGGTACAACCGGTTCGGGTAAATCGGTCGGCGTTAATGCCATGATTTTATCTATGCTCTTCAAAGCAACGCCTGAAGACGTGCGCATGATTATGATTGACCCGAAAATGCTGGAATTGAGCATTTACGAAGGCATTCCGCACCTGCTCGCGCCTGTCGTTACCGATATGAAGCTGGCGGCCAATGCGCTCAACTGGTGCGTCAACGAAATGGAAAAACGCTATCGTCTGATGAGCCATGTAGGCGTTCGCAACCTTGCTGGCTTCAATCAAAAAATCATGGAAGCTACCACACAAGGCATGAAAATTGCCAACCCGTTCAGCCTGACGCCTGACGATCCTGAACCTTTGGAAAAACTGCCGTTTATCGTAGTCGTGGTTGACGAGTTCGCCGATTTGATGATGACCGCAGGCAAGAAAATCGAAGAACTGATTGCCCGCCTTGCCCAAAAAGCCCGCGCAGCAGGCATCCATTTGATTCTTGCCACACAACGCCCCAGCGTCGATGTCATCACAGGTCTGATTAAAGCCAACATCCCGACACGCATCGCCTTCCAAGTATCCAGCAAAATCGACAGCCGTACGATTCTCGACCAAATGGGCGCGGAAAACCTGCTCGGACAAGGCGATATGCTGTTCCTGCCGCCTGGTACAGGTTATCCGCAACGCGTCCACGGCGCATTCGCTTCAGACGACGAAGTACACCGCGTAGTCGAATATTTGAAACAATTCGGCGAACCCGATTACATCGACGATATTCTGATGAGCGGCACAACCGACGATCTGCCGGGTATCAGCCGCAGCAGCGACAGCGAAGTTGATCCGATGTATGACGATGCCGTCTCTGTCGTTCTGAAAACGCGCAAAGCCAGCATTTCCGGCATTCAGCGTCAATTACGCATCGGCTACAACCGCGCCGCCCGCCTGATTGACCAAATGGAAGCAGACGGCATCGTTTCGCCTGCCGAAACCAACGGCAACCGTACCGTTTTGGCGCAAAAAAGCAGCGAACATTTGGACTAAAGCCACACCAGAGCAGGGAAAAAGCCGATTGCCGTTGCAGTTTCCCCTGATTTTGGTACAATACCGCCATTCGTTCTTACACAGACAAGCCGCCGAGATTTAGGCGGCTTGTATTTTTATTTTCATTTTTTGCGGATTATATTTACCGCATATTTACCAAGCAAAAGCAGCCCAAACGCTTTTGCGGAGAAGACAAACCATGCAAAAAATTCCATTGACCGTACGCGGCGCAGAATTGCTCAAACAAGAATTGCAACGCCTCAAAAGCGTCGCCCGCCCCGAAATCATCGAAGCCATCGCCGAAGCCCGTTCGCACGGCGACTTGTCCGAAAACGCAGAATACGAAGCTGCCAAAGAAAAACAAGGCTTTATCGAAGGACGAATTTCCGAGTTGGAACACAAATTGTCCATGGCGCACATCATCAATCCCGCTGAAATCCACGCAGAAGGCAAAATCGTCTTCGGCACGACCGTAACGCTGGAAGATTTGGAAACCGAAGAACACGTTACCTATCAAATCGTCGGCGAAGACGAAGCAGACATCAAAGAAGGCAAAATCTACGTCGGCTCCCCCATTGCCCGAGCCCTAATCGGCAAAGAGGAAGGCGATGTCGCTGAAGTACAAGCCCCTGGTGGTGTACGCGAATACGACATTATTTCGGTTCAATATATCTGATTGCCCTGAATATTATTAATATAAAAGGTCGTCTGAAAATCAAGGAAAATGGTTTTCAGACGACCTTTTCAGCATTCTCCCTAATTGCTGCTTAAAAGGAAAGATAAATCAAAGTTCCGACACAAGACAACTCAACTTCATATTCCTATCCCTACTTTTTCATCCGTATTCAGCAAAAAAGGTCGTCTGAAATCTTTCAGACGACCTTTTATCAATCAAAATCGGCTCAACGATTATTCAGGCGCTTTTTCTTCGCGCGCAGGAGCTTCGGTCAATGCTTTGATAGACAGACGCACGCGACCGCGGTCGTCCACTTCCAATGCTTTCACATTCACAACCTGACCGACTTGCAGATAGTCGCTGACGTTGCGTACGCGCTCGTGGGCGATTTGGCTGATGTGTACCAAACCGTCTTTGCCCGGCATCACGCTGACGATGGCGCCGACGTTGTTGTCGAGGATTTTAACCACAGTACCTTCGTACACTTTGCCCACTTCCACTTCGGCAGTGATTTCTTCGATGCGTTTTTTCGCAGCGTCGCCGGCTTCTTGAGTGGTTGCGGCAATAGTGATGGTGCCGTCTTCCGCGATATTGATTTCAGTACCGGTTTCAGCGGTAATCGCACGGATGGTTTCACCGCCTTTGCCAATGACTTCACGGATTTTGTCTTGGTTGATTTTCATGGTAAACAGGCGCGGAGCGTGAGCAGACAGCTCTTGCGGACCTGCCACGGCGGCTTTCATCTGTTCCAAGATGTGCAGACGCGCGTCTTTGGCTTGCGCCAAAGCAATCTGCATGATTTCTTTGGTAATGCCTTGGATTTTGATGTCCATTTGCAGCGCGGTTACGCCTTCGGTCGTACCGGCAACTTTAAAGTCCATATCGCCCAAGTGATCCTCATCACCCAAGATGTCGGTCAACACGGCGAATTTGTTGTTGTCCAAAATCAGACCCATTGCGATACCGGCAACGTGTGCTTTCAAAGGCACACCGGCAGACAGCAAGCTCAAACAGCCGCCGCAGACGGAAGCCATAGAAGACGAACCGTTGGACTCGGTAATCTCGGAAACAACACGCATGGTGTAGCTGAATTCTTCAGGGGACGGCAATACGGCAACCAGTGCGCGTTTTGCCAAGCGGCCATGTCCGATTTCGCGGCGTTTCGGCGCGCCGACGCGACCCACTTCGCCGGTAGAATACGGCGGGAAGTTGTAATGCAGCATAAAGCGGTCGGTGTATTCGCCGGAGAGTGCGTCAATAATTTGCTCGTCGCGCGAAGTACCCAAAGTCGCTACGGCAAGGGCTTGGGTTTCGCCACGGGTAAACAGAGCAGAACCATGTGTACGCGGCAGTACGCCGGTTTGGATGTTCAACGGACGGACGGTGCGGGTATCGCGACCGTCGATACGCGGCTGACCTTCCAAAATTTGGGTGCGGACAACGTCGGCTTCCAAATGTTTGAAAATACCCTTGATTTCGTTGGCAGCCAAAGTATCGGTTTCTTCGGTAATCAGCGCATCTTTTACTGCATTCCAAGCCTCGTCCAATTTAGCGGAACGCGCTTGTTTTTGACGGATTTTGAACGCTTCTTTAATTGCTTCGCCTGCGATTTCGCGCACTTTGGCAACCAATTCTTCATTGGTTTCAGGTGCTTTCCAATCCCATACTTCAGGATTTACTTCATCGGCGAACTCGTTGATGGCGTTAATCGCTACCTGCATTTGGTCGTGGCCGTAAACTACGGCACCCAACATCACGTCTTCAGGCAGGATTTTAGCTTCGGATTCCACCATCAAAACGGCTTTGGATGTACCCGCAACCACCAAGTCCAGCTTAGATTTAGCCAATTCGGCTTTGGTCGGGTTCAATACGTACACACCGTTTACATAACCTACGCGTGCGGCACCAATCGGACCGGCAAACGGTACGCCGCTCAACACCAGCGCAGCGGATGCGCCGAGCATGGCAGGAATGTCGGAATCAATTTCAGGGTCAACGGAAACTACCATCGCAACGATTTGGATGTCGTGGTAGAAACCTTCTGGGAACAGCGGGCGGATAGGACGGTCGATCAAACGGCTGGTTAGGATTTCTTTTTCGCTTTGTTTGCCTTCGCGCTTAAAGAAACCGCCAGGGATTTTACCTGCGGCGTAAGTACGTTCAAGGTAATCAACAGTCAGAGGGAAGAAGTCTTGACCTTCTTTGACTTCTTTATTGGTGGTAACAGCAACCAAAACAACTGTGTCGCCCATCGATACTTTAACAGCCGCGGCGGCTTGGCGCGCAATTTCGCCGGTTTCCAAAGTAACGGTGTGATTGCCATATTGGAAGGTTTTAACGTGTTTATCGAACATTTCGTTCCTTTCAGAATGCCGCACGCTAAAACACTAATAATGCACACTAAAAGTGAGAATGTGCATAGTTAGGGTTTCAGGTGTGCGGCGGTTGGTAAAAACTATAATTTTTCAGACGACTTCAAACGATCAATCCAAACGCGCATTATAATAGCAAATGTAAATAAATCCAAGCATTCATGACAGCGAAAGGTCGTCTGAAACATACTTCTGTGTTTCAGACGACCTTTTATCAAATTTATGATTCGTTGGTTAAAAGATTTAATGCTTCCCGATATTTATCAACTGTTTTCTGAATAACATCGCTAGGGACGTCCGGTGCCGGAGCTTTTTTGTTCCAACCGCTTTGCTCCAACCAATCCCGAACAAATTGCTTGTCAAAAGACGGCGGATTAGTGCCGACTTGATATTGGTCAGCCGGCCAAAAGCGGCTGGAATCGGGCGTCAGTACTTCATCCATCAAGGTTAATGTACCGTTTTCATCCAGCCCGAATTCAAATTTGGTATCGCATATGATGATACCGCGTGATTTTGCATATTCTGCAGCTTCCGTATAAAGCTGAATGGCTTTAGCGCGCACTTCAGCTGCCAGCTCTTTACCGATAATGCGTTCGCATTCTTCAAAACTGATGTTTTCATCATGATCGCCGACGGCAGCCTTGGTGGACGGGGTAAAAATCACTTCCGGAAGCTGCTGCGCTTCTTTCATCCCTTCGGGAAGTTTGATGCCACATACAGAACCGTTTTTTTGGTAATCTTTCCACCCGCTGCCCGCCAAATAACCGCGCACAATCGCCTCTACTTTGACAGGAGTCAGTTTTTTGGCGACAACCGCGCGTTTCTCGATGGCTTTGGCTTCACGTTCAGGCAACACATCATAAACCGTATCGCCGGTAAAATGATTGGGCATGATATGCGCCAGTTTTTGAAACCAGAAATTGGAAATCTGCGTCAGAATTTCTCCTTTACCCGGAATCGGATTGTCTAAAATCACGTCAAATGCAGACAATCGGTCGGATGCGACCATCAACATGCGCTTGCTGTCGATTTCGTATAAATCTCGCACTTTTCCGGAGTAAATCTTTTTCAAGCTGATTTCGGACATTTCAGGTTTCTCCCTTCGCTGACTCGGTTTAAACAGGATTCCGTTATTTTATCCGAATTTGGATTTTTGGGTCAGATTGTTTACAAAATAGGTCGTCTGAAAACGTTTTGCACGGATGCAGACGCTTTCAGACGACCTTATCAATCCTAAGTATAGCTAATCAGGGATTAGATGCTAGGCACTTGGGTTTGTTGTTGGATGCTGTTTACAGCTGACAGAGAGTAGTAATCGCCATGACCGGTTACTTCGTAAGTACTGCCATCGGCAAACTTGAAGTTTTCGATCTTATGGTTGTTACCGGAGAACCAGTCGTCAATGGTAACAGTGTCACCGCCGCCGACAGATACGGTCAGGCTGTTGCCTGTTTTGCTCAACAACACGTCGGAAGCAGAAATACCTTTGCCGAATTGCAGGGTATCGTTACCGCTTTCGTCTTGGATGGTGTCACGACCGTAACCTTTATCGAAGAAGTAGGTATCGTCGCCGGTACCGCCGATCAGGACATCGTAGCCGATGCCGCCGTCGAGGTAGTCGTTACCGTCTTTACCAACCAGACAGTCGTCGCCTGCCAAGCCGTACAGGTGGTTGTTGCCGGAGTTGCCGTTGATGTCGTTGTTCAGAGCGTTACCAGTACCGTTGAGGTTGCCGGAACCTTGCAAGAACAGGTGTTCAACGTTGTCGGTCAGGGTGTAGTCGATTACTGTACGGACAGTATCAATACCGCCGTTTAAATTACCATATTCGATAACTTCGTCGCCTTTGTGATCAACAAAGTAAACGTCATTACCATCACCACCGCGCATGATGTCAGCGTCGGCACCACCGTTCAAGTAGTCGTTACCGTCACCGCCTTGCAGGTAGTCTTTACCGCCTTGACCGTACAGAGAGTCGCCGTTGTTACCGCCTTGCAAAGTGTCGTTGCCGTCACCGCCGTAAATCACGTCGGCACCGTCGCCGCCATAAATCACGTCTTCACCACTAGTACCGTAAATGGTATCTTTCTTATCAGTACCTACGGTATTGGTCAGGCCATTTTTATCTTTGGTCGAACCATCAACATGGATAATGTTGCCCGGATTTTTGTCGTCATGTCCGTAGGTATTTTGTTGGTTTTGATCATCAACACAATCTTTGCAGTCTTTATCGTTGGGTTTAGGCTGCGGTTTGGGCTGCGGTTGAGGTTTAGGCTGCGGCTGCGGCTGCGGTTGAGGTTTAGGCTGCGGCTGAGGTTGTGGCTGCGGCTTAGGTTGGGGTTGTGGGTGTGGTTGAGGCTGTGGTTTTGGTTCAACCGGTGGGCAGTAAGGATCAACATGCTTTGGAGGAACCGGTTTTGGAGCTGGTTTAGGGTAATAAGGTTTACCCGGATTGCATTTGAAATCAATAATAATGCATTTGTACACGGGTTTCGGCGGAGGGCAGTAGGCACCATGACCGAATTTGCCGTGAGGCATTTTGAAGCCGTGTGAAGAACCGTAGTTATGGAAACCGCCTTTGTAACCGAAACCGCCATGGCTAGGAGGGCAGTAAGGATTGTAGGGTTTAGCCGGAGGGCAGTATGAGTTGAAGTGGGCTTTAGAAGAATAGCCGCCATAATGATAAGTCATGATAAATCACTCCCAGAATATATGTAATTAAGAAGCATAGGCCTTTTGTCAAAAAGCAAACTGATCAAACTGCCTACACTGTTATTCTAGTGATATTTCATGATTAACTGTTTTTCAATTCGCTAACGGTTGAAATTTCAGACGAATGGAAACATTTTTTAAAGCAATCAAATTTAAATTGACACTTTATTCTAATGATAATTCCTTTTTAAAAAACAAGATATTGATTATTTTGTCGAAATAATATTATTTATTTCAACGTACTATTTATTGTTTTTTTCCACAACAGAGATTCCTTTTTTCCCTCTTCAAACAAAATTTTTCATCATCCGTCTTATCTTACCACCAAATATTAGCGAGACATTGCAACGATCGTTCCTTACCCCGTTCAAATTTTCCGATAAACATAAGTTCAAAACGGTGAAGGCGTAAAATGCTGTTAAGAGCTGATGTTTGCTCTATAATGATGTCCATCTTGCCGAAACAATATTCATTAAGGAGATATACCATGAGGACTCTGCTGACAGGCTCTAAAGGACAACTCGCACACTGCTTCCGAGACCGACTTCCTGATAATTGGGAGCTGATTGCTACTGACTCCTCTTCCTTGGATATTACAGATGCTGATGCTGTACGCAATATGGTTCAAAGCTTTCAACCCGATGCAATTGTCAATGCCGCTGCCTATACCGCTGTCGATCGCGCAGAAACAAACGTTCCTGCAGCATTTGCCGTTAACGCCGCAGCCGTTCACAACCTTGCCGATGCGGCACGTTCTGTTCATGCCCGATTTATCCATGTATCGACCGATTACGTTTTCGACGGGACAAGCAAAACGCCCTATCGTGAACATGACTACACCAATCCGCAAAGCGTATATGGCCGCACTAAAGCCACCGGCGAACTACTCGCGCTTGCCGCTAATCCGGAAAGCACAATTATCCGTACCTCTTGGCTATTTAGCGAATACGGCAATAATTTTGTTAAAACCATGCTGCGCTTGGCAAAAGAACGAGACAGCCTTTCCGTTGTCAACGATCAAATCGGATGCCCGACCTATGCGGGGGATTTGGCGCAAGCCATCATTACCCTTTTGCAACACCCATCGCCTTCTAGAGGGATCTACCACTTCGGCGGCAACAAATCTGTTACTTGGTATGAATTCAGTCAAACTATCTTTCAAACAGCACTAAAACATGACAATAATTTCAAAATGCCGCAATTAACACCCATCACCACTGATCAATATCCTCTTCCTGCACCACGTCCCGAGTACAGTATTATGGATTGTCGAAAAATCGAAAACGATTACGGCATCAAACCCTCTGACTGGCAAAAAGCTTTAAACGACATCATCGGTAAATTGGACTAATCTTTACTGAAAAGCCCCTGTTATCAGGGGCTTTTTTATATAAACGTCAAGCCTTACGAAACAGGTATTTAACTTTACACAATTCATCTTTTAGTTTAAATAAAAAACAGCTATCATTATAATCTAACATCTCACAATATATTGAATAAGCGATAAAAGCCCAATAAACAATCAACGACAGGATTATTAAACGGTAAATTTATGATTTTATTTATCTTTCGTTTCGGGATAATCCTTTAAATCACAGAAAGGAAAAATAATGCCACATCGCAGACGACTGGCTATTTACCAAGCCGCAAAACGCGCCTCCTTCACCAGAAAACCGGTTGCTCCGACTACACCCGTAGCCGGTTAAACAAAACAGAGGGGATGATGCTTACCCCTCATGATATTTCAAAGGTTGTCTGAAATAAAAATCAGGCAGCCTTTTATTCATATAGCGGTAGCGTAAGAACAAAATCCTGAAATTCTTTGAAAATTTTTCAGACGAGCTGTTTTCAATTTATCGAAACCAACTTATCAAAACAGAAATACTTTCAGCCGTTATACCCCATCACATTTTGTTTCCAAAAAGGTTTTCAATTTTTCCCCATCCAAAAACCAATGGCAAATTTCTGTTTCGCCATCAAGCAAAACAGGGACAAGTTCATTATATTTTTCCTCCAAGACAGGATCTTCATCAACATCAAGAATTTCCAGCTCAAAGCCAAATCTTTCTTGATATGGTTTAAGCTGTTCGCGCATTTTGTGGCAGAGGCTGCAATATTCGCGAAACATCAACGTCAGTTTCATAATAGACTCTTTACTGTAAACGGAAATCGAGATTGTAAGGTATAGCCGATTAACTTCAAAACGGCAGTTCGGCATATACTGTTTTATTTTAGAGTAGATGCAAAAGGTCGTCTGAAACCAAAGATTTTGGTTTCAGACGACCTTGTTTGAATTCTAGATGAAATTAAGACTGAACATTAATACCAGCGGTAATGGTAGTTTGGGCATTGTTGATATTCAGAAACGAAGCAGCCAATTCGCTGCAACACCCACAGCAAGTAGCTACTCCTAATTGAGCCTGCAAATCGCTCATCGTACTTGCGCCGGCGGCGATGGTTTCTTTGATTTCGTGGTCGGTAATGGCGTTGCAGATGCAGACAAACATAATGTGCTCCGTGTTTTCTTTCGCTCAGTATTGATAGTGTGTTTTATTCTTAAACATGAATATAAATAAAAACTGTTTGCATTGCAAGGTTTACCTCTTGGTTTATCTTGGTAATTTTCTATTGAAATATATATTTCGATTGATATTTTATAAATTAACTCATTTTGAATGTTTAATGCCATATCAACAAAAAAGGTCGTCTGAAAACGAAATTTCCGTTTTCAGGCGACCTTTTTCAATAGAATCGTTTAATTCCGCGAATGGTGTTCGTCAACGATGTTTTTCAAGCGGATGTTGGCGACGTGGGTGTAGATTTGGGTGGTGTTGATGTTGGCGTGTCCGAGCATGAGTTGTACGGCACGCAAATCGACGCCGTGGTTGACGAGGTGGGTGGCGAAGGCGTGGCGCAGGCCGTGCGGGCTGAGCGAAGTGATGCCGGCGGCGTCCGCATAATTTTTGACAATCATCCACGCGAGTTGGCGGGAGATGCCGCTGCGTTTTTGGCTGACGAAGACTTCGTCGCAGATTTTGTTTTTGAGCAGCAGCGGGCGCGATTCGGCGCAATAGCGTTCGACCCAGTAAACGGCTTCTTCGCCCATAGGCACGATACGCAGTTTGTCGCCTTTGCCTATGGTGCGGATGCAGCCTCGGTTGAGGTCGAGGTCGCCCAGTTGGAGCTTGACGGCTTCGGTTACGCGTAAACCTGTGGCGTACATGACTTCGAGCAGGGCTTTGTCGCGCAGGCCGTGCGGCGTATCGGTATCGGGCGCGGCGAGCAGGTTTTCGATTTGCGCTTCGGTAATCAGTGTGGGCAGCTTTTGCGTCTGTTTCGGGGCTTTGAGGAAACGGGTCGGGTTGTCCGTCCGACGCTCGGTTTCTTCTAACCAGGCGTATAGGCGTTTGCAGGCGGACAGGGCGCGCGCCTGCGAGCTGTGTTTTTCGTCTGCCGCATAGACGGCGTCCGCTAAATCGGCGGCTTCGGCATCCAGCCAGGTATGTCCGCCCGCTTCCAAGCGCGCGGCGATTTTTTCCAAATCACGGCGGTAGCCTTGCAAGGTGTTATGGCTGAGACGGTCTTGCAGCCACAGCGATTCGAGCAGTTTGTCTATGAGTTCGTTGGTCATGGGGTTTTACGGGCAGTCCAAAGATGGTGTGTATCGTGGATTGAATATGAATCAGGACAAGCAACCCTGCCCTGATTGACGTCCATTATAAAAGGTCGTCTGAAAATGAAAACCTGCTTGGGCAGAGCCCACCATGTTCGTTTTCAGACGACCTTTTGCTGCATTACGGTTTATCGGGACAGTGTTTCCAAAACTTCCTGCGCGTGTCCAGCGACTTTGACTTTGCGCCATTCGTGGATGATTTCGCCGTTTGCGTCCAATACGAATGTGCTGCGTTCAATACCCAAAGACTCTTTGCCGTAGAGCTTTTTCAGCTTGATCACGTCAAACATTTTACACACGGTTTCGTCTTTGTCGCTCAACAATTCAAAATTGAAGCCTTGCTTGGCGCAGAAATTCTGATGCGATTTCACGCCGTCGCGCGAGATGCCGACGACGGTATAGCCGAGTTCTTTGAATTGCGGCAAACGGGCGTTGAAATCCAAGCCTTCGGTGGTGCAGCCGGGCGTGCTGTCTTTGGGGTAGAAATAAACAATCAACGGCAGATGTTCGGCAGAATCGAAGTCGTTGCCACTGCTTGAGGGCAAAGTGAATCGGTATTGGGTCATGATGTCTCCTTTCAGACAACCTAAGACGGAAACGTAGTAGCGGGCAAGGAAATAAAATGAATCCCCAACATAGCCGCTTCGGCGTTTCACCACAATCTTGCAAACTGCGTCAGCGTTCGCTCAAATTCAGATAATTGCGCGTTCCCTGCAAATCGTTCAGCGCATTGAGCAACAGTTGGAAATGTTCGTCATTGCCTTGCAAGTCCAACTCGTCAGCATTGACGGTCAGCAACGGGGAATTTTGATAAAGGTGGAAAAACTGGCTGTATCCCTCGTGTATCCGCCCCAAATAGCCTTCGGGGAAAAGATTGATGATGCCGTCGCCGCGTTTTTGTAGGCGTTTGCGGTTGCCGTCCACGGCGGTTTGCAGGTAAATCACCAAATCGGGCGCGGGATACTGCGGCAGGATTTTTTGTTTCAAATCGGCGAAGAGCTGCTGCTCGTCTTCATTCAACACGACCGGCGTGAAAATCCGGTCTTTTTCCAACAGGAAATCGGCGACGACCATGCCGCCTTGTGCGTATTCGTTTTTGATGATGTCCACGCTTTCGGCTCGGCGCATCAGGAAAAAAAGCTCGGTTGCCAAGCCGTGATGGGAGGCGTTGGCGTAAAACTTCATGAGGAAGGGGTTGTGTTCGGGGTTTTCCGCCAGCGACAGCGCGCTGAAATGTTCTGCAAGGCGGCGGCTCAAGGCGTTTTTCCCGCTGCCGATGGAGCCTTCGACGACAATATAACGGTAGTTCATGGTTTGATGAATGATTTTGTTTTGATATTTTGGAAAGGTGGCATTTTATCAGACCGACGGAGTTTGCCCAAACCTGCCGCCGCCCTTCTTGAAAGGTCGTCTGAAAAAGGAAACTGCCAAGCCATTTCCCTTTTCAGACGACCTCTTGAACCTAGTTGCTTCAAATATAAACTTTGACACGCGATTGAAGCAAACAGATGTTTTTATTTCACCGTCTTGCTTCAAACGGCTTCTTCCAACAGGCGTATCCCTTCATCGCCCAAAGCAGCCGCCAAATCCGCCGCCCGTTCGTGTCCGCCCAAAACAAAATCGGGCAGGATTTCAGCCAGCGGCTTCATCACAAAGCTGCGTTCGTGCGCGCGCGGATGCGGTAGGGTCAGATGCGGGTCGCTGCTGGAAATGCCGTCAAAATCGATGATGTCCAGGTCCAATGTGCGCGGGGCGTTTCGGAACGTGCGTTTCCGCCCGAAATCCGCCTCGATGCGGTTCAACACGGCAAGCAGCGAAACGCCGTCCAATGAAGTGCGGACGGAACAAACGGCGTTGACGAAATCAGGCTGATTGTCGTAGCCGACCGGCGCGGTCAAATATAACGAGGAAGTTTTTTCGATTTGAATCTGCGGATGCGCCTCCAGCGCGGATAAGGCGGCGCGGACTTGGCGGGCAGGTTCGGCAAGGTTGCTGCCCAAAGCGATGACGGCAAAATGGGTTTGCGGCATTTTCAGACGACCTCTTTAAAACGGCAGCGTTTTGGTTTTGGCAAGATAGACGATGCAGCCGACGCAAGCCATCGACAACACATAAATGGCGTAAAACTTCGGCGAACGCGGACGGGAGCGCATCATGACCATGCCCAGCCCGATGTAAACCAGCAGCAGCAGAATTTTGCTGCCGAGCCACGGCGAATTGAAGGGCGAAAAGTGGGTAATCTTCATCAGCCACAAGCCGGTAAAGAGCAGCATGGTGTCGTTGAGATGGGGAAGGGCTTTCCAGATACCCGCCAAAGGTTTATCGGGATGCCGCCAAAGCAGGAAAAAGCGGATATTGAACACCAAAATGGTGATGGTGACGAAAATCTGATGGCTGTATTTTACAAACAGATATTGCATAGCGGTCGCACGTTATTGTTTTTGAAAGAAGCGCCTATTCTACCCCAAACATTCATTCTTGACGTAACTTTTCAAACGCCAACAAATACGGCGGGCAGTTGCGGCGGTTGATAAAACCATAACGCAAAACGGCAAATTCATCCTGCGGCAACCGCTGCGCCCAATCTTCGATTGCCTGCGCTTCATGCTGCCCCGCCTCATGTCCCGGATACAGCACGGCAACCGCCAGCCCGCCCGTTTTCAGCAGCGATAAGGCGGATGTCAACGCGCGGATGCTGGTTGCCGCTTCTGTCGTACAGCTTTTATCGCCGCCGGGCAGCCAGCCGAAATTGAATACCGCCGCGTCCAACGGTTCGCGGATGTGGGTGGCTAGATTTTCATGTCCGTCCAATATCAGTTCCACCCTATCCGCCATGCCGGCTTCTTCCAAGCGCATTCGGGTGTTTGCCAATGCCTGCTCTTGAACGTCAAACGCCCACACTTTCCCGCCGCTGCCGATCGAACGCACCAACATCAGCGTATCGTTGCCGTTTCCCGCCGTACCGTCCAAAGCGCGGGTATCAGGTTTTAAGGCTTGTTTGAGAAGCGAGTGTGCAAAAGGGAGGATGTTTTCGAGCTGCATAAAATTAAAGGTCGTCTGAAAATAAAAATACCTTACCGGCCAAGCGGTAAGGTATCAGAATCGATTAATGCGTTACATACATTATTCGGCAGGTTGTTGCACGGTCTCAACTTGAACCGGGGCAGCCGCAGCGGCTTGGGGTTTGTTCTCGTGTTGCAGGCTCACGGCACGGGCAGGAACGATCGTTGAGATGGCGTGTTTATAAACCATTTGGGTAACGGAAGTATTACGCAGCAGAACGACGTATTGGTCAAACGACTCGACTTGGCCTTGCAGTTTGATACCGTTGACCAGATAAATCGAAACCGGAACGTGCTCTTTACGCAACGCATTCAAAAAAGGATCTTGTAACATTTGTCCTTTAGCTGTCATATTCTAAGCTCCATTATTATGATTTTGAAATCGTTTTGAAAACGAACATGAGTCGGATTGTAGACCCGAACGAGAAAAATTACCAACTATTTTTCCGTAAGAATATGCAAACCTCTATCAAACGACGGGCTTTCCAACGATTTTTTACCCAAATGCGTTATACAAATCATTTCAATACGAACGATTTTTACCATAGGGAACAGGTTGGCAGATTTGGATTTTCAGACGACCTTACTATCAGATAAAACATTTTTATTACAATACCTTAGCTAAAACCTTTAAGAGGATTCACCTCCAACCGCCCTACTCACCCCGGCTGCAATCTAAAAGGGGGCATACCTCGTGGCACGCCCCTTGTTCCGTCAGATTTATTTGCTGTGCTGTTTTTTCACGCTGACTTTGGTTTTCTTTTTAAAACGGTTTTTCTCTTCCTTGCGGCCTTCGCGTTTTTCGATGCGGTTGCTCAGGCTGACGCGGCGCAGCGGTTTTTTCTTCGGTTTGTCTTCCGCATTTTCATACGGGTTTTCCGAAACATTGTATTGAATCCGCAGCGGCGTACCTTGCAGGTTGAAGGCTTTGCGGAACGTCTGGGTCAGGTAACGCGTATAGCTGTCAGAAATCGCGTGCAGCGAATTACCGTGTACCACAATCACGGGCGGGTTCATGCCGCCTTGGTGGGCATAGCGCATTTTCGGGCGTACCAAACCTGCGCGCGGCGGCTGTTGGCGTTCGACGGCGCTTTGCAGGACGCGGGTAATTTTCGGCGTCGGCATCTTGATCATGGCGGCGTTGTAGGCTGCCTGAATGCTGTCGAACAACCCGTCTATACCGCGTTCTTTCAATGCGGAAATGAAGTGGAACTTGGCAAAATCGAGGAAATACAGTTTGCGGGAAATGTCGCGTTTGATTTGCTCGCGGCGCTCTTCGCTGATGCCGTCCCATTTATTGACGGCAACCACCAGCGCGCGCCCTGCTTCCAAGGCGAAACCGGCAATCGTGGCATCTTGGTCGGCGATGTCTTGCTGCGCGTCCAATACCAAAACGGCAACGTTTGCCGCCTCAACCGCCTGCATCGCTTTGATAACGGAGAACTTTTCCACAGCCTCATCAACTTTGCCGCGACGACGCACGCCTGCGGTATCGATGATGGTAAACGGTTTGCCTTCGCGTTCGAAATCGATGTGGATGCTGTCGCGCGTCGTGCCTGCCATATCGAAGGCAATCACGCGCTCTTCGCCGAGAATGGCGTTAACCAGCGTGGATTTGCCGACATTCGGACGACCGATAACGGCAAAAACAGGATGTTTTACATCGGCTTCTTCGGCTTCAGGCTCAGGGAAGTTTTCTAAAATTTCTTCAATCAGGTAATACACACCGTCGCCGTGCGCACCGGAAATAACGTGCGGCTCGCCCAATGCCAGCTCGTAAAACTCGGCGGCAAGCACGGCTCTGTTGCCGCCTTCTCCTTTGTTTACCGCCAGATAAACGGGGCGCGGGCTTTGGCGCAGACGGTCGGCGATGATTTTGTCTTGCGGGGTCAAGCCGGTGCGACCGTCCACCAAGAACACAACGGCGTCGGCTTCATCGACAGCCTGCAAAGTCTGCTTCGCCATTTCGTGCAAAATGCCGCTGTCCACAACCGGCTCGAAACCGCCGGTATCGATGACGAGATAAGGTTTGCTGCCGATTTTGCCGTGTCCGTAATGGCGGTCGCGGGTCAGGCCGGGCAGGTCGTGCACAAGCGCGTCTTTGGTGCGCGTCAGGCGGTTGAACAAGGTGGATTTGCCAACATTCGGGCGGCCGACAAGGGCGATGGTGGGTTTCATGATGAGGTCTTTCTGTGTCAAGTGTCGGTTCGGAATCGAACCTGCAACACGAGCAGGTGTTTTTCAAAACACGGTAGGTTAAAAAAGATAAGGGGTCGTCTGAAAATAGATTCAACAGCAACAATGGCTTGAGCTGGAATTTCCGTCCCATACAGCCATCTTTGACTTGGGGAACTTGCCTGCGCTTATCAACTACAAATATGGTATGGCGAGTTTCATCCAGCCATAGTTAATGGATTTTACGCAATGAAAAAAATCATCTTAACATCACTATGCATTTTTCTCCCTGTAAATTTCGGGATTGGCTTATTGCTCGGCGTGTATCAAACAGACCGACCACTCAAAATCATAGTCTCATTAATTATCAGCACGCTTTTTTATATCGTACCTATGTATTTTCTACTCAAACGCAAAGCCAAATAATCTGCCTTTTCAGACGACCTGTTCGGCGAATCTTGTCCCTGCATGATGCATATTCAAACAAAAGGTCGTCTGAAAATATAGTGGAACACAATTAAAACAGACAAGGCTTGCCGGAAAGATTCCGACAAGCCGCATACGTCTCTCAATTTTTCAGACGACCTTATTTTTGCGAATCCAGCTTCATTTGCAGCAATTCGCGTTCGATGGCGTCTTTAGGCAGCTTTTCCAAAGCCTGCTGATAGCTTTGCGCAGCTTCTTTGGTTTTGTTTTGCGCGGCATAAACATCGCCTTTCGCTTCCAAAAGCAGCGGCTCGAAATCGGCTTCAACTTTCGTATTCAAAGCGGCAATCGCGGCATCGTATTTTTTCTGCTGCAACAGGACGATACCCAAACGCTGCGCCGCCAATGCTTGAACCAGCGGGGCTTTTTGGTTTTTCAACACCCAGTTCAGATGACCTTCCGCCACATCGTAACGGCGGGCATCATATTCGGTCGCAGCCGCCATCAGCGTCGCTTGCGCGGCGGCAATGGAGTCCGGGTAATTTTGCTGGAGGTTGGTCAAATCGGCATTCACTTCGGCTTGCGAGGCTTTTGCCTGCATTTTATCGACGATTTTCGCCAATACTTCGGCAGCTTCCTGACTTTGCGAGGCTTTATGGCTCTTATACATGGTATAGCCCAAATAGCCCAATGCCGCCGCGATCAGCAGGGCAAACAGCCATCGGCCGGTACTTTTCCAAAAGTATTTAAAATTGTCTAATTCTTGTTGTTCTTCGAGATGGGCTGCCATTTATGCGTTCTTCCATTGTTGTAAAGTGTGGATTAAATCGTCGGCGGCGACGGTTTGCTGACCGTGTGCGCCGTTCATGTCTTTAAGCGTAACCGTACCGTTCGCCAATTCGTCTTGCGCAACAATCAGGGCAAAGCGCGCGCCGCTGTTGTCGGCTTTTTTCATTTGCGCTTTCAGGCTTTGATAGCCGGAATGCTGCATCACGTTGAAACCTTGTGCGCGTAAGGCTTGCGCGTATTTCATCACTTGCAAATCCGCACCCTCGCCCTGATGCATGGCGTACACGTCAGGCGCGGCATTGACTTCCAGCGAACCGTATTCGCTAACCAGCAGCAGCAGCCGCTCGATACCCATCGCAAAACCGATGGACGGCGCAGGCTTGCCGCCAAGCTCTTCAATCAAACCGTCGTAACGGCCGCCGCCGCACACCGTCGCCTGCGCGCCGAGTTTGTCGGTCGTCCATTCAAAAACGGTTTGGTTGTAATAATCCAAGCCGCGCACCAGCCGCGGATTTTCAACATATTGAATGCCCAAGCCTTCCAGCATGGCTTTGAAACGGCTGTAATGATTGCGCGATTCCTCGCCCAGATAATCGGTCAAATGCGGCGCGGCATTGCAGATTTCCTGCAAATCGGGATTTTTGGAATCCAAAACGCGCAACGGATTGGTTTTCAGACGACGTTTGCTGTCTTCGTCCAATTTGTCTTCATAACGGGTCAGATATTCGACCAAAGCCGCACGGTGCGCCGCACGTTCTTCTCGGTTGCCCAAGCTGTTGATTTCCAAAGTCAGGTAATCGCGGATACCCAGCTTGTCCCACAAATCCGCCGACATCGCGATGATTTCCGCGTCGATGTCCGGACCTTCAAAACCCAACGCCTCGATACCGACCTGATGAAACTGGCGGTAGCGTCCTTTTTGCGGACGCTCGCGACGGAACATCGGACCCATGTACCACAGCTTTTGCGGGCTGTTGTACAACAGATTGTGTTCGACCACCGCACGCAGGCAGGATGCCGTACCTTCCGGTCGCAGGCTCAGGCTCAAAGAGTCGTTGGAATCGGAAAAAGTGTACATTTCCTTACCGACCACATCGGTTTCTTCGCCGATGGAGCGGACAAACAAACCCGTCTGCTCGACAATCGGCGTACGGATTTGCTGATAACCATAAGCACGCGTCCAGCGGCCGACCACATCTTCAAATGCCTGCCAAAACGCAGCGGTCAGCTTGAAATCTTTTTGTTCGACGGGCAAAAGGTCGTTCATGCCTTTGACGGATTGGATTTTTTGTGCCATTTCAAATAGGGATACCGGAATCAAAATAGTCGGCAATTATAGCTGATTTTTAAGGAGTTGTGAGGTTTTGGCAATGAAGGATTTGAGCCAAAAGGTCGTCTAAAAAAATTTTCAGACAACCTTATTGGCTCAAATTCAAAATGCACGCCACCATTTTATCTGGCCGACTGCGTACTCCGTCTGACATTTCGGACTTCAAGTAAAAAAACGATGTATCACGTTCAGCTTCCTCTTCATAAATAATTTGTATAAAAGAGTAACACCATTCTCATTATATTCACCAAGAATAAATATACAACAGCATATATCATCTTGACTGCCGTATATCTCACCATTTCACATAATGAACAAATATGTGAACATTAAGAAAAAAGATAACAAAATAATAGATGAACTCACACCAACCATTTTTACAAGCAAATTTTTTATATAATTTGCGTAAAATAATATTGAATGCAATCATCAAAGCAAATGTTATGTACAAATTTGACATTTCACATCACCATTCAACTTAGAGTCAGCGGTAGCTTTCTTGATGGAGAAGATGCAGATAAATACGATGGCGCATATCCACCGACAGTACCTCCTATAACTCCGCCAACAAATGATTTAATAAAGCCGGATTTTCACCGTCCTAAACAGCAGTATAATTAATCCCTAATTGATATTTTATAGGCTCTTATCCTTGGCTTTATTTTAAGCATACCATTTAAATTACGGCTTTCCACCTATAAATAACTGACGTTACCATACAATCCTGCCTTTTCTCTTATATCATAAGGTATGCCTACCATACTCAAGCCCATATTCTTACTCCGATTATTTTCTTGAAGTTCAGTTGAAATGAAAATAAACTTGCTGGGTCTGTCTGGATGTAGATAGCAGAAGATAATTCCGAATGCCAACTTTCACTATTTGCATAAATGACAGCAGCTTATAATTTAACCCTTTCCCTATCAGTAAAGAAAATTCAGCTAAAGCAACAGACGGCACAAAGGAAAAATTGGGATGAAAATATTTTTCATGCCTTCCTCGGTTTCTCATCATATTTTTAAAAAATTAATTTATCAAATATTTATTGTCAACAATTTTTGTAAATTTTTTTAAAAAATGATGATAAAACGCTAAATCAAAAGCTTAAATCCGTTTAGACAGTCGAATTTATCAATTACAGAACCATTCAATCATTTTTATACAATTTTTCTATAAGCAATCCGCCGCATGAAAAAACGCTCCAACCCCCTCCCCCTTTTAAACGGTATAAAGCCCAGCTATTTGGTGCTGCCGCATGAAAAAGAGTTCTACGGCCTGCCGCTTTTGCATTTTCTCTGCACACGCTTTCCTTTTGTCGGTGAAGAAAATTGGCGCAGGCGGCTGAACAGCGGCTTTGTGGTAGGTGCGGACGGGACGCCGTTTAACGAGCATACGGTCTTTGAAGCGGGCGAGACGATGTTTTATTACCGTGAAACCAGCAGGGACAGCGAACCACGGATTCCGTTTGAAGAGAAGATTCTGTTTGTCGATGAACATCTTATCGTGGTTGATAAACCGCATTTTCTGCCCGTCATCCCCAGCGGGCGTTTTTTGCGTGAAACGCTGCTGACCCGGCTGCGCCTGCGGCCGCAATTGCAGCATTTGAATGTAGCGGACATTACACCGATTCACCGCTTGGATAAGGATACGGCAGGGGTCATGCTGCTGTCGCACAATCCTGCCACGCGCCGCGATTATCAAACCATGTTCCAAAATAAAACTGTCTGCAAAACTTATCAGGCAATCGCGCCTACGCGGACGGATTTGGCTTATCCGCTGAATGTTTCTTCACGCATGGTGCGCGGAGAAAAATTTTTTACGACACTTGAAGTAGAAGGTGAGCCGAACGCGCATACGACGATCGAGCTTATCGAAAACCGCGGCGCGTTCAGCCTCTACCGCCTTACTCCGCATACGGGAAAAAAACACCAACTGCGCGTGCATATGATGAGCCTGGGCATGCCGCTGATGAACGATGCACTTTATCCCGTTCCGTCTGCGGCGGGTGATGAGGATTATGGGAAACCTTTGAAACTTTTGGCAAAAAGAATTGAGTTTACCGATCCTATCAGCGGACAGGCACGGATATTTGAAAGCGGTTTTGAGTTTTAGCGGTAGAGTTGTATTTGATAAAGGTCGTCTGAAAGCTGGTTTTCAGACGACCTTTATTATTGGAATTCCTGCGGAAAATGACGGTACGAGTCCATTTTCATCTGCTACAAAAGCGGACTGACTAAGCGGACGGTATTTTCAATCAGCCCGCGGAATTTGGAGCGTTGCTGCCATGCTTTGACGGTGATGTAGCTGCTGTTTTTGAGGTAGTCGCGTTGGAGGTTGCAGATTTGTTTGGTGATGTCGCGGTCGTAGATGGCGAGGCTGATTTCGAGGTTGAGGAAGAAGCTGCGCATGTCCATGTTGACCGTGCCGAAGAGGGCGTAGTCTTCGTCTATGGTCATGGTTTTGGCGTGTAGCAGTCCGCCTTCGAACATGGCGATTTTGACGCCTGCGTCGAGCAGCATGGGGTAGTAGGCGCGGGAGGCGTAGCGCACCATGAGGGAATCGACTTTGGCGGGCAGGATCAGGGTAACTTTGACGCCGCGTTTGGCGGCGATGGTCAATGCCATCAGGAGGGGTTCGTCGGGGACGAAATAGGGAGTGGTGATGGTGATTTGTTTGGTGGCGGCGTAAATCGCGCTGATGATGGTTTCGTAAATGACGTGGCTGCCCTGTTCTGGCGCGGAGGGGATGACTTGGGCGACGATGTCGCCCTGCTGCATTTTTTCGGGAAGGATTTCGGGAATGCGCTCTTGCGCCTGCGTCAAATATTGCTGCACGCTTTCGAGGTTTTCGTCGGTTTCGACGGCAAGGTCGGCAAAGAAGACGGCGGAGAGTTCGAGTACCAGTGGGCCGGTGCAGCGCATCATGACGTCCACCCATTCGCCGACGCCGGAATCTTTTTTGAAGAAGCGGGGATCAACGAGGTTGAAGCTGCCGGTGTAGCCGATTTTGCTGTCGATGACGAGGATTTTGCGGTGGTTGCGCAGGTCGGTGCGGGTGAAGAAGGTGCGCCAGACGCCGACGGGTAAGGAGGCGTGGACCTCTACGCCGGCTTCGCGCAGGGTTTCTACCCAGCCGCTGTCGAAAAAGCGGCTGCTGCCGACTGCGTCGGCGAGGATAGCGCAATCCAAACCTCTGTCGGCGGCGGCGAGGAGTTCGTTTAACAGTTCTTCTATCCTGCCTTCGGGTTCGATGATGTAGAAGGCGAGCATGCAGGAATGGCGGGCGGCACGGATGTCGGCAAGTATGGTGTCGATGATTTCATCGGTGGTGGACAGCAGCGTCATGGCGTTGTTGCGCGTCGCGCCAAGTCCCGTTCCGCTCGCAGCGACTTTGCTGATGCCGTGATAACGGGATTTGACTTTGTCGCCGATATCAAGGTAAAGGTTAGACAGGTAAGTTTCGACGAAACCTTGATAAAAACGGTTCATCTCGCCCGTGCGCTTTGCCCGCGCCGTGCCGAGCCGCGGCTCGCCGATAAGCAGGTAGGCGATGGTACCGAAGACGGGGAAAAGGAAGAGGATAATCAGCCAGGCAAACGTGGAGCCGATGTTTTTTTGTTTGTACAACACGCGCAAGACGCAGCCGAGCGCGGCGCAGGTGTGGGCGAAAATGAAGATTTCTGTCCAGGTAATGTCTTTTAGAAAAGTCATGTTCGATAGGCGGTAGAGGAATGGCGGGAGCGGATGTATAGTGGATTAACTAAATCAGGACAAAGCGACGAAGCCGCAGACAGTACAGATAGTACGGAACCGATTCACTTGGTGCTTCAGCACCTTAGAGAATCGTTCTCTTTGAGCTAAGGCGAGGCAACGCCGTACTGGTTTAAAGTTAATCCACTATATTTTTGAGTCTGACTGGTTTGAGGCGGTAAGGTTCAGATGGTAAGTATATACAAAGGTCGTCTGAAAAACGAGTATAGCGATTTTTCAGACGACCTTTTACGTTACGCCCAATCAGGCGTGATATTGGCGCGACAGTTCGTGTACGGTATCGACTAAGATTTTGGCGTGTTCGGGGTCGGCGTGTTGGTTGATGCCGTGTCCGAGGTTGAAGACATGGCCGCTGCCGTTTCCGTAGTCGGCTAGGATGCGCGCGACTTCGGTGCGGATGGATTGGGGTGTGCCAAAGAGGGCAAACGGGTCGAAGTTGCCTTGCAGGGCGACTTGGTCGCCGACGCGGCGGCGTGCTTCGCCGATGTTGCACGTCCAGTCCAAGCCCAATGCGTCTGCGCCGATTTCCGCCATGCTTTCCAGCCACAGTCCGCCGCCTTTGGCAAACACGATAACGGGAACGCGCCTGCCTTCGCTTTCGCGTTTCAATCCGGCAATGATTTGGCGGATGTATTTGAGGCTGAACTCTTTAAACGCCGCATCGCTCAGGACGCCGCCCCAAGTGTCGAAAATCTGCACGGCCTGCGCGCCCGCGTCGATTTGGGCGTTGAGGTAGGCGGTAACGGCTTGGGCGTTGGTGTCGAGGATTTTGTGCAGCAAATCGGGACGCGAGTACATCATGGTTTTGATGGTGCGGAATTCTTTGCTGCTGCCGCCTTCGACCATATAGCAGGCGAGCGTGAACGGGCTGCCGGAGAAACCGATAAGCGGTACGCGGCCGTCCAATGCTTTGCGGATGGAGCCGACGGCGTCAAAGACGTATTGCAGTTTTTCCATATCGGGAACTTGCAGCTTGGCAATGTCGGCTTCGTGTTGCAAGGCGCGTTCGAATTTCGGGCCTTCGCCTTCGGCAAAATACAGTCCCAAGCCCATTGCGTCGGGGACGGTCAGGATGTCGGAGAACAGAATCGCCGCGTCCAAATCGAAGCGGTCTAAGGGCTGGATGGTGACTTCGGTCGCCAATTCGGTGTTTTTACACAAATCGAGGAAGCTGCCCGCTTTCGCGCGCGTGGCTTTGTATTCGGGCAGATAACGCCCCGCCTGACGCATCATCCAAATCGGCGTGTATTCGACGGGCTGTTTGAGCAGGGCGCGGAGGAAGGTGTCGTTTTTCAAAGAGGTCATGTGGGGCTTTCGGTTTGTTTGTAAAACGGGGAAGGAAAACGGTTTTCAGACGACCTTTGTGGCGGTTTCCGCAATGAAAGGTCGTCTGAAAAGGGGGATAGATAAAGATATTTCCCAAACTCAGCTATGCTGCTCCAACGCTGCGTGGCGTTCGTCATCGGAGACGGCTTCCAAAACCAATTTCCGCTGTTCCTGAGCCTTTTGCGGCTGTCCGGTTTCGTCGAGTACGCGCGCCAGCATGAGGCGGGCGGCGATGCTCGGTTGCAGGGCGATGCTGGCTTCGAGGTAACTTTGCGCCTTGCCCCACAGGCTGCGGCCGTAGGCAAGCTGTCCGAGGTACATCAAGAGCGGCGCATCGTCGGGTTTGTCTTTCAGCCAAGAATCGGCAAGGTCGATGGCTTTTTGCTGGCCGCGTTCGTTGAAGAAGCGGACGCTTTCGACGAAGGCTTCCAAAAGTTCGGGGCGGCGGTTTTGCGGGTAGTATTGGCGCACCCATTTGACGGCTTCGGTATAGAGTCCGAGACGCTCGTATTTTTCGGCAATGGCGACACACAATTCGTCCGCTTTGAGTGCTTCGGGAATACGCTTCAGGCAGGCTTTCAGACGAGCCGCATCTGACGCTTCAGCCAATAGGCGGCGGTATGCCCAGCTTTGGTATTGTTCCGCTTCAAAATCGTTAATCGCGCCGACTTTCATCAGTTTTTCGGATTTCGCCAACACATCTTCTGCATCGCCGTGGTCAAAGGCATAACGCAGTTGCAGGCGGGCGAGGCGGGACAGGTTGGGATGGATGCGCGCGGCAGCGTTCAGATTTTCCAGGGCAGTCGGATAATCGCGGCGGCCGAGTGCGGACTCTGCCAACAACAGATAGCGGGAAAGCTGCTGTTTGTTCGGCAGTTTTTCAATGTCTTTCAGGTAGTGGTCGCGCAGTTCGAAGTTTTCCATTTGGTCGGCGGCGTGCGCACCCAGCATCAACGCGAGGTTGCGGTTGTCGCCGGCTTCTTTGTTTTCCAATACTTTGGCGGCTTCCTGCTCCGCTTTTTCAAAGCGGCCTTCAAAAAACGCCAAACCTGCGCTGTTCAAAGCGACGGCTGCCTGACGGCCTTTGCGCGCCGTGCCGAAACGCTGCATACGGGCGGGGATGTTCATCAGGCCGACGATGAATTTGATTAGGAAATACAGGGTAACGACAAACAGGACCAGCCCTAAGATAAAGGCGTGCAGGTTGACCCGCATCATGACCTGTCCGACGACGATATAGACATTACCCGTGTAAATACCGGAAGTTAGGACGATACCGACCGCGGCAGCAAATAAAACGACAATCCAGACGACGGCTTTCATGCACGGCCTCCTTTGGTATCAGCATCGGCGGCAGGGCGGCTTTGTTTCTCAGGAGCCGCTTTCTTTTCCGGCTTGGAAATGTTTTGCGGTTTGGTCTCGGAAGGCAGCGCCGGAGCTTCTAAAGGCTTCGCGTCTGTTTGGGCTGCAGGGGCGGGTCTTGCTTTGGCAGGATGGGGAGCCCTTGGAGCCGGTGCGGTTTTCGGTGCGGAAGCAGTTTCATTTACCTGCGAGGCGGTTTGAGGAGCGGCAGCTTCGGACGCGGCGGAGGGCAGGGGCGCGGACGCGGCGGTCGTTACGGGTTCGGGCAGCGCGACCGGAGTACGCGTACCCTCTTGATAGGCGCGGATTGCGCTGAGGCTGGCTTTCAAGCTGTCGTCTGAAATCATGCGCACATCCAGCGCTTTCAATTCGGACAGCTCTTTCAGCCATGCCTGTGTTGCGGGTGATTTGCCGTCAAAGTATTGTTTGACCGCCGCTTCGACGTAGTTCAAATCGCTTTGATAGACCTCGCCGTTGTGCTGCATCAGCGCGGTACGCGCATCCAAAAGGCGCAGGCGCAGGTTTTCGCGGACGAAATACGCCTGTTCGGGCGACAGCAGCATCGCGTCTTTATTGTCGAGTCGGCGGACTTCCACCAGCCCTTTCAGTGCAACCAAAGATTTATCCCAAGTATTTTGCCACCAAGAGCCTGAAGATGCGCCGTTGCTTTGTGCCTGCTCGCCCGGCTGCAATACGCCGTCCAATACCAGCGGCAGGCCGGAAACGGCGGTTTCCAAGCGGTCGAGGCGCAGCGCCGTGCCGGAAATATCGACATACGGACGGTTTTTCAATGCCGCCAAATCATGGCTGACGGCTTGTTTGATGGGCAACAGCTCGGGCTGGTCGAAACGGCTCAGGCGGCCGTCGATGTGTTCCAACACCGCCACCGCACCTTGTACGTTGCCCGACAGCAGCAGTTGCTGCGAGGCGAGGTTCAACATGGTTTCCGCTTCGTCAACCAGCCAGTTGACGCGCCCTTTTGTCAGCTCCTGATACGCTTTTTGCGTCAACAGGATTTGTTCGCTGTTTGCCATTTGGGCTTTGCCCAAGCGCTCCAATTCGGCTTGGATGGCGGTTTGGCGGTTTAAATGGTCTTTCAGAAGTAAAGCGTTTTCAGATTCACCTAGGGCGGCTTTATCGAGCTTTTGGTTAAACGAAAGCTCTTGGTTTTTCAAGACGTTTTGTCCTTGCACAAACAAAAAGCCGCTTGCGCCCAAACCCAGCAGCGCCAGCACCAGCGCGCCTACCGCCAGCCCTCTGCCGCCGGATTGTTTGATGATGACGGGGGCGGGTTGGTTTTGAGGAAGATTTTTAGATTCAGACATGTGTGTTCCTGCGTATTCGGAGGTTTTAGGCTGCTTGGCCTTTTTCGGAGCCACTGTTTCAGACGACCCCGCGTTACCCTGACTGTCGACGATAATCGGCCGACCGGCTTCGTTTGCTTCGGATGGATTGTCTTCAGACCGGCTCATCGGTTTGCTCCTTAGGAAATGATGAAAGTGCCGCTTTCAGAGAAGCGACGACCCGTATGTGGCGCGCACCCGCCTCGCGAAGCGCGTCGGCTATGCGCGGATGATGGGTGAAGTATAACAAGGATTCGAAGAATCGGGAAAATTGCGGCGGAACCTGCGCAAACAGCCCGCGTACCAGTTCGCCCGAAGCGATAAAGGCGGCATCAATGGATTCGGCATCAAAATCCTGCCAATTCAATTCATTAGGTCGTCTGAAATACGCTTCCGCGATTTCCACTGCAAAGCCTTTTTTCTTTAACGACTCCGCCAAAAAATCGCGCCCGCCGCGTCCGCGCACAATCAATATACGCGCGCCCTGCTGCAGCGTATCCCAAACCGGCAGCCGCAACACCGCCTCGCTGTCGTTGCCTTCTTGCGGCACAGACACATTTTTCGCGCCGCAGCGTACCAACGCCCGACCGCTTGCCTGCCCGACCGCGACCTGAACCTTCAGGTCGTCTGAAAAATCCACATACGGCGCAGCGGTTTCAACCGCCGTCGGACTGACCCAAAACACCGCATCCGCGCGGGAAAACTGTTCTTTCAAACCGCGCAATGCTGCTTCGTCCGGCTCGATTTCAACCGGACTCAACACCCGCGCGCGCCACCCTGCCTGCGAACAGGTGCGCACATCATCTCCCGTACGCGCGGACGGACGGACAATCAGCATGACAGGCATTTCAGACGACCTCTTTAAATAAGGTTAAACCCAAGTTGTACAAAAAATATGGGAAAAAGTAAATATAAAAGCGCAATGCCGACATAGGTGGGAATTCATCAAATCCAGCAAATAAACAGACGTCAAAACGTCGATGCTGATTGTATTGGGAGTTTTCAGATAAAGCCCAAGCTAAACTTTTATTTATCCCAAACCCTTGTTACCTGACTATACTTAAAAAGGTCGTCTGAAAACCTGTTTCGTTTTCAGACGACCTTTCTTCACATATAACAACGCCCTTATTGTCCTTCTTCTTCCAGCAACACCGACGGCCGCTGCGCTTTCCGCAACTCTTCCACTTCGTCCAAAAGCCGCATAATCAAGCCCAACGCCGGGATGCCGGCTTCAAAATCACGGCTCAGACGCTGTGCGCGGCGGATGCGTGCAAGGTGGAAACCGCTGAACATAGTTTGTTCGGGCTTGCCGCCTATGCTGATGATGTCTTCCTCGATGAGTTCCAACAGCCAATCGCGGCGGCAATGGCTGACAGCAATGATTTCTTCAAAAGTCAATGTGATGTCGGTGGATTGCGTCATGGTTTATCCTTTCTTTCATGCGTGTTTCGCAGCGAAATGTTCTGCCAGTTTCTCCCATGCGGCACGGTCGGCTTCACTTTCTGCAACAGGGACATTGATGCGGATATTCAAGTATAGGTCTCCCGCCTCTTTCGCCGGAATGCCCTTGCCTTTAAGGCGGATGGTTTTGCCGCTCTGAGTGTTGGCAGGCAGATTGACCTGTAAGCGGCCGGATGCGGTAGGAACGATGATTTTGCCGCCCAATACCGCCTCCCACGGTTTGACGTCTATCGTCTGATATACGTCTTTTCTGTTTTTGACGTACAAGTCTGGCCGGTCGTGGAACTTGATTTTCAAGTACAAATCCCCGTTCGCTCCGCCGTTGCTGCCCGGCAGCCCCTGCCCTGCCAGACGGATTTGCTGGCCTTCGGCGATGCCTTTGGGAATTTTGACGTTGAGGGTTTTGCTTTGATAAGCCATACGACCATATTCGTCCAAAGTCGGCACATTCAAAGTCAGACTGCGTTCCGCACCGGTATAGGCTGCGTAAATATCAATGCTCAATTCGGCGTGTTGGTCTTCTCCCTTGACAGGACCGCGCGGCTGCTCGGGTCGGGAGCCGGCGTGGCGGAACGATGAAAACAAGTCTTCGAAATTAAAGTCACCCGCGCCGAACGGCTCTCCTTCCCGGTACTCATAACGGAAACCTCCGCCGTCAAAACCGTTGCCGAACGGGTTCCCGCCTTGTCCGAACGGATTGCCCCCTGCGTTGCGGCCATAAGGGTTTGCCAACATTTCATCATACTCGGCACGTTTTTCCTTGTCGGAAAGCGTCTCGTAAGCACGGTTGATTTCCGCCGTACGTTCAACGGCATCCGGCTCTTTGCTCACATCAGGATGGTATTTGCGCACCAGCTTACGGTAGGCTTTTTTAATAGCGGCTTCATCCGCATCTTTAGCGACGCCCAATATTTCATAATAATTTTTTTCTGCCATGTTATTCCTTTGATTAATAATACCCAAAATTTTTATTGGATTTATAGTTAAGGGCAATCGCTCTAAAATCAAGCCCGACGGAAATAAAAAACGCCGTTTCGGCAAACGGCGTTTTTAAAGATTGATTTGATGCTTGACCACCTGAATTATTGGGCATTACGCGATTTTTTCCATTTAAATGCATATCCGGCAACGACAGGCAGCAAAGCCAGAAAAGACTTGAAAATCCAGCCTGCGTACCAAGGTTTTGCAACCACAATCGCCGCCGCTTCAGAATTCGGCACAATAATATCTTTGACGGCAAGCCAATCCAACATCGGCCACCAGCAAGCAACAAGGCATCCCAAAAAAACAGGCCAAATATTACGCTCCCAGCCTTTCTGCCAAAAGCGGAAACATACTGCCGCCCAAACCAAAGTCAGCCCCGTGATCAATATCACCGTATAAGCATCCGCCCCGCAATATGCGGCCAGAAAATACGTCAAGACCACCCATAAAACAGCCAGCACCAAAACAATGATTTCTTCAGGACGTTTAAACATTCTTACAGCTCCAAAAACTCTTCCCGCAAAGGAAACAACCGTGTACCAACAGACGACACTATACCCGAAACGACATGCTTTGAATATGCGCCGCCTTTGAATTTTCAGACGACCTTGGTACCTGCCCTACTCTGTTACAATGCTAATCATTTAAAACCAAGGTCGTCTGAAAAAACATTCCGTTTTCAGACGACCTTCAGACATACCTTTTCAATCATGATGAACACACCACCCGCTCCCGAGACAATACCCGCAGAAATCCCGCAAGACCAAACCGTCCCGCGCAGCAATACCGACAACGCGCCGCGTTCCGCCATCCACCAAACGCTTTATTCTGCCGATACGTTTGCCCAGCACGATTATCTCGCAGGCAAAAAACTGCCCGACATCGCCCACCCGCAAGCGGGGCAAATTAACTGGCTGCACTTTGTCGGTATCAACAACGCCGCGCTGCTCAAACACGCGCTGGAGCCTTACGGCATCCATGAGCTGGTCATCGAAGACATCCTCAGCCGCAAACAACGCCCCAAAATCGAAGACTACGGCAATTATCTGTTTATCGCCGCGCAGGTTTACCACTACACTGCCGCTGGCAAACTGCATTCCGACCAAGTGTATCTGATTATCGGCAAAGATTTCGTGTTGTCGTTCCAACAAAAACCGCTGGGGCTGTTCAGCCAGTTGCGCCGCCAAATGAGCGAAAATCCGCGCGGTATCCTCGGCAAAAACACCGCCTTCCTCGCCTATTGCCTGCTCGACCGCATCGTGGACGACTATTTCATCGTCTTGGAAGAATACAACAACCGCGTTGAAGCCATAGACAAATCCCTGTTTAAAAATGAAAACAGCGACATTCTCGGCAAAATCCACCGACTCAAGCGCGACGCCGTCCGCCTGCGTCGCACGCTTTTGCCCTTGCGCGATGTGTTCTATCAGCTTGCCGTGCGCGGCGATTTCGCCATTTTCAAAGGCGAGTCCACCGTCTATCTGCGCGACGTGTACGACCATATCATGCAGCTTATCGAATCGCTCGACGCCTCGCGCGACATGGTGTTGAGCATGATGGACATCTACCTTTCCTTCCAGTCCAACCGCATGAACCAGCAAATGCGCGTCCTGACCGTGATCACCATCATCTTCATGCCGCTGACCGTCATCACCGGCATTTACGGCATGAACTTCGACAACATGCCCGAGCTGCATTGGCATTACGGCTATTTTATCATTTTAGGTGTGATGCTGTGCATCATCGTCGGGTTGCTGATTTTCTTCTCGCGCAGAAAATGGTTATAAACCCATAAAAAAATCCAATTTCCATATATTCATATATTAAATACAATCAGTAAGGTCGTCTGAAAACCATCCCAAACACTGAACGGCCGCCTGTCTAACACAAACATTCATTTTTAAAAGAGAAACACCATGGACCAAACCCGCCAACTCCCTTCACACGAACTCATCATGTCCGAACTGATGATGCCCGACACCGCCAATTTCAGCGGCAACGTCCACGGCGGCGAACTTTTGCGCCTGCTCGACCAAGTCGCTTATTCCTGCGCCAGCCGTTACAGCGGCAACTACTGCGTTACCCTGTCTGTCGATAAAGTCTTGTTTAAAGAGCCGATACACGTCGGCGACTTGGTAACTTTCTACGCCAGCGTCAACTACACGGGCAGAACTTCCATGGAAATCGGCATCCGCGTCGAAGCGCAAAACATCCGCACCGGCGAAGTGCGCCATACCAACAGCTGCTACTTCACCATGGTCGCGGTTGAAGACGGCAAACCTGTTCCCGTCCCGCCGTTGGAAATTACCACCGAGCGCCAACGCTGTCGCTATGAAAAAGCCAAAAAACGCAAAGCCTTGAGCCTCCAGGCATCGGACGAGGCTTCTTGCGGATGCTGAAAACGGACGGATAAAACGGATTACAAGACAAAGGTCGTCTGAAAACCAAGGTTCAGGTTTTCAGACGACCTTTTCTTTCATTATTGAACAAGAAAAATAATGTAACCATTAAAACGCCAAATAAAACAAAGTTGCTATTTAAATAATTTTAGATTTTTTCGTATAAATTCAATTAAGAAATACTATTTAATAACGGTATTTATTAAATAAAATCCCTTTTTTATATGCCACAAATATATTTAATTACATGATTTTTAAAAAAAAAGAATAACTATACTTGACACACTACTCAAATAATTTAATATATCGTTTCTTTTAACCAAAATTCAAAAGAGAGACTCATGAAAACATCAGTTTTATTGGCAACTCTGCTAACCGCACTGTCCTTGTCCGCATGCGGAAGCAGCTCTTCTTCTGCTGTTTGCGACGAATACGAAAAAGCCTTTGCCGACATTACTAAAGGTGTTGATGCAGGCACAAAAGACCTGATGCAAAAATCATTTGAGCAAACTAAAGCAGCCTTAAAAGATATGCCTGCCGACCAAAGAGACGCTACCTGTAAAGCAGCTTTGGATGGATTAAAAGGCGATGCCCCTGCCGCTTCTCCTGAAGATAAAGCCGAAGAAGCAAAAGAAGCTGCTGAAGAAGCGAAAGACACTGCGGAAGAAGCCAAAGATGAGGCTGCGGCAGCTAAAGAAGAAGCTAAATAATACGAGACATCTTATAGCGAAAACGGATTCCGACTACTCAGAATCCGTTTTTTATTTATGCCTTCCAATCTGCAATTTGCTTTCAGACGACCTCAAAGGTTGCCTGAAAAATTCCAAACAGCAAACCACCAATTTAGATGGCCACGTGCATGTATACCGCACACACAATACCCATCTGTTTTAAAGTTTGCGCCGCCCGCAGGTAGCTTGTGGCTCAGCCACGTACACGATTTTGGAGATGCAGGCTATGGCTTGCTGCGCTACATCAATGGAAACACGATCGAAAAAAACGATATTCCTAGCAATTTTCAATTTGTAGCGTGGGCTATGCCCGCGAAAATATGAAAGGTCGTCTGAAACCTGTACGCAGGCTTTCAGACGACCTCAGCTTTACAAAAACAACCCGTGGGCAGAGTCCACGCTACGGTTAACTCAACGTATCGCCGTCTCCAAAACTCCTCCGCTGAGAATGCAAAAAGGTTTCAACTTATTATTGCAACGACCTCAGGCGTAGGTCGGATTCTCGAATCCGACATTTTGGGCATTGCTGCAATGAATTGCAATGACGGGAGTGTTAAAGATTTTGTCGGATACAAGTATCCGACCTTGTATATCGAAACACCCGTATCATAGCAACCAACCGCCCGGCCGCCACCCGAATCCGACCAAGGCAAACAACCGTTGAGTAGCTCAGGGAGCGGTCGGGCAACCCATCGACACAACCGGACAGTTGCCAGACAACACAACCGAATGCAAGGCAGGTTTATGATGAGTACCCAATACAATTACGCAGG
>ERZ772997.30-NODE-30-length-64304-cov-3.0523_pt1 | contig 64304 bp, 69 predicted proteins | sample MGYA00511127_ERZ772997 | MGnify/ENA primary metagenome ERZ772997 (study PRJEB29015, sample SAMEA2738070) | human oral metagenome | biome: human oral; feature: human-associated habitat; material: saliva | place: China | collected 2215 ... | reverse complement strand
TTATTTAGATGTTTTCAAGATTCTATACAAGGTGCTACATCCTACAGAAGCTAATTCTGAAAGATGAGGAGTTACTTACATAAACTTGTAAAGCGTACCTTCTCTTTCATTAGAGGAGGCTTTTTCTTATATGGAAATAGGAAAGGAGAGAAAAATGAAAAAATTATTCACATCAGAATCAGTAACTGAAGGTCATCCGGACAAGATGTGCGATCAGATTTCGGATGCTATACTGGATGCCATTATGGAAAAGGATCCGAATGGTCGTGTTGCCTGTGAAACCACTACGACTACAGGTTATGCGATGGTTATGGGAGAAATCAGTACAAGCTGTTATGTAGACATACCTAAGATTGTCAGAGGCGTTATCAAAGACATCGGGTATGATAAGGGCGAGTATGGTTTTGATGCGTCAACATGTGCTGTCTTGAGTGCTATTGATGAACAGTCCGGTGATATTGCAATGGGTGTAAATGAAGCTCTTGAACGAAAAGAAGGCACTATGGATGATGAGGTGGAAGCCATCGGTGCAGGGGATCAGGGACTGATGTTCGGTTATGCCTGCAATGAAACGGAAGAGTTTATGCCGCTTCCTATTGCAATGGCTCACAAGTTGGCTCTGCAGCTGACTAAAGTCAGAAAAGACGGTACATTGACTTATGTAAGACCTGACGGAAAGACTCAGGTTACCGTGGAATACGACGGGGATGCCGTAAAGAGAATCGACACCATTTTAATTTCAACCCAGCATGACCCGGATGTAACTCAGCAGCAGATTAAGAAGGATTTGATTGAACATGTTATTAAACCAATTGTTCCTTCTGACCTTTTAGATGATAAGACCAAGTATTTTGTAAATCCTACCGGAAGATTCGTTATAGGCGGACCTCACGGAGATTCAGGTTTGTCCGGAAGAAAAATAATCGTGGATACCTACGGTGGAACGGCTCGGCATGGGGGAGGCTCTTTCTCAGGAAAAGATCCTACGAAAGTAGACCGTTCGGCGGCTTATGCAGCGAGGTATGCGGCAAAGAATTTAGTTGCGGCAGGCTTTGCGGACAAATTGGAAATTCAGCTTGCCTATGCTATCGGCGTTGCAAGACCGGTATCCATAATGGTAGATACCTTTGGGACAGGAAAGAAGTCCGATGAAGAAATTGCTGAAATCGTTAATAAACATTTTGACCTTCGCCCTGCGGCAATTATCAGGGATTTGGATTTAAGAAGACCTATTTTCAGGCAAACTGCAGCTTATGGGCATTTTGGAAGAACCGATATTGAACTTCCATGGGAAAAATTAGATAAGGTTGAAGACCTAAAAAAAGAACTATAAACTATAGGTGTAGTAAAACTGATCAGGAAGTTGAACTTGCCTTTAGATAACAGAGGAGATGAGAATGGGATTGAAAGTGCTTAAATTTGGAGGTTCTTCTGTGGCTGACGGCATTCAGCTTCAGAAGATGAAAAGAATCATAGATGCAGACCCGGATCGCAGATATGTGGTGGCATCGGCACCGGGAAAGAGGTTCGAAATTGACAATAAGGTTACAGATCTGCTATATCTGTGTAAAACTCATATGGAGCAGAATCTTCCTTACGATCAGGTTTTTCAGGTGATAAAAGACAGGTTCAATGCGGTTAAGCTGAACCTCAGTATTGATGCGGACATGGAAATCCATTTTGAGGAAATCCTGACCAATATGAAAAAAGGTTGCTCAAAGGACTACATCGCAAGTCGCGGAGAGTATCTGTCCGCTGTTTTGGTTGCTGCGTATTTAGAAGTAGATTTTGTGGATGCGGCAGGAATGATTCTTTTTGATGAGAAGGGAAGACTTCTTTTCGACGAAACGGATAATGCGATTTCTGCAGAATTGTCTAAACATAAAAGAGCGGTTATTCCGGGCTTTTACGGCACTGATGTGGAAACCGGCGAAATCAGAACTTTCTCAAGGGGCGGTTCTGATATAACAGGTGCTCTTGTGGCAAAGGCAATGGGTGCGGAGGTTTACGAAAACTGGACAGATGTTTCAGGCTTTCTAATGGCGGATCCCCGAATTGTTAAAAACCCTAAACCCATAGAAAAAATTTCCTATAAAGAGCTTAGAGAATTATCATATATGGGGGCATCGGTTCTACATGAAGACGCAATTTATCCGTGCAGGATTGCAGATATTCCTATAAATATTAGAAACACCAATCATCCTGACGATCCGGGAACCATTATAACAGCAAACGAAGAGCACAGTAATAAGATTGTAACAGGAATTGCAGGCAGTAAAGATTTTACCGTTATTGCCATATACAAAAATATGTTGAGTCATGAAAAAGGATTTGTTCGCAGAATTTTAATGATTCTTGAGGATTTTGACATAAGTATTGAGCATCTTCCCACAGGTATTGATACGGTTTCCGTAGTCCTTTCCGATAGGGCTATTGACGGAAGACTTCAGGAGATTTTAGAGGAATTCAATACGCAATTAAAGCCTGACGGCATCGAAGTATTTGAAGATATTGCACTTATAGCAACAGTAGGTGCAGGTATGAACAGGCGCAGAGGAGTTTCGGCTGCACTGTTTACGGCACTGGCAGAGGCAAATGTGAATATCAGGATGATCGATCAGGGTTCAAGTGAAATGAATATAATTGTCGGTGTTCAAAATACTGATTTCAATGCTGCAATAAAGTCGATCTATAATGCATTTGCATAACATTTACGGATTTAAAAATATCAAAGAACTGACGGTGTGGAACTGACTTTTGTCAGTTCCATATATTTTAGGACATCAAAAGAGCTGCCCATTGATATTAAGGTAATCATAAGAGATTAGATATAAAATCCGATTTTGTGAAGTCACCTTACTTTTAGGAGTTGATGGCAGCTCTTTTTATGGTATGAAAATGTAGTTGGCAATTTCGCAGAAAGCTTTAAAAGCTTTTAAGTAATTATAAATATCAGTTTTCAATATTTGTCGGATACGCATTAACTAGTCGATCGGCTTGAAACCATAGCCTAAAACATCGCTGTAATCCAGTATTATGACGAAAGCGTCCGGATCTATTTTGCGTATCAGTATATTGAGCCGGGCTTGTTCGGAGCGCCTGCAGGCACATAGCAAAACCTCCGTTTCCTCTCCGGTATAGGAGCCTTTTGCCATAAGTCTTGTGGAGCTTCGGTCGATCTCCTCTTGGATTCCGGAGGCTATTTCTAAATGGTGCTTGGAAATAACCATGGTGATTTTTCCTGAATTGAAGCCGTACATCAACTTGTCAATGACTAATGTTTCTACAACGGTGAATAGGAAGCCGAACAGAACGGCATCAATATTATGAAAAACACCCCAGCCTGCAAATATAATCATTCCATCGATTATAATGGTGATTTGACCTATGGAAAGATGGGGTTTGACCTTTCTTGCCGACATTATCACAAGGTCTGTACCACCTGTGCAGGTGTTGTTGTTATAAATAATAGCAAGTCCTGCTCCGGCGAAGGCACCGGAATAGATGGCAGCCATCAGAGGTGCGCCTGTATACATTCCTATGTTTGGAATTACAACATCCATAAAGAAAGCACTGATTAGAAGTGTTCGAAAAGTTCTGATCAGGTAGCTCCCTCCCAGGTAGCGAAAGGAGCCTATGATTATAGGTATATTTAAGAGCAGTGAAACCGTGCCGATGGGCAGGAAGCTGAGAAAATGATTTATGATAATGGCAGCACCTGATATGCCTCCGGGTGCAAAATTTGCGTTTTTGGCAAAATAATAGATGCCTATGGCGTATAAAAATGAGCCAAGGCAATCCATAAAAAGCTCGTTAATTAAATTTCTTCCTTCAAAGTGCTTTGCAATATTTTCTTTCATATTCAACCGCTAAGGCAAAAGCCTTAAATCCTTTCTTAATATTCTACATACAGTGTATCATGAAAATTTGCTTACCACAACACCCCAAAAAAGTATTTTATTTACAACTCATAATGCTAAGGGGTGATGCTTTGAAACTCGTTTTTTCCTCGTAGGGAAATCAGATTCATTTTTAATGCAGCCTTGAGTTTATTTTGTCCAAAGCAAAATTAAGTCTTTTATTGTCTTGTCTATTTCATCCAGAGGAATCTGATTATAGTAAAATATAAGTTCTGCTCTATCTTCCTGAATTAAGCTGGACATTGGCATAACCTTAACAGACAGGGTGGCTGCAAGCTGACACAGAAGATTTGTGTTTTTTTCAGTTTTAACATTGATTATTATATTTATTCCTGAACTTGTATTTTGTGGGGTAACAAAATTTTTTCCGTATTTATTGAAAGCTGCCAGTACATTTTGAAGTTTACGGGCATACAGATTTCTAAGTTTTTTAATGTTAGTGGTGTAATAACCTTTTTCCATGAACATTGCAAGTGCCAGCTGCTCTTCCTTTGAGCAGGTTTGGTCGTAGTCATTTTTTATCTTTTGAAATATATCCACTATATGATTTGGAAGAACCATATAACTTATTTTGATAGCAGGAAAAAGGGTTGATGAGAATGAACCCAGGTAAACTACACTGTCGGAACGGTCGAGTCCTTGGAGTGCGGGAACGGGCTTTCCGAAGTAGCGAAGTTCACTGTCATAGTCGTCCTCCAAAATTATGCTGTGGTTTTTCATTGCCCAGTCAAGAAGCCGGTATCTGCGACCGATGGGCATGACAGCACCGGTGGGAAATTGATTTGATGGGCTTACATAAACGGCAGAAGGTATGTTGACAGGAAGTTTTTCTATATTTATTCCATCGCTGTGTACAGGAATTTTAGTTAAAGTGAAGCCCATGTCACGAAAAATATTTTGAAGAGGCATATAACCGGGATCCTCTGTTGAAACATGACTGATATTCATTTTTCTCATGATTCTTGCCAGATGATTTGTAAGCTGCTGTGTGCCTGCTGCGATTACAACCTGGTCGGGAGTGCATTTTACACCTCGGGAAGAATAGAGATATCCGGATATTTCATGGCGCAGCACTTTTTCACCTTGTGGATCACTTTCAAATAGGAGCAGGTCTGCGTGTTCGTTAAGAACTTTAGCAAAGCATTTTTTCCACTTAATAAAGTCAAAGGAGCCGGTGTCGTACTTGTACTTTGCTTTGGTAAAAGGGTAAGTGTCAAAGTCTAAAGGTGCAGAGGAGAAGCCCGGCTTTGATTTGGATTCTGCATTGATACTGGTGGTGTAATATCCTGATTGAGGCTTACTTTTTACATACCCTTCAACAAGAAGCTGGTTATATGCCATTTCCACAGTTGTGATGCTTATAGACAGATTTTTTGCCAGAGTTCTCAGAGACGGTAATTTCTCCCCCTTTGATATTCTGCCCTCTGTAATTTCTTTTTTTAGATAATTGTATAACTGTATATATAAAGGTGAGCCGGACGCATTGTCAAAATCCGGAATTATAGGTTTCATATCTGATATCCTCCATAATTGTATATATTAAATAATCATATTTACGGAAAAGAATACATACATTTAGAATAATTATATATTTTTGTACGGTATAGGTCAACGATTTTCAATACAAAAGTTTCATATTGATGTGCTATAATCTATTTGAATGATGCTAATATGAATTAATACTGCAACATGAGCATGGAACAACAGTATGTCATATTAAACTGATTTTGAGAAAGTCAATATTTTGAGAGTATATAAAGCTTTATATATGGGAGAATGATGTTGGAGTTTCAACCTTTGATGTTTACAATAATAAAAAGTCTAATTACAATTTTACTGGCAATTTTTTTAGGAAACGGAGCAGTATACTTTTTTAATAAGATGCCGGCAAAATGGTTTTGTGAGTATGGAGAGGAGCCCAAGGGTATTTTGGCGGATCCGTTTACCCAAAGAATCAAAAGCCATCCATGGAAAATTATTTTTACAATGTTTTTCATTATAATAGGAATTTGGCTTGTAATGGACGATTATAAATTCGGTATTGCAGCAATATTTACCATCTGGCTTTTGATTGAAATGTCCATAGGAGATGTTCTGTACAGGATTATTCCCGACCAGCTTATAATTTTAACGGCGGTGAGCAGTATCGGATATTTCCCTTATTTTGACAGCTGGAAACATTCTTTGTTTGGATTTATAGCAGGGGTGGGACTCATGGGAATGGTTGCAGTTATAGGGAGGCTGATTTACAGCAAGGATACTGTCGGAGGCGGTGACATTAAACTTTTTGCAAGTCTTGGTTTGATTGCAGGCCCTTTAGGAATTATCTGCATATTTGTTTTGAGTACGGCTTTCAGTACAGTACATTTTATCTGTAAGAAGATGATAAACAAACCTGTAAGACATAGAAGACAGATTACAGAGATCGGCAATAAAGATATAAGTAGGCAAAATGATGATACACAAGCCATGGTTCCATATATAACAGTTGCTGCGATAATATATTTGTGCTTTCTTTGGGGTATGGCGGAAACTTTTTTTGAACTGTGATTGTAAGATTCTAAAGAATAGGAAATTTTATCTTAAAAAGTAGCTTAACAACATGTAAGATGGTATAATGAAGTGGTTATAATTTGAAAAAGAGAAAAATGATTTGTCGAAATCCCGTGTAAGAGATTGAACAAAAGTATCATAAGATGGAAAGAAATATTCTCCTGACAATTGAATACGACGGAACAAATTTTTCCGGATGGCAGAGGCAGCCCGGCATTAGAACGGTTCAGGGAACTTTAGAAAATATACTGTCAAAGGTTTGTGGAGAGCAGATTTTACTGGAGGGAACCAGTAGAACAGATGCCGGTGTTCACGCTCTTGGGCAGAGAGCAAGTTTTAAATGCGGGCAGGGGATTCCGGTGGAAAAGATCCCTTTTGCAGTGAATAATATTGCAGGTGATACTATGCGGGATGGTGATGTTAAGATTGTTTGTGCAGAGGAAGTTGCTGAGAATTTTCATGCCAGATTTGATTCCAAGGGGAAGAAATATATTTATCGTATCCGCAATTCTGTGGAGATGCCGGTGTTTTTAAGAAATTACAGGTATAGGATATGGCGTGAACTGAATATAAACCTTATGCGTAAAGCTGCATCCTATATCGCAGGAACCCATGATTTTGCTTGTTTTCAGGCAGCTGGCGGAACGGTCAGGCAATCAACGGTAAGGACTGTTCACAATCTTAAAATCACAGAAAACTTTTCAGATAGCACAGAAAAGTCGTATCTCAGAGGCGGAGCGGATTTTGATGCGAGGGATATAGACATAGAAATTACGGGAGACGGTTTTCTCTATAATATGGTTAGAATCATTGCAGGTACTTTGGTGGAAGTGGGCTTAGGCAAAATAGATCCTGATGAAGTTAAAAATATTATAGAGTCCGGGAACAGGTCTTTGGCAGGTCACACTGCACCTCCGCAAGGTCTGTTTCTCGTTGAAATATATTATTAAAATAAAGAACATACCGGAATGAATCCTTTGCTGAAGGGTTTTAATCTGAAAGTATTTTTGTGATAGGAGAATGGAATGGCAGAATTTAAGGACGAAAGACCTTCTTGGGATGAGTATTTCATGCAGATGGCAGAGCTTACATCTAAGCGCTCTACCTGCCTTAGAAGGCAGGTAGGAGCAGTTATCATCAAGGATAAACATATAATTGCTACAGGGTATAACGGTGCACCCAGAGGCGTTCCTCACTGCTCTCAAAAAGGCGGCTGCCTTCGTGAACAGCTGAAAGTTCCTTCCGGTGAGCGGCATGAGCTCTGCAGAGCACTGCATGCAGAACAAAACGCAATTATCCAAGCTGCAACTTTAGGTCAGAGTATTGAAGGAGGATCAATTTTCGTAACACACCATCCCTGTTCGATATGTTCTAAGATGATAGTAAATGCCGGAATCAGTCGTATTGTTATCAGAGAAGGGTATCCGGATAAGCTTGCGGTTGAAATTCTGGATGAAGCAGGCTTGGAAGTTGAAAAATTGGAAAAATAGGTATTTTTATGGAATTTAGTAAAGGAATAATGTTTTGTGTATTCATACTGGCGTTTGTAGTCTCTCTGATAACTACACCGATTGCCATGAAAATTGCACCGAAAATCGGTGCGATGGATATTCCGAAGGATGGGAGAAGGATTCACAAGAAAGCGATTCCAAGGTTTGGTGGAATGGGAATTTTTTTGGGAACTATGACTTCCACGATCTTTTTCTTGTGGGGAAGCCCAAAGATAACCGGAGTTGTCCTGGGAGGAACACTTATATATATTTTGGGAGTTGTTGACGATCTTAAGGATTTGCCTGCGACAGTGAAATTTTCATGGCAGACGGCAGTAGCTGTTCTAATGTATTCTATGGGGATAAAGGTTCAATTTATTCACAACTACTTCGGTGACGGTATATTGGAGTTTGGAACTATTATCTGTTTTGTGGTTACAGTGCTTTGGATCGTAGGAATCACAAACACTATCAATTTAATAGACGGACTTGACGGACTGGCCGCAGGGGTATCCATAATAGCGGCTCTCAGTATTGCGTATGTTGCATACATCCACGGAGAGCAATTCGGATTCCTTCTTGTGTGCTTCGTAATGCTGGCGGTTGCAGGGGGAGCAATGGGATTTTTACCATATAATTTTTATCCTGCAAAGGTATTTATGGGAGATGGAGGCTCACTGTTTTTAGGATTTATGATTGCAATTCTTTCTGTTGTGGGACCTCTCAAAAGATCCACGATTATCGCTGTTGTTATTCCTGTTTTAGTCCTTGGGATTCCAATCTTTGATACATTTTTTGCAATCATAAGGAGACTGTTGAACGGTCAGCCGATAATGAAAGCGGACAAGGGGCATCTGCACCATCATTTAATGGCATCCGGATATGGACAGTTGAGGGCGGTTTTGATGCTGTATGGAATAAGTGCGGATATGGGAATGGCGGCGGTTCTTGTCAGCCGTGAACTATACAAAGATGCATTTGTTCTGATTGTAATCACGATACTATATTTGTATGTATTCTTAACAGACCCGAACAGAAATGTGCAGAAGAGACAGGCTGTTGATATTGCAAAGGAAGAACGACAGAACAAGCACGATTAAAAAATTTGGTACCTATCAGCCTCCGGGAGTTTTTTCGGAGGTTTACTTTTTGAATGGGGAGTGTAAAGCATGGAATTTAAACTTGAGTCAAAATTTAAGCCCACAGGAGATCAGCCGCAGGCAATAAAAAAGCTGGTTAAAGGCTTTAAGGAGGGAAAAAAATGTCAGACGCTTCTTGGCGTAACCGGTTCAGGAAAAACTTTTACCATGGCAAATGTTATTGAGCAGATGCAAAAACCCACTTTGATTATAAGTCACAATAAGACTTTGGCAGCTCAACTTCACGGAGAGTTCAAAGAATTTTTTCCAAAGAATGCTGTGGAGTACTTTGTCAGTTATTATGATTACTATCAGCCTGAAGCCTATGTGCCTTCTACGGATACATATATTGAAAAGGATTCTGACATAAACGATGAGATAGAAAAACTGAGACACAGCGCAACAGCTGCACTTTTTGAGCGAAGAGATGTTGTGATAGTTGCCAGTGTTTCGTGTATATATGGGTTGGGTAGTCCGTTTGATTATGAAAATCAAATGCTTTCGTTAAGACCGGGAATGGAAAAATCCAGGCAGGATATTTTGAGAAAGCTTGTAGACATACAGTATACGAGAAATGATATGGTTTTAGAAAGGGGAAGCTTCAGAGTCCGTGGAGATGTAATCGATATTTTTCCCGCCGGAGCAAATAATCCTGTGCGAATTGAACTTTTCGGTGATGAAATAGAGAGCATAAAGGAAATGAACCAGGTTACCGGAGAGATTCTGGGTATGAGAAGCCATGTTGCAGTCTATCCGGCTACTCATTATGTTACTTCGCCGGAAAACCTGGAGAAAGCCATGGGCACAATCGACCGAGAACTTGAAGAGAGGGTGAAATGGTTTCAAGACAGAGGCAAACTTTTGGAAGCCCAAAGAATTGAGCAGAGAACTCGGTATGACATGGAGATGCTTAGGGAGATAGGTACTTGCAAGGGTATAGAAAACTATTCAAGACACTTGAACGGGCTGCCCCCCGGGACCAGACCATATACACTTATTGACTATTTTCCCGAGGATTTCATAATTATGATAGATGAATCCCATGTAATGCTGCCTCAGTTAAGGGCAATGTATGCAGGGGACAGATCGAGGAAGCAGTCCCTCGTTGACTACGGCTTTAGACTGCCATCAGCCCTTGATAACAGACCATTGCAGTTTCAGGAATGGGAAGGTCTGGTCAACCGGATTATGTATGTAAGTGCAACTCCGGCAGCCTATGAAAAGGAAAATTCAGGTGGAATTACAGCAGAACAGGTCATAAGACCTACGGGACTTTTGGATCCTGAAATTGAGGTCAGACCTACAGAAAATCAAATAGATGATTTAATCAGTGAAATCAATTCCGCTGTAGAGAAAGGCGGAAAAGCTTTTGTAACCACATTGACGAAAAAAATGTCCGAAAGCCTTACGGATTATTTAACAGGGGCAGGGATAAGAACCAGATATTTACATTCAGAAATTGATACTCTGGAACGATTAGAAATCATTAGAGATTTAAGGCTTGGTGAATTTGATGTTTTGGTGGGTATAAATCTTTTGCGAGAAGGTCTTGATATTCCTGAAGTGCAGCTTGTGGCTATTTTGGATGCGGATAAGGAGGGCTTTCTTCGTACTGAAACTTCTTTAATCCAGACCATAGGCAGAGCTGCAAGAAATGTTGACGGCAAGGTTGTAATGTACGGAGATAGAATAAGTAAGGCGATGCAGGCATCCATTGATGAGACCCGGCGTCGCCGAAATATCCAACAAAAGTACAATGAAAAGCATGGTATAACCCCTAAGACTATTGAAAAATCAGTACGAGCAGTTATTGAAGCGACTAAGCTTGCCAAGGGGGAAGACAGATTCAAAGGGAAGAAGAACTTACAAGAAATGAACTTAAGAAATTTATAGAGTCCATGGAAAAGGAAATGAGGCAAGCTGCAGATTCTCTTCAGTTTGAGCGGGCAGCAGAGCTGCGTGATCGTATCTTTGAATATAAGACTAAAAGAATGTAAAGAGGAATGTTGATGAAAAATGAAATTGTGATTAAAGGTGCAAATGAGAACAATCTTAAAAACCTTGATGTGACGATACCGAAGGAGAAACTGGTAGTTTTAACAGGGCTTTCAGGCTCTGGAAAGTCATCCCTTGCCTTTGATACCATCTATGCAGAGGGGCAGAGAAGGTATGTGGAAAGCCTGTCCTCCTATGCAAGACAGTTTTTGGGACAGATGGATAAGCCTGATGTGGAGTTTATTGAGGGACTTTCTCCTGCAATTTCCATTGACCAGAAGACTACAAGCAAGAATCCCAGATCCACAGTAGGAACGGTTACAGAAATTCATGACTATTTGAGACTTCTTTACGCAAGGATAGGAAAGCCCCATTGTCCCGTATGCGGTAAACCCATTTCAAGCCAGAGCGTAGATCAGATTGTAGATGCTGTAATGGAGCATCCGGAAAGAACAAAAATACAGATTATGGCTCCTGTGGTGCGGGGACGGAAGGGTGAACATGTAAAGATAATAGATAGAATAAGGAGAGAAGGTTATACCCGAGTCAGAATCGATGGAGAAATACTTCTTTTGGATGAAGATGAAATTACTTTAGACAAAAAGTTTAAGCATACTATCGAAATTGTAATTGACAGAGTTGTAGTCAGAAAAGGACAGGAAAGCCGAATATCTGAAGCCGTTGAAATGGCGATGAAGGAAGGTGAGGGACTTATTAATGTGCTTTATCAGGACGAAGGTAGCAGCAGCGAACAGACCTTTTCTACAAAACTTGCCTGCCCTGATCATGGCGTGAGTATAGAAGAACTTGAGCCAAGAATGTTTTCTTTTAACAGCCCATTTGGAGCTTGTGAAACATGCAGCGGATTAGGTTTTACAGAGAAAATTCTGCCGGATACTATGATTGACTCTGATAAAAGCATACTCAGAGGCGCACTGGGAAAAATATATGCAACGATGGAGTATAGTGGTTTTTACAAGAATATTGTAAATGTCATTGCAGAGCAGCAGGGAATCGACTTATCAAAACCTTTTAAAGAACTTCCGGACAAATTTAAACAGACAGTCTTGTACGGTACGGGAAATAAAAATGTTAAGTATACCTATACAAGTAAAACCGGCGGAAAGACACAGAAATTCAACCATCCGTTTGAGGGTTTGATTACCTGTGTAGAAAGAAGATACAGAGAAACAGGTTCCGACTTTTTTAAGGACCGGATGAGCAGGTATATGGTCACAAAGAGTTGCCCCGACTGTAAAGGAAAGCGGTTTAAACCGGAGGTTCTGGCTGTAACCGCAGGAGGAAAAAATATTGCAGAACTTTCGGATATGTCCATAAGAGACGCTCTTGATTTTGTGGATAATATTAAACTTTCAGAAAAGGATTTGCTCATAGGGAAACAGATATTAAAGGAGATCCGTGAAAGGTTGAGTTTTCTTGTAAATGTAGGTTTGGATTATCTTAATTTGTCCAGGGCGGCTGGAACGCTTTCGGGTGGTGAGGCACAGAGGATAAGACTTGCAACTCAGATCGGCTCAGGACTTACGGGAGTTCTATATATACTGGACGAGCCGTCAATAGGACTTCATCAAAGGGATAATGCAAAACTTCTGGGAACGCTGAAGCATCTGGTGGATCTGGGAAATACATTGCTGGTAGTTGAACACGATGAAGACACGATGTATGCTGCACAGCATATTGTGGACATCGGTCCGGGAGCAGGAATACATGGTGGTAGACTTGTGGCACAGGGAACGGTAGAGGAAATAATGGAAAATCCGTACTCCCTGACGGGGCAGTATCTTTCAGGTGAAAAGAAGATAGAAGTGCCTATGGTAAGAAGACTTGGAAATGGCAAGAAAATCACCATATGTGGTGCGGAGGAAAACAATCTGAAAAACATAGATGTTGATATTCCTTTGGGAAGATTCGTGTGTGTAACAGGAGTTTCAGGCTCAGGTAAAAGCAGCCTGATAAATCAAATTTTAAATAAAGGAGCATCTCGGTATGTCAACGGCACTCAGGAAGAACCGGGTAAATACAGGGAAATCTTGGGACTTGACAACATAGACAAGGTCATAGATATTGATCAGTCGCCGATTGGAAGGACTCCAAGATCTAATCCTGCCACATATACGGGAATGTTTACCCATATACGAGATTTATTTGCATCACTTCCGGAGGCTAAGATAAGAGGATTTGGAAAGGGCAGATTCAGTTTTAATGTAAAGGGAGGTCGCTGTGAAGCCTGCAAAGGTGACGGTATTCTGAAAATTGAGATGCATTTTCTTCCCGATGTTTATGTACCCTGCGAAGTTTGTAAGGGAAAGAGATATAATCGTGAAACACTTGAGGTTAAATATAAAGATAAAAATATATTTGATGTCCTTGATATGAGCGTTGCAGAGGCGCTGGAATTTTTTAAGAATATTCCATCTATAAAGAGGCAGCTGGATACTTTAAATGAAGTCGGACTTGACTATATAAAACTGGGACAGCCGTCTACACAGCTTTCAGGTGGAGAAGCCCAGCGTGTTAAGCTTGCAGCAGAACTTTCAAAAAGAAGTACGGGCAAGACACTTTATATTTTAGATGAACCTACTACAGGTCTTCATTTTGCAGATGTGGACAAGCTTGTTTCAGTGCTGGATAAGCTTGTGGATGCAGGGAATACAGTCGTAGTTATTGAGCATAATCTTGATGTTATTAAGCGTGGGGATTATATAATCGATTTAGGTCCGGAAGGTGGCATAAGAGGTGGGAATATTGTGGCTACAGGAACTCCGGAGGAGATTTGCAAATGTAAAAAATCATATACAGGCCGGTTCTTGAAGAAAATGCTTGGATAGGATATAATGAAAGGCAATGTGTTTATTTACAAAGTTAAGTTTTTAAGGAGAGTTTCAGATGATTAAAGGTGAGAACCTGACTATGTTGACGGATTTTTATGAGATAACCATGGCCAATGGTTATCTTCAGTCAGGGTTAAAGGACGATATTGCTTATTTCGATCTGTTTTTTCGCAGAGTGCCTGATAAAGGCGGATACGCTATAATGGCAGGAATAGAGCAGGTTGTTGATTATCTGGATAACCTGAAATTTTCTCAGGAGGATATAGAATACCTGCGAAGCAAGGATATTTTCTGTGAGGAATTTCTTAAGTACCTAGAGAATTTTGAATTTGATTGTGATGTATGGGCAATTCCGGAGGGTACACCTATTTTCCCCCATGAACCGCTTATAACAGTCAGAGGAACAGTTCTACAGGCACAATTTATTGAAACAATGCTTCTGTTGATAATTAACCATCAGAGCCTCATTGCAACGAAAGCAAGCAGAATCGTCAGAGCGGCACAGGGCAGACCCGTTATGGAATTCGGCTCCAGGCGTGCTCACGGTGCATCAGCGGCAAATTTTGGTGCGAGGGCGGCATACATCGGAGGATGCTGCGGTACTGCCTGTACTATTTCGGATAGAGATTTTAAGATTCCGGCGATTGGAACCATGGCTCATAGCTGGGTTCAGATGTTCCCCGATGAATATGAGGCTTTCTCGGCTTACTGCAGGATTTATCCCGACAACTGCGTGCTACTTGTAGATACATATAATGTTCTCAAATCGGGTGTTCCGGCAGCTATTAAGGTATTTAAAGAGCAGAAGCCTGCAAAGATGGGAATAAGAATAGATAGTGGAGATATTGCTTATCTCACCAAGCGTGCCAGAAAGATGCTTGATGAAGCAGGTCTTGAGGATTGCTCTATTACTATTTCCAATTCATTGGATGAATACTTGATTCGCGATGTTATTTTGGAGGGTGCCAGAGTTGATTCCTTTGGTGTAGGCGAAAGACTTATTACAGCAAAATCTGAGCCTGTCTTTGGCGGAGTTTATAAGCTGGCTGCACTGGAGAAGGAAAACGGGGAAATAGTACCGAAAATAAAAATCTCAGAAAATATTGAAAAAATTACAAACCCGGGCTTTAAAACACTATATCGACTATACGACAAGGAAAGCCACAAAGCTCTTGCGGATGTTATGACTTTGGATGGTGAGACTATTCCGGAGGAGGACGGGTACGAAATATTTGACCCTAATGCCGTGTGGAAAAAGAAGACGCTGAATAATTTCTATGTGAAGAACCTGAGAGTTCAGCTTTTTAAAAATGGCAAGAAGGTCTATCAGTGTCCGTCAATTGAAGAAGTTAGAGAATACTGCGCAGAGCAGATTGAAACCCTTTGGGAGGAGACTCTTAGGTTTGAGAATCCGCAGACATATTATGTGGATTTATCTCAGAATCTGTGGAATGTTAAAAATCAGTTGATTGAAAAACATAACGCTATCAGCAGGTGATAAGTAAAAATTAGAAATGCTGTCACCAAACTATTTTTGTTAAAATAAGAAATACATTGTTTGTGAAAGAACTGTCATAAAACAGTGTTCGCTAAAAAACGGCTGATTTTCCAAGCATCAGCGAGCCTGTGAGGAAATCTCTGTAAATAGCTTATATAGCCTTCTATGATTTTTAAATTTTGATTGAGAATTCATATATGGAATTCTCGGTTTTACAACCACAGTATAAAATCATAAAAACGGCATGTCAATATATGCCTGAAATTTCAGGATCTATGGCATGCTGTTTTTTTATTATTACTGAGGCATTCTTTCGCCGTACATTATTTGAAATTCACCATAAACACGAGCCCAATTTCTAAGAGGCTGAGTCCATTTCTTTGTTGCTCTTCCTGTTGCCAGGTATAACGCCTTAAGTAGTGCTGTCTCGGACGGAAATACGCTTCTTTGCCTATTTAAACGCTTGTATGTACTATTTAAGCTTTCAATTGCATTTGTTGTGTAAATAACTTTCCTAACTTCTTTTGAAAACTTGAAAATTGGAACTATAGCATCCCAGTTGTTTTCCCAGCTTTTCATAGCATTAGGATATTTACTATTCCATTTTTCTGTTACTTCCTGCATATTTGAGTAACCTTTCTCTTCGGTATCGGCATGATAAATTGTCTTTAGATCATTTGCAAATGCTTTTTTGTCCTTATATGGCACATGCTTAAGTGTGTTTCTAACCTGGTGAACAATGCAGCGTTGATATTCTGCATTAGGGAAGGCTACGGCAATGCTTTCTTTTATCCCGGTAAGCCCATCAGCACACATTACCAGAATATCCTTAACTCCTCGAGCTTTTAGCTCATTAAGTATTCCAAGCCAATACTTGCTACTTTCATTTTCTCCTATGTAAACACCTAGCACATCCTTTATTCCGTCCAAATTGATACCTAATGCCACATAGGCAGCCAGCTTCTGTATCGACTTATCTTTTCTAACTGAAAAATGAACAGCGTCAATAAATACAATCGGGTATACATCATCTAACGGTCTTGCTTTCCACTCTTTAATTTCAGGGAGTATTTTATCAGTTACATCAGATACGAAGCTTTCGCTAACATCAAACCCATATATATCCTCAATTTCTTCGGAGATCTGTCTAGTGGTCATTCCTCTACCATACATGGCTATGATTTTACGATCTATTTCGGATATATCTTTCTGCCTTTTCCCCACTATTCTTGGTTCAAACGTGCTGTGTCTATCTTGCGGGACATCTATATCAAATTCCACATAACTGCTACGTACTCTCTTGGATTTGTAACCATTTCGAGCATTATCAGAATCTGAACGCTGACTTTTCTCATAGCCTAGATGTTCATTCATCTCGGCTTCCATCATTCCTTTGATTGTACCACCTAGAAGATCTGCAAGGGCATCTTGTATATCAGTTGCAGATTCAATATCATACTCTTCAATGAGCCTTGCGATAATTTCTTTCTTACCTTCCGTTAAAGATCCTACTTTTTTTACTTCTTTTTTTGCCATTTTAAATAGCCTCCTTTGATAATTCTATCATAGAAGGCTATTGGTTTATACTTATTTACAGACTTTCTCTCACACTCTCCATCAGCCGTTTTTTGTATAAAGAAAATATAGCATGTAAGAAAATTTTATGCTGAGTCGCTTTCGAAAAATTGCATTTTCAAATCCTTCTTTTGGAGTTGATTCGGATATTTTATTCTGACATGCTATATTCTATCGCTTATTTTTATTTTCTGACTTTATCGTTTGTTAGAGCAGTTAAGAACATCACGCATCTTATGAGCGACCATTTTTTGAATGGCGGTGCGACCGTTTCCCAGGTATTTGCGAGGGTCAAACTCTGCCGGATTTTCAACCATGGTTTTTCTGATGGAAGCTGTCATGGCAAGGCGAAGATCGGTATCTATGTTCACTTTGCAAACACCGTATTTTGTCGCCTCACGAATCATTTCTTCCGGAACGCCTTGTGCGCCGGGAACATCTCCTCCGTATTTATTACAGAGCTGTACAAATTCCTGAGGAACGGAAGAAGCTCCGTGGAGGACGATCGGTGTATCCGGTATAAGTTTATGAATGGTTTTCAGTCTTTCAAAATCAAGATAAGGAGTTCCTTTGAATTTATATGCACCGTGACTTGTTCCTATTGCAACTGCAAGGGAATCCACTCCGGTTTTAGCAACAAATTCAGCTGCCTCTTCAGGATCTGTGAATTTTGCGGAAGCCTCTGAAACCTTTACATCGTCCTCAATACCTGCAAGTTTTCCCAGTTCTGCTTCCACCACGACACCGTGGACGTGGGCGTATTCAACAACCTGTTTTGTAATCTTAATATTTTCTTCAAAGGGGTGCATAGAACCGTCGTACATTACCGATGTGAATCCGCCATCGATACAGCTTTTGCAAATATCGAAGTTTGCACCGTGATCAAGATGCAGTGCTACATCAACACCGGTGTCTGCAATTGCAGCCTCAACCAGCTTGGTCAGATAGACGGGTTTTGCATACTTGCGTGCACCTGCAGAAACCTGCAGAATAAGTGGAGCATTTTCTGACTGAGCCGCATCAACTATTCCCTGTATAATCTCCATGTTGTTTACGTTGAAAGCACCGATAGCGTAATCGCTTTCGAGAGCTTTTCTGAACATCTCAGTCGTAGTAACCAATGCCATAGTTTTACCTCCTAAAAAATAATACTAATCTGTAATAAGTTTAACTATTTTTTCTTTATTCATACCCTTGGTAAAGGTATAAGTGCCTTTTCTTATGTTTTGATGTTTTCGCTTGGCTTCTTTGCATACCTTTTCGTATTCATCTTTACTGATGAATATTCCTGCATTTACTAACGCCTGAACCATCGGAGCCTCTTTTTTGCCTCTTAACTCAACGGTAATATCTTCAGCCAGAGTGTCGTTTTTCCATGTGGCTTTGCTTGCTCCTTTGGTAATAGTTTCCGTTTTATCCTTTTCTACTTTATTTTCAGGAGATTTATTGTCTGAAGTAACAGTTTTGCTTGTGTTGGTGTCTAAGGTTTTAGGATAATCCATAATTATATCAACTCGCCAAAAGACAAGCCCTGCAGCTACTACTATAAGTATGAAAGCTAAAAAAATATCGCTGTGGTCGTAATAATAATCTCTAAATGAATTTGTTTTGCTCATTGAAAATCCCTTTCACTTTTCACTAAAATCTACAACAGTAGTTTAACATAAATGTGCTGAAAGAACAATTAGTTTTGCTTTAACCATGTGATTGTTGTATAATGTTTTCATGAAAAAAATTATAATTACAGATAATGAGTATAATCAAAGGCTGGATAAATTTCTGCGTAAGTATCTGTCCGATGCACCTTTGAGTTTTCTGTATAAAGCCATCAGAAAAGATGTTAAGGTAAACGGAAAAAGGAAAAGTGGTGAATATATACTTCAGCGTGGAGATGAACTTTATTTATATATCAAAGATGAAGAGTTAAAAAAACTTATCAAATCTAAGAAAAATATAGCTGTTAAAAAACAATTCAGTGTTGCTTATGAAGACGAAAACATTTTGGTTGTTGATAAACCTGCAGGGCTTTTGACTCACGGCAATGATGAGGAGAAAAAGAATCACCTTGCCAACCAGGTTGTAGCTTATCTGACAGCGAAAGGCGAGTATGCACAAGACTCTGAGAGAACTTTTTCGCCGGCGGCGGTAAATAGGCTGGATCGAAACACCGGCGGTCTGGTTATTTTTTGTAAAAATTATAGTACACTGCAGGATTTTAATCGTATGATGAGAGAGCGAGGAACTGTTAGAAAATTCTATAAAACTATAGTTTCAGGAACCTTAAATCGTAGAATGCACCTTATAGGCGGCATGGTCAAAAATGAGAAAAAGAATAGAATTTCTCTGGTTGCAGAGGGCGGTAAGTCCATGGAAACTATAGTTACACCCATCAAAACAGGTAAAAATTTCACTTTGGTTAAGGTGGAGATAATAACGGGAAGAACTCACCAGATAAGGGCGCATCTTGCGAGTGTGGGGCATCCCATAATTGGTGATAGAAAATATGGCTCGCCGAAAACAAATCGATATATAAAAGAGGAATTTGGTCTGACGACACAGCTTCTACATGCTTATATGATAAAATTCAAAGGGTGTCCCGAAAAATACAGTTATTTAGAGGGCAAGGAGATCGTAGCCAAGACCCCTAAAAATTTTGATGAAATTATGAAAAAGTTATTTTAAGGAGGAACTGATGGCAAGTGATAAATACAGCGACAAGAGAAAGAAAAGTGTTATAATGGAATGGGTTAAGGACATTGCCATTGCAGCGATAATTGCAATAATAATTGTGCAGTTTATAAAACCTACCATAGTGAAAGAAACTTCGATGGAACCTAATTTTTATGAGAATAACTATCTCTTTGTATTCAAAATGTCATATAAACTGGGCGGAGAACCTAAAAAGGGAGATGTCATTGTATTTAAATCGAATCTGGAAACAAAGGACGGAAAGAAAAAACTTTTGATAAAGAGAGTAATAGGAGTTCCGGGAGATACGGTAGATATTAAAGACGGAGAAGTGTATTTAAACGGCAAGAAAGACAATCAGCAGTATACTAAGGACGGTACTACTACAGGTCGCATTGACAATATGAAAGTGCCTAAGGGCAAACTGTTTTGCATGGGAGATAACCGTACAGTCAGTATAGACAGCAGATCTGACAGAGTGGGTCTGGTTAAAGAAGAGGATGTTGTAGGAAAGGTCGTATTCAGACTTTTTCCGTTTAATAAGATCGGAACCATAAAGAATCCGTATTAAGTTTAATTGATGAAACTGATTTTAACAGGACTTTGATTGGGGGATATATACCGGCGGCTTATCTTTTAATGGGGTTATGATTTGAAAACAGTCCGTTTCGGGGGAGCATACCGGTAGCTTGTATTTTAGGTGATTGAATGATTAAGGGATGACCATGGGCAAAAAAGAACGAAAAATTGTTGCAAATAATAAGAAGGCAAGACATGACTATTTTATCGAAGAAGTATATGAGGCGGGAATTGTTTTAACCGGCACGGAAATAAAGTCTGTAAGAGCCGGAAAGGTCAGCATAAAGGAAAGCTATGCAAGGCTTCAAAACGGTGAGCTTGTTATAATCGGAATGAATATAAGTCCTTATGAACAGGGAAACCGCTTCAATACAGACCCCCTTCGTATCCGTAAGCTTCTTCTGCACAAAAGAGAAATCAGAAAGCTGACGGGACTCACCACGCAGAAAGGCTTCACTCTGGTGCCGTTGCAGATTTATATAAACGAATATGGTCTGGCTAAAATTGAAATTGCAGTTGCCAGGGGAAAGAAGAATTATGATAAGCGTGACGATATAGCAAAGCGTGATGCAAATCGTAAGATGGAACAGGCTATGAAAAGGAAGTATCGCTGATAGATAAGTATATGTGTACGCTAGGAGCAGTGTGCGGATTAAAACTCACATAGATATTGAAAAACAACACTTTAATCGGATAAACTGATCGAATAAGGTGTTATTTTTTTATAAAAAAAGTATTGCATTATCTCAAAAGATAGGATATACTTATAGGGCTTGCATAAGGCGAAGAAGCAGGAAGTTGCTGAGCTATCAGGTAATTTCTGCGGAGAATTGTCCCTGCTTGACGGGGGCGAGGGAATCGCCGACTTTTGTTTTGTGCAAATTCATGAGGAAACGCACGGAAGCGTGTGCAAAGCAGGCGGAGCGTTTTAAGAACGCGGCATACGTTGAAAAGTAGGCGTTTGAGATTCCTTGTACGAGAATAGCGAAAACAGTACAAAAAAAATTAGGAGGCAAAAAATGAGCGAATTACAAAAAATCAGAATCAGACTTAAGGCTTATGATCATGCTTTGCTTGATCAGTCAGCAGCAAAGATCGTTGAGACTGCGAAGAAGACCGGCGCGGATGTTTCCGGACCGATTCCTCTTCCGACAGAAAAAGAAGTTGTAACAATCCTGCGTGCAGTTCATAAGTATAAGGACAGCAGAGAACAGTTCGAACAGAGAACTCACAAGAGATTGATCGACATCACCAATGCAACGCTTCAGACAACGGATGCTCTAACCAAGTTAGATCTTCCTGCCGGCGTTGACATTGAAATCAAACTGTAAGGGACGCTCCCTTAGATGTACGCATAAGCGGACCAATGTAAGAACGGAGGAAAACAATAATGAAAGCAATTTTAGGAAAGAAAGTCGGCATGACGCAGATTTTCACAGAGGCAGGAGAGGTGGTTCCTGTAACCGTTATTGAAGCGGGACCGGAAGTGGTTACACAGATCAAGACAGTAGAAACTGACGGATACAATGCAATTCAGATCGGTTATGAAGAACAGAAGCCTCAGAGAGTAAACAGGCCAATGACAGGTCACTTTGAGAAGAGTGGCGTTACACCTAAGAAACATCTCGCAGAGTTTAGAAATGACGAAGGAGAAGTTTATGAATTAGGACAGGTAATCACAGTTGCAGACTTTGAAGAAGGAAAGAAACTGGATATTACCGGTGTATCCAAAGGAAAAGGTACTCAGGGCAACATCAAAAGACACGGACATCACAGAGGCCCTATGACCCACGGCTCAAAGCACAAGAGATTAGCAGGTGCTTTGGCAGGTGCTACATACCCGTCAAGAGTATTTCCGGGAAATGCAGGTCCGGGTCGCATGGGTCGTGATACTGTAACGGTGCAGAATGTTGAACTTGTAAAAATCGATACTGACAGAAACCTAATGCTCGTTAAAGGAGCTGTTCCGGGTGGAAAAGGCAGCCTGGTTAAGGTTAGATATGCCGTAAAAGGTCAGGACAAGTAGTTAGACTGAGGAAAGGAGGAAGCGCATAATGGCTACAGTAAAAATGCTCAATATGGAAGGTCAGGAAACTGGCACACTGGAGCTTAAAGATGAAATTTTTGGCATTGAGCCTAATGCTAATGCTGTTCGCGAAGTTGTGAAGAATTACTTGGCGAACCAGAGACAGGGTACTCAGTCTGCTAAGACAAGAGGCGAAGTCAGAGGAGGCGGAAGAAAGCCTTTTAGACAGAAGGGAACCAGTCGTCACAGACAGGGAAGCAGCACAGACCCTTCACAGATTGGAGGCGGTGTCGTTTTTGCACCGAAGCCAAGGGATTACAGCTATGCTGTTCCTAAGAAAGTTAAAAGACTTGCACTTAAGTCTGCACTTTCTGCCAAGGTTTTGGATAAGGAAATCATCGTACTGGATGAGTTGAAATTCGATGCACCGAAGACAAGGGATATGGTTGAAACGCTGGCAAATATCGGTGCAGCTAAAAAAGCATTGATTGTAACTGCCGAGAAAGATGAAAATGTTATCAAATCGGCTGCAAACATCCAGGGAGTAAGAACTGCCCTTGTTGGAACAATGAATGTATATGACATTGTTAATTACACAAGCTTCATTGTAACAAAAGAAGCTGTTGAAAAGATCGAGGAGGTGTACGCATAATGAGAACTGCATACGATGTAATCATTAAGCCGGTCATCAGTGAAAGAAGTATGGATCAGGCTGCAGAAAAGAAGTACACATTCAAGGTTGCAAGCGATGCCAATAAATCAGAGGTTAAGAGAGCAATCGAAGAAATCTTTGATGTTGAGGTCGAAAAAGTGAACATTATGAATGTAAATGGTAAGAAGAAGAGAATGGGAAGATATGTAGGTATGACTTCTGCTTATAAGAAGGCTATCGTAAAGCTGACTGAAGCAAGCAAAGAAATCGAATTCTTCTCAAATCTGTAGTATAGGAGGTTGTCATAAATGGGAATCAGAAAATATAATCCGACTTCTCCCGGTGTGAGAGGCATGACGGTTTCTACATTTGAGGAAATCACAACCGGTACCCCGGAGAAATCGTTGACAACAACCCTCAAGAAGAATGCCGGAAGAAACTTCAGAGGAAAAATTACAGTTCGTCATAGAGGCGGCGGTGCCAGAAGAAAATACAGAATCATTGATTTTAAGAGAAATAAAGACGGTATCCCGGGTAAAGTTGCAACAATCGAATACGATCCTAACAGAAGTGCAAATATTGCATTGATTGTATATGCTGATGGTGAAAAGAGATATATCATTGCGCCACAGGGACTGACTGTTGGAACTACAGTTTACTCAGGACCTGAAGCAGACATTCAGGTAGGAAATGCTCTGCCCCTTGCCAATATTCCGGTGGGTACAATCATCCACAATGTGGAACTGAAGCCGGGCAGAGGTGCTCAGATGGTCAGATCGGCAGGAAACGGTGCACAGCTTATGGCTAAAGAAGGTAAGTATGCTCAGGTAAGACTGCCTTCCGGAGAGGTTAGAAAAGTTTTGATGGTATGCAGGGCTACAATCGGAGAAGTTGGCAATGCGGATCATTCCAACATTCAGATTGGTAAAGCCGGCAGAAAGCGTCATATGGGATGGAGACCTACTGTAAGAGGTTCCGTAATGAACCCTAATGACCACCCGCACGGCGGTGGAGAAGGAAGAGCTCCTGTTGGGCGCAAGAGTCCGGTTACTCCTTGGGGTAAACCTGCTCTCGGCTACAAGACAAGGAAGAAGAATAAGCCTTCTAACAAGTATATCGTTAAGAAGAGAAATGACAAATAGGGAAGGAGCATAAAATGAGCAGATCACTAAAAAAAGGTCCTTTCGTCGATCCTAAGCTGTTGAAGAAAATCGAAGAGATGAATGCAGCTAATGAGAAAAAGGTAGTAATGACATGGTCGAGATCATCCACTATTTTTCCGCAGATGATAGGACATACAATTGCCGTTCATGACGGCAGGAAACATGTGCCTGTATATGTGACAGAAGATATGGTGGGTCACAAGCTTGGAGAATTTGCTCCAACCAGAACATACAGAGGACATGCTGCTGATAAATCAAGTAGGGTCAGATAGTAAGAAAGGGAGATATAAAATGGAAGCAAAAGCAATTGCGAAATATGTCAGAATGTCTCCTTCAAAGCTTAAGCCTGTTGCAGATTTAGTAAGAGGCAAAGACTTAGGAGAGGCGTTGAACATTCTTAAGTTCACACCTGGCAAAGGTTCAGAAATCCTGGAAAAAGTTGTAGAATCGGCTGCTGCAAATGCTGAAAACAACTTTGATATGAGCCGTGATAATTTATATGTTGCAGAAGTATATGCCAACCAGGGTCCAACCATGAAGAGATGGAGAGCCGGGGCTCAGGGAAGAGCATCGATGATTCTTAAGAGATCAAGCCATGTAGGTGTAACTCTTAAAGAGAGAGAAAATTAAGGAGGTTCATTGAATGGGTCAGAAAGTAAGCCCACATGGGTTAAGAGTAGGCGTAATCAAGGACTGGAATTCAAAATGGTACGCAAGTAAAGAAAATTTTGCCGAGTTCCTTGCGGAAGATAATAAAGTAAGAGCATTTGTGAAAAAATCTCTTTATGGAGCAGGAATTTCCAAAGTTGTTCTGGAAAGAACAGCAGAAAACAAGCTAAAGATAGTTGTTTTAACAGCGAGACCGGGCATGGTAATTGGAAGATCCGGAGCCGGAATTGATGAACTTAAGAAAAAGCTTGAAAAGCTTACAAATAAAGAAATCACTATTTCTATTGAAGAGGTAAGAAGAACGGAGCTGGATGCGCAGTTAACAGCAGAAAGCATTGCAGAAGCTTTGGAACACAGAGTTGCTTTCAGAAGGGCTATGAAACAGGCACTCGGAAGAACTATGAAAGCTAATGCTAAGGGAATTAAGATTCTTTGCTCGGGAAGACTGAACGGTGCAGAAATTGCCAGAAGTGAAAAGTACAGTGAAGGAAATGTTCCTCTTCACACATTGAGAGCTGATATCGATTATGGATTTGCTGAAGCGGATACAACATACGGAAAAATCGGTGTTAAGGTTTGGATCAACCACGGCGAAATTCTGGACAAGGGTTTGCAGAATCCGATTCGCGAAGAAAAGCGTGAAAAGAGAGAGAGAAGATCGAGAAGAGACGGTGACAGAAGAAGAAATGACAGAAGAAGAAACGACAGAGGTTCTCGTCAGGACTTTGCAAAGGCAGTAAGCCCAAGAGTTAGGAAGACTAAGGAAGCTCCAAAAGCGGAGCCGCAGGTGGAAGAACCGGTTTCTGAAGCACCGGCTGAGGAACCGCAGGAATAGGCAATAGTGAAAGGAGGAACTGAGCCATGTTGATGCCAAAGCGCGTAAAACATAGAAGAGTTCATAGAGGTAGAATGAAAGGCGTAGCTACCAAAGGTAACACAGTTACTTACGGTGAGTACGGACTTGTCGCTACGGAATGCGGGTGGATAACTTCAAATCAGATTGAGGCTGCCAGAATCGCAATGACAAGATACACCAAAAGAGGCGGCAAAGTATATATTAAAATTTTCCCACATAAGTCAGTTACTAAGAAACCGGCTGAAGTTCGTATGGGATCCGGTAAAGGTGCTCCTGAATACTGGGTGGCAGTTGTAAAACCGGGTAGAGTTATGTTCGAAATTGCAGGTGTTACAGAAGAGGCAGCAAGAGAAGCTATGAGGCTTGCCAGTCACAAACTTCCGGTTAAGACTGACTTCGTTCTGAAAGGCAAAGAAAAGATAAAGGAAGGTGAGGCGTAATGGATCTGAATAAAATGAGACAGCTAACAGATGTTGAACTCAACGCTGAACTTGACAAGATGAAACAGGAACTGTTCAATCTCAGATTCCAGCATGTTACAGGACAGTTGGAAAACCCTATAAAGATGAGAGAAGTGAAGAGAGACATTGCCAGAGTTAAGACAATCATCAGAGAAAAAGAACTTGATAAGGTTCAGGCATAATCGAAAGGAGGATGTGAAATGGCAGACGAAAGAAACAGAAGAAAAACCAAAGTCGGCGTTGTTGTAAGCGACAAAATGGATAAGACTGTTACCGTTGCAATCGAAGATTTCGTAAGACATTCTCTTTATGGAAAAGCTGTAAAGAGAACCAAGAAAGTAAAAGCTCATGATGAGAATAACGAATGTAATATCGGTGATAAAGTTAGAATAATGGAGACAAGACCTCTATCAAGGGATAAGAGATGGAGACTTGTCGGTATCGTTGAGAAAGCGAAATAAGGAGGCGCCGAATCATGATTCAGACAGAAACAAGATTAAAGGTTGCCGATAACTCAGGCGCAAAAGAACTTCTTTGTATTCGTATTCTGGGTGGGACAAGCCGTCAGTATGCGAACATTGGAGATGTAATCGTTTGTGCAGTTAAAGATGCGACCCCAGGTGGCGTTGCCAAAAAAGGTGACGTTGTTAAGGCTGTAGTAGTAAGAAGCAAGTCCGGTGCAAGAAGAGCGGACGGAAGCTATGTTAAGTTTGACCAGAATGCAGCTGTAATTATCAAAGATAAGAATGATAAGACTCCGGTAGGAACACGAATTTTTGGACCTGTAGCTAGAGAATTAAGAGAAAAAGGTTTTATGAAGATTGTGTCACTGGCACCGGAAGTACTGTAGGAAGGAGTAACGAATGCGTATTAAAAAAGATGATATGGTAATCGTTATTACCGGAAAAGACAAAGGCAAGACCGGAAAAGTGTTAAAGGCAATGCCTAAAGAAAACAGAGTAATTGTTGAAGGTGTCAACATTCAGACCAAGCACCAGAAACAGACTCAGACTGCAAGAGCTGAAATCAAGCACATTGAAGGTCCTATAAATGTTTCTAATGTTATGTACTATGATACAAAGGCTAAAGAAGCAGTAAAGATCGGATATGATTTCAAAGACGGTAGAAAAGTTAGAGTAAACCGCAAAACAAGGGCAGTAATCGACTAAGAAAGGAGGAGAAGGTTTTGACAGCAAGACTAAAAGAAACATATAATAACGAAGTTTTCAAGTCAATGATGGACAGATTCAAATATGAAAATGTTATGGAAGTGCCAAAACTGACAAAGGTTACCATCAACATGGGACTGGGCGAAGCAAAAGATAATGCAAAAGTCTTGGAATCTGCAGTTGCAGAAATAGGATTGATTGCAGGGCAGAGACCGGTTGTCACAAAAGCTAAAAAGTCTATCGCTAACTTTAAGGTTAGACAAGGAATGCCTGTAGGCGCAAAGGTAACTCTTCGCGGCGAAAACATGTACGAATTTATTGACAAGCTCTTTAACATTTCTCTTCCACGCGTAAGAGACTTCAAGGGTGTAAGCAAAAACTCATTTGACGGAAGAGGTAACTATTCCATGGGTCTTAAAGAGCAGCTTATTTTCCCTGAAATCAACTATGATGATGTAGATACAGTTAAAGGAATGAACATTGTATTCACAACAACGGCGAAAACAGACGAAGAAGCACAGGCTTTGCTTGAGCTTTTGGGTATGCCGTTTGAGAAGTAGAAAGTAGGAGGAAATAATGGCTAAGAAAGCTCTTAAAGTAAAGCAGCAGAGAAAACCTAAATACTCTACTCGCGGATACACAAGATGCAGCATTTGCGGAAGACCTCATTCCGTACTTAAAAAGTATGGAATCTGCCGTATCTGCTTTAGAGAACTTGCTTACAAAGGTGAAATTCCGGGCGTAAAGAAAGCAAGCTGGTAAAGGTATAATATTTTGTGAAGGCGAGGTCAAAGATAACACATGGGCTTAGGCGGTAGATTGTAACTGCTCAACAAGATAAAACATTGTTTTCGCAGACAATCCTCGCACGAGACCTACCAACAATTCTACTGTGTAGAATTGGGTTAGGGCTTAGGCGGTAGATTGTAAACTGCTCAAACAAAATAAAACGTTGTTTTCGCAGACAATCCTCGCACGAGACCTACCAACAATTCTACTGTGTAGAATTGGGTTAGGGCTTCGAACCACACAAGAAAGGAAGTATATATTATGACAATGACAGATCCAATTGCGGATATGCTGACCAGAATTAGAAATGCTAATTCTGTTAAACATGAATCTGTTGAAATCCCTGCTTCAAATATGAAAAAAGCAATTGCACAGATCCTTTTAGATGAAGGTTACATTGCAGGCTATGAAGTGGATGATACAACAGTACAGGGAAGCATCAAGGTTACTCTTAAGTATGGTGCAAACAAAGAAAAAGTTATTAGCGGAATCAAAAAGATTTCAAAGCCGGGCCTGAAAGTTTATGCTAAGGCCAATGAGATTCCAAGAGTTCTCGGCGGATTGGGAATCGCTATTATATCCACATCAAACGGAATTATCAGCGATAAGAAGGCAAGAGAACTTGGAGTTGGCGGCGAAGTTATTTGCTATGTTTGGTAGGAGGTAAGAATATGTCAAGAATAGGTAAAAAACCTGTTGCACTTCCTGCCGGCGTTGAGGTTAAGGTTGATGAAAACAACCTGGTAACCGTAAAAGGCCCAAAGGGACAGCTGGAGCAACAGATTGATCCACGAATTAAAATGGAAATTAAAGAGAGCGAAATTGTTTTCACAAGACCTACAGATAGCAGGAATGACAGAGCTCAGCATGGTCTTTCAAGAACACTGGTATACAATATGATTGTAGGTGTCACTGAAGGATATTCCAAGAAACTGCAGCTTATCGGAGTAGGTTACAGAGCAGAAAAGAAGGGCAAAAAATTAGTAATGAACCTTGGATTTTCGCATCCGGTTGAGATGGAAGATCCGGAAGGCATCACTACAGAAGCACCTGATGCAAATACGGTTGTTGTAAGTGGAATCGACAAAGCCTTAGTTGGAAACTACGCTGCAAACATCAGAAAATGGAGAAAACCTGAACCATATAAGGGTAAGGGAATCCGTTATGAAGGTGAGTATGTACGTAGAAAAGAAGGCAAGACCGGTGCTAAGGCATAGAAAGGAGTGATGCAAAATGGCAAAAGAAAGCAGAAACGACAAGCGTCTGAAAAGACACGCCAGAGTTAGGAAAAATCTAATTGGAACTCCTGAAAAACCGAGACTTTGTGTTTTCAGATCAAGTAAGAATATTTCTTGTCAGATTGTTGATGATGAAAATAACAAGACTTTGGTATCTGCATCCTCACTTGATAAAGAGCTAAAAGCTGAAATCGAAAACGGTGGAAACAAGGATGCTGCCAAGAAGGTTGGCGAAGCTATTGCAAAGAGAGCATTGGCAAAGGGAATCGAAGAGGTTGCTTTTGACAGAGGCGGCTTCCTTTATCACGGAAGAGTTAAGGAACTGGCTGAAGGTGCTCGTGAGGGCGGATTGAAATTCTAACAGGAGGAAAAATAATGCGTAAAATTATTGATGCTTCCAAGCTGGATTTAAACGAGACCATCGTAAATATAAGGCGTGTTGCTAAAACTGTTAAAGGCGGAAGAAATATGAGATTCTCCGTAACAGTAGTTGTTGGAGACAAGAACGGACATGTCGGCGTAGGTCTGGGCAAAGCTCAGGAAATTCCTGAAGCAGTTAGAAAAGCTACGGAAGATGCAAAGAAAAATTTGATATATGTTCCTATGGTCGGAACCACTATACCACATAGAAACCTTGGAATTTTCGGCGCAGGAAAAGTTATCCTGATGCCGGCTGCACAGGGTACCGGAGTTATCGCAGGTTCTTCTGCTCGTACAGTATTAGAGGCTGCGGGACTGAAAGATGTTAAGGCTAAATCCGTTGGTTCAAAGAACATAGGCAACATCGCTTATGCAACTTTAGAAGGACTGAGGGGACTTATGACTGTAGAACAGGTTGCTAAACTGAGAGGTAAGAAACCTGAAGAAATCTTAGGATAGGAGGGGCGTAATTATGGCTAAAACAGTTAAAATTACTTTAACAAAAAGTACGATTGGCGCTTCCCCGAAGCAGAGAAAAGTAGTCGAAGCGTTAGGATTAAAGAAGATGCACCATTCAGTTGAACTTGCTGATACACCTGCTACACGCGGTGCTGTCAAAAAAGTTGAGCATCTTGTAACAGTTGAAGAACTATAAGATAGGAGGTGCAGAATTATGAAATTGCATGAATTAAATGCGCCTGCTGGAACTAGCAGAAATCGCAAAAGAAGAGGTCGTGGTACAGCTACCGGACAGGGAAAGACCGGAGGTCGCGGTATGAACGGTCAGAAATCCAGAAGCGGTGGAGGCGTAAGACTTGGTTTCGAAGGTGGACAGATGCCACTCTATAGGCGAATTCCTAAAAGAGGATTTACAAATATTTTCGGAACTACATATACCACACTTAATGTAGAGGATTTAAATCGTTTTGAAGAAGGTACAGAAGTTACGCCGGCGATGCTTGTGGAACTTGGTGTGCTAAAGCAGGTTAAGGACGGCGTTAAAATTTTAGGTGACGGCGAACTTAAAAAGAGCCTGACAGTTAAGGCTCACAAATTCAGCAAAACTGCTGTAGAGAAGATTGAAGCTGCGGGAGGAAAGGCAGAGGTGATCTAATGGAGATGTTCAAAACCATTTCTAAAGCCCTAAAGGTTAAAGAAATCAGGGGTAAGATGATCTTCACATTACTGATGCTGGTGGTTTTCAGAATTGGTTCCAATATACCGGTTCCGGGAATAAAAAGAACTACTTTGGCTCAGATGTTTACAGGTGAAAATATGGGACTTTTTGAACTTTTCAACTTGTTCTCAGGTGGATCATTCAGTAACTTCACCGTTTTTGCCTTGAGCATTACACCATATATTACTGCATCGATTATTATTCAGTTATTGACGATTGCTTTCCCATACTTTGAGCGTCTTGCTAAAGAGGGAATGGAAGGTCGTAAAAAAATGGCTCAGATTACTCGCTATCTAACAGTGGTTCTTGCTTTGGTGCAGGGGCTTGGTATGACGGTGGGTCTATTCAGAAAAGCTGTCGTTACTCAGAGTTGGTTCATGTTTATCGTAATCACTTTGATTTTAACCGCAGGTACGACTTTCCTAATGTGGTTAGGTGAGCAGATTAATGAACATGGAATCGGAAATGGTATTTCACTTATTATTTTCGGTGGTATAGTTTCAAGAATTCCAAGTGGGGTTGTCGGACTTTGGAATAAATACAATGACGGTGGATTAACAATCGTCACACTATTAATCTTTATTGCACTTGGAATATTAGTAATTGTAGGAGTAATTGAGATTCAGCAGGGCACGAGAAGAATTCCGGTTCAGTATGCAAAGCGAGTTGTCGGAAGAAAAATGTATGGCGGACAGTCAACGCATATTCCGCTTAAGGTTAACCAGGCGGGAGTTATTCCGATAATCTTTGCACTTTCAATACTGCAATTCCCTATTACAATTATGTACTTCTTTCCGGGAACGGCTTTCTACTCATTCTGCCAGAAATATCTTTCACCCGGAGGGAGTCCCGGGGTTTGGGTATACGCAGTATTAAACATCCTGCTTATCATTTTCTTTAACTACTTCTATACAGCGGTTACATTTAATCCGATGGAAGTTGCTCAGAACATGAAAGCAAACGGTGGATTTATTCCGGGAATCAGACCCGGAAAGGCAACGGTAGAATATCTAAGCAAAGTAATGTCAAGACTATCTATTGTTGGTGCATTATTCCTGGCAGTTATAGCTACACTGCCTACAATCATTTCTCAGTATTCAAGCCTTGATATCAGGTTTGGAGGAACTTCACTGCTGATTGCTGTAGGTGTGGCACTTGATACCATGAGGCAAATTGAAAATCAAATGGTAATGAGAAACTACCAAGGATTCTTGAAATAAAATATAACTAGTGAAATAGTAAGGAGAAATAGAGATGATTAGAACTATTTTATTAGGACCTCCGGGAGCAGGCAAGGGAACTCAAGCTGTTAATATAGTTGATAAGTATAAGATTCCACATATTTCAACCGGAGATATCTTTAGAGAAAATATCAAGAAGGGTACGGAATTAGGAAAAAAAGCTCAGGAATACATTAATCGTGGCGAACTGGTACCGGATGACTTGGTTTGCGACATTGCAACAGACCGTCTTCTAAAAGACGATTGTAAAAATGGGTTTTTACTTGACGGATTTCCAAGAACTGTGTATCAGGCAGAAAAGCTGGACGAATTCCTGAAAGCTCACGGTCAGAAACTGGATAAAGTTATTGATTTGGAAGTTGAAGAAGAAGAACTGATGGCACGCTTGACCGGTCGCAGAGTTTGCAGGTCTTGCGGAGCAAGTTTCCATATAGTGCATATTCTGCCTAAGAAAGACGGCGTTTGTGACTTTTGCGGAGGAGAACTGTTTCAGCGTCCTGATGACAATGAGGAAACTGCAAAAAATCGTATTGATGTATATCAGAAGGAAACTTTGCCACTGGTAGAATACTATGAAAAAGCAGGAAATCTTGCAAAGATCGATGGAGCAGCAGGTCTTGAAGGAACTTTTAAGGCTATCGTTTCGGCTCTAGGAGAATAATAGAGAATGATTGTAATAAAATCATCACATGAAATTGAATTGATGCGCGAGGCTGGAAAAGTGAATGCTGAGATCTTTGACGGCCTTCGCACTGTTATCAGACCCGGCACAACTACCGAAGACATTGATAAATATGTGGAAGAAGTAATCAAAAAACATGGTATGATTGCTGCCGAAAAAGGTTACTGTGGCTTTCCCGCAAATGTATGCACATCTGTAAATGATGAAATTGTACATGGGATTCCAAGCAAAGATAGAGTTTTACTTGAAGGAGATATTGTAAGCGTGGACCTTGTTGTGAAGCATCAGGGTTACATGGCGGATTCATGTAGAACCTTTGGCGTAGGAAATATAAGTGGGCAGGCCAGAAAACTTATTGACACAGCAGAAAAGTCCTTCTTTGAGGGTATCAAGTATGCCAGGGAAGGATATAGGCTTTTCGATATCTCACACAGTATTCAAGAGGTTGTAGAAGGGGAAGGATTCAGTGTAATCAGAGATTATACCGGACACGGGATAGGAACGGAAATGCATGAAGATCCTCCGGTTCCCAATTACGGCAAAGCCGGCAAAGGTCCAAGACTACAAAAGGGCATGACCCTTGCTATTGAGCCGATGATTGCGGAGCATTCTTATGAAACGGAAACACTTCTCAACAACTGGACTGTTGTAACAGAAGATGGCGGCTGGGCCGCACATTATGAGAATACCCTGGCCATTACAGATGGTGAACCGGATATACTCACAATTTAAAGGAGAGGTATAAAAGATGGCGAAAAAAGACGTCATAGAAGCGATGGGAACAGTGGTAGATGCACAGCCGAATGCCATGTTCAAAGTCAAGCTGGAAAATGGTTTTGAAGTGCTTGCGCACATCTCAGGTAAAATCCGAATGCATTATATCAGAATTCTGCCGGGAGACAAAGTAAAGGTAGAACTTTCACCGTATGACTTAACCCGTGGAAGAATCATTTGGAGAGATAAAGGACATTAAAATGGCATTAAGGCTGAGGGAAACTCCCATAAGCCCTTGCATAAGGAGGTTTTAAAATGAAAGTAAGAGCTTCAGTAAAACCAATCTGTGAAAAATGTAAGGTAATCAAGAGACATGGCAAGGTCATGGTTATCTGTGAAAACCCTAAGCATAAGCAGAGACAAGGTTAATAACACTTTATAAACGTGTTGGCAGGTGGAAAGGATCGGGACTTCCACCCAAGATTAATTTATTTTTTAGAACGCCTGTCTATATCACCCCGACAAGTGACGGAAGATAGGAGAAGGAGGAAACATATGGCACGTATAGCCGGTGTCGACTTACCAAGAGACAAGAGAGTAGAAATCGGTCTGACCTATATCTACGGAATTGGCAACACATCAGCGAAAGAAATCCTCGCAGAAGCAGGTGTAAATCCTGATACAAGAGTTAAGGATTTGACAGAGGATGAAGCTGGTAAAATCAGAAAAATCATCGAAGCCAAATATTTAGTTGAAGGTGATTTAAGAAGAGAAGTTTCAATGAACATCAAGCGTTTGATGGAAATCGGAAGCTACAGAGGGATTAGACACAGAAGAGGTCTTCCTGTCAGAGGGCAGAAGACCAAGACTAATGCCAGAACTCGTAAAGGTCCTAAGAGGACTGTAAGCAGAAAGAAAAAGTAAAGGAGGGCTAAAATGGCTAAAGCAGGAAAGAAAACTGTAAGAAGAAAAAGAATCCAGCGTAAGAACATTGAAAAAGGCCAGGCACATATTCAGTCCACCTTTAACAATACATTGGTTACGCTGACAGATATGGAAGGCAATGCTCTTTCATGGTCAAGCGCAGGATCACTTGGATTCAAAGGATCCAAAAAATCCACCCCATTCGCTGCTCAGATGGCTGCTGAAGAAGCAACTAAAGGAGCTATTGAACACGGACTGAAAACTGTAGAAGTATATGTTAAGGGTCCGGGTTCCGGCAGAGAGGCGGCAATTCGTGCACTTCAGGCTGCAGGTCTTGAAATCACAATGATTAAGGACATTACACCTATTCCGCACAACGGATGCCGTCCACCGAAGAGAAGAAGAGTCTAGGAGAGGGGAGGAAATAGATTATGGCAACAAACAGAGATCCTATTTTAAAAAGATGCAGATCACTTGATATTGATCCGGGTCATTTGGGAATCTTTAAGGAGTCCAAGAGACAACCCAGAAGAAACATGAGAAAGATGAGCGAATACGGTCTGCAGCTTCGTGAGAAGCAGAGAGCTAAGTTCATCTATGGAATGCAGGAAAAACAGTTCAGAAATACATTTGAAAAAGCAGCTAAGAAGAAGGGAATGACCGGTGAAAACTTGCTGGTTATGCTTGAATCAAGACTGGACAATGTTGTTTACAGACTGGGGCTTGCATTCACAAGAAGAGAAGCTAGACAGCTTGTAGTACATGGACACTATACTCTGAACGGCAAAAAGGTGAAGTCACCGGGTCTTCAGGTAAAAGCCGGAGATGTAATCAAAGTTAAGGAAAAGAGTCAGAGTTCTCCTAAGTTTAAAGAACTGAAGGAACTTCAGGTCGTTGTACCATCATGGCTAAGTGCTGATGCAGATAAGCTAGAAGGTAAAGTTGTTGCTCTGCCTACCAGAGCAGAAATCGACACACCGATTGAAGAACATCTGATCGTCGAATTGTACTCCAAATAATTAGTTAAATGTTCGTTATTTGTTTGGATACGAAAGGAAGGTTTTTATCATGATAGAAATCGAAAAACCAATGATCACGAAAGAAATCGGCGAAGATGGTTGCTATGGAAAATTCATTGTGGAACCTTTAGAGAGAGGTTACGGAACAACTCTTGGAAATTGCATGAGAAGAATTCTTTTAAGCTCACTTCCGGGGGCTGCGGTGACTTCTGTAAAGATAGACGGCATTTTACATGAATTTTCTACAATTCCGGGTGTAAAGGAAGATGTAACCGAAATTATTCTTAATTTAAAAAAACTGGCAGTAAAACTGACCGGTGAAGACACAAAGAGAGTTATAATCAATGCTGTTGGACCTAAAGAAGTTACAGCGGCAGATATAATCGGTGATGCAGAAATGGAAATCTATAATCCTGATCTTCATATTGCAACACTGGAAGAAAATGCCACCTTGGTGATGGAAATAAATTTGGCTAAGGGCAGAGGATATGTCACGGCTGAAAAGAACAAGACAGAGGCTACGCCAATTTCGGTTATCCCTGTTGATTCCATCTATACACCGGTTAGAAAGGCTAATTTTACTGTTCAGAATACCAGAGTTGGTCAGGTTACAGACTACGATAAACTTATACTCGAAATTTGGACGGACGGTTCAGTATCTCCTGAAGAAGGAGTATCGATTGGTGCTAAAATCATGCAGGAGCATTTGAACCTCTTTATTGAACTTGATGACGGAGCAGACTCTCTGGAAATCATGATTGAAAAAGAAGAAGATCAGAAAGAGAAAGCTTTGGAAATGACCATCGAAGAACTTGAGCTTTCTGTAAGATCTTTCAATTGCCTGAAGAGAGCTTCTATCAATACCGTAGAAGAATTGACAGAGCGCACCGAGGATGACATGATGAAGGTCAGAAACCTCGGTAAGAAATCTCTCGATGAGGTTAAGAATAAACTCGAAGAGTTAGGGCTTGGATTAAAACCTAGTGACGAGTAAGAGATACTTAGCAGGGCATAAATGCATATGGGTCTATGCAAAGTATTTAGCTTTTAAAGCGATGCAAACCCTTGAATATGGCAATAAAGCTGTTTGCAGCATTTATGCGACAACGATTTAGAAGAAAGGAGCATTGACATGCCGGGATACAGGAAACTAGGCAGAAATACGGCTCACAGAAAAGCAATGTTGAGAAACCTTGTTACTGATTTGCTTCGTGAAGGAAGAATTTCCACGACCGACACGAGAGCAAAAGAAGCCGGAAGAATTGCCGAAAAGATGATTACATTGGCAAAGCGTGGCGACCTTCATGCAAGAAGACAGGTACTGAGCTTCGTATATGATGAAACTGTGGTAACTAAGTTGTTTGAAGAAATCGCACCTAAATACGCCGAAAGAAATGGCGGATACACAAGAATTCTTAAGCTGGGACCTCGTAGAGGTGACTGCGCTGAGGTAGTATTTCTTGAACTTGTATAAAATAGTATAAACGATATAAACCCAATCCGGCTGCGGATTGGGTTTTTAAGGAGAACATCATGAGTAAAAGCCGTATTGCAATTATGTTAACAATATTAACAATAGTTGTAGGAATAATTATTCTTGGCGTATTTTTATTTAATAAACCGAATTCGGATTCAAAACTTAATAAACTTAAAAACTTTGAGAAAACCTGTACCGAAGGGAAAGAAAAAAAACTGGTATTTGAAGATTATTATGATAATAAAAAGATTAAAACCACGATCTATTTTGATGGACACGATTATAATGTGACTTCGGCAGAGAGTAAAGGGAAAGGAAAATACCTGCTGTTTTTAGATGGGAAGATGCCGCTTTCGGAAAAGAAAGTGGGATTTGTAGTTATCGCTGACAAAAAGTATACCTTCGAAGAGTTTTATAAGGGAATATTAAGTTCGGATTCTCGTGACAGCCTTAAATATACGCTGGTTACGGGGTATTAGATTTGCTGCTGTAGTTTTTACTTATGCGCATTATAAAGCAAGAAAATAAAGTATTTGATACCCGAAACGGAGCAAAGAGAACTGAGTGGATATAGTCTGTCGATTCTCAAACAATTTATCAAGTATGATAGTATCCGGGAATTTTAAGGTTAAATGTAAAAATCATGGAACTATGGGGGGCATTGTTCCATGACTTTTTTTATAAGAAGAATAAAGTTTTATTTGAAAAGCATTGGAAACGTACGGATACATGTTTTTATGTACCTGTACAAATTACTATATCATCTTCTCAGGTTCAACCCAAACATCAAAATCTTCAGGGGAAACCAATCCCAGTGATACAGCTGTTTCTTTTAAAGTTTTTCCGGAATTATAAGCCTCCTTTGCTATCTTTGCTGCATTTTCATAACCGATATGGGGGTTCAACGCAGTTACGAGCATCAAGGATTTTTCCAGATTATTTTGAATCTGCTTTTCGTTGGGCTTAATCCCCTGTACACAATTTTCAGAGAAGGAAATTATAGCATCTGATAGAAGATTTACTGATTCCAAATAGTTGTTAATTATCACAGGCATAAAAACATTTAGCTGGTAATGCCCCTGGGATGAAGCAAAGGAAATGGTGGTGTCGTTTCCTATCACTTGGGCACATACCATGGTTAGAGCCTCACATTGAGTAGGATTAACTTTCCCCGGCATGATGGAGCTTCCCGGTTCGTTGGCAGGAATTATGAGCTCCCCGATTCCGCACCTTGGACCTGAAGCCAGTAGTCTGATGTCGTTTGCAATCTTGAAGAGATCCATTGCGAGAGCTTTGATTGAACCGTGTGCAAATACGAAAGGAGCCTTTGATGTCAGACTGTGAAATTTATTTCCGGCAGTTCGGAAGGGCTTTCCGGTAAGTGCGCTTATTTCTTCAGCTACGATTTTATCAAAGTTTTCAGGTGCATTCAGACCTGTTCCCACGGCAGTTCCTCCAAGTGCCAGTTCTCTGAGATGTGAAAGTCCTGATTCGATCATATAAATATCATGGGAAATCATCGAACGCCATCCGCTTATTTCCTGTCCTAAAGTTAGGGGCGTTGCATCTTGTAGATGAGTGCGACCTGTTTTTACGATACCTGCGAATTTTTTTTCCGAAGCAAGTAAAGTGTCATGCAAAATCTTTGCGGCAGGAAGCAGTCTATCTTCCGTTGCGGTCAACCCGGCGATGTGCATGGCAGTTGGGAAAGTGTCGTTACTGCTTTGAGATTTGTTCACATGGTCGTTGGGATGGAGAATTTTTTTCCCTGCAATTTCATTACCTCTACCTGTTATGACTTCGTTTACATTCATATTGGATTGGGTGCCGCTTCCGGTTTGGTAGACTACCAGAGGGAAATTCCCCTCAAGCTTGCCATCTAAAATTTCATCGCATACGGTGGAAATCAAGTTTGCTCTTTCAGAGTCAAGTACTCCAAATTGACAGTTAGTAATGGCAGCAGCTTTTTTAAGAATAGCAAAAGCATCTATGATTTCTTTAGGCATCTTGGTCTTACCTATTTTGAAGTTTTGAAAGCTCCGTTGTGTTTGAGCTCCCCAGTATCTGTCGGCAGGGACTTTAACCTCTCCCATTGTGTCGTGTTCTATGCGAAATTTTTCCATTTAATACCTCTTTTAAATATCTTTGAATATCTCATAAATAGTGATCGGTTACTGCTTAATAAGTTCCCTTAGTGTTTACCGGTAATATATTTTCATTTTATACCGTGTTTTTCCCAAGCATAAGCAACGGCTTTAGCCACATTCTTTACAACATTGGGGTTGAACCCATCCGGTAAAACATAATCAGGAGAAAGTTCATTCTCCGGAATTACATTTGCAATGGCTAGAGCGGCAGCCTCTTTCATCTCTTCTGTAATTCTTTTTGCCCTGCAATCAAGTGCACCACGAAAGATTCCGGGAAAGGCTATAACATTGTTTACCTGATTTGCAAAATCAGAGCGACCGGTACCAACCACAGCAGCGCCGGCAGACTTGGCTAAATCCGGCATTATTTCAGGAACCGGATTTGACATGGCAAATACGATAGGATCTTTTGCCATTGATTGGATCATAGCTCTTGACACGATTCCCGGCTTCGATACACCGATGAATATATCAGCATCGACCATGGCATCTGCAAGGCTTCCTTTAATATTATTCTTATTTGTAATTTTAGCCATAGCTTCCTGTTCAATGTTGTTATACGGAGCATTCTCGTAAATTGTTCCGTTGCTTCCACAAAGTATTATGTCGCCAAGGTTAAACCGCATGAACATCTTTGCTATGGAAATTCCCGCAGCTCCGGCGCCACTGAACACAATTTTAAGATTACCTGCTTTTTTTTCGGTAACTTTGAGGGCATTCAGTATGCCTGCTGTGGTTATAATTGCAGTTCCATGCTGATCATCGTGGAAAACAGGTATATCACACATTTCAATAAGTCTTCGCTCTATTTCAAAACACCTTGGAGCACTTATATCCTCAAGATTGATTCCCCCAAAACTTTTTGAGATATTATAAACCGTGTTTACGATGGTGTCTATATCGGTTGAATCAATGCAGATGGGAACAGCATCAATGCCTGCAAAGGTTTTAAACAAGGCACATTTTCCCTCCATTACAGGCATACCCGCAGATGGACCTATATTGCCCAGACCAAGCACTGCAGTTCCATCAGTTATAACTGCAACAAGGTTCCCTTTTCCTGTGTAGGTATATGCTGAGGATTCATCATTTTTTATTTCGAGGCAAGGTGCGGCAACGCCGGGAGTGTAGGCTATGGCTAGCTCCTCTTTATTGGTGATTGGAACCTTTGTCTCGATTGAAAGTTTACCCTTCCATTCTTCATGTTTTTTTAGTGCAAGTTCTTTGTAGTCCATTTTTTCCTCATTTCCGATTATATTATTTTATAGAAAAGAAATTTTTATACATGGTTTTCCATATTGTTATCTGTTTTTTTTAGAGTTTCTTCTATACTCAGTGAGCGTTTTCTGTTGACCAGGTCATCAAAGGTAAGCGCAGTTCCGACCAATATGGTTCCCACAGCAATTGCCACAGCCGCTATTAAAAGGGACTTATCGGCAAAGCCCGTCTTGAAAATTCTAAGTAAGAGAGCTATATCTAATATGTCGGTGGCAATTAAGAAACTATATAGACCGATTCTTAAGTTAAATTTTTTATTGGTGAATAAAGATTCTTTTACAATCATCATTGCCATAAAAGCTAAATAGATTATTGTTGAAATAAATAAGTAGATTAAGATGATTGTAAGTCGTATTTTTTCAAACTCTTCAATTTTGTCCTGCATAAAGCCGAGGGCAATGCCTTCAATGATTGGAATGGCGCCACCTATAATTAAAGCGACAACATAGACTCGTCGAATTATATAGTCCAGCTTTTGCAATTTTATAATATTTGTATCCTTCATAGAAATCCCCCTTCCTCGCCAGTTACATCCTGCAACTATTTTATCATAATGATAAATCTTTTAAAAGACTAATAAGGCGTAGTTGTTGACACATTTATGATAAGCGTTTATAGTTTTTGTAGGAGGAGATATAGATGACTTTAGGCTATGAGAAGATTTCTTTTTTAGCAGCGGAAACGCCACTGGAAAAGATGGGGAATATATCTTCAGATTTTGGAATAGACTTTTATTTGAAGAGGGACGATTTGACTCCCTATGGCACAGGTGGAAATAAGCTGAGAAAACTTGAATATCTGGTAAAAGATGCTGTTGCTCAAGGAGCCACGATGTTGTTAACCGTCGGCGGGGCACAGACCAATCACGGAAGACTGACAGCGTCTGCCGCAGCAAGGTGCGGTCTTAAGTCCGCCATAATTGCAGTGGACGAGTATCCCGGAGAAATCTCAGCAAATCTATTGCTTGACGGAATTATGGGATGCCATGTGTATTTGGTGAAGCCGGATTCGAGCAAAAAGTACGGTGATATGCTAAAAAATGCCATAAATAAGGTTACTTCGGAATATGAAGAAAAGGGCGAAAATGTTTATTTCATTCCGATGGGAGGTTCTAATGAAATCGGAGCACTCGGCTATTATGATTGTGCTTTAGAACTTAAAAAGCAAATAGACGATATGAAGCTGAAACAACCCCATATAGTCACTACGGTAGGGAGCTTAGGGACTTACACAGGTCTTGCAATGAGTATTGCACATGAGAACATAGATGCGCAGATTACCGGTATTTCTATAATGCCTTACAGGGACATTAGGGAATCTGCATTTAAACATTACCTTGACTGCACAGAAAAATTCGGGTTGAAACCACTTCTTAAAAAGAAGGATTTCAATATACTGACGGACTATGACTGCGGAGCATACAATAATCCGGTAAAAGATGTAAGAGAATCTATCTATTATATGGGAAGCAGAGAAGGGATTATATTTGATCCCTGCTATACAGGTAAAACTTTTAATGCAATTAGGCGATTGATGAAAAAGGGCTATTTTGCAGAGGATGAGTCTGTTATTATGATTCACACCGGAGGACTGCCGGGAATCTATACTAAACATCACAGGCTGGAAATGGAAAAAGAACTTATGCCGCAGGTTCATATTATTTAGGAGAAGGCTATGAAAACACATGCGATTATACCGATTTTCATACCTCATCTGGGATGTCCCTATGACTGCATATTCTGCAATCAAAAGGCGATAACCGCAAAACAAAAGCCTGTATCTGTGGAAACTATGAGAGCCACTGTCGATACATGGCTCACTACCCTTGAAACCGTACCGAATAAAGAAATCGCTTTTTATGGCGGAAGTTTTACGGCGATTCCTATGGAAATGCAGAAGGAATATCTCAAGGTCGCAAGGGAATATAAAGATTCCGGTAAAGTAGGGAAAATACATCTTTCCACAAGACCTGACGCAATAGATGAAGAAATTTTGGCTAATCTTAAATTTTATGGGACTGATGTGATAGAATTAGGAGTACAGTCCTTTTATGATGAAATTTTGAGACTTAGTGGAAGAGGTCACGATGCAAAAGTGGTCTATGAAAGCGCAGAACTCATAAAATCTTACGGATTTCAGCTGGGTATTCAGCTAATGATAGGGCTTCCCGGAGACAGTCCGGAGGCATGTATTTTTTCTGCCGAGGAAACTGTAAAGATTAAGCCGGATATTGCAAGACTCTATCCCACTGTGGTTATAGAAGGAACCAAACTTTATGATCTGTGCAGAGATGGCAGTTATATTCCTCTCAGCGAAGAGGAAGCTGTTTTCAGAACGAAGGAAATGTATAAGATTTTAGATAAAGCAGGTATCAATATAATAAGAGTCGGCTTGAAATCCAGCGATTTAATCACACCGGAGGGACTTATAGGCAGTGGGAATTTTCATCCGGCTTTCAGACAGCTTGTTGAGGGAGAAATCGCAAGAGAAATAATTGAAGAAAAATTGATTTCTTTACATGCAGGCGATATTGAAGTTTTTTCAAATCCCGCCTCTTTTTCTAACATGGTGGGAAACGCAGGGCGTAATAAGAAATATTTCAGTGAAAAATATCCTGAATTGAATATATCATATAAGGTCTGTAATGAATTGAAGCGTGGCTGCTTCGAAATTAAAATAATTAAATAAGGAGAATTTTATGAAGGAAGTAAAAAAGGCAGTTGTAACTGTCATCGGAAAAGATATGGTGGGGATTTTATCGAAGGTATCAACGGCAATTGCAGGGGGAAATGCCAGTGTGATAGAGGTATCTCAAACGGTACTGGACGGATATTTCTGCATGATTATGATTGTGGACATTACCGAGGCGGTGGTAGGCTTTGAAGAGCTGAAAAACTCTATTGCAGATTCTGTTCCGGAAATGAAGGTTCACCTGATGCACGAAGATATTTTCAATTCAATGCACAGAATTTAGGGAGGGCTTTTATGTTAAACATGCAGGACATCATGGAGACTATAACCATGATTCAAGAGGAAAATCTGGATATACGAACAATAACTATGGGCATATCTCTGATTGACGATGCAGATATAGAAAAATCATGCGAAAAGATATATGATAAAATTTATTCCCATGCAAAAGACCTTGTTAAAACAGGAGAACTTTTGGAAAAAAAGTACGGAATTCCCATCGTAAATAAGCGAATATCGGTAACACCGATATCTCTTCTTGCCGGAGTGAGCGGAGGAGATCCGGTAAAATATGCAAAGACCCTGGACAGGGCGGCAAAGGATGTGGGTGTTAATTTCATCGGAGGATATTCTGCATTGGTACAGAAGGGTTTCAGTGCGGGAGATAAGGCTTTGATACAGTCCATTCCGAGAGCTCTTTCGGAAACTGAACTGGTTTGCTCCTCAGTAAATATCGGTTCTACTAAAGGCGGCATCAATATGGATGCGGTAAAACTCATGGGAGGTATTGTACGGGAAACGGCTGAGGCTACCAAAGAAGATCAGTGTATAGGTGCAGCAAAACTTGTTGTTTTCTGTAATGCCGTTGAGGACAATCCTTTTATGGCAGGAGCTTTCCACGGTATAAGTGAGCCTGATACGGTTTTAAGTGTGGGTGTATCCGGACCGGGTGTTGTTCGTTCGGTTTTATCAAAGATGCCTGATGATGCTCCTTTAAATGTGGTGGCTGAGGAAATTAAAAAGACTGCATTTAAGATTACGAGGGTAGGTCAGCTTGTGGGAACCGAGGCGGCAGAAATGCTGGGAGTACAGTTTGGAATTATAGACCTGTCGCTGGCACCTACCCCTGCCATAGGCGATTCAGTTGCACATATTTTAGAGGAAATAGGACTGGAGCAGTGCGGAGCACATGGAACAACGGCAGCTCTTGCGATGCTAAATGATGCTGTGAAAAAGGGAGGACTCATGGCAAGCAGCAGCGTTGGCGGACTTTCCGGTGCTTTTATTCCTGTGACAGAAGATGCGGGAATGATTGCTGCCGCAAGGACAGGAACTCTTTCGATAGAAAAATTAGAGGCTATGACGGCAGTGTGCTCAGTCGGACTGGATATGATAGTTATTCCGGGGGATACTCCTTCTGAAGTGATTTCAGCTATAATTGCAGATGAAGCCGCCATCGGAATGGTAAACTACAAAACCACTGCAGTCAGGGTGATTCCGGCAATAGATATTCCGGAGGGTGAAGAACTTGATTTCGGAGGACTTTTGGGCAGCGGTCCGGTAATGAAGCTTCGTGACAAATCTCCTGCAAAGATGATTAACCGAGGTGGCAGGATCCCTGCCCCTGTACAGAGCCTCAAGAACTAATAGAAGGCATTGTTCTAATATAGATGCTCAAAGAACAAAATATCCCAAGGAATATTATTTCCGGGGATATTTTGTTTATTCAGATATATTTTATTTCTACGCCCTACGTAAATAACTCTTATTACAAGAGTCTGATTTTATTATTGGATTTCCAAAACTTTGTAATCCTTTTTTTCTACGGCATTTTTCAGAGTTTTGTCGGATACTTCCTTTGAAAGCATGACAATAGCTTTATCCTCCTCATGGCTGACTTTAGCCGCTGAAACTCCATCAATTGCTTCCAAGGTTTTCTTTACCGTTGCTTCGCAATGACCACACATCATACCTTCGATTTTCATTGTTTTTTCCATTTCATAAATCTCCTTTTCCTTAATAAAATTATAGCTTGTTTTTTTCTTGTTCAGATTTGAATTATCATCATGCAGATTCAACATGTTGAGTCTAAGTGCATTTGTAACAACGCAGAAACTGGAAAGACTCATTGCAGCCGCACCCAGCATAGGATTCATGGTCCAGCCGGTTAAATGAACATAGGCACCTGCTGCAACCGGAATTAAAATCACATTATATATGAAAGCCCAAAAAAGATTTTCACGAATGTTTCTCACCGTACCCAGACTGAGTCGCAGAGCTGCAGTTACATCTGTCAATTTGCTGTTCATGAGGACTACATCAGCTGCATCTATTGCAACATCGGACCCGGCACCTATGGCAATTCCAATATCAGCTCTTGTTAGGGCAGGAGCATCGTTTATACCGTCTCCTACCATGGCAACCTTGCCGAGTTTTTTCAATTCCTGAATCATAAGGTCTTTTCCGTCGGGTAGAACTTCTGCTATAACACGATCAACGCCTGCTTTAGAAGCTATTGAATCAGCTGTTTTTTTATTATCTCCGGTAAGCATTACCACCTTTAATCCCATGTCTTTAAGCTGGGAAATGGCTTTGATGCTGTCTTCTTTTATGATATCTGAAACGGCTATAATGCCTAAAGTCATATCATCTTTTGCAAAATAAAGACAGGTTTTTCCCTCTTCAGAAAGCTTATCTGCAATGCCGCTTTTTTTATCAACTTCGGCAAACTGACTTATGAATTTCAGATTGCCGCCGTAAAGCTGTTGTCCTTCATGTTTTCCTATGAGTCCATTGCCGGAAACCACTTGAAAGTCTGATATTTCCACCGGATTTAAACCCAGCTCATTTCCTTTTTTCACTATGGCTTTTGCCAAAGGATGCTCACTCTTGACTTCCAAAGAAAATGCTAATTTTAAAAGGTCCTTTTCTTTAATATCTCCAAAAGGAATAATGTCAGTTACTACAGGTTTTCCTTCTGTTATAGTTCCTGTTTTATCAAGGGCGACTATTTGCATCCTGCCGGTTTCCTCAAGAGCTTCTGCCGTTTTGAAGAGGATGCCGTTTTTTGCACCCTTGCCGTTTCCTACCATTATAGCCACAGGAGTTGCAAGACCTAGAGCACAAGGGCAACTTATGACGAGAACGGAAATTCCTCTGGCAAGAGAATATCCGAGTTCAGCACCGGTTAAGAGCCAAATTACAGTTACGATTGCAGCTATAATTAAGACGGAAGGCACAAAAAATCCGGAAATTCTGTCGGCAATTTTGGCAATGGGAGCTTTCGTAGCGGCAGCATCACTTACCATTTGTATTATTTGAGATAAGGTGGTATCTTCCCCTACACGAGTTGCTTTTGCTTTAATAAAGCCGCTTTGGTTCAAAGTTGCGGCAGAGATTTTATCTCCGCAGGATTTATCTATGGGGATACTTTCTCCGGTGAGTGCAGATTCATCAACTGCTGTATTTCCCTCTGTGATTATGCCGTCAACAGGTATATTTTCACCGGGTCTTACCACAAATGTATCACCTACGGAGATCTCATCAATGGGAATAACAGCTTCTTCGGAGTTTTCTCTTATTACAGTTGCTTGTTTAGGAGCCAGTTTCATAAGTGATTTCAGGGCATCTGTGGTTTTCCCTTTTGACATAGCCTCAAGCATTTTGCCGACTGTGATGAGTGTGACAATCATTGCGGCAGCCTCAAAATAAAGGTTGTTCATATCGGCTCTCAGTGCTCCGTCATTTCCCAAAAGTGCATCACCGGTCATTTTAAACAAAATCAAAGTACTCCAGCTGAAAGAAACGGCAGAGCCCATTGCAACTAAAGTATCCATATTAGGAGCAAGATGAAGTAAGCTTTTGAATCCGCTTATAAAAAATTTTTTGTTGATAATCATCACAATTGCCGCAAGTATCATCTGCATCAGAGCGATACCGATATGGTTGCCGTCGAAAAAATCCGGCAAGGGCAAATTCCACATCATATGTCCCATGGAAAAATACATGAGTACTATTAAAAATCCCAGTGAGGTTATAAGCCTTTTTTTTAAAAGCGGTGTTTCTTTATCTTTTAGGGCCTCTTCAGCTTCAGAAAAAGACTGTGAAAAGGCTTCGGTATTATCATTACTTTTTTGTCCGTCTCCGCGAAGGCTTACACCATAACCTGCATTTTCTACAGCCTTGATAATATCAGAGCTGTCGGCGGAGCCTTCTACTCCCATTGAGTTTGTCAGTAGGCTGACTGAACAATCGGAAACTCCGGGAAGTTTTGATACAGCTTTCTCTACTCGTGCCTGACAAGCGGCACAACTCATTCCTGTGATATTGTATTGCTTCATAGTTCTCCTTTCCCCTCCCCGGGCATATCCTGCATCCGGAGATTATCTTCTTACATTTGCAGACATGCTTTTATATTTGAAGTCTAAAGATTCTCTTGATTTTACAGATTCTCCGAACTTACGGGACTCGCTCTTTATTTTCCGGGTAATCTTTTATTTCATGAGCTTTTGCATAGTTTTTACCAGTTCATCTATGGTTTCCTCATTTCCGTTTTTCAGATCACTTATGACACAACTGCGTAAATGATTGGCCATTAAAACACGGTTAAAGCTGTTTATAGCAGCATTTGCAGCAGCAGATTGAACCAGAATATCCGGACAATAAGCATTTTCCTCTATCATGCGTTTCAAGCCGCGGATTTGCCCCTCGATGCGGTTTAACCTGGTTATTAAATCCTTGTACTCTTTGTCATCTCGATTTTTTTTTCTGGAACTGCATGGGCAGTTATTATTTTTATCCATATGTTTATTCACCTGACTATCTCTATTTCCAATGAGTCTAATTTGTAGGTACTATACTATACACTTATATATACCCTACAGGGGTATGCGGTTAAACATGTTTTATTAAAAAAATAATGACTTTGATACGAAAAATTGAGACATATGATTTCTTTAGAGTGCCGTCGGAAAAGGTAAAAATGAGAAACATTAAAAAACAGACCATGTGCAGTCGGCATGATCTGTGTAATAGTTATTTTTTAAGTTTTATCCAAGCAGCATTTTGTACCATTCTGTGTTTGAGAAGAAGAATGTACCGATTTGCACGAATACAACCACTGCCATGAATATTGGTGCAATCCAACGAAGAGAGAAGTCCACAAATTTCTTAGTTCTGTATGGAGAGCTGCTTTCGATTTCATCGTGGATGAAATCTCTGCGGAACCACCCCAGCATGATTGCAGTGATTAAACCTCCGAGAGGCATAAGGATTCCTTCTCCGCCTAAATCAAAGACGTTAAGCCAGCTGCTCAGCCCGAAAGGCTTCCACATATTCGGATTTCCATCGAGGTTATCAAGGGCAACAAGTCCGCTTCCAAGTAGTGTTGTAATCGTGATTCCCAAAACGACCAATGGTCTGTTTGCGGTTTTGTTTTTCTTTATACGATAGTCCATGATTGCTGAAATTCCACCTTCCATCATTCCTATTGATGAAGAAAAGGCTGCAACGAACACCAAGGTATAGAAAATGAAACCGAATATCGGACCAACTTTGCCCATAGAGTTAAATACAGTTTGCAGCGATACGAACAGAAGTCCGGGACCACCGGATGGTGCAAGGTTTTCTGAAAATACTGCAGGAAAAACGGCAAGTCCTGCAAGCAAAGCTGCAAAAGTATCGAGAACTGGTACAAGCATTGCATTTTGTTCAAGGTCTGCGTCTTTTTTCATATATGAACCATATGCGACCAGTGCACCGGATGCTAATGACAAGGAGAAGAACATTTGACCTCCTGCCATTGCGAATACTTTGAACCAACCTGTACCTGCAAATATTGAAAAGTCCGGTTTGAACATGAACTTAATGCCTTCTGCCGCATGTGGAAGGGTACAGCATTTGATTACCGTAATTATGAGCATCCCGAAAAGCAACGGCATGCCTATCGCACAGAATTTTTCTATACCGTTTTCAATTCCACGAAAAACAACATAAGATGTCATTGCTAAAAATATAACCGTGTATAGCAGAACCGCTCTGGGATCGGAAACGAAGAATCCGAAAAAGTCGGCACTGTTTGTATGATTCATACCGAAGTGGAGTCCTAATATATCTCCTAAATTTGCAATCATATACTTTATTACTATGCCGCCTAAAACGCAATAAAAACAGAGTAATAGAAAAGGAACTATTGTTTCAAAGACGCCGGCAAATTTAAATTTCGGATGCACCTGTGAAAAAGTTTCAACAGCAGCTTTGCCGGTTTTTCTTCCCATGGCAATTTCTGCCAGCAAAAGAGGATAACCGATAAAGACAGCCATGAAGAAATATATCAGCAAAAAGGCAAAACCACCGTTGGCTCCCATCTTATATGGGAATCCCCAAATATTACCCAGGCCGATTGCAACACCTATTGCAGCCATTAGAAATCCAAAATTGGATTTGAAATTACCTTTATTTTCATTTGTCATTTTATCATCCTCCCCAAAATATAAGTGGTTTAATTATAGTGGCACCACAATTGATTGTCAATGAAAACGCACAAAAAATACAATGGAACTTTATGTATAAACACAAAAAACACAATTTTTTTTACTGAAAAAGAATATAACTTTTTTGATAAAATTTTTTGTATTGTGATATAATGAGGACAGCTACATACTTATTTAGGAGATAAAAATGACTTTTAGAAAAACCAGAGATCCCAGAGTTCCACTCACTAAAGGAGAGAAGATCGGACGAGAGATGTTGAGGATTACCAGCGTTACACTGGGAGCGGTTATCTGTGCCTTCAACATAAATAGTTTTGTGAGTGCAGGGGCGCTTTTTCCGGGAGGCTTTGCGGGAATGACACTTTTAGTTACCAGATTATCCTCGAAATATCTGGGGCTCTTTGTGCCTTATTCCCTAATTTTTTTGCCTCTTAATGCAGTCTCCATCTATCTGGGTTACAAGGGCTTAGGCAGAAAGTTTACATTCTATACGGTTTATTATGTAGTGCTTTCCAGTTTGCTCACCGATATATTGCCCCATGTACCTATAACAGATGACATTCTCCTTGCAGCAGTGTTTGGAGGTCTTACAAGTGCTTTTTCAGGGCTTTTGTGTCTTTGGGTAGGGACCAGCAGCGGAGGAACGGATTTACTATCTGTGTATTTTTCTGAAAAGCATGGAATCAATACATGGAATTATATTTTGTTCAGCAATATTATTATGCTGGGTTTGGCAGGATTTTTCTTTGGTTGGGATAAAGCTTTATACTCCATCATATATCAGTATGTTTTAGTCCAGCTTTACCATGAGCTGTTTAAACGTTATGACAAGCATACTTTGATTGTCATTACAGATATGCCCGAATCTGTATATGACAAGATAAGCATATTGACCCATCACGATGCTACTTTATTCAAAGGAGAAGGTTTTTTTCTCGAGCAAAGAAAGAATATGATTTACTCTGTGGTGGAAAGTAATCAGGTGGATATGATCCTGAAAGAAATACGAGAGGTGGATCCGAAGGCATTTATCAATGTGCTGAAGACAGAGCGTTTGACGGGTAGATTTTATAAGAGACCGAGGGATTAAACGTATTAACTTATTAAGAAAATGTCCAATCTTATTTGAGTTTAATATATGGAAAATCTTAAATTTTTAATAAATTAGTACTTGATTATTTAATAGCGAATTATATAGGAGGGAATATGGCTGATATTTTAATGAAAGGTGCAGAAGTAAACGCAGCAATGAAGGAAAGAATGATCAACCGAGTCGATGCTTTGAAAAAAAAAGGTGTTCAGCCGGTTATAAACATAGTGAGAATAGGAAACCGCAGTGATGATTTGGCATATGAGAGAGGGGCACGCAAAAGAATGGAAAGCGTGGGGGTTGAAATGAAAATTACAGAGCTTCCCGAGGACATTTCACAGGCTGATTTTGTAAAAGCTTTTAGAAAGGTAAACGAGGATAAGACGGTTCATGGAATTATGCTTTTCAGACCTCTTCCTAAGCACCTTGATGAAAGCGAAATTGCATCAATTATAAATCCGATCAAAGATGTGGACTGCATGAGTCCTGTTAATATAGCAAAGGTTTTTATGGGTGATGAAGGAGTATTTGCACCTTGTACAGCAAAGGCTGTTATGGAGATGCTTGTGCATTATGAAGTAGATTTATCAGGAAAAAATGTTGCCATAGTGGGAAGAAGCATGGTTATAGGAAAACCGCTTGCAATGCTTATGCTGAAGAAAAATGCCACTGTTACAGTTTGTCATACAAGAACTGTTGATTTAGCGGAAAAATGCCGTAGAGCCGATGTCGTAGTTGCTGCAGCAGGTCGAGCAGGAATGATTACAGGAGATATGATTAGCCGAGGCACAGTAGTTGTTGATGTCGGAATCAACATAAATGAAGAAGGAAAGCTTTGCGGCGATGTTGAATTTGAGAGTGTAGAACCCCAAGCCTCATATATAAGCCCGGTTCCCGGCGGAGTTGGGGGTGTAACATCATCAGTTTTGGCAAGTCATGTGATTAAAGCCGCAGAAATTTTGGGCAAACAATAGCATATAATATTGATAAAATTCAGGATGAAAAGTATCAATATGCCACCGAACCGACCACTCTCAAAAAAACAAAAATATGTAAATTTATTACTTTAAAGTATTGTAATTTGAAGAAACGGTGATATAATATACATGCAACAATTATTCTAAAATGTAATACTAGATATAAGGAGGTTTAATATGCTGAAAATTTTGGAAGCAATTGATACTTGGCTTTGGGGTCTTCCATTCATTATTATTTTATTAGGAACACACATTTTTTGCACTTTTAGAACGGGTTTTGTACAGAGGTTCACATTCAAAGGCATTAAACTATCCGTTACTCCGGATCCGGATGGCGAGGGGGAAGTGTCACAATTCGGTGCACTTACTACAGCCCTTGCAGCAACCATCGGTACGGGTAACATCATCGGAGTAGCTACTGCAGTAGCGTTAGGAGGTCCGGGAGCTGTTTTCTGGACGTGGATAACCGGAGTTTTCGGTATGGCCACTAAGTATATGGAAACTGCCATGGCGGTTAAGTACAGGGAACAGACGAAAGATGGGAGAATGATAGGTGGCGCTTTCACGGCCCTTGAGAGAGGTTTGCACTCCAAATGGCTTGCAGTAATGTTCGCTTTATTTGGTGGAATCGCAGCCTTTGGAATCGGTTGCATGACTCAGGCAAACTCGATTTCCACATCGTTAAAACAGAATTTCGGAATTGATGAGAAAATTGCGGGAGTGGTTGTTGCAGTATTCACAGCGATTGTCATAATAGGTGGAGTTAAGTCCATAACAAAAGTTACTGAGAAACTTATACCTTTCATGGCAGCCTTTTATATAATCGGTTGTATTTGGGTATTGGTGTTGAATAGAAATATTTTAGGAGATTCTGTAGCTCTTATTTTCAAATCCGCATTTTCGATGCAGGCGGGAACCGGAGGTGTATTCGGATATGCAGTGGGCACTGCAATCAGATTCGGATGTGCCAGAGGACTGTTCTCAAATGAGTCAGGTATGGGATCTGCACCGATTGTAGCGGCATCGGCAAAGACGAGAAACCCTGTTAGGCAGTCGATGGTATCAATGACCGGTACATTTTGGGATACAGTAATAATCTGTGCTCTTACAGGAGTTACTCTGGTAAGTTCGGCTGTTGCTCATCCGGAATTTTTAGAATCAAGCAGCACAGATACAACAGTACTTACCTTCCACGCTTTCGGGCTGATTCCCGTAGTAGGCAGACCGATAATCGCAATATCACTTGCACTGTTTGCATACTCAACTATTCTGGGTTGGTCATATTACGGTGAGAGATGTGCAGAGTATCTGATAGGCTCAAAAGTTATAAAATGGTACAAGATTTTATTCGTAGTACTTGCATTCGTAGGTTGTATAATTAAATTAAATACAGTATGGACAATAGCAGACATTTTAAACGGTCTGATGATTTTACCGAATGTAATAGGAGTATTCTTATTAAGTGGAGTTTTAGTAAAAGATCTGAAGAGATATGGGAATAACATTGATGATGTAGATCCGACTCCTGTTCCTGTTGTTGACAGAGATATAGCTAAACTGTAAACATAGGGAAAATCAGATACAGCATAGCTATAATTCCCATAATACGGAGAGGGACCCGTAGCCCGGTGCACGGGTTCTTTTCATGTTGTAATGTCAGATGCCCTTTCGTTCCTGTTTGTGTAGAAGACTTTCAGATAGATTTGATTTTTATATTTTTCTAGCGTTTAGTTCAGGTTCATTTTCCCATATCTATGTTTGACAATCATAGATTAGTTCAGGTTCATTTTCCCATAAGCCTTGACAGTAGTGGCATATAGCAATTATAATGTATGGGATATTGCAAAAATAAAACATGCAGGATATTCCTTGCAGATTTTATACAGCAACCAGAGTGCAAAGCTAAAGATATAAGAAAAGGAGGTGCTGTAATGTCTCCAATTATTACTATTGTCGTTGCAGTTGTAGCCGGCATAGTCTGTGGACTTGGTGGATATATATACAGAAAGAATGTGGCAGAAAGAACAATCGGAAGTGCTGAACAAAAGGCAAAGAACCTTATTCTGGATGCGGAAAATCGTTCTGAAACGATAAAAAAGGAAGTTACATTAGAAGCAAAGGAAGAAGCACACAAGATTAGAAGTGAAGTTGACAAAGAAATTAGAGAAAGAAGGTCTGAGGTTCAGCGTACCGAACGAAGACTGACGCAGAAAGAAGAGGCTATTGACCGTAAACTCGACGGAATCGAAAAGAAGGAAGAAAAGATTTCCGGCATTGAAAAAAGTATAAATTCCAAGAAAGAAGAAATCGATAAGATATTTGAAAAGAAAATTGCTGAACTTGAGAAAATTTCAGGATATACAGCCGAAGAAGCAAAGGCCCTTTTGCTGGAGGGGATTGAGAAAGAATGCAGGCATGATGCTTCTCAGATGATTAAGGAAATTGAAACTAAAGCGAAAGAGGAAGCTGACAGAAACGCAAAAGAAATTTTAACAGGAGCGTTACAGAGATGTGCTGCAGACCATGTGGCAGAAAGTACCCTTTCAGTGGTTAATTTGCCCAATGATGATATGAAAGGCAGAATAATAGGCAGAGAGGGAAGAAATATCAGATCTATTGAAACTCTAACAGGAGTTGACCTTATCATTGACGATACACCGGAGGCGGTTATAGTTTCCGGCTTCGACCCGGTTAGGAGGGAAATCGCAAGAATTGCTTTAGAGAAGTTGATCATGGATGGAAGAATCCATCCTTCCAAGATTGAGGAAATGATTGAGAAAGCAAAGAAAGAAGTTAATCAGATTATCAAGGAAGAAGGAGAACAGGCAACCTTCGAAACGGGAATACATAATCTTCATCCTGAGCTTGTTAAACTTTTGGGTCGCTTGCGTTACAGGACTTCTTACGGACAGAATGTACTTAAACATTCTATAGAGGTCAGTCATTTGGCAGGACTTATTGCAGGAGAACTTGGTCTGGATATTAAGCTTGCCAAGAGGGCAGGCTTGCTCCATGACATCGGTAAAGCCCTTGACCATGAATATGAGGGAACCCATGTTGATATAGGTATTCAGATTTTGAAAAAATATAAGGAGTCTGATGCGGTAATCATCATGGTGATTATGAAGCAAAGAGCATGGAGGCAGTTATTATTGCTGCGGCAGATGCGTTATCCGCGGCAAGGCCGGGTGCAAGAAGAGAGACTTTGGATGTTTACATTAAGCGACTGGAGAAGCTTGAAGAAATCGCAAATACTACACCCGGAGTTGACAAATCATTTGCTATACAGGCAGGAAGAGAAATTCGCATAATCGCAAAACCGGAAGAGGTCAAGGATGATGAAATTGCGCTTCTGGCCCACGAAATTTCAAAGAAAATTGAGTCTGAACTTGAATATCCGGGACAGATTAAGGTAAATGTTGTTCGTGAAACTAAGGCGATAGACTACGCAAAATAGAAAATTTTAGTTGCCCCGCATCCTTTGGTGTGGGGCAAGTTGTTATGTGGGGAAATATGATATATTTGGATAACAGTTCTACAACTAAACAATCAAAAGAAGTTACAGAGGTGATGATCAGGTCTTTTGAAGAAGATTTTGGAAATCCGTCATCGCTGCATGAACTTGGAAGGACAGCACAGAATAGAATAAATGATGTAAGGAGAGAAATTGCAAAATCGATAGGCTTTAGTGACAGCGAGATTTTTTTTACATCGGGGGGGACTGAAAGTGATAATCTGGCACTCTTCGGTGTAGCGGATGCAAGGAAGAGAGATGGCAAGCAAATCATAACAACGAAGATTGAACATCCGGCGGTTCTCGAACCATGCAGAAAGCTGGAAAAAACGGGGTTTGAAGTCGTATATATTGATGTGGACAAACGAGGTATACCTATCCTCAAGCAATATGAAGAAGCTTTGAACCGTAAAACTATATTGGTATCGGTAATGGCTGTAAATAATGAAATTGGTACTGTCCTGCCTATAGAAAAGATGGCGGAAATGGCACATGATCAAGATGCACTTTTTCATACAGATGCAGTTCAGGGTTTGGGAAAGATTAATTTAAGAGGATGCGGTGCAGACTTTATATCCATAAGTGCTCACAAGATTCACGGACCAAAGGGCGTGGGTGCGATAGCAGTAAGGAAAGGTTCTAAGATTAACGCCATGATGCTTGGCGGCGGTCAGGAACACGGAATACGATCGGGAACTGAAAATATAAACGGGATTATAGGTTTTGGAAAGGCTGTAGAAATGGCTTATGATGGTGCAGAACATCTTAGACTTCTAAAGCGCAGACTTTTAGAGGGTCTTAAGTCGGAAATTTCCGATATCAAGGTAAACGGAAGTGAAGATGAAACAATCAGTACAGGCAGCATCTTAAATGTATCTTTTTTGGGCACAAGGGGAGAAGTGCTGTTGCATACTCTTGAGTCGAAAGGAATTTTTGTTTCAACCGGTTCTGCATGCTCATCCAATAAAAAGGGAAAAAGCCATGTGCTTTCAGCCATTGGATGCAGCGAAAAAGAAATTGATAGTGCAATAAGGTTCAGCGTATCCGGATATAATACTCCGGAGGAAATCGATATAACTATTGAAAAAACAAAGGCAGCAGTTGCCGGTTTTAGAAAACTGGGAAGCTTTAGATAGTTTGCTTACTATGAAAATTATATACAGGGCGGATAGGAAGGCAGGAAGCAGGATCTATGAACGAACAAAATATATATATTGTGCGATGCGGTGAAATCGCATTAAAGGGAATGAATAAACCGTATTTTGAAAAAACTCTGGTAGAACGTATAAAGAAGAACTTGAAGGGGCTTAACGGGATTGAAGTAAAAAGGCAGGAAGGTTTAATCTTCATTAGGAGTGATAAGAGTTACTCCACAGAAGAAATTATAAAACCGGTTTCTAAGGTTTTCGGTGTTGCATCCATAAGCCCGGCGATGGAAGCACCCGGCGATTTGGATAAAATTGGCGAAGCGGCAGTTTGCTTTATGAAAAAGCAAATTGATGAACGAAGCGTAAAGACTTTTAAAGTGGAAGCGAAAAGGGCTGACAAGGCATTTCCGGTCAAATCTCCGGATATAGCGAGAATTATCGGAGCAAAGGTTTTGATCGGTTGCAGAGTTCTGAAGGTAGATGTGCACAATCCTGACTGCAGACTTTTCGTTGACTTAAGAAGGGACAGGACTTATATTTATGATGAGAAAATTTCGGGATTTGGGGGGTTGCCTTTAGGTACCAACGGAAAAGGAATGGTGCTTCTGTCAGGAGGCATTGACAGTCCGGTTGCCGCCTGGATGATGGCAAAACGGGGAATGGTACTGGAAGCTGTTCATTTTCACAGTTATCCCTATACCAGTCCCAGAGCACAGCAAAAAGTAGAGGAACTGGCAGGTATTGTGGCATCATACAGCGGAAAAATGAAAGTACATGTGATAAATCTGCTTCCCATCCAGGAGCAGATAGTTATGAACTGTCCGGAGGAGGAAACCACGATTTTAGTTCGCAGATTCATGATGCGAATTGCAGAGAAAGTGGCAGAAAAAACAGGATGTATGATGCTGATTACAGGTGAAAATCTGGGGCAGGTTGCCAGCCAGACGGCAGAGGCTTTAGTGGTGACGGACAGCTGCGTTTCTATGCCGGTTATGAGACCGCTTATTGCCATGGACAAGGTGGATATAATGGACAAGGCTAAAGAAATCGGAACATATGAGAAATCCATAGAACCTTATGAGGACTGCTGTACTGTTTTCCTGCCCAAGCACCCTACAACCAAGCCGAAGCTTTTCCAAATACAAGAATCTGAATCAAAGCTGAATGTGAAAGAACTGGTGGATGAAGCAGTTAAATCTGCCGAAACTGTTTTTATCGATGCTTAAAGGCAATCACCGGAAAGTCTGTATTTAAAGATTGAGTTTGATATTGACTGCTGAAAAACAATCTTGAAGATTGAGACTGATGTTGATAGATTTTGACAACTAAAGACGGATGCTTAGAATTTAATGGCAGTAAGGATATTGTGTTATGCAATAGAATAACACAATATCCTATTTTTTGTGATAACATATCAGGACTTGTTTGATGTAAAATGGAAGTATTTTTCCGGCAAAGTGATTCGTTTTGGAATCATGTCAATTTATTGTGAGTCAACTTTATAAAAAGTTAAAAACCACTTGCAAAAACTGACTAAACATGTTTAACTAGTAATAGTGCTGACAGCAATTGTTAAAAAATAAACTTTTGTTTTAACGATTGTCGCATTTACGCTAAACGGTTATGAAACATCCCTTGAGGAGTAGGGACCGTGATTATAATTTAAGGAGGCATTTACATGAACTTTCAACTAACGAAGGAACAGGAATTCGTAAGAAAAATGGTAAGAGAATTTGCTGAAACCGAAGTTGAACCTATCGCTGCAGACATTGACAAGGAACATAGATTTCCTGTTGAAACTGTAGAAAAGATGGCTAAGTACGGTATGATGGGAATTCCTTTTCCTAAAGAGTACGGCGGAGCTGGCGGAGATGAGGTTGCGTATGCAATCACTGTTGAGGAACTGGCAAGAGTTTGCGGTTCAACTGCCGTAGTGGTATCGGCTCACACATCACTTTGCTGCTGGCCTATTTACAAGTTTGGTACAGAAGACCAGAAAAAGAAGTATCTTCCTGACTTGTTGGCAGGAAAGACACTGGGAGCTTTCGGTCTGACAGAGCCTAACGCAGGTACTGATGCAGCAGGACAGCAGACTAGAGCAGATTTGGACGGAGACGAATATGTACTTAACGGTGCAAAGGTATTTATCACAAACGGTGGATATGCCGATGTTTTCGTAGTGATGGCAATGACAGACAAGTCAAAGGGTACTCGTGGAGGTATCTCTGCATTCATTGTAGAGAAAGGTGACCCCGGATTCTCAATCGGTAAGACAGAGGACAAGATGGGTATTCACGGTTCTTCAACAACAGAACTTATTTTCCAGAACTGCAGAATCCCTAAAGACAGACTTCTTGCTAAGGTTGGACAGGGCTTCAAGGTTGCTATGTCCACATTGGATGGAGGTCGTATCGGAATTGCTTCACAGGCACTTGGACTTGCACAGGGTGCATTTGATGTAACAGTTGAATACATGAAGTCAAGAAAACAGTTCGGTAGAAGATTATCACAGTTCCAGGCTCTTCAGTTCGAAATGGCTGAGATGAAGACTAGAATTGAAGCTGCCAGACTTTTGGTTTACAAAGCTGCATTCTTAGAGGATGCCGGTGCTGATTACGGTGAAGCGGCTGCTATGGCTAAGCTATTTGCAGCTGAAACTGCAATGGCGGTAACGACTAAGTGCGTACAGTTCCATGGCGGATATGGATACACAGCGGATTATCCGGTTGAAAGAATGATGAGAGATGCCAAGATTACTGAAATCTATGAAGGTACTTCAGAAGTTCAGAAATTGGTAATTGCAGCAAGAACTTTTAAATAAGTATAGGAGGAAATAGAAATGGCATTTAAGATTCTAGTTTGCGCAAAGCAAGTTCCTGATACAAATGAGATTAAAATCAATCCGGAAACCGGTACATTGATTCGTGACGGTGTTCCAAGTATTTTGAACAACGATGATGCTAACGCTTTAGAAGAAGCATTAAAGATTAAAGATAAGTTTGACGATGTTCATGTAACAGTAGTTTCTATGGGTCCTCCACAGGCTCAGGAAATGTTGTTTGAATGTATTGCAATGGGAGCTGATGAAGGAATTCTTCTGTCAGACAGAGCAGTTGGAGGGTCCGATACATGGGCTACATCAAATGCTATTGCAGCTACAATCAAAACTTACGGTGAATATGACATGATCTTTGCAGGAAGACAGGCTATCGACGGAGATACTGCACAGGTAGGTCCACAGATTGCAGAAAAGATCGGTCTTCCGCAGGTTACATACGTAGAAAAATTCGAAATCTCCGATGACCTGAAAGAGGTTACAGTTCATAGACAGCTGGAAGACGGCTATGAAGTATTGAAGGTAAACACACCTTGCATGCTTACTTGCATCAAGGAACTGAATACCCCAAGATACATGAACATTGGCAGAATTTTCGATGAAAAGGATATTAAAGTATGGAGTGCTGACGATGTAAATGTCGATAGAACAATCGTTGGTCTGAAAGCTTCCCCAACAAATGTATTCCGTTCATTCACACCAAAGCCAAAGGGGAAAGGTGTTACCGTTGAAGGCGACTCCGAAAAGGATATTGCTAAGAACTTGCTGATCGACTTGAAGAAGAAGCACGTTATTTAGGAGGAGGATCAATAATCATGGCAAATAATTTTGACGATTACAGAAATATTTGGGTTTTCGTTGAACAGCGTGACGGAAAACTCATGAATGTAGCTCTGGAACTATTGGGTGAAGCTACAAAGCTTGCTAAGGACATTGACGACACAACTAAAGTTTGTGCTCTGCTGGTTGGTGACAAAGTAGACGGCCTGGCTAAGGAATGTTTCGAATACGGTGCTGACACAGTTTATTACATCGAAGACGCATTGCTGAAGAACTACACAACAGATGCTTACACAAAGGTTATCGTTGATGCAGTTAATGAAATAAAACCATCGATCTTCATGTACGGTGCTACACATATCGGAAGAGACTTGGCACCGCGTGTTGCCGCAAGATTGAATACAGGACTTACAGCTGACTGCACACATCTTGATGTATCAGTTGCAGAATATATTAAGTTTGCTGAAGAAAACACAACTCTAAACACAGCTACACTTAAAGCTGACGATCCTGACAAGGGACTTAAGATGACTCGTCCGGCATTCGGTGGAAACCTTATGGCTACGATCATATGCCCTAACAGCAGACCTCAGATGGCTACCGTTCGTCCGGGCGTTATGCAGAAGATTGAGAAGAGAGAGGGAGCCACAGGTGAAATCATCAGAATCACTCCTTCGATTTCAGAATCAGATTTGAATGTTAAGATTGTTGACATCGTTAAGTCTGCTAAAGAGCTGGTTTCATTGACAGATGCAGATATCATCTGTTCAGGTGGTCGTGGACTTGGTGATGAAACAGGATTTGAACTGATAAAGAAGTTTGCAGACAAAGTTGGAGGAGTTGTAGGTGCTTCCCGTGCTGCTGTTGATTCAGGCTGGATTGATCATTCACACCAGGTTGGGCAGACAGGTACAACGGTTAAGCCTAAAATCTATTTTGCCTGCGGAATTTCAGGTGCTATCCAGCATCTTGCAGGTATGCAGAATTCAGATATTATAGTAGCTATCAACAAGGATGCAGATGCTCCTATCTTTGAAGTTGCTGACTACGGTATCGTTGGCGACCTGTACAAGGTTATTCCTGAACTGATTGAAGAGTGGGACAACGCAGAAGCTCTATTTGATGCTTCAGTAAAATAAGAAAGGCTTGCATAGCAAGACTTGAAAAGATTACTACGGGGAAGTGTAAATGCACTTCCCTGTTTTACTATAAAATGAATTATTACTTCAGCATTTATTTCTTCTTTTCTCTATAATTATTTTATCCCGGAGATAGAATTTATTTTGAGAAGCATGTATTATAATCAGTGGAGTAGACATTTAAAAAGCTATTAAAAAACAAATTATTGAGGAGGTTAAAGGATGAAAGGGAGCAGATTAAAAATTCTTATCGGTATTTTAATGTCAGTTATACTAGTTGTAGGTGCAACTCCGATAAGTGCTAAGGCAAATGGTGTCACACATAAGGTTGTATCTATTGCAAATAAAAAATATACCAATACACAGGCTTTTTCTGTGGGAAGTAGATATGCTTATTATATTCAGAGATATAAAGGTGAAGGAAATGCTTATAAACTTTATCGTTCGGATATTAAGGGAAAGAAAAAAGTTCCTGTAGAAATTAAAGCAATAAAGCCTTCAGATGCATCTGCATTTGGTCATGCAAATGATATGGTTACATTTTCACAGAAAGGTAATACTCATTTATTAGTGACAACATATGAAAAAGGTAATAGTAAGGCAAATCAAGATCTGACCAACATAGAGATTCATAAAAATAAGGCAGGGAAATTAACGTATAAGGCAGTTGGGCATTATAAATTAAGGCTGCGGGGAAAAATTGTCGGAGTAGGGGGAGTAGATAAATTATCTTCCAAGGGAACAATGTATACTTTTATAGTAAAAATTGCAAAGAAAATATATACAGTGTCAATTGATGTCTCTAAATCAAAGAAAACAGCAGATTTAAAATATGCAGGAACTTTAAATTTTGGAAAAAAATATAACAATTATATTAGGCAAGGAATTGAGTTTGATAACGGAAAGCTATATGTTCCGCTTTGGGCAGGTCAGTCAAATGAAAATAAATCTGTAATTTTAAAATATGATTGGAAAGGAGTTTTGGAGAAGAAAACAGCTTCTTATGAAAAGTGTTACACAGCACGAAGAAAAGATGTAAAGAAATTTGAAATTGAAGGTTGCAATGTATTGAGAAAGCGGCTTTATTATGCGACAAATAGTATAACATTTCACGGAGGTCAATTTGATGAGATTGGATATTTTAAGTTATAACTGTTAATTGGTACGAATATGAGATAATCATTTCGATAAGATGAGCATGTTATTACGTGATGCAATCTCAAGGAAAGAAATTACAAAGATGGATATTATGTATAAGACAGTATAAAGAGATTAAAGGAAAGGAAAATTAAGAGGCATCGACTATGACAGTTAAGAGAAAATTCCCAATTTATATTATTTGCATATTTTTTATAATATTATCCACCGGTTCCAAAACATATGGTGAAAAAATCTCGTGGGGTGATAGTTCAAAGGATAACCGTAACCTTAATATTACTACCGATAAAAAAACCAAATTGACATTTGAAACGCTAACTAATCGTGGAGATTCCACTTTAATAAAAATTGAACGCAATAAAAAAAGTAAATATATATTGGTAGACATGGGCTATTATAGTGGTAATAGTATCCTTAAAAAACTTAAAAACAAAAAAATTAAACATATTGATTTTGCAATAATAACTCACAATGATTCGGATCATGCATATGGAATTGACCATCTCGCTGGTAAAGCTAAGAAAAAAGTAACTATTGGCAAATTATATTATAATGTTATTCGATCCAGGTATAAGTGTAAAAAAGTATCCATAGGATCCAGTGGTTCCTCTAATATGTATACATGGGTGCGTAGTGAAAGGGGGAGAAAAGTTGTAAAAGATGCCATTAGGGTTCGTGGAGCAAAAGAATATGGGGTTAATTATATAAAAAATAAAAAACAAAAGAACTTCCCAATTTATGTACTGGAGCATTCTACTCTCAATAAAGGTAAACACGACTATAAAGTTGTACAGGGGACATTACAAAGAATCAACTTAGGGATAGATGATGTTGAGTTAGTTATAATTCCGCCAATAAGCGAAAGTTTTCGAGATTTAATGACAAATTTGGAAAAGAGCGGTTCTGAGAAAAAGTCTATTAACAACGGTAGTATGGCGGTTGTTATTAAGACAAGAGGAAATAAAGTTGTATTCGGTGGTGATTATCAATATAATGCAGAAAAAGTGTTGAGAAATTATGACAGTTGCAATAAAAAAAATCAGAATGAATCGGGACTCTGCGAAACAGGGAAATATTTAATTGATAGCTCTGACAGTGCCAAAAACAATCCCAACTCATTATATTATGGAATAAAAAATTATTTATTTAGCACAGATGATAGGCAGAAGGTTTTTTATAAAGTCGCACATCACGGCACGGGGGAAGAAAGAAGAAAGCGAGATAAAGACTATAAAGAAATAATTGAAGGCGAAAATAAAAAATATTTTTCCGAATACCATAAGAATGAGCATCTTTTCATGAAACGAATTAAACCTGATTATTTGATTATAACGGGGTATATGGGTAGTAAAGGAGAGTGGTACAAAGATTTGAATCAAGAGTATTTCAAGGCATTATATCCGGATATACCAATTTATAAAACCTTCAATGGAACTATGTGGGGATTTGAAGCAAAAAATTGATTTTTGCTTACCCTACTATTTTGAAGCACATTTTCGCACATTGATATTGCTCTTTATAAGTGATACAATGAAGGTGTATAAGGATAAATATTAGGAACACTCTTAGAAATTTTACTTACGGATGAAATTTTATTATGAGATATATTATGCTTTATTTATACTTATCATATCAATCTCTGTCATCTATGTTAATTTAAGGAGGAATTAATGGATATGTTGATTAGCAAGAGAAAAATAATTCTTACACTAAGTATAGTGCTGATTGTTGCATTGAGCGGGGGAGTATTTTCCTCGGTGTATGGAGCAAAGAAAACTAAACCGGTAAGAGCAAAAACTGTATACGCTAATTCTAAAAGAAAAGCACCAACACCGGTAAAGGGAATAAAGGCTATCACCTGTTATAACGGCTCTACAGAAGTTCTCTGGAAAAAGAGTAAGAATACTAAAAAATATGCTGTAAAGTTATATGAGTTAAAAGGAAATTCCAGAAAATTAGTTGAATCAAAAAATACGGACAGTAATGAAGTAACGCTAAAGAATACAACTTTTAGCAGAAAATATGAGGTTAAGATTAGAAGTATTAATGGCAAGAAATCAGGCAAAATGTCTAGCTTAATATTCAGTAC
>ERZ772997.27-NODE-27-length-67515-cov-5.54987_pt1 | contig 67515 bp, 52 predicted proteins | sample MGYA00511127_ERZ772997 | MGnify/ENA primary metagenome ERZ772997 (study PRJEB29015, sample SAMEA2738070) | human oral metagenome | biome: human oral; feature: human-associated habitat; material: saliva | place: China | collected 2215 ... | reverse complement strand
GGAAAATAACTATGCTGTTATCACTCATCATCCTTGGCATACTCGGTGGTCTTATTACCGGAATCTCACCCTGCATCCTGCCTATCCTGCCCGTTATCCTTGTCACCGGCGGTGCCGATTCGGCGCGCACCGCATCCGTTGACAATAGGCAAACAGACACGGTAAAAGACTCCGCGAACAATGTGCAAGCCCTGTTCTCACGCAGAAGCGCGGCCCTGACAAACACAACTTCAGCACCCACACAGCGCACCGCATCACGCTGGCGCCCCTACCAAGTTGTGGGCGGGCTTGTGCTGAGCTTCAGCCTCTTTACCCTGCTCGGTTCGGTTATTCTTGCTGCCCTGCACCTGCCGCAGGACACGCTGAGGATTCTAGGAATAACCTTCCTCATTATTGTTGGGTTGAGCATGTTTATCCCCCCGCTGGAGCGCCTGCTCGAAAAACCCTTCGCGAAATTCTCACAACTCGGAGCGAAACGCAGCACCACACGCGGCGGTTTCCTCATGGGGCTTGCTCTCGGCCTCGTCTATGTGCCCTGCGCAGGCCCGGTTCTTGCAGCTATTACCCTTGCCGGCGCAACCGGAAACATTGGCATCGAAACCGTAGCACTCACCCTGTCTTTTGCTCTTGGAACAGCCATTCCGCTGCTGATCTTTGCTCTTGCGGGGCGAAGCATCGCCGAACGGGTTAAGACGTTCCGCACCCACCAGCGTGGAGTACGCACCGCCTCGGGCATACTCTTAATCGCCCTGTCGATCGGGCTGGTATTTAACGTTCCCGCCCAGCTGCAGCGCACAATTCCGAACTATACCGAAGGGATTGAACAGGCCATCAGCCAAGGTACACAGAACAACATTATTTCCTCCTCGGCCGGTGGGGCGATCAGCACATGCCGACCCGACGAAGAAAAATTGCAGGACTGCGGCTCTGCCCCGGAAATAGCGGGCGGCACGGGTAACTTTAACACCAAGAACCAGCCAACTCTCGCCAATCTGCGCGGAAAAGTCACACTCGTTGATTTCTGGGCCTACTCGTGCATTAACTGCCAGAGGACAGCACCGCACCTGAACGAACTCTACGCCAAATACCGCGATTATGGCCTGGAGATAGTGGGAGTACACACACCGGAATATGCGTTCGAGCACGAAGCTAAGAACGTCCAGGCGGGCATTGAGAACCTAGGTATTAAATACCCGGTAGTTCAAGACAACGACTATGCTATTTGGCGTGCTTACAGCAACCGCTACTGGCCCGCGCACTACCTCGTTGATAGCGAAGGCAAACTTCGTGCTGTTCACTATGGTGAAGGCGGGCACAAGGTGACTGAAGCGCAGGTGCGCGAACTTCTCAAAGCCGCAAACCCACAAGTGCAGCTTCCAGACCCCATTCACAAGGACGATGCGCAAGAACAAACACAGAACACGCACGATGCCCGAACCCCAGAAACATACCTGGGGGCTAAACGTGCAATGTACTTCGCAGGACATGGAAACTACTCCAGTGGAACCCAAACCTTCAAACCGGCAGACCGTCTAGACAATGATCACTTCGACCTCAACGGTACGTGGGCCATAACCCCCGAACGTATTGAGCCTCAAGGAAGCGACGGCACTTTGCGGATTAACTATCGTGCCCACGGAGTACAGGTTGTTGCCGGTGGCAGCGGCACCATTGAAGTGCGGCGCAACGGCACAACGGAAAAGATCCACGTTGACGGCGCTCCTAATGCTCACCACATTGTGCGCGGCGATGAGCAAAGCAGCGGGATTATTGAACTCACAGTCTCGCCGGGAGTGCAGCTGTACTCGCTCACCTTCTCATAAATCTACACCCCGAAACCTTAGGCAGGCTCACCCCTAAAACTAAACCCGGGACTGTGTTTTCAAGGTTTTAGATCGCACATGACTAAAACCACGTACAACGCATAGTCCCGGGTTTTACCGCGGTTTTCCCGCCGCTGCACCCAGAAGGGAAAGAGCTCTGAGCACCAGGCGGCAGTAGGCCCCGCGCATCCGTACTAAACTTAAGACAAGTAACATAGATATCACTCAGAAAGTTATATCGTGCCCGTCACCTACGAACACCTTACCGACCGTACCCCCCACGTCTCTGCCGACGAGCTACTCGCGGGTTTCCGCCCCTCCGAACGGTTCGGTGAAGTGTCATTCGACAGCTACATTCCTGACCCCAACCAGCCCTCCCAAGCCGAAGCAGTACGAAAACTCAAAACCTTCGGCGACAAAATCAATAAAGGGGGAGGAACCGGTGGGTTCTTCGGCAAACTCTTCGGGGGTAAGAAAAAAGACACCACCAAAGCCGGACTCTATCTCGACGGCGGGTTCGGTGTTGGTAAAACCCACCTTCTAGCCTCCCTGTGGCACTACGTTGACGGCCCCAAAGCCTTCGGCACCTTCGTCGAATACACCAACCTGGTTGGTGCCCTCACCTTCCGCAAAACCGTGGAGGCACTCAGCAGCTACAAGCTGGTGTGCATTGACGAATTTGAGCTTGACGACCCCGGTGACACCGTGCTCATGTCCCGCCTGATGCGCGAACTCGCCGATGCGGGCGTTAAACTCGTCGCAACCTCCAACACCCTCCCCGGCGCCCTCGGTGAAGGACGCTTCGCCGCCGAAGACTTCAAACGCGAAATCCAGGTACTCTCACAGCAGTTTGAGGTACACCGGGTGGACGGTGAAGACTTCCGCCACCGCGGTCTCCCCGCCGCCCCCGAGCCCGTCACCGATGCGGAACTTGACGCGAAAACGGAGGAAGTCTTCGGCAGCAAACCCGTCGCCGTTGATAACTTCACCGACCTCGTAGCGCACCTGGCGAAAGTGCACCCCTCCCGCTACCGCCAGCTCATTGATGGTTTAGAAGGCATAGCCTGGCGCAACGTGCAGCCCATTACCGAACAAGCGGTGGCCTTACGTTTCGTGGTGCTCGCCGACCGCCTCTACGACAAAGACCTGCCGATCGTCTCATCCGGGGTGCCCTTCGACCAGGTGTTCACCCCCGAAATGCTCGCAGGCGGGTACCAGAAGAAATACTTCCGTGCCGTCTCCCGTCTAACGGCGCTCGCCCGTGAAGGTCTGCTTGGCGAAACCGAACAATAAGCCCGTGCCCGCCCTCTCTGATACGCCCCTCAGTGTCCGCCCGCAATAGGGCGGGTACCTGAGGGGTATTTTCGGGTGTTTCCAGCGCATAAACCGGTGAAATGTGAGCGGGTACACTCCCAAAATTCTTGATGTATTCGGTGTTACATCCGCCCGAAAAACTAGTTCTAGCCCGCAAAATCAAGGAACGCGCGGATAACAGCCAATGATTTGGCAAGAACCCAAAAACCGCGTATAGTTTTTATCTGTCAGAACGACCGGGGGTCAAACCTCGTGCGAAAACCTCAAAAGGTAGCTGATACGCGGTTGTAGCTCAGTTGGTAGAGCACCACCTTGCCAAGGTGGATGTCGCGAGTTCAAGTCTCGTCAACCGCTCGTAAGGACTCCAAGAGTTCGAACGCGTTCCCTCGTGGAGCGTATGCGGTGAGGTGGTCGAGTGGTTAGGCAGCGGCCTGCAAAGCCGTGTACGCGGGTTCGAATCCCGTCCTCACCTCGCAACAAAACAACTGTTTTGTGAGCGCGATTGGCGCAGCGGTAGCGCGCTTCCCTGACACGGAAGAGGTCACTGGTTCGATCCCAGTATCGCGCACAAGTATGGAATCCTCGGATGCTAGGTCCGGGGATTTTTTTGTGTCCCGGGGGTGTGAACCAGTGACCTCCTCGGGCCGGCGCCCTCGCTGCGAGAAAGAAAGGGTGCACATGGTGCGTACACAAAGCCCGCTCACTACACCCTCAACAACCTGCGGCGATGTGGACAGAAGCTCATATCATACGGACCACGTATTCACCATTATTGCCCACGGCAGCAACGTACCGCCATAGGGGCACGAGGTTGGAGCGTAGTGACAGTATGTCATTAAAGTTTTTTAAAATGCTACAGAATTATAAAAATAGATATCTGTCGAGGATTCCCGCCCAACAGGTTGCTAGAACCCAGGAAAATCTTAGGAGTCCGGGAGCGCTGAGTGAGAATAAAAACAGGGGAGTGAAAAAGTATAACAATATGTAGACAGGGTGTCTGTAAAATATCGTTCTGGGCCACCCTGGTCTGTTGCTTTTTGCCCCTGAAAAGGTAATTATTGACTCTGTATCATCTTAGGGTTATCTATCCTAAGTCGGAACCGGCGGGCTTTCACCCCGTCGCACATACAAAGGAATATACATGGCTCCTCTCTTTAACCTAACGCAGGGAAAGACTCTCAAGGGAATCACCATTGGCGCACTGTCGCTCTCTATGATCGGCGCATCCTTTACGATGCCCGCCTCATTTGCAGCCGAGAACTCGGCGCAGAAAGTCGATACTGAAAAGACTCTGGCAAAGCAGATTCAGGGTATCGCAGGTCAGTACCAGATCGCTCACTCCAAGAACAACAACAAAGTCTTTGTAGCAGGCTCAGACCGTACCATGGGCGCCTCAACCCTGGCCCGTCTTGACGCAACCAGCATGAAAGTTGAGGCAGTAGCGGGGTTGCCTGTCACCCGCAGCGGCACCGGTTACGAGGCAGGTTACAGCTCTCTTGCAGCATTCGGTATCACCGTAGATGACGTAAACAATACCGTGTGGGTAACCAATACCCGCAACGACTCCGTCTCAGTGTACGACCAGAACACCCTCAAACTGCTGTGGACCAACTACACCCCCGGTTATGAGGGCACCGAAGCTGAAATTGAGCACCCCCGCGATGTGAAGATTGACCACGCGACCGGTAAGGCATATGTGACCGGCCGCTACTACATCTCATCCATCGATCTGAAAACCCACGAGGTCAAAAAGCTGCGCATCGACCCCGATGCTTCCGGTCGTGTCTCGCCGATGAACATGAACATTGATGGCGACAAGATGTACGTGCCGGTTCGCTCCTCTGACACCGTGAAGATCATTGACCTCAAGAGCTTCAGCGTCGAGAAAGAATACAAGGTGCACGCCGATGTTGCAGGCAAAGAAGTGCGCCCCTCCGACTCTGTGGTAGACCACAGCACTAACGAACTGTATGTCTCATCCCAGGGACTGGATGGCGCCAACTCCGGTGTGACCGTGTACGACCTGAACACCGGCGAATACAAGAAGAGCATCCCCTTCGGTGAGCAGGCCCTGGCCATGGTCAACGATGACGAGCGCGACCTCGTATATGTTACCGACTTTAAGACCGGCAAGGTTGGTGTGATCGACACCCGCTCTTCCCAGGTTATTGGTGAGGTTCAGGCCGGCGCCAAGGGTGCTAACGACATCACCATCGGTGCCGAGGGCGAAGTTTACGTCGCTAACAAGGACGGCTACGTAGCTGAGGCAACCGTACCCTACGCCGTAGACCGTGCAACCGGCGACTACACTAACTCCACCCAGTCCGTTGATTCCATCACCAAGGTGAAGGTCAGCACCACCGAAGGCGAAGCACCCAAGCCCGACCCCAAACCTACCCCTGCTCCTGAGACTCAGACTGTGACGGCTGATGATGGTGCGTCGGTTTCTGGTGTGAGGGTTGTTCAGGTGGGGCAGGAGATTGTGGTGTCTGGTTCTGGGTGGAAGGATAAGAATGGGGGTGGGTCTGTTGCTGCTGTGAAGCTTGATGGGGGTGCTGTGGTGCCTCGTGGTCAGGTTTCTTATGGTGGTAAGGAGCATGGTTCGCGTGGTGTTGTTGCTGTTGTTGAGGCGGATGATGCGGGTAATTTTGTGGCTCGGATTCCGTTTCCTTCGGCTGATAATTCGAATGTGAAGGGTTCGGATTGGGGTGTTGGTTCGAAGCATACTGTGACGTTTTTGTCGGGGTCTTTGAAGGTTGATGGTGGGGGTAAGAAGGTTGATGTGGTGCGTTCTGCTGAGTTGGAGGTGACAGTAGGCGAAGCGGCTGCCGCCCCCGCAGCAGACGCCCCGAAGGCCGATAACGCAGCAGACGCCAAAGCTGAGGTCGCAAAGATCACGCCCCGCCAGGCAAAGTTCGAAGGCTACCCGCCGGTCACCCCCACCGACCCGGACAAGTCCCTGGCTAAGGTAAACTTCAAAGACATCGACTCTAACCCATTCAAGGCAGAGATTAACTTCATCGCCGAGAAGGGGATCACTACTGGCTGGTCCGATGGCACCTACCGCCCCGGCGATAAGATTGAGCGCGGTGCAATGGCTGCTTACCTCTACCGTCTGGCAGGCTCGCCCCGCTACGAAGCACCGGCAGAGTCTCCCTTCAAGGACGTAAAGACCACCGATCCCTTCTACAAGGAGATCGCCTGGTTGCAGTCCACCGGTATTACCACCGGCTGGAGCGACGGCACTTTCCGCCCCAACGAGACCGTGAACCGTGACGCCATGGCTGCCTTCTTCTACCGCGCTGCTGGATCGCCCGAGTACACGAACGCCAACCCGGCCAAGTTCAGCGACGTGCAGGATAACCCCTTCGCTAAGGAAATTGCGTGGCTTGAGGAACAGGGCATCACCACCGGCTGGCCCGACGGCACTTTCCGTCCCGGACAGGCTATCGACCGTGATGCTATGGCCGCATTCATTGCACGCTACATGAAGAAGTTCGATCACGTGCAGACTGTGCCCGCACATTAAGAGACGTAAACAGGTAAAACGGTAACTTCACACCGTTCTACCCTCTCACGGGCGGGGTGGACGCAAACCCGGAATCAAATGGGGAGCGCCCACCCCGCCGTTGCGCGGAATCGGCATGCAGAAGGGGAGAACTTGGCCTTGAAGCGGCAGGGGTAGGGCACCGTGAGCGGCTGTGATGCACGTCTACTAATGCGAAGTTGCACGCCCGAAAATAACTCGGTATAGTTATTATCCGTTGCAGTGATACAGCATTACAAACAAGCGACAATAACTCAATAGAGTAATGGGGTATGGTGTAATTGGCAACACTACGGTTTCTGGTACCGTCATTCTAGGTTCGAGTCCTGGTACCCCAGCGAACACCCGCTAATTCGGGTGTTTCGGCCCCATCGTATAGCGGCCTAGTACTCCGCCCTCTCACGGCGGCAACACCGGTTCAAATCCGGTTGGGGTCACGCTAGAAACAAAGAATCCTCGGTTCCAAAGAACCGGGGATTTTCTTTTGCCGCAGCATATCCGCAAGCCACCACAATGCTGATGCAACCCCTGCATTTCCCTCCGGAAGCCCCCGCTGAAAGATAAATGCTCAACCACCTGCCGGGAAAGAAAACTAACCCAAAAACCCACCCAACAAATTTGACGAAGACCCTCAGCGGCGGTAGAGTATTTACCTGTGAGCGCGATTGGCGCAGTGGTAGCGCGCTTCGTTCACACCGAAGAGGTCACTGGTTCGAACCCAGTATCGCGCACAAATGTTTAGGAATCCTCGGATGGTAAGTCCGGGGATTTTTTTGTGTGCCCGGGGTGTGAACCAGTGACCTCCTCGGGCTGGCGCCCTCGGCGAGGGAAAGATTTATTGGTGCCTCGCGCGCTCGGAAAATTCTTCCCCTCGCTGGTTCGAACCCAGTATCGCGCACAAATGTTTAGGAATCCTCGGATGGTAAGTCCGGGGATTTTTTTGTGTGCCCGGGGTGTGAACCAGTGACCTCCTCGGGCTGGCGCCCTCGGCGAGGGAAAGATTTATTGGTGCCTCGCGCGCTCGGAAAATTCTTCCCCTCGCTGGTTCGAACCCAGTATCGCGCACAAGTATAGAATCCTCGGATGGTAAGTCCGGGGATTTTTTTGTGTGCCCGGGGTGTGAACCAGTGACCTCCTCGGGCTGGCGCCCTCGGCGAGGGAAAGATTTATTGGTGCCTCGCGCGCTCGGAAAATTCTTCCCCTCGCTGGTTCGAACCCAGTATCGCGCACAAGTATGAAATCCTCGGATGCTAGGTCCGGGGATTTTTTGTATTGTTACCGGAGAACCTGAAACCGCTGTTTTCTAGCTAAATCTCTGGACATAACCAGCAATATGACCGCAAAAGGACGCATAACCCAGCCCCCGAGAACTCGCACGGCACCCCACCTGCTAGGGTGCCTGAGCCCAATCTAGTAGACTTGAAACCGAAGAAAATCTTTCGGCCCGCACCGGCGGGGGATAGTAGGTACCATCAGTGACAGCGCCACAACTGGCAACTGCGACCGACCACGGCCGCATGTACTCCCGCATCCGCGGAGGTGAACTGCTCGTCCCCTCCATTACCACCGTTATTGGGCAGCACGCCACAGACCTCAGCGGCTGGCACAGTTACATGGCCGCCAAAGCCGCCCTTGAAGATCACCGTACCTACCGGGCCTCAGGCTCCCAAGGCCTCAAATTCGCCATTATTAAAGACGCCTCAGCCGCCTCTGAACGCTACCGGGATGCCGCAGCAGAACGCGGCGACAGGGTACACAACTACGCCGAAAACATTGCCTTACGCGCCATGGGCAAACCCCACGACGTTGAAACCTGCCGCGAACACCTCATCCGCAACGGAGAACAAGCCTACGCAGACCGGTTCGACGAATGGTGGGACGCCTTCCGCCCCAAGCCCCTCGCCGCAGAAATAACCATCTGGAACGATACCGTGGGGTACGCGGGAACCCTCGACCTCGTCGCCGAAATCGCCGGACGCACCTGCATTATCGACTACAAAACCAAAGGCACCGACCGCAAAGGCAGGGTAAAACCCCTAGACGCAAAAGTCGTGATGCAGCTTGTTGCCGGACTCAAAGCCGAAGAAGCCCTCATAGACTCAGACACCGGAGAATGGGAACCCTGGCAGTACGGAGACGCCCCCATCCTCATGGGCGTGGCCCTTGGCGAAACCCAGGTGGTGCCGCACCAGGCAAACCCGCGCATCCTCGAAAAAAACTGGCGGAAATTCTGTGCGCTTCGCCGAGTATGGGAATACAACCGCGACGTCAACGAATTCGACGACGCCGCCCTCATGCCCGTTATTCCTCCGCCCGCACCCGGAGCACAACCGCATCACAACGCCGCATAATATAAACCCGCCGGTTCAAATACCCACAGACAGCGACAAATCGTGCGCGGGCACACCGCCTAAAGGAGGCACCCATGACAATCCTGAGTATCCGCACCGTAGGCGACCCTGTGCTACGGAGCGAATGCCAGCCCATCACAGTATTCGACAAAGAATTAGCAGCACTTATCGACAATATGCTAGAGACCATGTACGACGTCGAAGGAGTGGGTTTAGCCGGGCCGCAGGTTGGCGTAGACAAGCAAATCTTCACCTACGGCGGTATTGATGACCGTGAAGGGTACATTATTAACCCGGTGTTAGAAACCGGTGAGGAAACCCAAGAAGGCGGTGAAGGGTGCCTCTCCGTACCAGGCATTAAATCCGAGACACCCCGCAAAAATTGGGCGCGCGTACGCGGAGTAGACCGGCACGGTAACCCCCTAGAACTTGAGGGGGAAGGACTGTTCGCGCGCATGCTTCAGCATGAAACAGACCACCTTCACGGCACCCTATTCATCGACAAACTCACCGGAGATGACCGTAAACGGGTGATGCGCACTATCCGCGCCGGGAAATACGCCGCTGTTGCCGGTAAAACTACGGCCGAACGTGCCACCAGGGTGAGCGGTGCATTCGGCAGTTTCGGTGCCGCCGGAAGCTTCGGGAAGTAGGAGAGCCATGAAAATCTTGTACGCCGGCACCCCAGAAATAGCAGTGGCCCCCCTCAACGCCTTAGCAGCCTCCGAAGAAGTAGAGGTGGTGGGGGTGCTCACCCGAGAAGACGCACCCGTGGGGCGTAAACGGATCCTGAGCGCATCTGCCGTAGCCCAACGAGCCGAACAGCTGGGAATTCCGGTAATTAAAGCCTCCCAGTGGTCTGCGCAGACCGCCCACGCTATTGCGTCTTTAGGTGCGGATGCCGCCGCCGTTGTTGCCTACGGGGCGTTACTGCCTCAAGAAGCGCTTAAGCTGCTGCCCCACGGGTGGGTGAACCTGCATTTCTCGGCGCTACCCGCATACCGCGGCGCAGCCCCCGTGCAGCGTGCCCTGATGGCGGGAGAAACCACTATCTATTCGAACACTTTCCTCATTGAAGAGGGGCTGGACACCGGGCCAGTTTTTGAATGTGACTCGACCCCGGTCGGCGATGAAGACACGGCAGGGAGCATCCTGAACCGTCTGGCAGAAACCGGAGGGGAGCTGCTGCTGCGCACATTCGCGCGCATTGCTGAGGGACAGACCGGAACCCCTCAAGCCGGTCAGGCAAGCTACGCCCATAAGATGAGTATCGCTGACGGGCGCCTAGACTTTAACGAACCCGCTGAACGGGTGCTTGCGACGTTCCGGGGCGTCACCCCAGAGCCCGGTGCCTGGTGCGAACTTGCGGGCAACCGCTTCAAAATCGCTGCCTTGCAGCGCGGCTCGCACGAAACTGAGCTTGCCCCCGGGCAGATACAGTTACGGGGCAAAAAGGTGTATGTTGGCACCGGGGCGGGGGAGCTGCAGCTGGTGCGTGTGCAGCCCGCCGGGAAAAAGGTTATGGATGCGCCCGCCTGGGCGCGCGGGGTAGGCAGCGACCTCGCCGAAGGGAAAGTGGTTTTGGCATGAGCGAACAGCACAATAACGACGGCCAGCATCCGCCCCGCCGCCCCGCCGCAAAAGGAACGGCTCGCGGCGGGCGATTTGATGGCCGCACCAGTGAACAGCGCCGCACCTCCCGCACCAAACCCACCGGTGGTGGGCAGAAACGTGGCGGAGGCGGTGCCACTGAACGCAACCGGAAAGGGCATGAGCGTAACCGCCGCAGCCTGTCACAGCGCAGCTTCTCCGCCAGCGCCCCATCACAGCGTAGCCGTACCGCAGACCCCGCCCGGCTGGTAGCTTTCGAGGTGTTGCGTGCCGTTGCCGAATCTGACGCTTACGCGAACCTGGTGCTTCCCAAAACTATTCGCGCGCACCGGCTTGACCACCGCGACGCCGGGCTCGCTACTGAACTTACCTACGGTACCCTACGCAACCAGGGCACCTATGACGCTGTTTTAGCGCGTTGCGCCGACCGGCCCCTCCATAAGATCGGCACCACCACCCTCATTATTCTGCGGATGGGCGCACACCAGCTGCTTAAGATGCGGGTGCCCGCCCACGCGGCCCTGAATCAGAGTGTTTCGCTGGCGCGTGAGCGAATCGGTTCGGGCCCATCCGGGTTCATTAATGCCGTGCTTCGCCGGGTGAGTGAGCGCACCGCCGATGAGTGGTTTGAGCTCATTGAAGCCGAGTCGAAGGACGAGACTGAACGGATGGGTTTTGCAACCTCGCATCCGGCGTGGATTGTGCGTGCTATGCGTCAGGCGCTTGCCGCGCACGGGCGTGACCCTCAAGAGATCCGTGCACTGCTGGAGGCTAATAACGTCTCACCCGTGGTGAACCTGGTGGCACTGCCGGGGGTGGGAGACTTGCGTGAGGCAGAGGAAAACGGTGCGGTCCCCGGGGAACTCGTTGAGGGCTCAGCACTATACTCTGCTGGCGACTTGGCGCGTCTAGAAAGCGTGAGAGAAGGCACCGTGCGGGCTCAAGATGTGGGGTCCCAACTGGTGGCCCGTGCCTTGGCCGCCGTACCTATTGAAGGCAGTGACCGCGCCTGGCTTGACATGTGCGCAGGTCCCGGCGGTAAGGCGGCCCTTCTGGGAGCTCTTGGTGCCCAGCGGGGGGCTCACCTGGTGGCGAATGAATCAGCGCCGCACCGCGCGAAGCTGGTTGAGCAGTCCATGCGCCCGCTCCCCGAAGAAACGTATACGGTGCTCACTGGGGATGGCAGGAGTATCACCGCAACCCTCGCCCGTGAAGCCGCTAAATTACCGGGTAGCATGGGGCCGGACACCCTGTTTGACCGTGTTATGGTGGATGCGCCCTGCTCAGGTTTGGGTGCGTTACGGCGCCGCCCGGAGGCCCGCTGGCGTAAGACTCCGCGCGATATTGCGGATCTTCTGCCGCTGCAGGGGCAGCTGCTGGATGCGGCGATTGAGGTGACCCGCCCCGGCGGTGTAATTGCGTATGTGACGTGTTCACCGCACGCCGCCGAAACCCAGAATATTGTGGCTGAAGCTCTGGAAAGCGGGAAAGTTCACCTGCTGGATGCGCGCACCGCCCTGCAGGCGGTGGCCCTGCAAGAATCAGGCAGTGGTGAATCGGGGGATGACGGCTCGCCTAGGAGCGTGCTGGCGGGGGAGAAAGACCCCGGAACCCAGCCTGAGATACACGTGAAGCGGGGTGCGCCAGCCGTGACTGATGCTGCATCAAGTACGGCACAACTGTGGCCGCATGTGCACGGCACCGACGCCATGTTTTTGGCGTTGTTCCGTAAAAAATAATAAAGGGACGGGCACCACACGAGGAGGTTCACGCAGTGGGGATTCATATTAACCCCTCAATCTTGTCGGCCGATTTCGCAAATTTGCAGGCTGAGCTGGAGAATATTTCAACCGCGGACGCGGCGCATATTGATGTGATGGATAACCATTTTGTTCCCAACCTTACATGGGGGCTTCCTGTGGTGAAGCGTCTGCGTGAGGTTTCCCCGGTGCCGTTCGATGTGCATTTGATGATTGAGGATCCTGACCGGTGGGCTCCGCAGTATGCGCAGGTGGGGTGCGAATCGGTGACTTTTCACGCCGAAGCCGCAACGGCCCCCATTAAACTGGCCCGCACGTTGCGGGAGCTGGGCGCTGCAGCAGGTATGGCGTTGCGCCCTGCTACCCCCGTGGAGCCCTACCTGGATATGCTCTCTGAGCTGGATATGCTGCTGGTGATGACGGTAGAACCCGGGTTTGGCGGGCAGGCTTTTCTGGACGTGACGCTGCCGAAGATCCGCCGTGCCGCCGAAGCCGTTGCCGGTTCTGAGACTCCGGTGGTTGTGCAGGTTGACGGGGGAGTGACGCAGGAGAGTATTGTGCGGGCGGCAGAGGCAGGGGCTACATGTTTTGTGGCGGGCAGCTCGGTGTACGGGGCGCAGGACCCGCAGCAGGCGATCGCGTCGCTTCGTGAGGCGGCAACCCGCGCATACGCTAAAACATGGGGTGCCTGTGGGTGCGGGTAGTAACCATTGTGGGCATTGTGATGCTTAATAAATGTTTTACCTAAAAATATTTGCGGACTATATGAACATCACACATATTTTTTAGGGACATAGTGTCATCATAACCGTAAAAAATATGTGAAGATGGCTGTACTTCCCTGTAAAAACAGGGAAGTACAGCCATCTTTCTTGCGGTGAGTCGTAATTTTCGTTTCCTTGAAGTAAAGCTAAGATAGCGGTAAGGTTAGGTGGAGTTTAGTAGTAATTAGGGAGAGCTATGTCTTTCGAGAAAAACGAAGTTTCTAGCGAGTCGATCATTAATCGCCGAAACTTCATGGGCTTGGCACTGGCATCTGGTGCGGCCTTCACACTCGCTGCATGCAGCGGTGAATCCACCTCCTCAAGCACCTCCGGAGGAAGTGGGGAAACCCGCAAGATAGAGGATATTGACGAGGAAGAGGTCAATGTCCCTGTAAAACCTCAGCGTGTAGTTACTCTCTCTGAACCTACTTTGGATGCGGCCCTAGCCCTGGGAATCAACCCCGTAGGTACTGTGTCGGGGCGTGGGCAGTCAACTGTGCCGAACTACCTCAAAGAGAAAGCGAAAGATGTTCCGCTGATTGGTACCGTGGCACAGGTGAATTACGAGAAAATTGATGCGCTGGAACCGGATCTGATCCTTGTCGATTCCACCGGTGTGGATAAGCGTTCTGATGCCTACAGCACTCTTACAAAAATCGCCCCGGTGGTGTACTGCGGATACGCTGGCGGTGACTGGCGCATTAACTTCCGCAATGTTGCCAACGCTTTGAACCTCAAAGATCAGGGCGAGGATCTCATTAAAAACTATGAGGCTTTAGCCACAAAAACCAAGGAAGAACTCGCCCCCAAGTACGGGGATAAGACCTTCTCCATCGTGCGCTGGGCTGGTAACGGGCCCGCCCTGATCCTCAAGGAGCTGCCTGCCGGGCAGGTTCTTGAAGATTTGGGCCTAAAACGCCCGCCCGCACAGGACCGTAAGGGGCAGGGACACTCCGACCCGGTGTCTCTGGAGAACCTGGCGAATATTGACGCCGACTACATGTTCTTGGGCACGTTGGGCGGCGCAAGCCAAGAAAACCCCGAAGCTCAGGGCAATGCGGGCCTTGAAGGCGCTGAAGAAGCGCTCAAGAAGGCGAAAGAAACTTCCGGCTTTACCGAGCTGAAAGCATATAAGGAGAATCACGTAAAACTCGTGGACGGCTCCAAGTGGACCTCAACCGGTGGTCCGCTTCTCATGCAGGGAATTATTGAAGACGTCAAGAAGGACCTGCTGGGCTAGGCTTCCCGAGAGAAAAGATCCCGTTGAAGCACCCAACTTCGGGTATTCTTTCGGACACAAACAGCATCGCACACCATAACTATATGAGGCGGTCCCCAGCCGCCACCAACCACTAATCCACATGAAGAAACGGAACAATCGCATGACTCGGCACACTCGTTACGCTGTTACTTACGGCGCAGTTGTTGCTCTCGCCAGCGCTTTAGTGGCGCCCTCCGCAGCTTTTGCTGCACCGGATGCCACCGGTGGGGAAGTAACCCCCGCTACTCAGCAGCGCCCCCAGGCCGCCACCCAGCAGGCCAATAACACCAATACCGACCAGCAGACTGTGACGGCTGATGATGGTGCGTCGGTTTCTGGTGTGCGGGTTGTTCAGGTGGGGCAGGAGATTGTGGTGTCTGGTTCTGGGTGGAAGGATAAGAATGGGGGTGGGTCTGTTGCTGCTGTGAAGCTTGATGGGGGTGCTGTGGTGCCTCGTGGTCAGGTTTCTTATGGTGGTAAGGAGCATGGTTCGCGTGGTGTTGTTGCTGTTGTTGAGGCGGATGATGCGGGTAATTTTGTGGCTCGGATTCCGTTTCCTTCGGCTGATAATTCGAATGTGAAGGGTTCGGATTGGGGTGTTGGTTCGAAGCATACTGTGACGTTTTTGTCGGGGTCTTTGAAGGTTGATGGTGGGGGTAAGAAGGTTGATGTGGTGCGTTCTGCTGAGTTGGAGGTGACAGTAGGCGACACCAAAGCAGAGCCCCAGCAGACCCCCGCACCGCAACAGCCTGCTGAGGAGGAACAGCAACAGCCCCAGCAGCCTAAGGCAATGCCGCAGACCCCGCAGAGCGAGAACCAGACGCGGCAGCCATCCAAGGACAATGACCAAGCCCAGGTGCAGCCCCAGCAGCCCACGGATGAGAATGATACGTCCAACTGGGTTAAGCTTGATGCCCCCGCAACCGGGCAGGGTAGCGCGGGCGTAATGTACGTTAAACCCTACACCACCGGTAAGGGCTCGAAGCTACGTATTAAAGGCAGCGGCTGGACGAACGCCGAGGGCAAGGGCGGCTCCACCGTGGCGCTGAAGCTGAACTACCTGAAGGACGGCAAGCCCGCCCAGTACTCGCGCGCCGGTGGTCATGGTGCCATTGATCAGTACCTGCGGGATAATGGTAAGAGCGCTGACTCCACCACGTGGGCTCTGCTGATTCCCGATACCAACACAGCAAACCCCGCCCAGGGGCTTTACGCGCTGAACCCTGACGGCACCTTCGATATTGAGATCGACGTTCCCGAGCAGCTGCAAACCGGTAAAGCAGGCGACTACCTGAGCATTACCGCACAGAGCGGCCGTAACGCCCCGAACGACACCCAGCGCGCGGCAACCTCCAAGACCATTCCCGTAAACGGTCAGGCTGCCGCAGAATACAAGGAACCCGAGAACACAGATGTGTGCTCCCCTGAAGGCGGGGACTTCAAACCCAAGCTGAAGATCGAGAACCCGACCGTGGAGCCCGGCGGTAAGCTGCACATTACCGGTAGCGGCTGGTGCAACCCAGACGATAAGCGCGTCTCAAAGATCGGCTTGAAGATTGATGACGGCTCCGTCTCACACAATGATGCCACTAAGGTGAACTCGAACCGCACCATCTGGGCGATCGTAGAGCCCGATGCGAAGACCGGTAATATCGACACCTACATTGACCTGCCCACCGCTGAAAATACCGGCCTGAGCGGGGAAGAGCTCGCGAAGGTCACCAGTGGTGAACACACTCTGCGCCTGCTCACCGGCAGCCTCCGTAAGGGCGACCGTCACGGCACCTACGGCGGCCCCGAAGGCGATGGTGATGTGAATACCAAGTTCGTGATTGGCGACTACAAGCCCGGGGCCGACCCTGCATCGGTACCCGCCAGCCAGTTGGGTGAAGGCGACCGCCACGGCGTGAGCGTTGAACACAACGGCAAGCAGCTGACCGTGAAGGTTCCCGAAGCTGAACCGGGCACCTGGGTGAAGGTTACCCCCTACCTGGGTGATTCAGCGCAGCTGGCTCGGGCTTCTAAGTGGGTGCAGCTGGATCAGAACCGCACCGTCAGCTACACCATGAGTGGGGAGCTGCCCGCCGCAGACTACCGCATAGTGGTGCAGAGCGGTAACCAGGGTGAGAACGGTAAGGTTCTTGGCTGGGCCCCGCTGCACGTTGCCGAAGCAGCCGATAGCGGTGGTACCTCGGGCCGTGGCAGCGTATCACCCGCTGACCAGTCTTCCTACGATTCGGCTGAGCCGGAAGTAACGATTGATGAAGACGGACAGGCATGGGACAGCAGCGGCAATGCAGTATCCGTATCCACCGCCCCGGCACCTTACCAAAACGCAGGGGTTGGGTATGTCTCCAGCAACATTGGCACCAGCCCCGCCTCCATCGCACCGTTTACTTCGGGCACCCGGAGCGTGGTGGTTGCTAACGCTAAGTCAAAGGCAGCCTCTGCCCGCAAAGCAACTTCAGCGAACGGGAAGTCAAAGTCAACGGGCCCGGTGAAGAACGCCGCCAAGAAGACGGTGCAGGCAAAGGCCGCCAACGACAGCAACGGCAACGATACTGCATCGCAGGGCGGCAGCCCCCAGGCTAAGGTCGAGCACCGGGTGAACGGCACCGAACTGACCGGTTTCGCCAAGTGGTTTGCCAATAACGCCAATAACCTGTTGATGTCCCTGGCCGGTATTGTGCTGCTTGCCTTGGCGCTGACTTTCAAGAAAAAGAACAGCGACTAGATTTCCTGACCGTTCATAGGGTGTCTATAACACACCGTTTCTGGCGCCCCGCCCCGTTGCCACAGGACCACGGGGTTAGGGTGCCCCGCCCCTAAGATTTAGTATTGTTACGAGAGGACTACCGTGCGTTTCTCTACACCTTTTAGTAAGGCCGCTACCGTATGCGCTGCTGCCACCCTCAGCCTGGGGCTGAGCGTGGGTACCGCATATGCACTGCCCCCCGGTGGCGCCAGCAACAACACCCCTGGAACCAGCTCCACCGTGAGCCCCACGGTAAAACCCGGAGGCGTGATCTCGTTTAACCTCAGCGGGTTCCCCCAGAACACTATGGTGTCTGTCAAGATTGATGACGGTGATGCCTGCCCCGCCGATGCGCCCCAGGGCGCCTGCGTGGTGCACCAGCAGAAGAGTGACGGTAACGGTAACGTATCGGGCTCGTTCGTGCTGCCCAGCGACCTGGAAAACGGCCAGCACACCCTGCGTTTCTTGGCTGCTGGTTCGAAGAAGAACTCTAAAGGTGATTCTCTAGGCACCCAGCCGTTTAGTAATAGGAGCCCGGTCTTCACCGTCACCGGCGGTAGCGACGGCGGAAACAAGAGCGGTGGAGGCAACTCCGGCGGCTCATCCTCGAATTCCGGTGCCTCCAATAATAATGGCGGCGGGTCCCGCAGCAGCGGCGGCAATAAATCTGGTGGCGGTGGTGCCTCCAATAATAATGGCGGCGGCGGATCCTCCAATAACGGTGGTGGGGCCTCCGGTGATAGCGGCTCATCCAATAACAGCGGCGGGGGTACCTCCGGCGGCGGCACCTCTGCTAACGGCGGCGGGACTGCTGACAGCGGAGAAACCGAGTACGTGGATGCCGACGGCAACAAAATCACCAAGGAAGAGTACGACCGCCTGAACTCCGAAAATGGCGGCGACTCCGAAACCGAAGGTGACGCCGATACCTCAAACACTGAGGACGGTACCACCACCAACGGTGAGAAGAAGCAGAAGTCTTCGAACGGTACCACCCAGAAGAAGGCTACCGCCAAGGCGAATGCTTCCGGGGTGAACAAGCAGTCGAACTCCTCCGATAAGGCGCAGGCCAAGAACGAAACCACGAACACGACCGTCACCTACGGTTCTGAGTTCCCGTGGATTGGTACGATCGTACTGGCCGCAGCAGCTATTGCGGCAGCCATTATCGTGATCGTACGCCGTAAGGCGTAACCCCTCAAGACACGCACGCGCCGCACGGCACCCCGGTATACCAGCCCTGCGGCGCGTGCGCTCATCTCACAAGACCTGCGAACAACGCCCGAAACCGTACACTGCATACGCTACCCAAAGGGCGGTGTGAGAACCATTGTCGGGTGCTGCAGGTTTTACTCATCACAAGCCACACCAATACTATTCCCAAGGAGTCTCGTTGAGCACTACCACTCAGCGAGCCGAAGTCCCAACAACCGCGCTCAGCGGCCACGGTGCTAAAACCGCTCAGCGGATCACCTGGCTCATCGTCTTCGCGGCTCTGCTGGGGGCGAGCATTATCGCCTCGCTCCTTTTCGGTTCCAACAACTCTATCTCCCTTCAAGCGGTTCTTGATGCCTTCAACGGCACGGCATCACCCCAGACCAGTATTATCGTTTTTGAGCAGCGTATTCCCCGCACTATTGTGGGGATCACCTGCGGCGCGGCGCTAGCGGTGGCAGGCTCGCTCATGCAGTCTCTCACCCGTAACCCGCTGGCCGAACCCGGCCTCATGGGTGTCAATGCGGGCGCTGCTGTGGCGGTGGTTCTTTCGGTGTTCATCGGTGGCGTGATGGGCATCTGGCAGTATATGGTAGTCGCTGTTATCGGTGCTGCTATTGCGGCAGCAGCAGTGTATGTTTTAGGGCGTGGTAAAGACGGCTCCATCGTCAAACTTGCCCTTGCCGGTGTGGCAATCTCTGCGGCTTTGGGCTCTTTCACCCAGGGCCTTATTCTCATTAACCAGGACGCCTACAACGAGTTTCGCCTGTGGGTGGCCGGCTCCCTGGAAGGGCGTGGGGTGGCAATCGCTGTAGCAATCGGCCCGGTGATCGCCGCCGGTGTGCTGCTGGCGTTTTTCGTAGCCCCAGCTATTAACGCCCTGAGCATGGGGGAGGACGCTGCCATTTCTCTGGGGGTGAGTGTACAGACCACCCAGAACCTGACCCTGCTGGCGGTGACGGTTCTCGCCGGTGCCGCAACGGCCGCCATTGGCCCCATCTCGTTCGTGGGCCTGGCGGTGCCGTTCGTGGTGCGCGCCCTGCTCGGAAACGACGTGCGCTGGGTGAATATAGGTTCAGCACTTCTGGGGCCGGTGTGGCTTTTGGGCACTGATGTGCTTGCCCGCGTTCTTCAGCATGAACACGAAACCCAGGTGGGGATTGTGGCTACCCTCGCGGGTGCACCGGTGTTCCTGTTCCTCATGACCCGGCGGAAGGTGGAGGCACTCTAATGGCCACCTCGCCCACTATCAATATTGTGAAATCCGCTGATTCGCAGCAGGCCCCAACGAAACGCCGCAACCGCAGCCGCAGCCTCGGCGGGAAAGCTGTGGTAACCCTGCGCGGGCCTATTGCTGCGCAAATCCCGTGGCGTGTGGTGATTCTGAACTCTGTGCTTGTTGCTGTGATCCTCTGCCTGAGTATTTGGGCACTCATGCAGGGTGATCGTGAATACAGCGCCTTCCAGGTGATTGACACGCTCTTAGGAGGTGGAACCCGGTCATCCCGCATTTTCGTACCCCTGCGGGCTGCGCGTATTGTTGCGGCGCTGCTGGTGGGTGCCGCACTGGGTCTATCGGGCGCTATTTTTCAGGTGATTTCCGGTAATACTCTCGGCTCGCCCGATATTATCGGTTTCACCAATGGTGCCGCCACGGGTGCGCTTCTTCAAATTATTGTTTTTAACTCCGGCCCTGTTGAGGTTGCCGCCGGAGCCGTCATCGGTGGTTTAGCGACCTCCCTGCTGGTGTGGCTCATGACCCGGCATACGGGGCTGCGCGGTTTCCGGCTGGTGCTGGTGGGTATTGGGGTGGGCTCCACCCTGGCTGCCCTCAACTCTTTGCTGGTGGTGCGTGCCTCCCTCACCCAAGCACAGACCGCCGCCTCGTGGCTGGCCGGTTCCCTTAACGATATTGTGTGGGAACGCAGCTTTGCTCTCATGATCGCAATGGCGCTTGTGGTGCCAGCTTTGCTGCTTGTGACGCGTCCGCTGGGTGCCATCCGGTTTGGGGATAATGTGGCTGCCGGTCTCGGGGTGAGCGTGAACCGTTACCGTGTGGCAGCCCTGTTTATTGGTGTGCTGCTGGTTTCTTTGGCGACCGCCACCACCGGCCCGGTCGCGTTCGTGGCGCTGGCCGCCCCGCATATTGCCAAGACCCTCACCAAAACAACCGGGGTGGGGTTCACCAGTTCTGCGCTCATGGGGGCGCTGCTGGTGTTTGGCTCGGACCTGATTGGGCGGTACGTTATCCCAGGCGGTATGCAGGTGGGTGTGGTCACCGGCGCTATTGGTGGGCTGTACCTGATGTACTTGATTTATCTTGAGAGGAAAAAGAGCTAGTGAGCGCACAGACTATGAACAGCACCGCCCGTTTGCAGGGGTCCGGCTTAGTGGTGGGCTACGGCGAGCATAAAGTGCTTGACGGCGTTGATTTCAGTGTGCTTGAGGGGGAACTGACTGTTATCCTCGGCCCGAATGCCTGCGGTAAATCCACCCTGCTCAAAACCCTCTCACGTGTTATCCCGTTTAAAGGTGGGCAGGTGCATCTTGACGGGCAGCCTCTCTCAAAGCTGAAATCGCGTGCTATTGCGCGGATCCTCTCGATGCTGCCACAGACCCCGGAAGCCCCGTCGGGGGTTACCGTGGCGGATGTGGTGGCGCGCGGACGCTACCCGCACCAGTCGCTTTTACGCTCCTGGTCTGCTCAAGATGAGGCAGCCTGTATTGAGGCGATGGAGGCGGCGAATGTGCTGGAGCTGTCTGAGCGGCCCATCGAAGCCCTCTCGGGCGGGCAGCGGCAGCGCGTGTGGATCGCCATGACGTTGGCGCAGCAGACCCCGCTGATCCTGCTGGACGAGCCGACCACCTACCTTGATATTACCCACCAGATTGAGGTGCTTAACCTCACGAAAAAGCTGCACAGGCAAGGCCGCACAGTGGCGGTGGTGCTTCATGATCTTAACCTTGCCTTCCGTTATGCCACACATGTGGTATTAATGAAGCGTGGGCAAATCATTGCGCAAGGTAATCCTAAGAAAATTGTCACATCTGGGCTGATCCGGGAGGTTTTTGATTTGGAGGCCGTTATCATTGATGACCCTTGCACGGGCACCCCTCTCGTGATCCCCACTGAGCAGCAGAACATCTCGATTGCGGCAGACGCCATTGCCGCCGCCCGCGAAGGTAACTGAGGAGGCCCTCATGGGTAACCTAGACAACCCGCCGTGTGACACAGTTCAGACCATGAAACCGTCGATCATGGATCGACCGGCGCCGCCGAAAACTCCGCGCCCCACACCCGCCCCCCGAGTCAGCAGCCCTCTCATTAACACACTCATCGACCAGGCCATCAACGCGGACGAGCTTAATGCGCGCATCCTGGAGGTCGTTGGGGAAGGAACCCCCCTCATTGAGCAGGTGCATAACCCGGACGGTACCGTGAATGAGGGCGAGCGCATCGTCACGTTCCTGTACCGGCACGCTGAGGCGCAGCAGGTGCTTATTTTCGTGAACCGTCTGACTGATGAGAAAAACCTGCCGCTTTCGCTCATGGAACGTATCGAAGGCACAGATTGGTGGCAGCTGAGCTTTCAGATGGCCACTAACTGGCGCGCCTCATATAGTTTCGTGCCTGCACTACCGGGGGAACGCCCGGTGTGGCTGAGCGAGAGCGACCAGGTCATGCTGCGGGCCGCTCTTGACGCTGGCGAGGGTGACCCGTTCAACCCTAAAACCGTGTGTAACCGCATTGGCCGGTGCATGGGCGTGGTGGAGCTGAAAGACGCCCCGGTACACGAGTTTCTGCTGAGCCAGCAGGAGCTTGATACGCTGCCAGCCCCGCGCTGGCTCAAAACCCCTGACGGGCACATGTATGTGGTGGGTAAAGTCGGCAACCCGGCCCCGGAGGACCCCCTGTTCATCCTGTTCGACGGTGAAGTGTGGTTTAACCACGGCATGGAACACACGCTTAACCGTGCGTACCGTGCCGGTCGTATCCCGTCGTTCCACGTGTTTTTCCTGCATTCCGGCGGCCGTGAGCGCCGCTGGCAGGAACTAAACGGTGAGCACCCGATCGCCGACTATATTGTGGATGAGGCGCTGCCGCACCTGGCCAAATTCCACAATATTCGCACCCCTGCCGAGAACATTATTATTAATGGGCAGTCACTGGGCGGGTTGTCCTCTCTGCTGGCGGTTATTTCCAGGCCGGAGGCGTTCGGGGCGGCGATTGCGCAGTCCGCGTCGCTGTGGCAGCCGCAGGTTTTTGACCGGCTGGAGCAGCTGCGTTCAGCCGATGAGCTGCACCGTCTGCGCCATTTGCATCTTGAGGTTGAGGTGGGGGAGCAGGAGTGGGTGCTGGTGCCCCCGCATCAGCGGCTGGTGCAGGAGCTTAAAGGTGTGGACATGCACCTGAACTACACGATGTTCAACGGCGGGCATGATTATGCCTGCTGGCGCGGGGCGATTGTGCCCGCTTTGGAGCGTATTTTAACGGCGAAGTAGCCTCGACCAAGGAGAACGTATCACAGATGACCGAGCAGACTCTAGAACGTAGCGATCTGGGGGTAACCCCGCTGATCCCTGAGGAGTTCGCCGCCCGATACCGCCAGGCCGGGTACTGGATTGATCAGACCATCCCCGAGTTTCTGCTGGATGCGTGCCGGGCTAAACCGCATTTCCCGGCCCTGGTGGCGCTGTCTCACGCGCACCTGCAGGACGGTAAGCCGCAGCAGGTTCGTTACTCGTATGCTGAGTTGGAGGCTGCTGGCCGCGCCGCTGCGGCCCGTATCGCCGCCGCCGGGGTGCAGCCGGGCGACCGTGTGCTGCTGCAGCTGGGCAATACTGCCGAGTATCTCATCTACCTGATGGGTATTTTCTGGGCTGGGGCACTGCCGGTATTTTGTTTACCGCAGCACCGCACCAGTGAGCTGACGCATTTCGCGGCCCGTGCGGATGCGGCCGCGCACGTGTATTCGTCCCGCACCCCGGGCACAGATTTTACTGCGCTGCACCAGGACGTTTCCAAACAGCTGCAGACTAAAGGGCTGAACCCGCCAGTGGGTCTTGATGCGGCTGAGCCGTTGGTGCCGCTTAGCGACGAGCAGCTCGCCGAGCCGTTCGTCCCGGCGGTTATCCAAAATACTGATAGTCCGCGTGCAAGCGAGCAGGTGGCGTTTTTACAGCTTTCCGGCGGCACCACCGGGGTGTCGAAGCTGATTCCGCGTACTCACGCCGCTTACCTGTATTCGGTGCGCGGTTCGGCGGATATTTGCAACCTCACCTGCAACACCACTATGCTGGTGGCGCTTCCGGCGGCGCATAACTTCACCATGAGTTCACCCGGTATTCTGGGGGCGATGTGTGTTCAGGCGAAAATGGTGTTTGCTGCGGACCCCAGCCCGCAGACCGCGTTCGCGCTCATTGAGAATGAGGGTGTTACGTTCACCGCTTTGGTGCCTCCGCTCGCGCAGGCGTGGGTGGCATCGGCCGAGAAACGTGGTGTGCAGCTGCCGTCGCTGAGCGTTCTTCAGGTGGGCGGCGCCAAGCTTGCCGCCACGGTAGCGGGCAAGATCGAATCTGTGCTTGGTGTGCAGGTGCAGCAGGTTTTCGGCATGGCTGAGGGGCTGGTGAACTACACCCGTGCCGGGGATAGTCTGCGCATCCGGTTACATACGCAGGGGCGGCCCATTAGCGACGATGACGAAATTCTGATTGTTGATGATAATGACCAGCCCGTTGCACCCGGTGAGGTTGGGCACCTGCTGACCCGCGGGCCGTACACGATCCGCGGCTACTACAGGGAAGAAAACGCCAACACCTACAGTTTTACTGATGAAGGCTACTACCGCACCGGCGACCTGGTGCGCCTGGTGGACGGGAAGTACCTTGAGGTAGTGGGCCGCGCAAAAGACCAGATTAACCGTAACGGCGAAAAAATTGCGGTGGATGAGATTGAGGAGCTCGCCTTAGCTCACCCCGATGTGCTGGACGCCGTGGCTTTGGGGCTGCCGGATGAGGCGGTGGGGGAGCGTGTCTGTCTGGTGCTTGTACCCCAGGAAGGCGCATCGCTGGGGCAGAACCCGCGCCGTACGATGCACGAGTATTTTACGCAGAAGAAGCTGGCCGCCTTTAAAATCCCGGAGCGGGTGGAGGTGCTCAAGGAGCTGCCCACCACGAATGTGGGTAAAATTTCCCGCCGTGAGCTGCGTGCCCGTCTGGCAGAGATGCTCACAGAATAGTTGTGTGTTGGTGTTCCCTGGCGGGGGCACCGCCGTGAGCACAGGAGCGGCTGCTGGTATAGGGCACGGGTCATCACACGCCCTATACCTCCCCTCCCGCCAGGTGGCGGCAGGCTTGTACCCTTGACGCCGCATCTAAAACCGTATAGAAACGCATCAGATAAACACTATTTAAGGAGTTACGCCATGAGCGCTGAAGCAACCCTGCGCCCGCTACTGGCCAAGTACATTCGTGAAGAAGACTCGCTGAACACCGCGTTCGCCGAGCCCACCACCGACCTGTTCTCGCTCGGGTTTGATTCCATGGGGGCCTTTGCCCTGCTCGATGATCTCGCCGCTGAGGGGAGTACCGTGGAATTTACCGAGCTGGTGGAAAACCCCACCGTCGAATTCCTTACCAGCCGCATCGCCTAATACACCACAAGCAATATAAAACCACATGTAGTTCTGCTGCACGAAAGGCCAGCCCGCCATGAGCACCACCGAGCCTGCACCCGCCAGCACCCCGGATACGACGCCCTGGCTACCGTTGAGTGTGAACGCGCGCGGCATCTACCTTGCCGCCGCAATTGACCCTACCAACCCCTGTTATAACACGGCAGAGCTGCTCGAATGCCCCGTCGGCACCAACCTTGACACGCTGCGGCAAGCCCTGCGGCATCTCTACGAGGAAAACGAAGGGTTCCGGGTGCGCACCCGCCTGCACGCGGGCCGCGCTGAACAGCAGGTGATGGGTCTCGACGAATTTCTGGAAAACCACGAGTTTCTGGAAAACATTGAGCTGCTGCCCGTACCCGAGAACCCTCATGAGGAAGAACCAGACAATGAGCCGGTACCGGCCATGGTGCGCGCCTGGGCATCATCCCTCATCGCCGAACCCCTCAACCCGGACGCCGGTATTACCGTTCGTTCCCGTGTCGCCTTCTACGCCGACAGGCTGTGGGTGTACCACAGCTTCCACCACGTAGTGGCCGACGGGTTCGCGGCATTCAACGGGCTTTCCCGCATCGCCAGTATCTACCGTGCGCTCAGCAGCGGGCACCCGGTTCCACCCGTCAGCCGCGCCTCGCTGGCCGAACTTATCGCCGCCGATAACGCCGCTGAACCCGCCCGCGCCAGCGACTACGAATACTGGACCGCCGGGGAAGGGGCCACCGCGCTCGAACAGCCCGACACCTCCCTAGCCGCGCACACCGCCGCACCCGCCCCCCGCGCGTTACGGGCCTCACTGCCCATCCCGAACACGGTACAGCAGAACATGCTGGCGGCGGCCAAAAAATATGGGGCGTCCTGGCCGGTCGCCGCAACCGCAGCCATCGGCGCGTACCTGGGGCGTATTGGCGGGTACGATACGGCCGCGTTCGGCATCCCCCAAATGAACCGCATGTTCGGCCCCACCCTGCCCAAACCAACCCGCGCCCTCGGCAAAACCAGTGCAAACACCGGAACCACCGCCGTGAACGTGCTGCCCGTGCAGGTACCTTCCCTCGGGTCCATCGCGGCGGCCCTGAGCTCCGTCAAAGACCAATTCGCCCGCAACACCCAGCACCCCCTGGCACGTCAAGAAGACTTGGAACGAGCCGCAGCACGCAACGACTCCCGCCTCTTTGGGGCGCAGATTAATATTGTCCCGTTCGATGCGGTGCTCACCCTCGGCGCACCAACACCTGGCACCGACGAACTGCCCGGTGCCCCCGCACCCGTGGCACGCATCCACAATGTGAGCGCAGGCCCGGTCGCCGACATGACCGTCACCCTGCGCGGCATGCCAGGGCGCGGCAACCCCATCTACCTGGAGCTAGACGCCAACCCTAACCTGTACACCATGGAACAGGTGCAGGCACACGCACGGCATATGGGCACCTGGCTGGAGAACTGGGCCACCGCAGCCACCAACGAGCTGCCGCTTGAGGCGATCACCACAGCCCTGCCCACAGAACTGGAGACCATTGACGCTTTCAACAGCACCGGGCACCACATCGAATACAAACCCCTGCTGCAGCGGTTCACCGACGCTGTAGCCGCACACCCCAACGAACCCGCCCTCATCGCGGCCGCACCGGGGGAACGGTACACCCTCACCCCTGAATCCCCGCACGCACACGAATTCAACCACACCCTCACCTACGCGCAGCTTGATGCGCGCGCCCGCGCGCTCGCTGCCTCCCTCGTGGCCGCCGGGGTACGCCCCGGAACCGCCGTCGGCCTACGATTCAACCGGGGTATCGAGCAGTATATTGCGGTCTACGCGGCGCTCTATGCGGGGGCCATCTACGTACCGATCCTGCCCGAACTGCCCGCAGAACGGGTCGGCCACATGCTCACCGACGCCGGATGCTCCGCCCTGCTCAACGGCCCCGGGCTGGGCCTGCTCGCCCCCGCCGAACTGTCCCCGGAAAACCCAGAACGGTTCACGAACCTGCCGCAGCTGCCCTTCACCGCCCTCACCCCGACCGCGCAGCACCCGCTCCCCGCGGACGCCGCACCAGCATCCGCTATTCTGCCCGGACACGAGACGGAGCTTGACGACACCGCCTATATTCTCTTCACCTCAGGCTCAACCGGCAGGCCCAAAGGCGTGGCCGTCAGCCACCGCGCCATCGACAACCGGCTGCGCTGGCAGCAGTCAAAAATCCCGGTCGCCCCCGATGACCGGGTACTCCACAAAACCCCCATCTCGTTTGATGTGCACGTGTGGGAACTGTACTGGCCTCTTCAAGAAGGCGCAGCGGTCGTTATCGCCGCCCCCGAAGGGCACCGCGACCCCGAATATTTAGCACGCGTGACCGCCGAGCAGGACATCACGTGCGTGCACTTCGTGCCGACCATGCTCGCCGCGTTTATTACGTCACCGACCGCCCGGCGTGTTCTTAAAAGCGCCGGGTTCGGGCCCCAAGAAACCGACCGGCGTTTACGCTACCTCGTCTGCTCCGGTGAAGCCCTGCAGAAAGACCAAGTGCTCGGCGCGCACCGGGTGCTTGGGGCGTACCCGCTGAACCTGTACGGCCCCACCGAAGCCGCGGTTGACGTCACGTTCTGGGATACCGCCGAAGACCCAGAACGGGAAATCATCCCCATCGGGGAGCCCGTGTGGAACACAGGAACGCATATTCTGGATAGGGCGGGGCGGCCCGTACCGCCGGGCATTACCGGCGAACTGTACCTCTCAGGTGTGCAGCTAGCCCAGGGGTATGTGAATAACCCGCAGGCCACCGCCTCCGCATTCGGGCAGGATGCCCCCAGCGGCATGAGGGTGTACCGCACCGGTGACCTTGCCGCCTGGGAGATACTGCCGGGGGCCACAGACGATAAGCCGCCGCGCGGAGTGATCGTGTACCGCGGGCGCTCCGATAACCAGGTGAAACTACGCGGGCAGCGCCTCGAACTTGGCGATATTGAGACGGTACTCACTTCGCTTCACTCAGTCACCGGCGCGGTGGCGCTGCTGTACACGGGGCTGCGGGAGCCCGCGCTCGCCGCGTTCCTTGAGGTAGGCACCCTCAGCACGGAACAGCGTGAAGAGATTATTGCTGACGCGCGCCGGGCCTGCGAGCGGAACCTGCCCGACTACATGGTTCCTTCCCTCTGGCACGCGATGGAGACGCTGCCGGTGAGTGCCTCCGGTAAGGCGGACCGTAAACAGCTGGCTCAGTTCAGGTTCGCTACCGCCGCTGCCGATGCGCGCGGCCCGCACGGGCTGCTGGAGCAGCAACTGTGCACTATTTTCGCGCGTGTGCTGGGGCGGGAACGGTTCGGCACCACCGAAGATTTTTTCGCAGCCGGGGGCCATTCGCTGGCAGCGCTTGAGGTTATTGCCGCTATTGGCGAGCAGCTGGGATTGTCTGTGAGCATCGGTGCCCTGTTTGCGAATCCCACGGTTGAGGGCCTCACCCGGGCATTGGAGCAGGATGCGGGGCTGGAATTTGCCCCCGTGCTGCCGCTGCGTGCCGCCGACACGGAACTGACCCCCGATACCCCCGCGCCGCTGTTTGTGCTGCCCCCGGCGGGCGGGCTGGGCTGGTGCTACGCCGGGTACCTGGCGTATCTGCCCGCGAACCAGCCGGTGTACGCCGTGCAGGCGTCCGCGTTTTCTGACCCGCACGCAGGGTTCCCCAGCACGTTACGTGAGCTTGCTCAGGAGTATTTGGGGCGCATCCGCCAGACCTTGCGGGACGCTAACCTACCCGCGCGTATTGAGCTCATGGGCTGGTCGGTGGGCGGTACGGCCGCTGTAGAGGTTGCCGCATTGGCGGAGGACGCCGGTATCGCAGTGGAGCGCACAGTGCTGCTGGATGCGTACCCCGCCGAGCAGTGGCAGGGCGTTCCCGCCCCGGATGAGCAGGAAAGCTTCCGTGCCTTGCTGCGGATGGGTGGCCTGCCGGAGGCTGCCCCCGGTGAGGTGCTGGATCTTCCCGGTACTTTGAGGCGGCTGCGGCAGGCCGGTTCGGCGATGGGGCACCTGCCTGAGGATAAGCTGGGCGTGTGCTTGGAGTCGATGCGCGCCTCGGCTGCACTCATGCGCGGGGCACGGCAACTGGACTTTTCGGGCGCGGTGACGATGTTCGCGGTGCCCCATGAGGATCAGCCGTACCTGGACGCTCACGGGTGGGAAAGCCACGCGGGTGCTTTGCGTGTGGTGTGGGTCGAGGGCACCCACCCGGATTTGGTGAACCCGGCGTATATCCCGCAGATCGTTGCCGAGGCGTTCGGTTCGGGGCCAGCAGAGTAGGTGGCGCAGTCATGCCGGTAGATTTCAGGGGCGGTGTTATCACCTACGATAACCTTTTGTGGGCGCTGGAAGACCCGCAAATAGCCGAGGAGCCGGATCTTGTCGAGGACTTATTGCAGGTTTCGTACGGTGACGGGAAGTACCTGCTGGATGTGGGCTGGTATTCCGCTGGTGCCGGGTAGGGCGGGTTCATGGTGTATGTGATTGGGAACTGTGACTGGCAGTGCCCGCTGCGCTCTTTAGCCGCCAATAGTCTGGGGCAGCTCGTCTCGGCTATTAATGATGCCACCGCCTTTATCGCTAAATTATCGTGAATAAGGCGCCGACAAATGAAAAATAGTTAATCAGCTATTCTGCAGAATCCCATGCACAATATGGCTCACATCCAGGGTGATGGAGGAGTCAATAGGGTCGGGGAACTGCACCCCAAAAATCCCCAGGTGAAAATCCTCACCGGTGGGGGAGCCAGTGTACACAATATCAACCGGACCGTTGTGCACCCTCGTGTCGGGGAACAGCAGGTGGGCGTGGCACCCCACCCGGTACGCGTATTGCAGAATCCGGTTAAAATCGCGTTCCCGCACGTGCTCAAAGCTGCGCGGTATCGGGTCGTAGTTCGCCTCAAGCACACATACCGGCGCGCCGGTGTCGGCGGTGCGTACCACAAACCCGGGGCGGATCTCGGCGGGGCGTTTCAGCACGGCGCTGTTGGTGGCGGGCCTGCGAATGTAGCTGAACTTCGGCAGGGTATTGAGCGTGTACATGCCTGCTGGGAGCGCCTGCAGGAGGGCTTTTTCCAGCATTGTCTCCCACAGAATGGAGGTGTCGTATTTAATGTTGGCGATTACCCCGGCCTCATACGGGTCGGTATCGAACCCGAACCCGAACTGCTGGGCAATAATTGCCCGCGCATACCGGTAGGCGAGAGCCTGCTCATCGGGGATGCGCGCCATGAACGTGGGGGAGAGCCGCTCATTCAGCAAGGTTTGGGCGTTGTGTACACTCACATCGCGCAGGGTCGCTTCGTAGCCGAGGGCCTGCTGGCGCAGCCGGGCGTCCTTCGCCTGCATCGCTACCCGCTGCAGCCCGGCGCGGATCACCTGCCACAGGTGAATGTCTGTGGTGAGTGAGTCGAATTCGCACACCACCCCGGTGCGGTGGGTGGCTTGCCGGTCGATAAGCTTATCGAGCACCATGCGGCCCCGCACGAACCCCAGTTCGTCGGTTTCTGATTCGAACCGTGGGCGGCGGTGTTCCAGCGCATTTTTGCACAGGTTCAGGAATTTGCGGTACGTCGGCTCTTGCAGCCAGTCGATGCGCGAGAAAATGCCTAGGCCCTGCGGCGGTACGGTGCGGGAGGTAGCATCCTCAACCGGTGCCTGGTGGTAGTGTTCGAGGATGCGCCAAAACTGCCGCACGGGGGTGAATTCTTCGTCGCTGCCGGGGCGGATGACCCGTCCGATGGTGAAATCTGCGTCGCGGGTGTGCGGCTCCCACGCGGGGGCGTTCCACAGGTCAACGTAGGGGGTGTCTTCCCGGCGGTTGCTTTCGGCGGGTTCGTTGCCTGAGCCTACGACGGCGCTGAAGGGCTGCTGCCAGTCGGCGGGCAGCTTCAGGATTTCCCGCTCGTACAGGTATACGTGCAGGCAGCCGGTCTCATCGAGCAGGTGCGTGGGGTGCGGCCGGTCGGCGGGCAGCGGCTCAATAATGTTGCGCCGCCCGTTGGGTGACCAGATTTTGGGGAGTACGTGAACGGCGAGGGTGCGCACTGTCTCGGGGGTGCGGATATGTCCGTTATCGCCGAGTGTTACGACGGTTACCCCGGCGCGCTGTCCGGCGACTCCCGCCTGGAAATAGCAGTATTCGCCCACTTATGCGGCCTCGTATAGTCGCGCCATGATCGGGTTCCAGGTGCCGCCAATGTGGGGGCGCCTGCCCAGTCCGTGGCCCACGTATTCCACGTACCGGCCGCACAGGTCGCTTATTCCGGCAAGTTTACGGGGGAAGTCCGGGTTGGTGTGCGGGGTTTCTTTAATGTTGAAGGTCGCGGCAACTTCTGCGAGCTGGGTGAGTAGCGCATCAGCAATTTCGGGTGCGCTGGCTTTGGGCTCAAAGAAGTAGGCGTGGCCTAGCCGGGCGTCGGGCCCCACCTCGTTTTTGAGGGAGGTGTTGAGCCTGTCGTAGGCGTCGATCAGCAGCGATAGCTCGGGGTCTGCCTCAAGGTCCCGGCCTGCGGCGGTGAGGGCTTCTTTCAGGTCGTCTTTGCGCATGGGTTCCATCTCGTGCCAGTGGAAGCGGCGCCGCAGCGCTAGGTCGATGGTTCCTACGGACCGGTCGGTGGAATTCATGGTGCCGAGGATGTGCAGGTTGTCGGGCACTACGAGGCGGCTGTAGCTGCGCCCGCGTGACCAGTCTTGGGTGCCGTCGTCGCGAATGCGCGGCACAAACACGGGGGTTTGCAGGGTTGCGTAGGTTACATGCGGGGGGATGGTGACGGGCTGGGCACTGCTGGAGGAATCTTCCCGGTCGTAGTTTGCCACGAGCGCCCCGTGCATATGGTTTTGCCAGTCGCCGTCGGTGTCGGTGGCGTAGTTGTGGCGTTTAGATTTTTCAAGAACGAGCATGAGGTCGCCGAAGACACGGGAGGTGTTGGCGCGGTTGATCTCGTCGATAAAGAGCAGGTGAGCTGGGGCTTCCCGGTGGGCGGGGTCCTGCCCCAGGGAGGTGTCTGCCCCGGTGCGGGCACGGTAGGCGGCGTAGCTGCGGGCTAGTCGCACCGCCTTGGCGCAGGCTTGCAGGAAGATCCCCTCGTGGGAGATGAAGTCCGGGGTCTCGGTGCCGTAGGCGAAGTTGGGCCGTAACCCGCTCACGAACTCTTCGTACGAGGTGGAGGGGTGGAACACCACGGTGGTCACGTTTTCGGGTCCGTAACCGCCGTTGATGGTGGTGTCTTTCAGACTTTCAAGCATGTGGGACTTACCGCAGCCGGCAACGCCTTCGGCAATGACATTTGAGTAGTCGTTGAGTTTTTTAATGATTCCCATGTTTTTGTTTTCGAGGGGCGAGCTGAAAAGCCCTATCTTGTATGAGGATGTGGTGTACCAGTCCAGGATTTGCTGGGGAGTGTCCCGGGGGAAATTGAACCCGGGGTGCAGGATGGGGAAGAAGCATATTTGTAAATCATCCAGCGGGTTAAAGCCGAGGGCGTGCACTATGCTGTCTTGGTGCTCGTACAGGAAGTCTAGGATATCCAGCAGCGACCGGTTTTTCGCGTTTTTGGTGTTAATGTTGGGGTACCCGTCCATCTCGCTAATATTCACTTTCGTGTCGATGGAGAGGTACCTGAACACATAGTTAATGTAGTTCGTGACGTATTTTCCCCGGTAGGGTTTGGGGTCGCCGTTGTCTTCGGTGATCGCGAGCAGCCCTTTGGTTTTATCGAGGATGATGCAGTGCATCATAATGCCGTCTTCGAGGGATTTGAGGCTAATATTCTCGGGGTCGCAGTAGGTGGGTACACCGTTCGGGTCGGTGATGTGCAGCTTGTCCCTGAGCTCTCTGAGCGGGGTGAACCTGGGGTGGAAAACTGAGTGTCCTGTGGGCCATTTGCCTTGAAGCTGGGTCTGCAGCTGGTGCACCGCTTTTGACAGGTTGTAGGCGTGAGACATCCCCGCACCGGATGACGGCGCTGTGGTCGCCTGTGAAGTGTAGGTGGTGTCGGACATGGCTCTCCTAGTTATTTTTCTGCCTTTCTTATTATCGCAAATATGCCCACCCATTTTTACCATTTTGTGGGGGTATCACGGGGAACGGCTAACCCTGAGGATGAACCCTATAGGCGGTTTCTTGTGGGCGGTAATGGCGCATAATATGCCGTGCGCGGCCATAGATTCGGGGGCTTCGCGCCCTCACTGCGGGTGAGGAAGCGAAGCCCCCGAAACGGTCACCGGGTGGTGCCCGTGTGGCGCATTAGACTAGTCGTCGTTGTTTGCGCTCTGAACGGCGTTGACGTTCGTCAGGTCGTACTTTGCGAATGCCTGGGCTGCGGCGTCGGCAGGCACTTCACCGTTCTTGGCGAGCATCTGCAGAGTGCGCACCACCATCGACTGTGCGTCGATGTGGAAGAACCGGCGGGCACCCGGGCGGGTGTCGGCGAAGCCGAAGCCGTCGGCACCGAGGGTTGCAAAGTCGTTCGGCACGAACTGGCGGATCTGATCGGGCACATCCGAGGTGTAGTCGGTCGATGCGATGATCGGGCCGTTCGCACCGGCGAGCTTCTGCGTCACGTAGGGCACGCGAGCAGGCTGGCCGGGGTTCAGCAGGGCTTCTTCTTCGGCAGCCACACCATCGCGGCGCAGCTCGGTCCAGGAGGTTACGGACCAGACGTCGGCGGATACGCCCCAGTCTTCGGCCAGGAGCTTCTGCGCTTCGATAGCCCACGGTACAGCAACACCGGATGCCAGCAGCTGGGCCTTCGGGCCGGAAGCCAGCGGGGAGTCCTGCACCTTGTAGATGCCCTTGACGATGCCTTCTACATCCACATTTTCGGGTTCTGCGGGCTGGTGGATCGGCTCGTTGTACACGGTCAGGTAGTACATGACGTCGTGATCTTCGTCGAGGTTGCCGTACATCTGCTCAATACCGCGCTTCACAATGTGCGCAATCTCGTAGCCGTACGCCGGGTCGTAGATCTTGAACGCAGGGTTGGTGCTTGCCAGGATGGGCGAGTGGCCATCCATATGCTGCAGGCCCTCACCGGAGAGCGTGGTGCGCCCTGCGGTTGCGCCGATCACGAAGCCGCGTACCATCTGGTCAGCAGCAGCCCAGAAGGCGTCGCCGGTGCGCTGGAACCCGAACATCGAGTAGAAGATGTAGATCGGGATCATGGGCTCACCGTGGGTGTCGAAGGACGAACCAACAGCGGTGAACGCTGCGGTTGCGCCAGCCTCGTTAATACCCACGTGAAGGATCTGACCCTCAGGCGACTCTGTGTAGGAGAGCATGAGCTGGTGATCCACCGGCACATAGTTCTGGCCGTTGGGGTTGTACAGCTTAGCGGAGGGGAAGAACGCGTCCATACCGAAGGTGCGTGCCTCATCCGGGGTGATGGGTACGATGCGGTGGCCGAAGCCTTTCACGCGCATCAGGTCCTTCATCAGGCGCACGAACGCCATGGTGGTGGCGGCTTCCTGCTTACCGGAGCCCTTCTTAGCACCGGCGTATGCTTTATCATCCGGCAGGGTGATTTCGGGCTGAGTGTTCGGGCGGTGCGGAATGTACCCGCCCAGCTCCTCACGGCGCTTGTGCATGTACTGCAGGGCCGGGTGATCTGCCGAAGGCACATAGTACGGCGGGTTGTAGAGGTCCTTCTCCAGCTCCTCATCCGAGATGGGGATGTTCAGGTGGTCACGGAAGCCTTTGAGGGCTTCCATGGTGAACTTCTTAATCTGGTGGGTTGAGTTGCGTGCCTCGAAGAAGGGGCCCAGCTCAGCACCCTTAATGGACTGAGCCAGGATGACGGTGGGGCGGCCCTTGGTTTCCAGTGCCTCCTTGTAGGCGGCGTAGAGTTTCTTGTCGTCGTGCCCGCCAAGTCGCAGGTTGAAGATCTGCTCGTCGCTCAGGTCTGCAACCAGTTCCTTGGTTTCGGGGTACTTGCCGAAGAAGTGCTCGCGAATGTACCCACCGTCTTCGCCGCGGAAGGTCTGGTAGTCGCCGTCGAGGGTCTCGTTCATCAGCTGGATGAGCTTGCCGCTCTTATCCTTCTGAAGCAGGGCGTCGTAGTCGGAGCCCCACAGCACCTTAATGACGTGCCAGCCTGCACCGCGGAAGAATGCCTCAAGCTCCTGAACAATTTTACCGTTACCGCGAACGGGGCCGTCGAGGCGCTGCAGGTTGCAGTTCACGACGAAGGTCAGGTTGTCGAGCTTTTCGTTGGCTGCCAGCTGCAGTGCACCACGCGATTCCGGTTCGTCCATTTCGCCGTCGCCAAGGAACGCCCACACGTGCTGCTGGGAGGTGTCCTTAATCTTGTGGTTGTGCAGGTAGCGGTTAAAGGATGCCTGATGGATGGCATTCAGCGGGCCCAGACCCATCGAAACGGTCGGGAACTGCCAGAAATCAGGCATGCAACGCGGGTGCGGGTATGAGGGGATTCCGTTCGCGCCTTTGGTTTTTTCCTGACGGAAACCATCCATCTGCTCAGCGGTGAGCTTACCCTCAACAAATGCGCGGGAGTACACGCCGGGGGAGGAGTGGCCCTGGAAGAAGACTTGGTCGCCGCCGCCGGGGTGGTTGCGGCCGCGGAAGAAGTGGTTCAGGCCCATCTCGTACAGGTCGGCGATACCCGCGTAGGTGGAGATGTGCCCGCCAACGCCGATGTCTTTCTTCTGTGCACGCTGCACCATAATGGCTGCGTTCCAGCGGATCCAGGCGCGGTATTGACGCTCAAGTTCCTCATCGCCGGGGTAAGCAGGCTGCTGGTCGGCGGGGATAGTGTTAATGTAGTCGGTATTGACAATGGTGGGTACCTCTACACCCTTCTTGCCAGCTTCCTGCAGAAGCGAGCGCAGGATGTATTCGGCACGTTCGGTGCCGTGAGTTTTAATAAGGTCCTCAAGGGACTCGGCCCACTCCTGGGTTTCTTCAGTATCGACGTCTTTCAGTCCGTCGAGAAGAGTGCTCAGGGCGTGTTCGTTCGGTTTTGCGTTACCCAAACTAATCCAACCTCTCTTGTGTTCAGTTGTGAAGGTGTTACGACGGCGATTCTCCGCGGGTGACACCCCTAGCAGGCAAGTGGGCCGAACGTGGTGGTCGGCGCACTCCTTTCTCTACTATTTTAGTCCTTATTTGACCCTGGTTTTGCTGTTGTGAAGGTTTTTTTGGGGACTGCTGTCAGCGGGTGGGTTGGGTGCCTGCGGATTTGCAGGAGAAAAGCCAAAGATATTTTTGCCTGTACCGTGCAGATTTTATGCTGCATGGTGGTTCTGTGTTGGGTTTTGCGGTATTACTTTGGGTTTTTGAGGTGAAGGGCGGCGGGCTGTACTGTGCCGTGTAATTTTCTTCACCCGCGCCGCCCCAAAGCACTGAGATGTATAACACCCTCGACGGGTTTGCGCTCCCTGCAAAGACCCCGTATAGTATTACCTTGTTCGCCGGTTTGGTGAGCACAATGGGTCTTTAGCTCAGCTGGTAGAGCGCCACGTTTACACCGTGGATGTCATCGGTTCGATCCCGGTAGGACCCACAATTTATCGATGCGGCCCCGTCTAAGGACGGGGCCTTTTCGTTATTGTCCCTGGGGACATAGGTACAGTCGCTGTGGTGGTGTACCGAGATAGCAGCGGGCCGCTCACCCGTGCGCATAATTGGCGATCCGTGCACCGCATCTGTGTATAAATCAGCGTACCCTTATATACATGACTGAAAATATCGAGAGTAAAAAGGCGCAAATTGGTGTAACCGGCCTGGCGGTGATGGGCGCGAACCTGGCCCGCAACTTGGCCCGCAACGGCTACACTGTGGCGCTGCATAACCGTTCCGTCGAGAAAACCGACGCGCTTCTTGCCGAGCATGGGCAAGATGGTGATTTTATTCGTACCGAATCACTGCAGCAGCTGGTTGACTCATTGGAGTCGCCGCGGCGTATCTTGGTGATGGTGAAAGCTGGTGCTCCGGTTGATGCCGTGATTGAGCAGCTAACACCCCTGCTGGATGAGGGCGATATTGTTATTGACGGCGGTAACTCGCATTTCCCAGACACGATCCGCCGCGAGCGTGAGCTGGCGCAGAAGGGCCTGCACTTTGTGGGCGTGGGTGTCTCCGGTGGTGAGGAGGGCGCACTGTGGGGTCCCTCTATTATGCCGGGCGGATCTGCCCAGTCGTATCATCATGTGGGTCCTATGTTGGAGAAGATTTCGGCAAAGGCACCCCAGGACGGTTCACCGTGCTGCGCCTGGATTTCCACCGATGGCGCGGGGCACTTCGTGAAAATGGTTCACAACGGTATTGAGTACGCCGATATGCAGGTGATCGGGGAAGCGTACGATATTCTGCGTTCTATTGCCGGGCTGGAACCAGCGGAGCAGGCACAGATTTTTAAGACGTGGAACGAAACCGAGCTCAATTCGTACCTGATTGAGATTACCTCTGAGGTGCTGGCCCAGGTGGATGCTAAAACCGGTAAGCCTCTGGTGGATGTGATCCTGGATCAGGCTGGTCAGAAAGGAACCGGCCGCTGGACGGTGCAGGCTGGCCTTGATTTGGGGGCCCCGGTCTCTGCCATTGCAGAGTCGGTGTTTGCCCGCGCGCTTTCATCATCTGATCCGGTTGCCCGTGAGCAGGCTCAGCAGCAGCTTCCTGCGGGCCTGATCGCGACCACCGGTGTCGGCGCCGGGGACCCTGAATTTGTTGAGGATGTGCGCCGTGCCCTGTTGGCCTCGAAACTGGTTGCTTACGCGCAGGGCATGGATATGATTGCCCGCGCGGGGGACGAGTACGGTTGGGATTTGAAGCTTGATGTGATTGCTTCGCTGTGGCGTGCCGGGTGCATCATCCGCGCCGAGCTGCTGGGTGATATTATGGCTGCCTACTCCGGTGAGCGTCCGGCAAATATGCTTTTAGCACCCCAGTTCAAGTCTTTGATGGATGAGCTGGTTCCGTCGTGGCGCCGGGTGGTGGGTAAAGCCACCGCTCTTGGGGTTCCGGTACCGGTGTTCTCTTCGGCCCTGTCGTATTATGACGGCCTGCGCCGTGACCGCCTGCCTGCGGCCGTAATTCAGGGGCAGCGTGATTTCTTTGGTGCGCACACTTACGGGCGTGTGGACGAAGAAGGGGCCTTCCACACTATGTGGAGTGGTGACCGTTCTGAGGTGAACGCCGCCGACATTCACGTGCACTAATACTGCACCCGGGGCTGCCCTGGTTGTATAACTATGCGGTGCGGGCGTCTTCGTCTATCTGGTTTTAGGCCAGACGGTGAAGAGACCCGCACCGCATCAGTGCGTGCAGAAGGTGCGCCTTGAGGCTGAGGGCACGTTGTATTTAGTGCCCGCCGGTACCTCCGCCGGATACATAAGGCGTTACAGCCCAGCGTCCGTTAACGTATTCGGTGGTAACGTACCCGGTCAGCCGCGTCCACTGGTATTTTTCGGGGAGATCGTCGTGGTACTCACCCCGAATAATTGCTTTGGTGCCGTTAAGGAAAGTCTCGGTGCACCGCCACGTAATCTTAGAGGAGGATACGATGGGGTCGGCAAGAATGTCCATCTCAAACTTGCGATCAAAGAACCACGTTTTTGATGATTCCATATTCTGGTAGAAAGTCTCAAAGCTCTGCATGTATTCAATATCAGGCTTGGCGGCTTCCATCTCTTTAAGTGGTGCAAGGTCACCTGTTTTAGTGATGTAATCAAAAACCGATGCATGATATCGGAGCGTTGCGTACGCTCCTTCAAGCGAGTCCTCATTCATATTCTCAGGTTTGAGAGGCTTAGGCGCGTTCCGGGGCGGATGCTCTTCATTACCTGGCTCATAGGTTTTATTCTCATAATGGTCAACTAGAGGAACTACACCTTTGTAGTTTTTGGAACCCGCATCGTATTTCTGCTCAGTGGCTTCTGTCGATGCATTAGCGGAAGCTGAACTGGTTTGCGAGGATGATGTCTCTGAAGCTGATGATGAGCTGCCGGATGTGGACGTACTGCTCTGGCTGCAGGCTGCCAGTAGGGATGCGGAACCTAAGCCCAGGAGGGCAACCGCGCCTCTGCGGGTTACGGACAAAGGCATGTTTCTACCTTTCTGCTAGTCTTTGGTAGTTTATTCTGATATTACAGGTAAGTTCATAGTTCGCTCTTAAAAACTACTAACTGTAGCGTCATAATGCTAAAAAGCATATGTATGTACTCAGAGGTGTTCCCGGAAGAATATAGTACATAAGTCTATAATAACCTTACCCAGGGTTATTTTGATTATTCGACGTACATTTTGATGTTTTAATATTGCGAAAGGCCCTTCTGTAAGCATCAGAAACTGTGCAGGGTGAACCTGCGGGTTACTGAGAGCGCACAAGGCCCCGGTATCGTCTAAAGATACCGGGGCCTGTATTGTGAGTGTTTGCGTGCCACTGCTGGATTATTGTTGCTTTGACACGCGGTCAAATACAGATGGGCTTGGGCAAAGTGACTGCAAAAATACTCTTTGAGATATTACTTATCGCCATACCCGAAATCTGCTGGGAGGTGACAATGAGCGCTAGAGTAGCCGTCACCGCTGGCTTTCTGCTCTTCTTTGACTTCTCCATTGACAAGGATTTTACAGGTTAGCTCTACACCATTATCAGTAGAGCTAACGCTCATGCTGTAGCCCTCTTTACGTTTAAAATCTGCTTCTTGGGACCACTCACCCTCGAAGTCTGCGCTACTAGTGGAGCCCGATAATGAAGCACCGTAGGTTACGTGCCCTTTACCTGTAGAGGTTGCAACCATTTCAATTTTGACAGTTTCTTCTGCATGGGCTGATGCTGAGTTGATGGAATCAGATGCAGATTTTGCGCCGCCAACAACGAGTGCTGAGCATCCTACGAATATGAGAATAATGAGTAAGGTTAGGAATAAACAGCCTCCTCCGAGAAACCAAGGCCACTTGGGCTTTTTCTCAGGTGTAGGCGTCGAGGGGTAAGGTCCAGGGGTCTGGGACATTATAGTGTCTCCTTGCAAGTGATTGTATGGTGGTGACACCGACTTTGGCGTCACAATAATATAGTTCTCTGCGTGGTGAATATGTTGAGTTGGTTAGAACGTAGAGCAAAAAGCGTGACCGTACTTACCAGTGGCGCTTTTCTCTGATTTAACCTTGCCGTCAATGAGTAATTTACATGAGACAACTTGTGAATCATCAGAGCTAAAAATATCTCCACTGACAGAAACAGTGTAGTAGTCGCTCTTGCCGATTTCTTCGGTGTGTGACCAAGAATCTTCAAACTTAGCAGTGTTATGAGAGCCTGAACCCCCATAAGATACCTGTCCTGATCCTGAGGCAGTCACCTCAATGGTCACACTGCGTGTCTTTTTGTTGTTTGAGCTATGGGTTGCTTTCGGAGATTCTCCTTTTTTCTCTTCAGTTGAAGGTTGCGCGGTAGGGGCGCTTGAAGATGATGCTCCTCCAGGTTCGGAAGAAGCAACACTAGCCTATCTATACTTGAGGTATAAAAGTCGGTTCCCAAAAAGGAAGATTTTTTGGGAACCGACTTTGCAATCTAGTTACTCTATAGGGTGCAACTTGCTAGAAAGCGCATCATTTGTGCGTGATATATATCATCAAAGTATTATGGTGCTGCAAAGATTGCTAAGCTCCGAGGCTATTGCTGTTTGGGCACGTAGCTGTAAGGGATGTGACACGACACCGTGGAGTAGGTACCGCTGGCTTGGTTCTCTGAGACGGTTTCCCCGTTAACAGTGATTTTGCAGCTAACCTTAGTGGCCCCACCGTCACCGTACGAGCCGGAAGCATTAAGGGTATAACTGTCCTTGAGAGTAGTCTCAATGCCTTCCTTACGCCAGTCGCTCGAAATGTTCTCGGTACTGGTGGAACTGTACGGGCCGTAAGAGACGCGGGCTTTACCGTTAGCCTTGACCTCAACATCAACCTTCACCTTTGTTGTAGCCCGGTCAATAGAAGGCGTAGCAGAAGCAGAGCGTGATGCTGATGGGGTAGAGGCGTAGGAATGTGGTGAATACGATGACGTTGACGGCGAGGGAGAACTCGAAGAAGAAGACGCTGAAGACGACGACGGCGAGGCGGAGGAAGAAGTCGCTCCACCAGCAATATTATTCGGTTCATTATTACGCGTTGTGATGGTCACTACGAGTACCACTACGAGGGCGATTACACCAGCACCGCACAAGAACCCCACCATCCACGGCCACACGGGACGGGGACGATCTTCCTCCTCATAGAGGTCACCGTAATTCCTGCCGTATGGGCCGCCAGGTACAGCACCGTTATAGGGCGGAATAGGGCCGCTTGGGTACCCCTGTTGATAGGGGCCTTGGCCGTAGCCAAGATTCCCAGTGTTATACCCTTGCCCGTTCAGATTCCCGGTGTTGTATCCGTAGCCGCCAAGGTTCCCAGTGTTATACCCTTGGCCATTCAAATTGCCGGTGTTATATCCCTGCCCGTTCAGGTTCCCGGAGTTGTAGCCGTTATACTGGGCTGCCTGCCGCACGGCTGAAGGATCCATAGGGAGCGTTTCGTCCCCATACTGTTGGTTACCATCCGGTCCGTTCAGGGGAGCCGACTGGGGCCCGTGATTGGTAGCCCCTGACGTATCCGGGTACCCCTGTGTTCCGGCCTGATCTGCGCCACTATTATTGTTCGCTCCATCAGGGCCTTCTGTAGGTGGGAACTGAGACATTGATTCTCCTCATAGGATGGTGGTTCACGCGAGGAACACTGACCTTCCCATGCTACCGCGAATCTTTGAATAAATGCTGTATGCGGTGCCCCAGACTCTCCGGAATTATGGATCTTCTACGTTTAACTCCGGCTGGTAGATGGCGGTGAACAGACGACGGTCAGTGCGCCTAGGAATTACTGCCGCCTGGTTTTAAAACGAGGCGGCAGTATTTTCAATGCGCCGTGTGGCTGGTGAAGGAAACAGGCACTGTTAGATCCACATGGCCGGGTCTATATACTCCACAGCATCCACCAGCGGTTTCTTCTTCTCTGGGGTGCGCGGGCGCGATTTTGCCGGGATACCTGTAATAATCGAATCGTGCGGGTGATCGTTTACCACCACCGCATTCGCGCCAATAGCGCTGTCAGCACCGATCTGTACCGGACCGAGTACTTTAGCGCCCGCCCCAATCGTCACGCGATTGCCGATCGTAGGGTGGCGTTTCACTTTCTCTAAGGAGCGGCCGCCTAAGGTCACCCCGTGATAGAGCATCACATCGTCACCTATTTCGGTGGTTTCACCAATCACAATGCCCATGCCATGGTCAATAAAAAATCGGCGCCCGATTGTAGCTCCGGGGTGAATTTCAACGCCCGTCAGAAAACGGGTGAACTGTGATATTGAACGCGCCAGGGCCTTCGTCGTATCCCGCTGCCACAGTCTGTGGCTCAGCCGGTGCGACCAGATGGCGTGCATCCCCGAATAGTTGAGTATAATTTCGACCGTGCCGCGCGCGGCCGGGTCGTGTTGGCGAACGTTTGCAATGTCTTCACGCAAACGGGCGATGAATCCCATGGTCATCCTTCTTTTACTGTGCGTTCATCCAAAGGTACCAACATCAGGGACTGTTTTCACGCTAGGGAAACCTGAGCGGGAGAGAACAGCAAACACTTATGTGGGAACCACAGTGATAAAACATCGTGAGCTGCCCGGAAATTCCCGTGCACCTTAACACGCAAGAACGCCCCACAGCACCCCGCGCACCGGGGTAGTGGGGCGTTTGCAGTGGACGTTTAGCCGCGAATATCCTCGTACAGGACGGTGGAAATGTAACGCTCACCGAAATCGGGGACAACAGCGACAATCAGCTTGTCTTTATTCTCAGACTTCTTGGCTTCCTCAACAGCCGCATACACCGCTGCACCCGAGGAGATACCGCCCAAGATACCTTCCTCGGTAGCCAACGCGCGAGAGGTGCGGATGGCCTCTTCGCCGCTAACAGCGATAACTGCATCATAAATATCACGGTTGAGAGTATCAGGCACGAAATTCGCACCCAGCCCCTGAATCTTGTGCGGGCCAACGCGACCCTCGGAAAGCAGCGGAGAATCCTGAGGCTCAACGGCCACGATCTTCAGGTTCGGGTTTTTCTCCTTCAGATACTTACCCGCACCGGAGATGGTGCCGCCGGTACCAATACCAGAGACAAAAATATCAATCTTACCGTCGGTAGCGTCCCAAATTTCGGGGCCGGTGGTCTTGTAATGAATTGCGGGGTTAGCCTCGTTTGAGAACTGGGACGCGAGAACCGCGTTATCGGTGCCCTCAACAATCTCTTTAGCCTTCTCCACGGCACCCTTCATACCGTCAGTACCGGGGGTGAGCACAATTTTCGCACCGTACGCACGCAGCAGGACACGACGTTCGGCTGACATGGTCTCGGGCATGGTCAGAATAACGTTGTAGCCGCGTGCTGCCCCCACCATCGCTAGGGCAATGCCAGTGTTACCGGAGGTGCCCTCAACAATAGTGCCGCCGGGCTTCAGTGCACCAGCTTCCTCAGCAGCGTCAATAATGGCGCGGCCAATGCGATCCTTCACAGAACCAGCGGGGTTGTAGAATTCAAGTTTGACTGCAATATTGCCGGGCAGACCCTCAGAGAGTCGGTTCAAACGGACAAGCGGAGTCTGGCCGATAGCATCAACAATGCTGTTAACGATTTGCGCCATGAATCTAATTCCTTTGTTTGATTTTATTTCTTCGTCAGTAACTCTACCCCCATAAGGTGCCGGTGTAACGCTGGCTGTCACAGTTCGTAACAGAGGCACAGGGGTACAGATAAAGTGGGTCTAAAGGTGTGTGGATTAGAAAGAAGCTGTTTTCCCGGGAGACCAGCTGGATGGCAGGGAGCTGCTGCTAAGTATCTTCCACTTGCCGTTGGCGTATTCAAAATACCCTTTATTTTCTGTGTCGGTACCGTTGAGACTGTTAAGGTTTGTGGATCGGTGGCTTGTTTTGTCGTACAGGCGGGCGGCAGGGTCCGTTTCAAGCTTCATAGTCCACACATAGGTATTGTCTTTGGGCCCTTCAAACGGCATGTCGTCCATGATGGATACTGTCAGCGGAGCGTAAGTATCGCTAATGAGCCACCTATCATTACTATCACGAGACGTGCTGTTGCTGGGGGAGGAATCCGTATACCCTGCCTCAGTCCACGGAGACGTATCGCCGGTAAACAAGAGGTAGTTATAGTAGGCTACGAAAAAGCCGATAAATTTGTACAACCCTTCGGCTGTACGTTCGTGAATCCCGGCGGGGGCCACCGGCACCGGAATATTAGCGGGAGGATCCTGCTCTGTACCAGGTTTGTACAGGGCGGCTATGCCCTTGTAGGAGTTAAAGTTAATTTTCCCTTTATAGGAGCTTCGAGCGGAACACGCGCTCAGTAAACTAATGCCAGCTACACCAAATACACCGAAGGCAGTGCGGCGAGTCACGGAAGAAGGCATGAGGGAACCTCTCTACTTAACGACACTGATGATATAACTATAACCCGCAGCTTCCTGCACAAATGTGTGACACGTACTGAAAAATACGTTAATTACACACCCGAAGACGTGTTGGTGTTGGCGGTAAACTCCGAAAAATCAATCACCCATTTATGATCCTCATACCGCGCCTTTAATGGGCCTGACCTGGTAACACTATTAGTAGCGCTGGCTGGGGTCTCGCGTACTTTCCCGGAGATAACCTCAAAATCACCGAATTTAATGAAATACTCCATTGGCCACTCATACACATCCTCTTCCTTCTTTTGGGGGTGAGGGGTGTGTATGGTGCAGTGGTACCGAACCTTTGAAAACCAGCTATTGCCGCTACCGATCATCCGATCCAGTTCCTCTTGGGTAAGCCCCTGGTACCGTTCCATATAGGGTTGCGCTTCGCCTGTGTTTCTGCTTTCAATAATGTACTCTGTGAAAGCAAAAATATAGCCAATAGTGCTGTACAACCCAGCCACTGAGCGCTCATCCGCATGGGCAGGAAGCACCGGAACCGGCACGTTCTGGGCGGGTTCAGAGCGAGTCGCTTCCCGGTAGTCACCATTCTGACGGTAGCTGTCAAACTTCAGTTCTCCGCTGTAATCATATTGCCGATCAAGCCACATATTGCTGGTGCTGCACCCCGCAAGGAGCAGAGCGCCGCCGCAACCGGCTAGAGCAAATAAGGAACGTCGATTCATGGAAGTAGGCACGGTGATCAGGAATCCTTAGAACACACGAAGTTGAGATATCTCAAACATTATAAGAGGCTGCACCAAAACCCGAAAAGACGGGGGCTAGACACTGATGGCCCCGCTGCACCGTAAAACCTAGATAGTTTTCGACCCGCCCGAAGACTTGCTGTTTGTATTGTCGCTGAGTAACTCCTCGAGATTGAGACGCCACACACCATCACTGTATCTCGCTTTCATGGTGCCTTCGTATTTTTGTTCCCGCCTTTCAGCTGGTATCTCCCGTGCACGCCCGGCAGATACCAGGAAACTCCCTAGGTTCGCCGTCATCATGGCTGGCCACAAGTACGTATCACCCTCACGTGTTGGCATAGGATCCTTCAATGTAAACCTAACATCGGGAGCCTCAGACCATATCTTGTAATCGTTAGAAGGCTGTGAGTCAGTATCAAGGCGTTTATAGTACTCGCCATCAAGCAGATTCCGGCCCGTATCACCGGTTTGGTAGGCATATGTAACACTCGCAGCTATAAAACCAATGGTGGAATATAGGCCCGCCACTGTGTGCTCATCAACGTTGTGTGGAAGCGTTGGTACGGGAGCATTCTTAGCGGGCTCAGTGCGGGTAGGTGCCGTATATTCACCTTCGCGGCGGAAACTGCCGAATGTTACCTCACCGCTGTAATCTGTGCGCTCTGCGGCCACCACAGACGCCCCGGAGCTGCAAGCGCTTAAAAACAGGATGGAGGCACCCCCAACTGCGCCAGTAAATAAAAAACGACGAGACACGGAAGCAGACATCGGGACGCCTTTCAGTTGAAGTAGCTAGCATGATTATAGCTTTTATCCACTCAAAAGTTGGGGATATGCAAGCCACTTTCATCTACTAAAGCATCAGTATCCCAGCGGATTAGGCAGACCCTTCCCGGCGGGGTACGCGCATCAGGGTACCCTGCCGGGAAGAGGCTAAACGAACCTAGTTAATATCCATATTCAGATCCCAAATACCGTTCATATAGGTGCCTACAGCCTCACCAGACATGTAGATATGGCGTTTATCGGCGGGGGTATCCTGCAGCGTACCCTTACGGTAAATCTTCTCGCCCACGTCAATGTTCAGCTTCACCTGCCAGTTCCACGAACCGCCAGCATACACCGGCTGCGGGGCGGTAATAATTAACGAGGCGGACGGCTTCGCATACCAGATCTTATCGGCCTCGCTTTTCTTCGTACTCTCCGCGTAGCCTTGCAGTACGTTCTTTGCCTCAGCATTGAGGGTTACCGTATTAACGTACTGCATATCGCCAGTCTGCAGCAGATAATCCACCGCTGCCCCAAACCAGGCCAATGCGCCCGCGAATCCGGCTGCATTATCTTTTTTCATGGACTCAGGCTGAACTGGGATCGGGACATTCTGCGCCGGGTGTTCCTCGGTGGCAGCCATATATTCGCCGGGCTTGTCGTATTTATCAATCTTCGCTTCACCACTAAAGTCCTTTTTCTCCTCAACAGTGGGAGAAGCTGAGGGGGTGGCGGTGGCAGACTCGGAGGGAGACGCTGAAGGCGTGGCAGAGGCACTGGCAGTTGCGGTACGGGATGCGCGGGGAGATGCGCTCTGAACCTCAAATGTACTTGAGGAAGGCTCAGAAGGAGACGGTGCAGAGGCGGTGGTAGTGGTCTGCTGCGACTCAGAACTGCACGCAGCCAAAAAAGCTGCGCTGCTGAGACCAATGACACTAAGTGCAGTGCGCCGGGTCAAGGGGGATGACATGAGAGCTATACCTTTCAAAATTTTGGTTTGCGAGTGAATATTTCGGTGATTGCTATCGTGTCGTGATAGAGAATAGCATACCCTGAAGCATGATTGACGCAGGGCGCCACGCTCGGGCTGAACTCCGATCCTAGCGTTTCTTTGGTGTGCTCAGATTCCAGGACCCCTCAACATAGCGGCCCGTAATATCACCCTCGGATTGCACCAGTTTACGGTTCTGCGGAACCTGCGAGACTTTGCCGCGGATCAGTGCAAAATCACCCTGTTTCATGGTGAGCTTGGCGGGCCACTGGTAGCCATCAGTGTTCCTGATTGGGGCAGAAGTGGTGAGTTCAATAGTTACCGTGACCTCACTCAACCAGGTTTTATCGTCAAAAAGCTCCGCGACATCGGTGTAGCTTTTCAGATCTTCCCGGTCAAACCTGATGTCTTTCAGATGCTGGGAATCACCCGTGTTCATCATGTACTGCAAAGAAGCCGCGAAGTAACAGATTGTTGCATGAAGCCCTGCTACGGAATTCTCGCCCATATTATCGGGTTTGATAGGAACCGGCACGTTCTTCGAGGGATGCTCCTGAGTTGCTGGCTCATAGGGGCCAGCGGAGGTGTCGTATCTATCAAGTTTCGCTTCGCCTTTGTAATCTGCCCCCGCGCCGCACGAGGTGAGCGCAGCAGCCACGCCGCCTACGCCAGCTAATCCCACCGCAAAGCGGCGCGTCACGGCAGGAAACATCGTTGTCCTTTCACAGATTTATAGAACCCTAAAACAAATGCAATGATAGTTTACGCACAAAATATGAGGGCGACAAAGCCCACCGTAACGGTTATGTATTATTGGGACGCGCGAGGGCTTGCCGACGGTGAAGGGTCGTCATCTTCATCGCCTTCCCACCGGAATTCCCAGCGCCCCTGCTGGTAATTGACAAGGCCAACAACCTCTTTATCGTAATGCTGGTCTTGAGGCGAAAGCTCCGTATATTTTCCGTCTTTTACCGCGAAAGAGCCCAGATCGTTAACGATGCGCAACGGCCAGCGGTACTGTGAGCCTTCCCGAGTGGGCTGCGGGGTAATGAGCACAATCTTGAAACTTGGGTTTGCGTACCAGAGCGTACCGTTTTTAGTTTCTGCCCCCATTTTCTCGAAACTTTTATAGCTCTCATTCGGCCATTTGAGGGCGCGTATGGGTGAGGGGTCTCCGGTGATATTGAGGTAGGTTAGGCACGCGGCGTAGTAGGCAATTGTGGCGTGCATCCCCGCCACCGAATCTTCATACATGTGCTCCGGAACCACCGGCTTTGGTACGTTCTTGGCGGGATGCTCTTTGGTTGCTGGCTCGTAGGGGCCCGCCGACGTGTCGTATTTTTCAAGTTTCGCCTCCCCGCTGTAGTCTTTAGCAGCAGGCGTGGGGGAGGCGCTTGGCGACGTCGTCTCACCACTCACAGGCGTGGTGCTCTCCGCCGGTGAGGGGCTCTCCGCCAGGGCTGGCTTGACGGGTGCCGACACTATAGCGCCGGAGCACCCGCTGGTAAAAAGCATACCAGCGACCGAAAACATGCCCAAAACCGTGCGGCGAGTAATGGAAGAGGCCAACGCAGCCATCCTTTCCGGCCTGAACCGACCGTGAGGGGCGGAAGGTGTGTGGACACCTAGAAACAATTAGATGAAGTTGCCGCCACCTGATGACGATGAGGAGGAAGAACTTTCGGATGGTGATGGGCTGCCAGAGGAAGACGAGGAGCTGCTGCTCGACGACGGGCTGCGGGTTGGCGAAGAGCTGCTGGAACTACGCGAATGCCAGATGATCGTCCAGTGTCCACCCTCGTATGTGCACACAGCCATTTGGCGTGATTCACCATACCGGCTGTATGAAGATAGTGACCTGTACTCACCATCTTTCACAATGAAAGGCCCCTGATCCGTCTTAGCGGTAAACGGCCACATATACTTATCGCCGCTCTTGGTCGGCTCGGGGCTATTGAGGTAAATCTTCACATCGGGAGAACCGTACCAGCTTCGTTTCTCCCGGATGGGCGCACCTTTGCTTTCATACTCCGGCAATGTGTCTTCCGACAGACGTACCTCACGCAAAAACTCGGTTTCCCCGGTCAAATAGTAGTATTTCAAAGCCGCCGAAAGGTACCCTAACGCCGCTTTCAGACCCTCGGTTGAGTTTTCGCTCATCTTCTCGGGCTTAACTGGTTTAGGCACGTTTCTTGCCGGGTGTTCCTTCGTGGCTGCTTCAAAGTTGCCCGCTGATGTGTCATATTTATCAATCTTGGCTTCGGAAGAATAGTCAGAACTACTCGACAAAGATGAAGATGATGGTGAGGGAGAAGCCGAGGTAGACGAAGCCGAAGAGGAGCTGGGGGAGGCCTCGGAACTTGTTGTCGCAGGCTCGGAAGAATCACTCGAGGAAGGGGTGTGCGTCTTAACGGAAGTAGAAGAAAAAATAGAATTGGAACACCCTGAGACAGCAGCTATACCGGCTACGGTAAAAAAACCTAAAGCTGTGCGGCGCGTCACGTCGGAAGTCATATACCCAATCTTTCACTCGGCGAGGTTGAGATACATCAACTATACCGCCCACACATCTGACTGTGGGGGTGCGCCACCTTATAGCTTACGGCGAAAATCCTGGGAACCAGTATCAGGCAGGTTCGCGTGAAGGTTATGCCGGGGCAGTGGTGCCAGCGGCAGCCTCTGGAACCTTACCGCGTGTCTCGGGCAGCAAGTCGTACGTCATACGCCACGAACCCTGGTCATACACTACAAACAGCGGGTCGGTATCGACCGCGAAATTAGATTTAAAATCTTCATAGATAGTGTTTGCGGTCCCCACCATCCGGGCCTGCGGGTCAAACCCCGGTGTGCACTTCCAGATGTAGGTGTTCTCGCTCTCGCCTTTTGTTGGCTGCTCAGTATCCAACGACAGGGTAAACGGGTGTGCTGTGGAGCTACGCAGCCATGCACCCTTCGCGTACAGTTCCCCCAGCTCCTTCGCATCCTCCTGGGACTGGGCGTCAGTGACCTTATTGAGCGCTGAAGCATCACCGGTTAATAGCAGGTAATTATGCGCGGCAACCCAGAACCCAATGAAGTTATACAGTCCCTCAACATTTGGTTCGGTCATACCGTGAGGCTCCTGCGGGACGGGCACATTCTTGGCTTTCGCATTGTCATTCCCGAGAACCACAGCCTCCACATCCCCAGAGTACGAGGTGAATTTCACGTCTCCCCGGTACCCCGGCGACTTTGTGGGCGCGGGGGTGAGAGACTGCGAGCCTGCCTGCGGCCGCTGCTCGTTAGCTGAGGTGGAGTTAATCGTATCCAGCAGGAAAGCGCCCCCCACTCCCACCGACGTCAGCCCCGCAGCAGCTATTGCAGTTCTACGGGTGAGTGCAGCGCGGGACATAGCGACGGCTCCTTTCAACGGGAATAATCCTCATTATTCTATACCTACTCTAGCGTGCCCACCCCTGTCATCTTGAGGCCACAAACCGGTGACTACGCAGACGCTTGTCTTACGCTGTTTTACCCCAACCTGCGCTGATGCACACAAGGTGTTCCCGGGATTGTAAAACCCGGGGGATACGTTCAAAAAAATATATCTGGAACATCACATAGGTTATATCCAACTGTACCTGAGGCACATTATGGGTCATACGCTACCGGCCCTAGAGCAGACGCACACTATTGTGGGTCTAGCGAGAGGCAGGAACGGTCACAACTTTCGCAGGAACCGTGGGAGTCACCTGGGGCAGGGCTGTGCGTCGGGGACTGGCTGACGGGTCGTACTGCTCAGCTGAAATAATCCACCACTGTTCACCCTCCCACATGCCGTACAGTTTACGCATCGCGCGGGCTTCCTCCGTGGGCAGGGCAGTATTCGTGTTAGCGGCAGCATTAACCAGCACACCGCTCTCTTGCTTCACTGAGCAAGCCCAAGCGTACTTATAGCCCTTCTCATCCGGTTGTTTCTCGGTGAGGGAGACTGTCCACGAACCACCCACAATCCACTGCGTTGCACTCATGTACAACTGCTCATACCCCTGCAACTGTGCAATAGCGGGCTGGTTCTGCGGATGCACCACCTTCAATGCTGGTTTCATATCGCCTGTAGCTCGCGCATAATTGAGTGCCGCAATATAGTAAGCGAACGTGAATCTTAGTCCTGAGGTGTCCTCATCACGCATATAGTCGTACTCGGTGGGTACGGGAACATCTGTGGCTTTCGACTGCAGCGATGCAGGGTTGCCGGTAGGTGCCGCCGTTGATCCGGCTGAAGGCTGAGGGCCAGCGGATCTGTAATGCTGCCACAGCAGCTCCCCGGAGAGGTTCTCCCGGGTATCCGCGGTGGTGGCTTGAACACTGGAACCGCCTGCCGGTACACCTGCATTGCCTGCGGCGCGGGAAGAAGAACTAGAGCCGCAGGCGGAGAGCGCCGCAGCACCCAGCGAAGAGGCTGCTCCAACCAAAAAAATACGGCGTGAGGCAACAGCAGATCGAATCATGGTGGACTATCCCTTCTAAGAACACCGTAACTTGTATACAAAGCCTATGCGGTGCAGGGTAAAACCACAAACGAATACGTCGCCAGTTCTAGAGCTGTTACTCACATCCAGCTGCCCCGGGAAGGGGCGGTGTCAGCGGCAGTGCTCATTATACGGCTGCTACCGGGAAGACGGGGACGCAGCGGATGCTGAGGGGGCCAGCGACTCCTTCGCCGCCGAAACCTCCGCATCATCCATCATCTGCCAACCGTTGTCACCGTATTTGACGAATACATCCGCCCGGCGGGTTGTACCGTACATGTCGGTAAAAGACACGTTACGTTGTGCCTTGAGCAGGTACAGGTGAGCTTTACTATCGACCGTGTACATGGACTCCCAGCGGAATACCTCTGAAGAGCCGATCCGTACGGGCCTGTCAGTATTGAGAGTAATGCCGGTGGGGCGTTCAGTATCACACACAACCCACCCCTCATCACGAGAGTAAAGCTTCGAATAAATACCGATATTTGTGCTGTACTTATCGTTGCCTGGCAGAGCCTCAAAGAGAGAAATATCACCGGTAAGGTACATGTAGTTCTGCGCCGCGCACCAGTACTGCAGGAAGCTTAGAATGCCCTGTTCAGAAAGCTCACGCATATTTTCAGGTTCTTTAGGCTTAGCCACATTCCGGGGGCCGTGCTCCAATGTGCCAGCCTCAAACGGCCCATTTGCTGTCTCATAGTACTGGGCTGGCAGAATCACCGGACCGCGCACCTGCGAACCTGAGGCAGGGTCCACCTGGGGAGAAGCTGCAACTGGTGAAGGCGCCGCCGAAGAAGCGGCAGCAGGACGTTTATTCGCGGTAGAAATAGAAGAACCCGCGCACGCACTCAAAAGGGAGCCAGCTCCTACGATGGCAGTCTGCGTCAGGAGCGCGCGACGAGCAAAACTATGGTGCATTTATGGGGTCCCATCCTTATCGGTGATGCGGCCAGCTAATCGGGCCATAAACACTCGCGGCTAGCACTTACTACCGTAGCAGAAGGCACCCCGCACACGCATATTGGGAAGGTGCCTGAACCAGTCGGAGTATCATTGCGCACACAAATCAGGATAAACTGTTTGCGTGCAACACACCGATTATACGCACCTTATGCGTGTGCGCGAACTACTCGCCCACTGTGATGTTCCCCTAGAAACTCTCAACGCGGACTTAGCCCGTGAACGTATTCGTGCGGCCAATAAACAACTTGATGACTATATTCTGCCGCGTGCTGGCAGCTTGGATGCTCCACTCACCGTGGTTGTGGGCGGCTCCACTGGTGCCGGTAAATCCACGCTGGTGAATTCGCTCCTTGGCGAGCCCCTCACCCGTGCCGGGGCCATCCGCCCCACCACCCGCCAGCCCGTTCTGCTGCATCGCGCCGAAGATGCACCCTACCTGGGATCCGAGCACTACCTGCCGAGCATGAGGCATCATAGCGTTGCCGCCGGAGAAACCGTGCCGGGAGCTGACGCACACACTGAAGCCGATGTGCTGGTGACACTACAGACCCAGACGGTACCGTCCGGCATCGCTCTTATTGATGCCCCAGATATTGATTCCGTCTCTGAACAGAACCGGCGGTTAGCTAAAGATTTGCTCTCTGCCGCCGACCTGTGGCTTTTTGTGACCACCGCTAACCGGTATGCGGACGCCGTGCCGTGGGAATTACTGCACCGGGCGGCTGAACGCAATATTACGGTGGCGGTGGTGCTCAACCGAGTACCAGAAGGCGCCGAACACGAAATAGAAGAAGACCTGCAACATATGCTCAGCGAAGCTGGGATCACCCCGGCACTGCTGGTGTGTATCCCCGAGCAGAAGCGCGATAACCATGGCCTGCTGCCGCCTGCTGCCATAGACCAAGTGCGGAACTGGCTAGAGCAGCTGGGGGCAAACGCACCGGCACGCGCGGCAATCGCCCGCCGCACCCTCAGCGGCGCTATTAACGGGCTGGGAGAAGACCTGCAGGTTATTGCCGCAGAACAAAAATCCCAGCACGAGACGCTCACCCGGCTCAGCGCCGCAGTGGATGACGCCTACGACACCGCATTGGAGAACATCCGTGAGGCAGCCTCCGACGGTACGCTACTGCGCGGTGAGGTGCTGATGCGCTGGCAAGATTTTGTGGGCACCGGAGAGTTCTTCCGCTCACTCGAATCTGGAATCGGGCGCCTGCGGGACCGGCTAGTCGGGATCATGCGGGGCACCCCCGCCCAAGCCGCAAAAGTGGAACAGGCGTTAGAGCACGGGCTGCACGCAGTGGCCGTGGACGCTGCCGCCCGTGCCGCCGAACAGGTGCGGCGTTCGTGGGGCTCAGAACGCCCGGGTGCGCTTCTTCTTGAGGAACACGATGCGGGCGTCACCGCCGAACAGGTGCAGACCGAGCAGAGCACATTCGAGACGCAGGTTGCGGAGCAGATCCGTGCCTGGCAGCAGGGAATCCTTGAGACAATCCGCGCCGAAGGCGCCGGTAAACGCCAGCGTGCACGCGTGCTCTCGCTGGGTGTTAACGCTGCAGCCGTGCTACTGATGGTCGCTGTGTTTTCCGCAACCGGTGGGCTGACCGGGCTGGAAATCGGCATCGCAGGCGGCTCCGGCGTGGTGGGATCTAAGCTCCTGGAATCGGTATTCGGTGAGGACGCCGCCCGCCGAATGGCCCAGCGTGCCCGCATCGACCTCATCGAACGGATGCAAAACCTGCTGGATGCACACCGGCAGCGGTTCACCGATTCCCTCAACACCATTAATGCGGGGCCTGAGCCAGCCCAGGTTCTTGAGGCCGCACAACAGACACACCGTATTGGCCATGAACTGGCCGTGGACGGCAGCCCCGCCAGCAAAGAAATAAGGGGGTAGCATGAGCGACGAACTCGTTCCTTCGAGCACCACCATGGCCCGCCAGCGAGGCGGCACACTCACAGAGCGTGCAGACTCGCTCAACGCCGCGCTTGAGGCAGGCCGTGGGCGTATCGAAACAACCCTTATAGAGCGTAGCGCCACGACCATCAGCCGTGCCCGTGAGCGCCTTAGTCTCTCAGCTGAGCACACTATCGTGGGGTTTTTCGGGGCGACTGGCAGCGGCAAATCTTCCCTTTTTAACGCTGTGGCGGGCCAAAAACTTGCCCGCGCCGCCCATACCCGCCCCACCACGGTCGCCGCGCAGGCCGCCGTATGGGGCAGGGAAGGCAGCGAAGAGGTCCTTGACTGGCTTGGAGTCTCTGAACGGGTGTACCCGCTGGAAGACCCAGCCGAAGCACCTATAACACCTGAAATGCTGGTGCCTGAGACACCCAGCGCCGCCCTGAATGAGACCAGGGTGCCCGCCCCCGGGCTGTGGAACCGCATCCGCACCATGGTTGGTAAAGGGCAGACCCACACCCGCTCCGGCGGGCTAATCCTGCTGGACCTACCCGATTTCGACTCGGTACGCCGCGATAACCGTGAACTGGTAGAACGCATGGTGGGGTATGTGGATGTGCTCGTATGGGTGGTAGATCCGCAGAAATACGCGGATGCGGTGCTGCACCACGAGTTTATCGAGCCCCTAGCCGCACACGGCGGCACGATGCTGTGCGTACTTAACCAGTCAGATCTGCTGGATGCACACGACCTTCCCCAGGTACTGGACTCCCTGCGGCAGCTGCTGATTCAGGACGGTATTAGCCACCACCTGCTGGCTGAGCCGATCGCGGTTTCAGCCCGCACAGGTGCCGGGCTGGACTCCCTCAAATCGTTACTGGGGCAGGTGGCTGCCGCGAAAAGTGCCGCTTTGCAGCGGGTTACTGCCGACCTGGACGCTATCCACGGCGAGCTTTCAGACCGTGACGGCGGCCCGGTGGAGGCCTCTATTAGCGAAGAGTCGGTGGATACACTCACCGCCTCATGTTTCACAGCCAGCGGCGCGGGTACCGTGCTGGATGCGGCGGTTAGCTCCTACAAGCGCCGTGCCGGGGCGCGCACCGGGTGGATAGCGACCCGCTGGGTTGCTAAATTCCGGCCCGACCCGCTGAAGCGCCTGCACTTGGGGTACGCGGACGGCTCTGATACGCGACAGGACACCGCCGTTAATGAGCTGTTTGATGCGGAACCGGGGCAGCCTTCAGCGGCCCCCGCGCACCTGGTGGCCTCGTCATTACCCCCGCTGAGCCCAGCGCAGCGGGCATCCGTGGCGAACTCGGTACGTGCATTTGGTGCCGAAACCGCACACGGTATTGAAGAGCCCTGGAACAGCAGCATTCGTAACGCCGCCCTAGAACACGAACAGCAGCTGCCTGCCGCATTTGAACGCGCTATAGCGGGTGTTGACTACCGCACGAACCGGCGTCAGTGGTGGTGGGCGCTCCTGAATAGTGTGCAGTGGGTGGCGTTGCTGAGCGCCCTAGCGGGGGTACTGTGGCTCACCGGCATGGCGGCAGCAGCATACTTTCAGGTGCCGCTTCCGCCACCGCCCACACCGGACGGCTCACCCGTGCCGGTACCCACTCTGCTGCTGCTCTTAGGGGTGCTATTAGGGATTGTGGCTGCGGGGGCAGGGCGGGCGCTTACCGCCATGGGCGCGCGAATATACCGTCAAAGGATACAGCGCGCCCTCACCCGGGGCCTTGAAGCCGCTCTCAACGAGCAGGTTGTGCACCCCGTCGAGAACGAAATAATGCGCCTGGAAACTTACCGTAACCACCTGCGGTAGCATCATACGGTACGGAGAATACTCCGAACCGGGGCGTGCCGGGTTGGTGGTCTGCGTCGCCGCGTGCTAGCTGGCTCGTAACGCTGCGGTGAGCGCGGCGGCGGCCTCAAGAACGGCCTCGGCGTACATGCGCCCGGGCTGGCGGCTCATACGGTCAATAGAGCCAGCGATCGAAACTGCGGCGATAACCTTCCCAGTGGGGGAGTACACCGGGGCCGATACCGATGCGGTACCGCGCTCGCGCTCACCCACGGACTGCGCCCAGCCAATACGCCGCACCGAGGCGAGCATTGCGGCGCTAAAATGAGCATTGCGCAGCCCCTCAATAATGCGGCCTTGGTCTTCCCAAGCCAGAAGAACCTGCGCTGCCGAGCCGGCTTTCATTGAAAGTTGGGTACCCACGGGAATGGTTTCGCGCATACCCACGGGGCGTTCCGCAGAGGCCACGCAGACACGCCAGTCACCCTGACGGCGGTAAATCTGTGCCGACTCGTTGGTGGCGTGCCGTAACTTATCAAGTACCGGTGCGGCGGCAGCCAGCAGCTGGTCTTCGGCGGTGGCGGAAGCAAGCTCCGACAGACGCGGCCCCAGCATAAAACGTCCCTGCACATCCCGCGCCACAAGACGATGGTGGGTGAGTGCAACAGCGAGACGATGTGCGGTGGGCCGGGCAAGGCCCGTGGCGTTCACCAACTGTCCAAGAGTTACCGGCCCCGCCTCAAGGCAGTCTAGAATGAGGGTGGCTTTGTCAAGCACACCCACGCCGGAGGAGCTGACCGGCTCAACCTCAACCACCCGCTGATCGTCCCTGAGCGTCTGCGGCGCCTTAAGCGGCGCCGTGACCGGAGGAACACTCCTAGTGGCATGATGAGACCCGGTAGGTTTACGAGATGAAGATGATGTGTGATTGTGTGCGGATACGGTCATACTTTCAGTGTATCTCAGAATGTGGAAGATACGTTGTACTGTGTAGACTCCCCATCAAAACAAAATCATGATGAGTACACCCCAAGCACCAATAGGAGGAAAAATGGCGGCTCACCCCGGTCCGCGAACTCTCGCGGAAAAAGTGTGGGACAGCCACGTGGTGGTACCCGGCGAAAACGGCAAACCCGATTTGCTGTACATCGACCTGCATCTCGTCCACGAAGTCACCTCACCCCAGGCGTTTGAAGGGCTGCGCCTTGAGAATAGGCCCCTGCGCAGGCTGGATCTGACAATTGCCACCGAGGACCACAACACCCCCACCGAGAATATCTTTTCAACTATTGCGGACATTACCTCACGTACTCAGATTGAGACTCTGCGCCGTAACGCCGCTGAATTTGGGATGCGAATCCACCCCCTTGGAGATAAAGAACAGGGAATTGTGCATGTGGTTGGCCCGCAGCTGGGGCTGACCATGCCCGGGCTGACCGTGGTGTGCGGCGATTCGCACACCTCAACCCACGGTGCTTTCGGAGCGCTGGCCTTTGGTATTGGCACCTCTGAGGTTGAGCACGTGATGGCCACCCAAACCCTGCCGCTGGCGCGTTTTAAAACCATGGCCATTAACGTTGAAGGCACCCTCAAACCGGGGGTGACTGCTAAAGACATTATTCTGGCTGTGATTGCCCAGATCGGAACCGGGGGCGGTCAAGGCTACGTACTTGAATACCGTGGCTCGGCCATCCGTTCTCTGTCGATGGAAGGGCGCATGACCATCTGCAATATGTCGATTGAGGCAGGTGCCCGTGCCGGCATGGTTGCGCCCGACGAAACCACCTTTGAGTACGTCAAAGGACGACCGCATGCACCCACGGGGCAGGACTGGGATGAGGCGGTGGCCTACTGGAAGACCCTGCCCACCGATGAGGGGGCCGTCTTCGATCAAGAAATCTACATTAATGCGGATGAGCTGGAGCCTTTCGTCACCTGGGGCACTAACCCGGGACAGGGTATTCCCCTGAGCCAGGCCGTGCCGTCCCCCGATGACTTTGAGGACGAGAACGAAAAAGCCGCCGCCGCCCGTGCCTTAGAGTACATGAACCTTACCGCCGGAACCCCCATGAAAGACATCCCGGTAGACGTGGTTTTCTTAGGTTCCTGCACCAACTCACGTATTGAAGATCTTCGGGCTGCCGCCAATATTATTCGTGGCCGTACCATGGCATCGGGGGTGCGGATGATGGTCGTTCCCGGCTCACAGAAAGTTCGTGCACAGGCCGAAGAAGAAGGCCTCGATAAGGTTTTTAAAGATTTTGGTGCAGACTGGCGGTTCGCCGGATGCTCCATGTGCCTGGGAATGAACCCCGACCAGCTGGCCCCGGGGGAGCGGTGCGCCTCCACCTCAAACCGCAACTTTGAAGGGCGGCAAGGCAAAGGCGGACGTACCCACCTTGTCTCACCCCTAGTCGCCGCCGCCACGGCGGTGCGCGGAACCCTTTCCTCCCCATCTGATTTGTCTGACCACCAGCCTGCAGCGGCCTAAGGAGAACACCGTGGAACCGATTATTGAGCACACCGGAATTGGTGTTCCCCTGCGTACCTCGAACGTGGACACCGACCAGATCCTCCCAGCCGTGTACCTCAAACGCGTCACCAAAACCGGCTTCGACGATGCTCTCTTCGCCAACTGGCGTAAAGACCCCGAATTCATCCTCAACGCAGAGCCTTACCGTCACGGCTCTGTGCTGGTGGCCGGGCCTGATTTTGGGACCGGCTCGTCCCGTGAGCACGCCGTGTGGGCCCTCAAAGACTACGGGTTTAGGGTGGTTATCTCGGCACGATTCGGCGATATTTTCCGGGGTAACGCGGGTAAACAGGGGCTGGTCACCGCCCAAGTTGCCCAAGACGATATTGAACTCATCTGGAAAGCTATTGAGGATGAGCCAGGAACTGAAATCACTGTAAACCTCAAAGAAAAAACCGTTGCAGTGGGGGCGCTGACGGTTCCGTTCCAGCTAGATGACTATGTGTGTTGGCGCCTCATGGAAGGTCTCGACGATATTGGCCTGACCCTGCAAAATATTGAGGCAATCAAAGCGTACGAGGCACGCAGGCCCGCCTGGATGCCCCGGACACAGTAACAACACCCGTTGCCTTGCCTCCTTATATTTAGCGGCGAAGGACGTGAAGTAGCTGCTGCGAGGAACCCTAATCGCGAGATGCAGATAATTTTTAAGCTGTATGCAACAGTTTAAAAAACTTCAATCACAACTTCGTATTTCGGGTATTTAAGCTCCCACCCTTAGATGCTCCCCGCGATGCAGTACCGCCTCAGAATGGCCCTCACCGTGCGTAGCCTCTCACCGCCGCTGCACAGGGTGAACATGTTTGGAGCTACCCGGTACAGGCCGTAGAATAATGATGTCTTGTTGCGTGCATTTACCGAGTACGCACGTGCCCAGTTATACCGCTGACACCGGCGGCCGATTACCATAAGGACAATCACCATGACCCTTAATATCAGCAAGCTTCGCATTGACGGCGGAACCCCGCTCAAGGGCCAGGTGACGGTTCGCGGCGCCAAAAACCTGGTGCCCAAAGCAATGGTTGCTGCCCTGCTCGGCAGCACCCCCTCAGTGCTGCGTAACGTCCCAGACCTTAGCGATGTAGAAGTCGTAACTATCCTCGCCGAGCTGCACGGAGCGAAAGTTGATTACGACCGCGAAACCGGCGTGCTCACCCTCACCCCCGACCACAACTCCCAGACCGCCGAACGCAACGCGAAAGATATCCAGCTCTTCGGTGGTAACTCACGTATCCCCATCCTCATGGTTGGCCCGCTGCTGCACACCATTAAAACCGCGCGCATCCCCAACCTGGGCGGCTGCAAAATCGGTGACCGACCCATCGACTATCACCTCAACGCACTCCGTAAGTTCGGCGCCAATGTTGCCAAAGACGATGCGAGCGGCATCACCCTGGAGGTGCCCGAAGACGGGCTCAAAGGCACTGACATTGAGCTGACTTACCCCTCGGTGGGCGCCACCGAGCAGGTGCTCCTCACCGCAGTGCGCGCACAGGGCAAAACCGTACTGAAGAACGCCGCGATTGAGCCCGAAATCATTGATCTCATCGCCGTACTGCAGAAGATGGGCGCCATTATTTTCGTTAACGATAACCGCACCATCGTCATTGAAGGCGTGGATGAGCTCACCGGCTACGACCACACTGCGCTCCCGGACCGCAATGAGGCAGCGTCCTGGGCGTCAGCGGCGCTCGCTACCGGTGGCGATATTTTTGTGCGCGGTGCTGACCAGCAGGATATGACGGCGTTTCTTAATGTTTTCCGTAAGGCTGGGGGACGTTACGAAGTCATTGATCACGGGAAAGATAAGGGAATCCGCTTCACCCACCCCGGTGGTGAGCTGAAGCCGGTGGTGTTTGAAACGGACGTGCACCCCGGGTTCATGACCGACTGGCAGCAGCCGCTCGTGGTGGCGCTCACCCAGGCGAAGGGTACCTCCATTGTGCACGAGACCGTGTACGAGAACCGTTTTGGTTTCATTAACCCGCTCAAGCAGATGGGTGCCGATATTGTGGTGCTGCGCGATTGCATCGGTAACGTCTCGTGCCGGTTCTACGGCAAGAGCTTCGGCCATTCCGCCATTATTAACGGTCCCACCGCTCTGATGGCCGACAACTTCCAGGTGCCCGATTTGCGCGGCGGTTTCTCCCATGTCATTGCGGCGCTGGCGGCTAAAGGAACCTCCGAAGTGAGCGGTGTTGAGGTGATTGCACGCGGCTATGAAAACTTTGAGCAGAAACTCAAGGATCTAGGCGCCACCTTTGAGGTGCTTGAACGCAAGGCCAGTGAGGCTCCCAAGCCCGATGCCAAAATTGATGTGCCCACCCCTGAGACTGTTGAGGTTCAGGACTAAATGAGCGGTCAGCAGGGAAAGAAAGCGCTGCCGACGATCGCCCCCAGCACCAGCGGCGATCGGCTGTTTAGGGTGCTGGGCACCATGGTCCGCCCCACCTACCACGCCATCGCCAGCATAAAGATTGAGGGGCGTGAGAACCTGCCGCAGAAGGGCGGGTACATTGTGGTGGCTAACCACACCACAGAGGTGGACCCCATTACCGTGGCCTACGCGCCGTTTATTAGCGGCACTCTACCGCGTTTTCTGGCGAAAGATTCTTTGTTTCGGGCCCCGGTGCTCGGATGGCTCATGTGTAAAATGGCGCATATTCCGGTGATTCGCGGGTCTGTTGATGCCCGAAAGTCACTCATTACCGCCAGGTCTGTGGTGGAAGCAGGGGGTGCCGTGGTGATTTTCCCGGAAGGCACCACCACGCATGACCCTGATACCTGGCCGATGCAGGCGCGTACTGGCGCAGCTCGGTTGGCTTTAGCCACCGGCGCACCCGTTATACCGGTGGCGCACTGGGGAGACGAGCAGATTCTCAGCTACGAGTATGTAGACGGCCCCGACGGCGGCAAGAAGAAGGAGAAACGCAAAGTTTCTCTGTGGCCGCGTAAAACGGTGCACGTTAAAATTGGGCAGCCAATGAATATAGCGGCCCTGGTAGATGACCCGTCGCCGCAGGCCAAACGTACCCGCACCGAGCTTAATATTGTCACCGAGGCGATGATGGATGAAATCACTGCTTTGCTGGCGCACATCCGCGGGGAACAGGCCCCCAAGGGACGGTGGAATCCCAAGACGAAACGCCGTGAACTTCCGGGGGAGACCACGGGCGTGACCGGTACTCTTGGGGAACCTGACGAAAACTAGAAGGTGGTAGAGCGTGCAGAAGAGTGAACAGCGGCAGGTGCGTAAGATCGCGATATTGGGTGCCGGTAGCTGGGGCACTGCTTTCGCAAAGATCGCGGCTGATTCGGCGCGGGAGAACAATACCGGGGCGCAAGTGGTGCTCATTGGGCGAGAGGCCAGCACAATGGAGCGGTGCACTCAGACCCGTGAGAATGCACGCTACTTCCCGGGCATGAAACTGCCCGATAACCTGCTGTTCACTGCGGATGCGCGTGAGGGCCTCACCGGGGCGGATATTGTGGTGCTTGCCCTCCCTGCCCAGGTTCTCAGGTCGCAGCTGCAACTTTTCGCGCGTTTTATTGAGTCCCACGCGTTTTTGGTATCCCTGGCAAAGGGCCTGGAGACCGGCACTGGGATGCGCATGTCGCAGGTGATTACCGAGGAACTGGAAGAGGCGCTGGCAATGCGCGGCGTTGATATCCGGGCGATCGGGCATATTCCGCACCGCGTGTGCGTGCTATCTGGCCCCAATTTAGCCACCGAAATTATGGGGGAGGAACCTACCGCTTCGGTGATTGCGGCCCGAACTTTACCGGTCGCTGAGATTGTCGCTAAGTCTTGTGCGTGCAGCTATTTCAGGCCCTACACCAATACGGATGTTGTGGGCACCGAAATTGGGGGGCTGGTTAAGAATGTGATTGCCCTGTGCGTTGGTATGTGCGAAGGCCGCAACTATGGCGATAACTCAAAAGCATCTGTGATGACACGCGGTCTTGCTGAAACCACCCGTTTGGCGGTGGCTCTTGGCGGTGAACCTGCCACAATGAGCGGCCTGGCTGGTATGGGCGATCTGATCGCCACCTGCTCCTCGCCATTATCACGGAACCACACGGCGGGCCGTCTGCTGGCTGAGGGGGTTACCCCAGACCGGCTGGGGGAGCATATGAGCCAGACCGCTGAGTCCATTAAATCGGCTCCGGTGCTGGCGCAGTTGGCGCGCCGCCACGGTGTGGAGATGCCCATTGTTGAGGCTGTGGTTGCGGTGCTGACCGGGCGTATTAGCGTGGAGCAGCTAGCGCCGCTGCTGCTGGGGCGTTCCCTTAAACATGAAGGGCATTAAGAGCACACAATGAACCTGAGCTCGGTAACCATCGCCGTGTTGGGCTCCGCAGGGTATGGGGCGCTGTGTGCTGCAGCTACAGGGTCGGTAGCTCACACGACCGAGTGCGATCGCCCGGTATACCTGTGGGAACCCGCCGATACGGGAGAAACCGCGCACCAGCTTCCGGTGACTTACACCACCGATATATACGAGGCTCTTGAGAGCGCCGATATTGTGGTGGTTCCCTGGGGCGAACAGGCTGATTCGTGCCCCGAGGAGATGACGGGGGTCATGGCATTCCGCCGATGGGCATACCTGCTGCCTCAAACCGTTATAGTGCTCGCAGCCGCAGGTTCTGCCGAGGACACCATGAACGTGTCTGAGCATCTGCGGCAGATACTGCACACTGAGTTTCCAACGCGGCGTGAACGTGTGGCGGTGCTAACTATTACCGCTCGTCATCTGGCGGGTACAGGTGTGATGGAGCCGGTAAAAACTCACCCCAGGCGCCCCCGCACCGCCACTCTCACCACCGACGATGCGCACATGCATCAGCTGATTACCGCCCTATTTGATGGGCCTGTGCTGCGTATTCACCGTGCGCCATGACCCCGGTATCTGCAGTTACCGCGGCTTGGGTACTAGTGTCAGAAAGGCCCGTAAGAGACGATACAATGGGCTGTAAGTGGGGCGGGTACGCCCCGAAACGAACCGGGAGAAACAATGACCGATAAAATTACCGTGGCTCTATTGTGTGGTGGGCGTTCTTCGGAGCACTCTATTTCGCTGATTACCGCCGTGGGGGTGCTTGGCGCGATAGATACCGCCAAATACGAGGTGGTACCTGTGGGCATTACCAAGGACGGCCGCTGGTACTTGACGGATGCTCAAGAATTGGAGAAACTCACCACAGGATCGGACATGGCAGAGTTCACCGGCGGCGCACAGCAGGTGTTTTTGCCGTTGGGCGCGGGGGATTCCCGGCTGCATCTTGTAGACTCCGCGGGGCACCTTGAGTTTGGCCCCGCCATTAATGTTGTGTTCCCGCTCCTACACGGGCCTTTTGGTGAAGACGGCACAGTTCAGGGCCTGCTTGAAATGGCGAACCTGCCCTATGTGGGGTGCGGGGTGACCGCCTCCGCCGTGGGTATGGATAAACACTTTATGAAGGTTGCGTTTGCTGATGCCGGGCTGGAAGTTGGCCCGTATGAGGTGGTCACAGACCGCCAGTGGCGCCATGACCGTGACGGGGCGCTGGAGCGTGTGGCTCGGCTGGGTTACCCAATGTTTGTGAAGCCTGCTCGTGCAGGTTCGTCGTTCGGCATCACGAAGGTAGACACAGCTGAGCAGCTGGTGCCTGCAATTGAGCAGGCGCGCGTGTATGATCCGAAAGTGGTGATTGAGGCCGGTATTGTGGGCCGCGAGATTGAGTGCGGTATTTTGGATGGTCATAATGGCGATATGCCCCGAGCATCATACCCCGGCGAGATTGAGATGCAGGGGGAGCAGGGAGGCTTCTACGATTTTGAGGCCAAATACGTGTCGAAGACTACCGCTGTGACCCGCTGCCCCGCTAACCTACCCCCTGAGGATCTGGAGCGTATGCGTCAGCTGGCGGTGAAGGCATTCTTGGCGCTGGATGGCGAAGGTATCTCCCGAGCTGATTTCTTTTACACCCCCGATGCCCGCCTGATCGTTAACGAGGTGAACACCATGCCTGGGTTCACGCCGATCTCGATGTATAAGACCATGTGGGAGAACACCGGGATTGAGTACAAGGACCTTATTGATGAGCTGCTGATGTTGGCGCTGGAACGCCCAGTAGGCCTGCGGTAGTGAGCGAAAAACTTCACATGATGCGCTAACAGTGTTTATTGCACACGCCCCGCTTTGTTGTATGCCGAAGCAATAGGGGGCAGCTGCATTGCTTTTGTTGTGGGGCGCTGGTTTCCGTAGTGGCGAAGCCAGCGCCCCACTAACGCATATAATGACAGATATGGGATGAGCCACAGTGTCAAATACCTCATTTTCATTGGGTTAGCCTTGCCTGAGTGGTAGCATGGAGACACCGGCTGATAAGTCTAGGCTAAACACTATGTGTGTCTAATAGCCGGTTCTGAACCCTTCTCCGTGGTTGGAAAAGGGGAATTACTCACATTACATATCATTGAGGATGAATAATGACTTATTCTCACAAGAGCCCTATGCATAAACTTCTGGCATCTGCAGGCGCCGTCTCTATCGTCGCTGCTTCTTTCGCGGCTGTTCCCGCATCGTTCGCGGCTGAGAATCCTCCTGCAGCAGCTGCTGAGAACAACGGTTCTTGCCGCCACGTTGCCGCTACCGCAACCAGCTACCAGGGCCTTCCCGGTGAATATCAGCTGGCGTATTCGAACGGCAACCTGTACACCACGTTCGCTAATGGCCGCCCCCCGATTTTGACCGGCGGTATTGGTGTGTGGAATGAAAACGCCGCAGGCCCCAGCCTGACCCAGGTGCTTCAGCCCTCCACCGTGGATTTCACCCCGCGCGGCGCTAACGCCCCCACCGGTAAGCAGGTGGCGGCTCCTTACGGTATTGCAGTGGACGAGGCTAACGGCACCATCTGGGTGACTCAGACCCGTATTAATGCAGTTTCTGTGTATGACATTAACACCAAACAGCTGGTGTGGAGCAGCTATAACGAGGCTAACCCGTCTGAGGGTGCTGTGAAGCATCCGCGTGAAGTTAAGGTTGATGCCGCCTCAGGCCGGGCCTTCGTTTCGGGTTCCGGCGGCGTGACCGTCTTCGACCTGAAGACCCACGAGGTTATCAAGAAGATTGCGTTCACCAATAACGGTGAAGAGGACATCGCCATGAACATGGAACTTGATGCATCCGGCGGTAAGCTTTATGTCCCGGCTATGGGCGCTGGCACGTTGAATGTAATTAACACCGGCACATTGGAGAACGAGAAGACTATCACCCTGCACAAGGACGTGGATAGTGCAGCTCTGCGCCCCTCGGATGTGACCATTGATAAGTCCCTGCAGGAGATTTATGTCTCCTCCCAGGGCGAGATGGATCGCCAGAGCGGTGTATCTAAAGGCAACGCCGGGGTAACCGTCTATGACTTGAACACGGGTGAGTACAAGAAGAGCATCCAGTTCGGTAAGCAGACCCTGTCCATTACCGCCGATGAGAAAAACGACCTGGTGTACGCCACCGATTTCGCCACCGGCAAGGTGGGTGTCATTGACGCCCGCACCAGTACCGTATCTGCTGAGGTGAACGCCGGTAAGAACGGCGCTAACGATGTGCTGGTCACCCCCGAGGGCACCGCTTATGCTGTTACGCGTGATGCCTATGCTGAGGGTATTAAGACGGACTACACCATTGACCCGAAGACCGGGCAGTACCGCGAATCCACAACCGAGCCCAAGGGCCAGGACGGTGCAGAGACCCCAATTAACGCGAATTCACTGGTGAAGATTAACACCACCGTGACCGAGAAACCCGCCGCTAAACCGGACCAGGGTGAACAGGTTACCGCCGCCGCTGATGACGGTGCTACCGCTTCTGTGCAGAAGGTTGTGCAGGAGAAAGGCAAACTGACCATCACCGGTAAGGCATTCAAAGATAAGGAAGGCGGACCCTCCAAGATTGCCGTGAAGTTCGACGGCGGTGCTACCCCCGTTGAGGGTAAGGGACACATCTTTGTGGATGCTGATGCTGAGGGCAACTTCTCGACCACCATTTCAGTACCGGAGCAGTGGACCGCTGGCTCCACGCACAGCATTACCCTGCTGACCGGTTCAGGCAACCGTAAGGATCCTATCCGCTCGCTCACTCTGGATGTGAACGTTGAAGCTGCTGGCGGCAACCACGATAAGGACACGTGCGCCCCCGCAGAGACCGCTCAGGTAACCCCCACCAAGTCCACGAACGAGGTTACCTACCCCAAGGGCACCCCCACCACCCCCACGAAGCAGGCGGACCCCAAGATTCAGGTGTCCAAGACCGAGCTTGATGCGGCAGCTGACAATAACGAGCTGCAGGTAAACGGCAGCGGCTTCTATAGCAACGCCACCTCAAAGGGTGTGCGTGTAGGGGTGTACGAGGCTGACGCTTCGGGCAAACCCACGGGTGAGTCAATTGTGGATGAGAAGCTTATCAACGCTTCTGACATTAACGATGGTCGTTTCTCAGTGACGCTGAACATTCCCGGTAGCAAACTGGACGCCTCCAAGAAATACGTGGCTGTAGCTGCCACCGTCTCGGCTGAGGCCGGGATGCATGCGGAAACCCCGCTGACCGTCAAGCCTGCGGATCAGAAGCCCGACGTTAAGCCGATTCCTAATACTCCTCTCTACAAGGACGTGAACCAGGATACGGCATTCTACGCTGAGATTCAGTGGTTGGGTTCTCAGAACATCACTACCGGTTACCCGGATGGTACGTTCCGTC